>Ga0208413_1002136_pt1 | contig 11605 bp, 15 predicted proteins | sample AntAceMetag02UKD_FD_184761 | JGI IMG/M metagenome (GOLD analysis project Ga0208413, IMG submission 184761) | Saline lake microbial communities from Ace Lake, Antarctica - Antarctic Ace Lake Metagenome 02UKD (SPAdes) (version 2) | ecosystem: Environmental > Aquatic > Non-marine Saline and... | reverse complement strand
ATTTTTTCCAATCCCAATCGGGAATGTACGAGTGAATCCATTGGGTACAATGGAATCCAGAATTTTCCGACCCCTCTGGACAAGATCCTTCACAATCAAGAGCACTCGAGTTGTACCCATCGCGACAATTGGAGTAGCACAACTGACCCTTCTTTTCTTGACCATCTTTACATCCCATAGGACTTCCCGGACCTCTATATACTGGGTCGAGCCAACAGTTTATCCCATCATCACGCATACCTGGTGGGCAGGCACCCACGGTGGCGGGACCCTCGGATTTCTTAGCGTATGAAGGAGGGGATGTGAAAGCTCTAATAAATCCTCGTGTGACCACCTCACCAAAAATCATTTCGGCGACACCCTGACCAGGTCTTGTTTTACAATCATTATTTTTAAATTCTAGACCGTACCGACTACAGTATTCTCGTGTAAAATTACACACACCAGTCTCATATTCGAACTTAACACCCAAATCCCTTGGATTGATGGTGGGTGAGGTTGATTTAACTTTTCTCGACTTTTCACAATAGGATACGAGACTCCCATAGAAACAACCGAGTGCTGTTTTTACGGGAAGTTTTTTAGGAACCATGACGGGATTATTGGATGGACCGGACTCATACACGTAATAGGTATCGGTGTAGAGAGCCGCCCAAGGATCTTCACCAGCTGGGGGAGGATCTGGTTGTTTGAAGAGATCATTGTTCGCGAACCAAGTTGCTTTACTATTATCATTCCATTCTTGGACACCACGCAGAGATAATGTCACGGCGACACGATCGGGTGTGCTCAAACCTTCGTAGAGTTCTATCATGTAGCTCTTGGGACCCAAGAGTTCTTGGAGTTTGTTGAAGATATGTTTATCACGTTCCACATGGAAACGTCTTGGGAGTTGGAATAAAAAATCCGAAAGTACCTGGGGCATTTCAACATCTGGCTCTTCTTCCGACGCTTCTATAAAATCGGCAGCCGCGTTCAGAAGTACATCATCTTTGAGCACTTCTTCTAACATGTGAGTTGCTTCTACTTGTGACAACGCGTACTTCATCGAAGCATCAAATTCTTCGGGGTAGGCAACGGCTAATGGGAAAAGTATTGGATACTCGATTCCTTCGATTTCCAGAGCTTTCGCGGTTTCGTAATCTATTATGCGTTTGAGCATGTCTAGTGTACCATTAGTTGTTTGTGAATCGTATCCACCCGAATCGGTCATATCCAATGCTATGGATATCGCATCAAATATTAACATGGCTACCGCAACTGCTAAACCAATAGGACCACCGGCTGCGGCCATCGCATATTTACCCGCAGCAGCAGCAGCCTTCGCACCCGCAGCGGCAGCCCTCACCGCCGCGGCCGCCGCTCTCGCAGTAGCAGTAGCGGCCTTCGCAGCTTTCAGAGCCGCGGCGCCACCCTTCAGACCTGCAGCAGTAGTCCTCGCCGCCGCAGCACCAACCTTAGCACCCGCTGCACCAGCCTTCACACCCGCTGTACCAGAAGCTCGTGTGATACTGGCCACCAATAACATTTCAAGGAGTGTACCACCACCAATCCCGATCGCGAGTTCTTTCACCAACTGCACTTTCGCCGCATTTGGATTTGGTGGGGCACTCGCGTCTGGATAACAACACCCACCCTCTAAAGTATAGTTTGGACTACATTGTCCACCTCTGAGTGGATCCACCATACAACTTTTCGCAGCTTCCTCTTGTACAGACTTTTCCAATTCTGCTTCTAATACATCTGTGTCATGACCAGCCCCTGCACCTACTGCGCGAATCATTGATTTACTTTCTTGAAGGGATGTTTCATTCACCTTCGCACGTTGCTGTCCACCACCACCACCACCACCACCGCCTTTCTGTTTCTGTTGTTTATATATGACCCAAAACAAAATGATGATCATCATGAGAATGAAAAACATACCAAATAAGAGTAGTATCCCCGCACCTCCACCACTTCTTTGGGGTGCCATAACTATGATCGGCTGTCCTCCTGACATATACTATTTAAAGAGAAAATAATCAACATATTTATGTGGTGTTGGTGGTGCTGTCACGATTTCGATACGACACCTTTAAGTATGCCGTTTAAATACGACGATAGACGGAACAAATTTTTTACATCCGGTCATTTTTGTTCTTGGAGTTGTATGAAAACATACGCTGTAGAAAAATACGGTTTAACCAAAGGGGGTATCGTATGTGGGAACATAGTGATGATGCGTAAAAAGATGTTCAATCAGATTGGACCCGTGAAACCCGCGCCGAATAGATTTAGGTTACAAGAGTTTGGGGGGGATCTCACGATCGAGACGTTTCGGGAAAATCATACGCTCGACAGAGATGTCCCGAAAGAGGTCATCAGTGAGCCGTACGTGGACAATAGGATACCCTTTGTTTCAAACACGAAGAGGATGGATGAAATAAAGAATGCGACTACTGGGAACACTGCGCTAAAACTAAAGCGAACGAAACCACTCCAGCGAAGTCATAACAACTTGGAGTCAGCGTTGGGGCTGGTCATTACAACCAAACCCTAAATTCCGCTTCTGTTTAGCTGTGGGTAATGATCTGGGTACACACTTTGATTTCTTACTGTGTACCCACCCCTCGCCATCGTGTGCGGCCCAACATATGTCGAACTTCTCCATGACTTTTCTACACAAAACACACGGTAAAGATATAGCATCTCCATAGATCGTTTTACGTTCTATGATGAGTTCTCCGTGTTTTCTGTGTAACCATTCTGTAAATTGATGGGGTTTGTACCCCTTTTGTAAACACGTCCTATACAACTGTCGTATGAGTTGTCGCTCGGCGCACATGTGGTTATTGCTTATGGTGACAGGTCCCCGAGACATATAACTTGTCACTGTGCAGTATTTCATGGGTGGCAATTGAGGCACAAACTTCCATCGTATACAAAGTCACACTTTGTACACTCACTTAGGATGTTAATCTTCCTTTTTGGGGTGAGTCCCTTTGCGAATCGTTCGAGTTCCTTGACTGTATAGATTCCATAACGAACCATAACCTCTAGTGATGGAAATCGCATGCTACATTACTTACTCTGTAAAACCTTAAGCGAAACAAGGGAGACACATTTTCTTTGCTTTGAGCATCATGGCGAAACTATCGACCATGGGGGGTACGAGGGCCTTGAGAACAACCTCAAACTCGGAGTCCTTCTCGCCGTCATCGATCTGTTCGATGAGGTGGTTCAGTACGCCGATGACCAACTTCTTCTTTTGGGGACCTGGGAGTTTCTTGAACTTTTGAGATTCCATCACGAGACGTACCAGGATCGGGGGGATATCTTCCTTTGTGAGACCATCATCGATGTACTCTACTTTGAGTTCTTCGATAGTCTTCATGAGACTTTGGGCATCGATCTTTCCGTTAAATTTTTGTAAGAGTACTTCCATTTATAATATATATGAATATAAATGGACGAGATTATCTCTAGTGTCGCGATGGGCCTGGGTCTTTTCCAGATGTACGATCAGGTAAAAAACGTAGAAGACATTGACATAAACACAAAAAATGCGATACTTCTTGGTTTAGTCACGAGTTGTCTCTGGTTTGTGTATCAGTACCGAAAATATGGTCTCAACATGGCAACACTTTACACCTCAGTGAGTATCATCATCCAATTATACGTACTGAACAAGATCTTGCTTAAGGAGAAGAAACGTGAGTAATGAGTTCCACTCTCACTTGCGCGTCGCAACGCGTCTACGACCCGCACCTCTGCTGAACCTAACCCTAAGGTTCGTTTCACCGAGGTGCTCAATGGTCGTTCGGCGATGCGAGGGGTGCTTTGGGGGTCTATGAACTAGACGATGTCTGGAGAAAACCTGATTCAACAGGTTGAAGACCCTGTGTATGCGATCGCTGCGACGGGTGTTGTCACCACACTGGCGCTCGCGTCTCTCATCACGGCGGAGAGTTTCGCAACGGAGGAATTCGCAGTCTTCACCCCCGACGCTGAGCTCAAGAATGGGATGCTCGGGTTCGCCACTTTGTTGGGGTTGAGTGCCATGTGAGTTAAAAATTCAATCATCTTCACCTTTTCTTCCAATGAAAATGTCCCTGTCCTACGCATCACGTACGACAAGAACATGAGAAGCATATAGACATTCACAGCTATGGGCTTCATACTTAAAGATATCTTTATTTTAATATGTATGAATATTCTCGTATTAGGGTCAGAAGGTGTAATAGGGACTGCAGTATGTAAAGTCCTGGAGGACCACGGTCATTGTGTCGTGCGTTGGGATATCAAATTGAGGAGCGAACATGACATGAGTAATTCTCTCAATGTGTATAGATTAAAGTCTGCTATAGATGCGAGTGACTTTGTATTCTTCCTTGCGTACGATGTCGGTGGTGCGAAGTACATATGGGATGTTGATTTAGATTTCATTAATCGAAATAACATGATCATGATAAACACGTTCAATCTTCTCGCGAACAAGAAGTTTATATTCGCTTCGAGTACGATGTTCAATATGGATAATGTGTACGGAACCCTAAAATATATAGGTGAACATTACACCCGAAAATTGGGTGGTTTGTCTGCGCGATTTTGGAATGTATACGGACCTGAGACTGTTTCTGAAAAATCACATGTCATCACAGATATGATCCACAAGTACAAAATGAATGGGTACATAGACTTGATGACAGATGGGGAAGAGGAGAGACAATTTTTACACACGAGTGACTGCGCGAAGTGTCTCAATAATGTTATGGAGAGGTACGAGGAGATTTTAAAAGAAACGGATTCGGTGGACATAACGAGCTTCGAGTCTATCAAGATCAAAGATGTCGCGCGATACATATGTGAGGATGTACGTCCAAGTGAAAAGAAAAGGAACACGCACACCAAGTTCAACGAACCGAGGGACTTTATTTTACGATATTGGAAACCAGAGATGAGTCTGAAGGAGGGAATAGCATCTCTTCTATAACATCGGTGAGGGTATATTTCCTTGACCACCCAATAGATTCCATCTTGGATGGGTTACCCACGAGTATCTCCGAGTCGTTCGGTCTATAAAACTCTTCGGACACTTTCACCATCATTTTACCGTCTATATGACCCTCACCACCCGACCAGACGATTTTCTTACCCATCTTGTGTACGGTGATATCTATGAATTCTCGTACAGAATGTGTTTTACCCGTGGCGATCACATAATCCCCTGGGTGTTCTTGTTGTAGCGTAAGCCACATCGCCTCTACGTAGTCCTTCGCGTGACCCCAATCTCGACGAGCCTCTAAGTTTCCGAGGGTAAAGGGCTCTCCCGACTGTAAACCCTTTATGATTTTCTGGGTCACGTAGATGTCAGATCTTCTTGGTGATTCATGATTATAGAGGATACCTGAGCACACGTATAATCCATGATTTCTTCTATAGTGATCCACAAAATTATCTGCAGTTATCTTTGAAATTCCATAAATGTTTCGGGCTAGACGTGATGTATGTTCACTCTGTGGGGTTTCCCAATGATTTGCGAAAATTTCCGAACTCGAAGCTTGGAAAATCTTACACTTGGTTCCCAACTGTTTCACAGATTCTAGGATATTCAAGAGACCCATCGTATTCAACTCGAATGTCATCCTGTCATGTGTGCCTACATGACTTTGTGCTGCGAGATTGTAAATTTCAATTTCAACTTCACCTTGTGCCGAAATACACGCGTGAACATTCGAATAGTTTAAAATGTCATCTTCGCGTGTGAAACATTTGATAGAGTATCCCTTATTCTTTAGGAATTCCTGTAAATAAAATCCATCTTGACCATTCGCCCCAGTTATGATGGCTACTTTCATTTAAAGAAAAAAGTCTTTATTTCTTTAAATGCTTGTCGAGATTTCGAAGGGAGAACTTATCGATAAGATTACGATTCTCGAGATAAAGGCTGAAAAGATGACCGATCCCGAAAAACTCAAAAATGTGTGTCACGAATTGGAAACGATCAGAAAGTTAGAATTTCCGACACCTATAAAAGAAAGGTTGATGGATGTCAATCGTCAATTGTGGGACGTCGAGGATGATCTCAGGGATCTGGAAAAGATGGAAAATTTTGACGACGAGTTTGTACAGAAAGCGAGAAGTGTGTACAAACTCAACGATGAACGTTCTAGGTTGAAGAAGAGTATTAACATAGATGAGGGTTCGAACATCATAGAGGAAAAAAGTCATTAAACAAAGGTCCAAAGATCGTCACTGAATACAGTTTTGACTGATCGGGGTACGTAGTACGTGTGTGCGATATCTATATGGAAAAAATTCTTAGTTGGGTTACCAATTCTCATGAGTTCTACCATCCAACTATAAGAACTATTCATTCCATGAAATTCTTGAGCCTTGTCGATGAGTGTGACATAGTCAAAAATATTCGGTGTAGATTCAATCGTGGGTCTACACACTGGTAACTCCGTTTTTACGTCTATACCTTGATCCCTCTCTGCGTCATCGTGAATGAATATATATTTTTCATGTTCAGGTTTAAGTTCTCTAGCTTCATCTCGGACGACCTTAAACTTCGAGTACATATAATTAGGATTTACACCGGCTTGTATGTATACACCGTGTGCCCAATTTGACATGAGACTTCCTTGTCCCTGTGTCATGAATTTCCAATTATCATCTTGCAACCCATACGTCGCGAGAGGAATGACATCACCCTTCACTTGTGACCACACCTCTTGCGGGTGTGTGGTATCCACGAGAATGATTTCAACTTTATCGGCAATATCACGATACATGAACTGAACACTTTCTGCATGTTTTCGTTGAGCAAAAATGACCACAGTATCCTTCTCTGTGAAATGTCTAACCATACCATTCAACATGATTTGGTCACCGAGACCTAGATGATGTACAATAGTTTTCACCATTTTATTTATACTCCTATTAGATCTTTATTCACTTTAATAGTCGCACATGTTTAAAGATAATTGAGGTGATATCTTTATAAATGCACCTATCGTATGCCATATGTGTATGTACCGAAGCTCGTGAGTTAAATGACCTTCTCGCATTTTTAAAACGTGTCAAGGATAAAGAAGATGAAATCAATATTCTAGTAGATTCGAAGAAAGTGACTGATGATGTTCGCGACGTTTTAGAATCCTATGATGATATCGTCGTATCTGAACGGGAATTTTGTGGTAACTTTTCCGAACATCGTAATTATCACGCTTCTCTGTGCAAAGGTGACTATATCTTCGTCATCGATGCAGATGAAATTCCACAAGAAAATTTGATCAAAAACATAAAAAATATAATTCAAGAGTCAGGATCTGATCTTATATATGTACCCCGAATCAACATTTGTCCGGGATACACTGACAAGTGGCTCGAAAAATATAATTTCAAAGTAAATGATAATGGGTGGATTAACTGGCCAGATTTCCAAGGTCGAGTATACAAGAATAACGGTACTCTGAAGTGGAGTAAGGGTTTGCATGAAACCGTCACTGGTTCTGAGAAAACAATTGGACTTCAAAACAACCCAACCCTCGCGTTATGGCACATCAAGAGTATTCAAAAGCAAGAATTCCAAGATACGTTTTATAAGACATTAGTTTAAAGATTTATATTGTTTATGTTTTAGTATGCCCCATTTTAATGGTCAAGCGCTACAAGATAAATTTGTTCTAAGTATCTTGAAGAATAAGAAGAATGGTGTGTTCATGGATATGGGTGCCCACGAACCTATTCATATCAATAATACGTACATACTCGAGTATGAATTTGGGTGGAAGGGTGTACTGTTTGATTATTTTGAACATTTTAGAGAAGGGTATAAAAAATACCGCCCAAATAGTGTCCATATCATAAGTGATGCCACTACCCTAGATTACAAACGTGTGATGGATGATACAGAAATGCCACCAAACATTGATTACCTTTCACTCGATCTGGATGGTGATGCGACTATAAAAGCCTTGCGAAAACTCGACAGTGAGGTGATGGATCGTCATAAATTCGCGGTGGTGACTTTTGAACATGATGTATATGAGGGTGGCAACCACATAGCAGTTCGTGAAGAGTCTCGGGAAATTTTTAAGAGACGTGGATACGTATGTGTATTTGAAGATATTCATCATGAGAAACCAGACGTCGTGTATGAAGATTGGTACGTGCATCCGGAGCTGGTAGACATGGAGTATGTTACGACACTAAAAGAACGAAATGTCCACAAGTACGGTAAAAATACAATCACTGGTAAGTCTCTCGATTGGAGGAGTATCAGTTACGAGAGTGATATCAAAATAACATATTCAATCCAAGGTGATGCGGATCCTTCGATGTTGATTGGATTTTTAGAAAAGATGAAAGATCCCGATGATGACATTCAAATTAATATGAAACCTGGAGAAGCCTTGGGAGACTACATATTTCATATAAATACTGATGAGATGCCAACTGAAGATATGATCAAGAAGATCAAGGGTGTCCTAATGGAGAAGGGGTGTGATGCATTTTTTGTACCACGTATCAACATATATCCAGGTATTACAGAGGAGTACCTACACTTGAACAAAGATCTCAAAATGAATGAGGTTGGTTGGATCAATTGGCCGGATTTTCAGAGGCGAATATATAAGAATGACGGAAAGGTCCATGAGAATGGAATGACATTCACAGCTGATCCAAAGATCGCTTTAACACGTTACCGGAAACCTGAATGATATCCCATTTGGTTTTAATGGTTTCAAAAACCTTAATTATCATGTCTTCTGTTATGAAGTGGTTATTTCCTATGTATACACCATTATAGTTGAGTATATCCGCGTTTGGTACGTATACAGAGTCTTTCCATTTCGATAGGAAAGGGTGTAGAAGAAGATTACCGGACACAATCGGTCTATGTTCCACATCTAATTCAGTAAATATATACTTGAGCTTCAACATATCCTCACTCTTCTTACACACGAAAGGGAATGCAAAGCTACTATTACCTGGATCGTTATACGGAATATAGAAAAGTTCCGGATCTAGATGTTTCATAAAACACTTGAAATTCTTACGTCTTATTTCAATATTTTCGTCGAGTCTCTTCAACTGCTCGATTCCGAGAACTGCGTTGAGTTCTGTGTTTCTAAAGTTGTACCCATCTGTTAGAAATAGAAATCTTGGATCAATGTTCGGGTACTTCTTGATAGCCTCTTCGTATAGGTGTGGCGAAAGAAGACGAGCCATACCGTGACTTCTTTTAATCTTCATGAGTTCGTAAAGATTTTCGTTATCCGTGGAAATCATTCCACCTTCAATACTTGTCATGTGATGTCCATAGTAAAAACTGAAAGTACTACCCATCCCCGTACTACCGCGTTTCATTCCATTTGGTGCCTTTACTCCGTGGGATTCACAAATATCTTCGAGAAAAATGGCATTAGGATATTTCTTTTTTATACTTTCTACAGGGGAATTTATACCAAGTAAATGAGTAATAAATACGATCCGGATATCTTCTTCCGGTAAAGTGTCGATGTCAAAACTATATCTCTTCAGGTCTATATCACAAAATACAGGCTCTAACCCAACTTGAAACACAGGTGATACGTTGGTGACCCATGTACACGCTGGTACTAAAACCTTGGAACCGTTTGGAATTCCAAACAACTCCTTTACTGAAGCCATGAGTAAAAGGTTTGCGGTACTACCCGATGTGACATACAATGAATGTTTACAACCGAGCCACTCACTCCATGCATCTTCAAATTCTTTCACCTTTGGTCCACACGTATACCTATCCGACGATTGTATAAAGTCGATGAGAGCCTTTTTATCTGTATTCGTAATGGCCGTTTGCATCAATGGCCACCACATCTTTACGTATTTACGTTAAGCTCCTTTATATGTATTTAAGGATATACATATAAACTAACCTATATGAAGACTATTATAAGTTTGACCAGTATTCCATCCCGCTTTAAAACATTACCGGGAATCGTTTACGATTTAGAGAAAAATCAAGATGTAGATGAAATCTGGGTAAACATCCCTCATACGTATAATAGGTTTCCAGGGGTTGATATAGTGGTTCCAGACTTTTCCCTCTGTTCCAAAGTTGTTGTCAATCGCTGTATAGATTATGGACCGGGTACGATGTATATGGGCCCAGCGAATTCAGAAAAATGTGACGCTGACCTCGTCGTCGTTGTCAATGATGATACAAAATATCCACCCGATATGAGTAGAAAGTTAATAGAGCTCTATAAGACAGACTCATGTTGTTGGTGTATGTCCGGATTTCGGGTAAATGAATACGTTCAAAATAATGGTCATGTGGGTAGATATAACCGAGACTGTGTAGATGTGACAGAAAGTTATGGTGGAGTTATTCTCGATATGAAATGGCTTCGTGATATGAAAGATATTTTTCTTGAATTTTACAAATTAACATACAACGATGATATTATCATTAGTAATCTACTCTCTAAAATGGGTATCAAGAAGAAAAGTATTTGCGATCAAACCATGAATCTGGGTATGATTAAACAGTATTCATATGGTATGGATGAAGACGCCCTCTTTCAAAATAATGGCGAAGGAAGTCACGTCGAAAACAACAAACGCGTTTTCAAAATGTTAGAAGATAAAAACTTAAGTTATTTTTAATGATAGTAAAAAATATGGAAGAGTTCAAAGACGCGTACCAGGGTCTCGATCTCCGAAGCGATGAGATTGCGGCAGACCTTCGAGAACTTCCTACGGATTATAAACTTGCTGAGTGATACGTCGAAATCGACCAGGAAATCTATGAAATGTTAGAGTGGTACGAGATGGAGGAACGATTAAAAAAAGCTGACCGAGAGCTCTAACGTATGAGTAACGATGTACAGAGGCTCAAATTACGAGAGTTTTCTCGTGTCCAACACGGAGAGTTGTGTTCACGACCACATCAAAACCGGCATCTTTGAGGTTCTTACAGAACGCGACATCCTCGGAACACATATCGCGTAAGAGTTTCCCATCTCCAGCTTCAATCTCGATGAGAGGGTAGCTAAAGTATGGATACTTCAACTTTTCTAGGACTTCTTTGCGACACGCGAAGAAACCCATGCCGTTATACGCCACGGAAACGTATTTACCCTCCTTCTCGAGTTCTCCAACCTTCATGAATTGGAAGGACCCCGTCTTCTTGAAATAGTCCAGGTCCCAATCCTTGACACACGCGTAGTGGACCATGTCTTGCATTCGGTACAATCCTGAGACGACTGGGTAAGTCTTAGTATCTTCGATGAGTTCTATGATTTGTTCGGGTGTGAAGACGATATCAGAATCGATGGTGAGCCATACGTCATACTCGACTTCACCACCGAAGGGTTTCTGTTCCGAACCCCTCAACACATCTAGACCTAGAGTCTTCATTCGTGAAAAGGGAACAAAACTAGAAAACTCGTTGGTGACGACGAAATCGTATCCCTTCTTCGTGAGGGTCATTAGGGTCTGCGACCAATTCATGAGGAACGTTCCGGAAAAGGAACGACCGGGAAGCGCGAGGACGACTCTCATTTTTTTAAAATACGCAACACTTCTTTAACCGCGGGGTGTCGTACGATATCCACATCCCCCATCT
>Ga0208413_1002123_pt1 | contig 11648 bp, 11 predicted proteins | sample AntAceMetag02UKD_FD_184761 | JGI IMG/M metagenome (GOLD analysis project Ga0208413, IMG submission 184761) | Saline lake microbial communities from Ace Lake, Antarctica - Antarctic Ace Lake Metagenome 02UKD (SPAdes) (version 2) | ecosystem: Environmental > Aquatic > Non-marine Saline and... | reverse complement strand
CACCGTTTGGTGAGGCGCGTTTTCGCTCCTAGATTGGTTTCTTTTCATTCAACTCCAATTACTTCACCATCGGTGACTCTTTTTCCACTGCATTGTTACGGCTTAGATCACTCCCCAATTTCCAAGGCCAGAAATTGGCTGCTTGATTCGTAGTCAACGTCTCGGCCATGGAACCGCCAATCCAAGAAGCCCCCCACTAGCGAGCCAACGGTTCCACTTCAATTTGGGTGGGAAGAAAAAATGACGTTCTGACGATTTTTACAAAATTTGCCGGTTGGCTCGTGTATACCGTATTTGGCTTGGTGCCGGGTTCGAGGCTGGGTGGTGCCGTTCAATTTTTTATCGAGGACACGACCAAGATATTCTTCCTCTTGGTCGTAATGATTTACTGCATAGCGCTGATCCGCGCCTCGATGAATGTCGAAAGAATACGGGATTACCTGGCCGGTAAAAACCGATCCATCGGCTATTTCATGAGATCGACATTTGGGGCTATTACGCCCTTTTGCTCCTGCTCAAGTATTCCTGTATTTCTGGGCTTCATCTCGGCGGGGATTCCCGTCGGAATCACGATGTCGTTCCTCCTGACCTCGCCACTGATTAATGAAGTCGCGGTGCTGCTTTTACTGAGCCTAGTGGGATGGAAGATCAACCCTGATCTATGTAATGGTGGGCATGGCAGTTGGAATTGCGGGCGGGATCTTTCTCAACCTCATTCGTGCAGAAAAAATGCTGCAACCCTTTGCCCTGAAGGCCGATCAAACGGCCAAACTCCTCGACAAGCAGGAGACAGATAAACCGCCGCTTTCGTTTCGAGGCCGGCGAGGCTTCGCCAAACGAGAGCTGCTCGATATTTTGAGTCGAGTCTGAAATTGGGTTTTTGTCGGCGTGGGTCTCGGCGCAGCTCTCCACGGGTTTGTTCCGACTTCATGGATCGAGGGAAATCTCGGAAGCGGGCAATGGTGGTCGGTCTTCGCCGCAGTTCTTCTCGGGATTCCACTCTACTCAAATGCGACCGGGGTCATCCCCGTCATGGAAAGCTTGATCGCGAAAGGCTTACCGCTTGGAACGACCTTGGCATTTTGCATGAGCACGGTAGCGGCTAGTTTTCCAGAATTCATTCTGCTCAAAAGCAGGTCATGACCTGGAGGTTGCTCGTAACGATCTTCGTGCGCCTCCTAGCATCCTTTACCGTGGTGGGTGGACTCTGAATGCCATGGGATAAAATCGAAAAACACACCGATGAAAGAGATTGAAACTTTAGGGCGTGGTTGCGCCAAGTGCACCAAAGTTGCGGAATTGATTCAGTCGGTAGCCGCCGATTGCAGGACCTCCGTTAAGGTGGTGAAGGAAACCAGTCCAGAAGTCATCATGAACTACGGAGTCATGACGACTCCCGCCATTGTGGTGAATAGTGTGTTGGTGCACTCGGGCCCGATTCCGGATAGAAAACAAATCGAAGGCTGGTTGAACTAGCCAGGGGAAGACCTCCCGCTCTCAAAGAATTGTCATGAAACGCACGGAGGGCGGAGGGGCTCCATTCAAATATCCGCGTAGTGCCTTGCGGGTTTCCCTAAAGACACTGCTGGCATGGCTTCTTTGCCTTACACGCAAGCGTGCGACACCCCTAGCTTATCACCCTCCCGCTTCGTCTCGGCAATTACGAGTTCACGCATGTCCTTCTCGACTGATTTCCTAGGATATCTTATGGGGAACTGAAAAGGGTTGGTTCCGCAATTCTTACAATCGGTTCAGATAAGTCACCGCACCCGTAGTAGGGTTCGACCCCATAGGACCGGGCGGGTTTTGGGTGTAACCTCATTTTCAACGCGCACATCCAAGATAAAAGTAATCAAAAATGCCCATTCAACTTGAGGAAGAAAACGGAGGTAAACTACTCATAGTTCATGTCACCGGGAAACTGGACGGCACGGATTACGAGCAATTTGTGCCGGAGTTCGAACGGCTCGTCCAGCAACACGGGAAATTGCGGCTGCTTTTCGATATGACCGATTTTCACGAGTGGACTGCCAGCGCCCTCTGGGCGGATACCCAGTTTGCGGTGCTTCATTTCAGCGACATCGACTGCCTAGCGGTGGTCGGCGAGACGAAATGGCAGCAAGGTATGGCGACGTTCTGCAAGTCCTTCACCACGGCGACGGTTCGCTATTTCGACCAGCTCAACGGCGTCAGCGCTCGCCGTTGGGTAGAAAACGCCTACGCGAAATAAGCGCTGATGAAATGGTCCCTTAAACTCGGTAAGCTGCGTGGCATCGACCTGTATGTGCACTTTACCTTTGGGTTGTTGCTCGTCTATCTCGGGTTCCACTACTGGCGCGCCACGCACAATGTGACCGCCGTCCTGCAGGGCATCGTCTTCATCGTCGCTTTGTTCGGCTGCGTGGTCTTGCACGAGTTGGGACACGCCTTGATGGCCCGTCGTTATGGCATCAAGACCCGCGACATTACTTTGCTGCCGATTGGTGGCATTGCGCGCCTAGAGCGGATGCCGGAAAAACCGATGCAGGAACTTTGGGTTACCCTAGCCGGACCGGCGGTCAACGTGGGCATCGCCATCGTCCTGTCCGTCGGGTTGGCGGCGATCGGCGGTCTCACCTCGGTGGAGCACGTCGCGACCACGGGCGGATCCTTTTGGCAACGACTGATCGTGCTCAACGTGGTCCTCGCCGTTTTTAATCTCCTGCCGGCTTTCCCCATGGATGGTGGTCGGGTTTTACGGGCGCTACTGGCCATGCGATTGAGTCGGCGTCGTGCCACGGTCATCGCGGCCAATGTGGGGCAGGGCATGGCTGTTCTGTTCGTGTTCCTAGGTTTTTTCTACAATCCGTTCCTCATCTTGATCGGCATCTTCGTGTATCTGGGGGCACAAGCCGAATCCGCTATGGTCGAAATGCAATCGGCGCTAGCCGGTTTGAGCGTGCGCGACGCGATGATGACGCGCTACCGCACCCTCGCGCCGCAGGACACGTTGGCTCAAGCTGTGACTGAATTGCTCGCCGGTTCGCAGCAGGACTTTCCCGTCATGGAAGACGAACAGCCCGTCGGCATCCTCCGCCGCAACGATCTGGTCAAGGCTCTGACCGAGAGGCGGCAGGATTCTCTGGTGAAGGACGGGATGAGCTCCGACGGCACCACCGTGGACGCAGCTGCGCCCTTGCGCGAGGGTGTCGAATCTATGCGAGCCAGATCATGTGCGGCGATGCCGGTCATGTCAGGGGGGCGCATGGTTGGCCTGTTGACTCTCGAGCACGTCAGTGAGATGATCATGGTCAACAACGCTCTTTCCCCGGCGGCGACCCAAGCTTACGAAACCCCGCGCAGTCGCGGCGCAGCGCCCGCAGTGACGGGCCTGCATTGATCTTGCCGCTGCTGCTGAATCTCACGCTCCCAAAATTTATGAACTCCAAACTTATCATCGTGGCCGACCTCGGTCTCTTACGTGCCTATCGCCAGTCTCAGAACGCGAACGACCTGCAACCTCACTTGCAATTGATCGCCGAACTGAAGCCGAAAGCCGCCCGTGAAAAAATGTCGGATCAGGTCTCCGACCAAGCCGGGCGTTTTCCGCGAGGCGGCGGTGCCGGGGGCGCGTCTGGCGATCTGTCCGCAGGCGAAAGCTTGCAGCAAGAAGGCGAACAAGAGCATCGACTGATCCAGCGGTTGGCGGAGACGATCGACGCTCTGCTGGCGGACGACGAGGTGACGGGGTGCCTGCTCGCGGTCAGTGCGCCGATTCATCAGCAACTGTTCGACGTGCTTAAACCGAATACTCGGGACAAGATCCGCCAGGTTCTCGCTTCCAATCTCGCTAAGGCCGATCCGACCGAATTGCTCGGACACTTTGAGAAAGCGAACCAGTGAGGCTCCTGATCATAGTGACAGCCGAAACCCTTATACCCGTTTTCGCGACCGCTACTCTTCCCGTCGGCGCGAACCGGGGAGACCGCGAACGCGCTGGCAATCAGGAACAGAATGGAACGGCTCTGCTGGACGATCCTGGCAATTGACTGCCGTGTCCGTGGTTTCTGCGGGGCAGAAGCCGCCGTCAGCCGGAGCGCTTGCACGATCTTAACCGATGATGGCGCGAGATGGGGAAACGGTCGGCGACTTCATTCATTGCGACGACTGCGGTCGGAGTGAGTCCGGATCGCCTGGGGACATCACCGCTTTGCCTAGATTGCTTCGCAAACCACGGTTCCTGATGTTCCGAGTTTGGCTCGGACGATATGTAGACGTTTTCAGATGAAGCCGGCAGTCCACGCGACGGCAGCAAGTGAGGGGAGGGGGGGCATTAGAAGTGAAAAATATAAGGGCAGGTAAAAATGATCGACTACCGAAAATACAGCAAGGTTATTGTATCGGTAAATTAACTACAGGGGGCTGGTGGGTCACCGTTGGCGATCCGCCCTATCTGCGGGGCACATTTCCCGTTTCCGCATGGGGTGGGAATTGTCTACGCTCTGGTGTGGATTTAGCGAATAACTCGGTTACACTCACCTTATGCGAAAAGAAACGGATTCGATGGGAGAAATGGAAGTGCCGGATGATGCGCTGTATGGGGCTTCGACCCAGCGAGCGATTTTGAATTTTCCGATTAGTGGCTACCGCATGCCGTCCCGGTTTATTCGCGCCATGGGTTTGTTGAAACAGGCGTGTGCCAGTGCGAATAGATCTTTGGGACAGTTAAGTGAGGAGAAGGCGGTTTGGATCGAGCGGATAGGTCTAGAACTGTATGAGGGGCAGCATCTGGACCACTTTCCAGTCGATGTTTTTCAAACGGGTTCCGGCACCTCCACCAACATGAATGTGAATGAGGTGATTGCGAATCGTGCGAGCCAACTGGCGGGGTTTCCCGTCGGCTCGAAGGAGCCGATTCACCCGAATGATGACTGTAACCTTGGTCAGTCTTCCAATGACACGATTCCGACTGCACTGCACCTGAGTGTGGCGCAGGCGTTGCAGCAAGATTTGAAACCGGCCTTGGCGACGTTGCATAAGGCGTTGCGCGGCAAAGCGGAGGCGTTCAAATCCGTCGTTAAAATCGGACGTACGCACCTGATGGATGCGACTCCGTTGACCGCGGGGCAGGAGTTTTCGGGGTTTGCGGCGCAGGTGGCGAAAGCGCTCGACCGGGTCGATCGAGCGACGGCAGTGCTCGGCGAATTGGCCATTGGGGGCACGGCCGTGGGCACGGGGATCAATCGGCATCCCGAATTCCCCGGACGCGTCGTGGCGGTGCTAAACGAAATCACCGGTCTGGCATTGCGAGAGGCGGATAATCATTTCGAAGCGCAGGCGGCGCGCGACGATTGTGTGGAAGTGGCGGGCCAGCTTACCGCCATTGGCGGGAGCCTGACCAAAATTGCGAGCGACATTCGTTTGCTGGGATCGGGTCCACGCTGCGGTTTGGGGGAGTTGAAACTCCCCGTGACCCAGCCGGGTTCCTCCATCATGCCGGGAAAAGTGAATCCGGTGATGAGCGAAATGTTGATCCAAGTTTGCCATTATTCGCAGGGGCTTTGCCAAACCGTAGCGCAGTGCGGTCGTGATGGTCAGTTCCAACTCAATGTCACCCTGCCGTTGATTGCGTATTCACTGCACGAAGCCATTCGCTGTCTGGGACAAGGAGCGCGGACGTTTGCCGAACGGTGCGTGGACGGGTTGGACATCAATCAGGCCCAGACGGAACGAAATGTCCGGGAATCGCTGATGTTGGTCACGGCTTTGAATCCGTATATCGGATACGATAAGGCCAGTGCGGTGGCGAAGAAAGCGTTTGCCGAAGGCAAGACCCTCCGGGAGGTCGTGCTGGAAGAGAAACTGATGGATGTGGCGGCGTTGGACGAAGCGTTGGATCCCAAGCACATGCTGCATCCAGAGTAAGGGGCGGAGGCGGGCGATGGAGTCGGACAGTAGCCCAAGGGACTCCGAGCAGGGATCGGGATCTTTGGGTGGCCAGTAGTGAGGTAATCGATTTGAGAGTCGTTCAATACCCCATAGCGCGGCTGAGGGGAGATGACGATACTGCTGGCGGCCTCGGGGAACGAACCCCAACCTTTAACTCAAACTCTACCATGAATCTCGCCACAACTTTTGTCTCTCACGTGGATCTCGTTCCGGGCCACGATTCAATTGCCCTCAGAGCGTTCGAGCTCCGGGATGAAGCGGGTCGACCGGCGGGGCGAGATGAGACGACTTTTGGTTCGAGGCCGAACGTCGACTGGCGCCCCCCCGTCGCACGTCCGACGAAGCTGTGATGGCCTTGAACACGCTAGCCCATGAGGTAAAACCCTCCAAAATCGTGAAGGTCCCGACTCCGGCCAAGAAACGATCTCGGCGCAAAGAGTGACGCAGTGAGCACGCGTGATCATGAGATCGATTGGCAGCGTCAATCGCTTCCACCGGTGTCGCGGGGAGAATTCTCTGCCCCTATCAACCTAACCTGGTCGCCGCGTAATTGGCTGTGGATGATAACCTACTCGGTTGGTCCCGACGACCCGTGGCCGTGCGGCTCGTCCTCCTCGATTTGCAGGTAGGTCAACACCCCATAGGAGAAAGTCGTCCGGAGGTTTAGTCTAATATCGAGATTAGAAATGAACCGGCGCTACGATGGCTGGCTTGACCATTTTACCGCAGGCCTCGAGGCCTATCAACTTAACCCCATCAAGAAAGTTCAAAATGCCCATTCAAATTAAGGAAGACGACGGCGGGAAACTGCTCAGAGTTCATGTCACCGGGAAACTGGTTGTCACCGACTATGAGCAATTTGTGCCGGAGTTCGAACGCCTCGTCCGGCAATACGGCAAGTTGCGCGTGCTCTTTGATTTGATCGGGTTTCACGGCTGGACGGCCAGCGCACTCTGGGCGGACACCAAGTTCGCCGTGCATCACTTCAGCGACATCGACCGCCTGGCGGTGGTCGGCGACAAGAAATGGCAGGAAGGAATGGCGACGTTCTGCAAGCCTTTCACGAAGGCGAATGTCCGCTATTTTGAGCATACCAACGCCGTGGGCGCTCGAAGGTGGTTGGAAGACGATTACGCCAAATGAACCTTTTATGAAATGGTCCCTTAACCGCTGGGCATTGGCGTGAGGGGGCACTCGACGTTTGCGCTGCGCTCATTTTTTTCAGATTCCACGACTCGCTCCCTGCGGGACCAGCGCAGCGCAACATCCACGATGGCGGGCCCGCATTGAATTGTAGCCGCCGCCGAACCCACCGCATCCAGAATTTATGAAATCCGAAATCATTATCGTGGCTGACCGCGGTCACCTTCGGGCCTATCGCCAGTCTCAAAACGCAATCGACCGCCGACCCCACTGGCAACTGATTGACGGGCTCAACCCGGCCACCGCCCATGAAAAACGATCGGACCAGGTAACCGACCAGGCCGGGTGCTTTCCCCGTATCGGCGGCGCCGACGGCATCCCCGGCGATCTGTCCCCGAGCGAAAGTTTTCAGCAAAAAGGCGGAGAAGGCGTTCGACTGATTCAGCAGCTGGCAGGAAAAATCAACGCGCTTCTGGCCGACGCCGAGGTAACGACTTGCCTGATCGCAATCAGTGCGTCGATTCATCAGCAACTGGTCGATGCGCTGGAACCCCGGACCCGGAAAAAACTACGTCAGGTGCTCGCTTCCAATCTCGCGACTATAGAACCGACTGAATTGCTCGGACACTTTGAAAAAGCGAATCCGTTGGTTGCCCAATCATCGTGAAAGTCGAAACCTTTAACCCCACCTCCGCGGCCACCCCCTTCCTCAGGGTGCGTTCCTTTCCAGAAAGGACAAGGGCCCCGGAGGCGGGTAAATCTGCCGCCCTTGGTCCAATCTCGATTTTGCGGCAGTCGCAGCTATTTCGCGACTACCAGCGGGCATTTGAAGCGACCACCGGATTCCCCCTCGTGCTGCGCGCGCCGGGATCCTTCGCCGTGCCGTTGGCAGGGTCGAAGCACATCAATCCGTTTTGCGCACTGATGACTGGGGCAAACAAGACCTGTTCGGCCTGTCTGCAGTTTCAACAGCGGGCAGAGGAGTCAGTGGCGATGCAATCGATCACATTGCAGTGCCACGCTGGCCTGAGCGAATCGGTGGTGCCTGTCCGCGTCGGTCATCATGTCTTGGGCTACCTGCAAACGGGCCAGGTCTTCCTTTCATCGCCTTCGACGCGCCGACTTAAAGGCATTGGTCGGGCCCCTGCGGGGCCGAGTTCGGGCGTGGTTAACCGGGCGTTGGAATCCGCCTATCTAAAAACGCGCGTGGTCAAGCCCGATCAATATCGAGCGATCATTCAGCTCTTAGTGATCTTCGCGGAGCATTTGGGCTCGGTCAGCAACCAGTTGCTCATGAGCAGGAGCACGTTCGAGTCACCTTGGATCATCAAGACCCGCGCGTTCATCACGAAGCATCAGGATGAGATAATCGGACTAGAGGACGTGGCCCGCGCCGCCAACATGAGTCCCTACTATTTCTGCAAACTATTCAAAAAGGCGGTGGGGCTTACCTTCACCGAATATTTAGCCCGCACGCGCGTCGAATCGGTGAAACTACTCCTCCAAAACGTTCATGTTCGAATCAGCGAAGCGGCATTTGCGGCCGGCTTCCAATCCCTATCCCAGTTCAATCGTGTATTCCGCCGCGTCGCCGGAGAGGCGCCGACGTCGTATCGAGAGCGATTGAACGGGCACGCCTCCCGAACCGGCTGTAGTCGTGACGCGACTTCGCCGCGTTGCGGTAGGTTAAGACCCCATGGAGTAATGGCGACGGCGAGTGCTAGTTTACTTAATCATCAATTCATCCCATCCCCCAGTGAGGCGCTCGAAAGTAATTTCCTGTCAGTAAATTTTAACTAAACAATTTTATGAACCCAATAAACGAAGAAAAGATACACCAAGCCTTACAAAATTTAACAAACTGGTCGTTTGATGAAAATAAAATCTCAAAGAAATTTGAGTTTAAAAATTTTAAAGAATCACTAGCCTTTATAGTCAGGGTTGGTTTGGAAGCAGAAATTCATGGTCATCATCCGCATATTGATAATTTATACAATAGAGTAACCATCAAATTACAAACTCATGATGCTGGAGATAAGGTTACAGAAAAAGATATAGATCTTGCAAATGCTATAGAATCAATTATCTAATTTTTCACTAAAAAATTGAATATTACATGCCGTAATAAGAAGCAAAACTCTTATATTTTAGGCCTTCTATTGTTTTAGCAAAGTGCCGAAATAACTTTCCCCCCTAAGAGGCGCTCAAAAGGAGTTCCAATCCCTATCCCATCCCAGTTCAATCGTGTATTCCGCCGCGTCGCCGGAGAGGCGCCGACGTCCTATCGGGATAGATTTGACGATCATGCCCATAAACTTAACCAGACTGCGACGCGACTTCGCCGCGTTGCGGTGGGTTAAGACCCCATGGATTAATGGCGACGGCAAGTGTTAGCCTGAGGCATCATAAATAAGCCTGATCCTTCCTCCAATTTCGGTATCGTGGTCTCGGTGCGAGGCAGCGTGATCGACGTGCGCTTCGATCGAGTCCTGCCGCCGATCCACTCAGTGCTCCGCACGGGTCCCGACAACGAAGTGGTGATCGAAGTGCTCGCCCAGCGCGACGCGCGTCATGTCCGGGGCATCGCCCTGACTCCCACCCAGGGAGTTGCACGAGGGATGACCGTTACGGACACGGGCAACCCGTTGCAGGTGCCCGTGGGCAAAGCGATTCTCTCGCGGATGTTCGATGTGTTTGGCCACACCATTGACCGCGAACCTGCGTTGCCGGAAATGGAGTGGCGATCAGTGCATAAAGCGCCGCCTCCGCTCGCCGAACGGTCGACCCAATCGGAGATTTTCGAAACGGGAATCAAGGTGATCGACGTCTTGGTGCCGTTGGAACGGGGCGGAAAGGCGGGTCTGTTCGGCGGGGCCGGCGTCGGCAAAACCGTGCTGCTGACCGAAATGATCCACAACATGATCAGCCACCAGCAGGGAGTGAGTATTTTCTGCGGCATCGGCGAACGCTGCCGCGAGGGCGAAGAACTCTACCGCGACATGAAGGATGCCGGCGTGCTGCCCAACATGGTGATGGTCTTTGGCCAGATGAACGAACCTCCGGGCAGTCGGTTTCGCGTGGGCTTTGCCGCACTGACCATGGCTGAATATTTTCGCGATGAAGAGCACCGCGACGTGTTGTTGCTCGTCGACAATATTTTCCGCTTCATCCAAGCAGGCATGGAGGTGTCGGGTCTGATGGGACAGATGCCGTCACGCTTGGGTTATCAGCCCACCATGGGCACCGAACTTTCGGGCTTGGAAGAGCGGATCGCGAACACCGCCACGGGCGCCATCACTTCGATCCAAGCCGTGTATGTCCCAGCGGATGATTTCACCGATCCGGCGGCCGTCCATGCGTTCTCGCATCTCTCAGCCTCGATCGTGCTCTCGCGCCAACGCGCGAGCGAAGGACTCTTTCCCGCCATCGATCCGCTGCAATCCAGCTCGAAAATGGCGACCCCTGGCATCGTCGGCGAAAGGCACTACGCACTGGCGCAGGAAATCCGCCGCACCCTCGCGCAATATGCCGACTTGAAGGACATCATCGCCATGCTTGGCTTGGAGCAGCTTTCCCCTGAAGACCGTAACGTGGTCGGCCGGGCTCGCCGGCTGGAGCGGTTTCTGACTCAACCGTTTTTCACGACCGAGCAATTCACCGGCCACCAGGGGAAACTCGTGAGCCTTGAGGATTCGCTGGATGGCTGTGAACGCATCCTGCGCGACGAATTTAAGGACTTTCCTGAAAGCGCACTCTACATGATCGGAGCAATCGGTGAGGCCAAAGCTAAAACCCAATCACCATGAATACCTTCCGTTCGTCAGAGGATTCCTCGCTCAATCAAAAATACAGTGTGTTTCACAATCCACGCGCAGCCATCAACAAGAATCCAGACTACAATCCCCCAACGATTCAACTAACTCCATGATGAACAAGGTCTTCGTTTGGGACATACCCACCCGCATTTTTCACTGGGCCTTCGCCGCCTCACTCTCCGCCGCCATTATCATCGGTTTTCTCGTGGATGATGACCAGCCGCTTTTTCAACTGCATATGATTTTTGGTATCATTGCGATGTTCCTGCTTGTTGTGCGCATCGTGATGGGAGTAGTGGGATCACGATACTCGAGGTTCTCCAGCTATCCCATTCGTCCGCGTGAAATCGTTGGCTACATGATCAGTGCAGCTATTTCTAAGACTAGGCTTTACGCAGGAAACAATCCCGGATCTGCCATGGCCGCGGTGCTCATGTTCCTGCTGGTTCCCGCTTTGTTCATCTCGGGGATCGAATTTGGCGGAGAAGCGATGGAGGAACTTCACGAGCCCTTCGCCTGGGCATTGCTCATAGTGATTGCAATGCACCTCGCCGGTCTCGCCTGGCATACGTTCCGTCATCGGGAGAATATTTCACTCGCCATGGTCACGGGCAAAAAATCCGGCCAGCCCGAGGACGCTATTGCATCCGCCCATCCCGCGTGGGGAGTGCTTCTCCTGATCGGAGCCGGACTCTGGATTGGCGCGTTGTTTTTTAATCACAATTCAAAATCAGCTACCGTCAAACTGCCCGGCATTGGAGC
>Ga0208413_1002118_pt1 | contig 11663 bp, 10 predicted proteins | sample AntAceMetag02UKD_FD_184761 | JGI IMG/M metagenome (GOLD analysis project Ga0208413, IMG submission 184761) | Saline lake microbial communities from Ace Lake, Antarctica - Antarctic Ace Lake Metagenome 02UKD (SPAdes) (version 2) | ecosystem: Environmental > Aquatic > Non-marine Saline and... | reverse complement strand
CATGTGTTCCTCCGGTTTTTGAGGCCAAAGAACACCCAGCCGTTCCAGCGCGTGCCGGTGATGGCCCGCGCAATGGCGGACAGCGACTGGTAAGGGCGCCCCTGCCATTCAAAGCCGTCCGCCGTGACGGTGACTATCTGCTCTACTCCCTGCCATTCGCGCAGCAGTCGCGTGCCAGTGATTGGTTTGATGTCGGTGCGGATGCGGCGCTTGATCGGATTACCGCCGTCGAGGTCTTCGCCCAGCTTTTCCAGCCGACGGATCGTCTCGGGCTTCAGCCCGCCATAGGCGAGTTCCTGGATGCGGTAAGCCAGACGACTTTCCAGATAGCGGCGATTAAAGGGTGGCGGCTCGCTACCAAACAGTTCTCGCCATTGCGCCTTCAAGTCCGGCGTTGGGGTGGTTTTGAGCGCGGACAGGCGCGCGGGGATGGGATCTTGTTTGGTCATGAGTTTCTCCGGTGAGTTGGAGTTGCATGACGCCATTGGTTGGCCGGATAGTGTAGGCAACTTTCTCTAGTTTCGTCAGATACTTCCGCCCGATCTCGTATCCGTAAGCGCACCAGTCCGAGGGCCAGAAGGCCGCACAGTTCTGCGCGACGCTCGGCGGGCGTCATCCGGTCGGGCGACAGCGGGTTAGGGCGTTTCATGCGGCCACCTGCGATGTGGCCCTAAGAACCGAACGCTGGATCGCACCCCGGTTCCAAAGGAAGTTCAGGTGACAATTGGCGGCATATTTCGAGAGTCCAAAGTCGTGGCCATCCGCCTGATGCCCGGCACGGGTCAGCAATTCGACCTGACGCAAGGATGCAGGATCGTTGAGCCAGCGGCGGCTTTTGATCGATGCCGTTCCGGTTTCGGTCGCGCGCAGGAAATCGTCAGCGGCTGCAAGCGCCTGCACGCGGGTCCCGATGGCCAGGGGCCGAACCTGCTTGCGCCTCGGCTGGCCGAGGGCGTGCCAGAGTGTGCCGTCATGGAACACGCCTGCCCAGCCTTCGAACCCGCAGGCCATCAGCGCGCTGCCATCATGCTGCAGCGGCTCCCATGCGAAGGGCGACCGGTCCAGAAGATTGATCTCCATCATCTCGAAGGTGTCGAGCACCCTTTTCTCGCAGGCTTCACGCGTGAAGACATGGCCGCAGAAGTCGCAGATGCGCGCGGACAGCGGCAGTTCCGCTTCGCAGCAGGGGCAGAGTTTCCACGGCGCCTGACCCGGTTCGGGATCGTCTGCTTCGAGGTCGATCTCCTGCTCGAGCGAGCCATGGCGCAACGCAGCACCGGCAAAATCCAGAACCACACAGTCGGTCTTGATGATGCCGGGATAGCGTGCCGGATCGACACGCCGCAGCCCACGGCCCACGGCCTGGATGAAAGTGCCCTTGTGAAGCATCGGCCGCAGGATCCCGATACAGCCAACCGGCTGGCTGTCGAAGCCTTCCGTCAGCACCATGCAGTTGGTGAGGATGCGGGTTTCACCTCGATCGAACCGCGCGATGGCCTCGGCCCGTTCTTTTGCCGGCATGTCGCCACTGATCATCTCCGCCGCATGGCCCGCAGTGCGAAAGGCTTCGGCCACAGCGGTTGCGTGATCAACGGTGGAACAGAAGAAGATGGTCTGCCGGGCTGCTGCCCGGGCCTCCCAGTGCTCGACCACGGCGTCCGTCAGAACGGCGCGGTTCAGGACGCGATCTGCGGCGCGCATGTCAAAGTCGCCTGCAGTCGCATCGAGTCCGGCCAATTCATCACCGACGCCAAGATCAATGGTGAAGGTCCGTGGCGGCACCAGAATTCCCTGGCCGATCAAGGTGCCGATGCGAAGCTGGTAGCCGACATTGCTGAAGGTCTTGCGCAGGCTGCGCCCGTCGCCACGGCTCGGAGTGGCCGAGAGGCCGATGAGCTTGAGGCCCGGGTTCAAGGCCCGGGCGTCGTTGATCACCGCCTGGTAACTTGCGGACGCCGCTCGGTGGCATTCGTCGATGACCAGATGGGAGACTGGCGCCATCCGCTCGCGCCGGTTGGCGCGCGCCAGGGTCTGGACGCTGCCGAAGACGATGCGACCGTCCCAATTGTCCTGCTCGGCCTTGACCACCGAGGTTGCCAGTCCCGTGATTGCGCCGATGGTCGAGCGGTTCTGATCGATCAGCTCGTCGGTATGCTGCAGGACCAGAACGCGGTCCTGCCTGCGGTTTTCCAGTTCCTCGCCGATGCAAAACCCTGCAATGGCGGTCTTGCCCGATCCGGTCGGCAGCACGAGGAGCGTGTTGCCATGGGAGCCAAGCCGGTCGCGGGCAGCGTCGACGGCATCTCTCTGATAATCGCGAGGGATCATGTGCAGGACCTCCCTCAACGAGCCCAGAACGGGGCGGAGGAATTGCTCGCGGGCGCGGCATGATCCTGGCCCTGAGCAACCTGGTCATAGCCTTGATCAGCCATGCGGGGTGCGCCCGCACCGATACCAAGGCTGGGCTGAGGCACGCCCCCCATGACGCGGGCGTAATCGCCATGCGCCAGACCAATGGCGGCCTTGATGACGTTGCGGCCGGGCTCGTCGGGCCGGTCCTTGTCGCGTTCAATGCCAATACTGGCAACAAACTCGAGGCCGCTCAGCTCGCCAAGGCTGCGGATCATGCGCACGGAACGTGCCCCATCGGACTGATCATCTGAGCGGATGCCGCGGGCGGATTCGAGGATGCCACGGATCAACGCCCGGCCACGGTTGCCATAGGTGTCGTCGCCGCTGCTCGCGTTCTTGCCACGGAAACCGATACGGGTGTAGACCCGCCGCCGCGCGAACTGCCCATCCATGACGATGGCCTCGGTGTTGAGATAGAGCGCGGGGCTGGTCTTGCTCTGGGTGAGCCAGCCCTCGGGCCCCGCCCCGCCGGGACGTATCGTCAAGGTCACGCGGGCAAGCGTGTTTGCGGGGATGAGATCGAAAGCGGCGTCCTGCGTGTCGGCGCCATTGAAGTCCATGTCACTTGCCATGGGTCATGCTCCTTGTGTTGTCGTTGGGGTGGGCGCGGCGCTGACTGGCAAGTCGAAACTCAACCGCTGGTGGCCGTCTGGGCGGGGGCCGCGAATTTTCGCCATGAGCCGCCCGAGGTGCGCGGGCTCGATCGTCGACAACCGGCCGCTGCGGTCCTTTGCAGGCAGGCCGTAGTCATTGATGGTGGTGCAGACGAAGGCCCGGAACGCTTCGCCCTTCTCGGGGCGCAGCTCGGTCAGCGTGATCACCTCGTCGACGATGCCCGGCAGTTCGAGGCCGGTTTTCGAGCCCTCGATCTGCAAGGAAAAGAAGGGCTTGCCGAAATCATCGAGCTTGCGATCCAACAACCCGACCAGCCAGATGTTCTTGGCCGGCGTGTGCTGCAGATGCGTGAGCCAGCCGATCATTTCCTGGCCGAGCAAGCCGTAGGTGGCGCGCATGTCTGGCTTGCCGGTACGGTCGGACTGCGCCTGAGCCTGGCCCTTGCACCATTGAAGGCAGATGCGAGAGGCGACCGAGATGCTGTCGACAAAGACGGTGTCGTATTTGTCGAGCTGGGTGGCGGCCCCGAATGCGGCACAGACACGGGCATAATGCCCGGGCCCGTATGCCTGATCATCGCGCATGGCGGGGTTCGGACCGCCGATCCAGGCGGCAATGTCGCGTGCCAGTTCCCAGTTCCGTACCCGGACTTCGTCGCCCGGCCAGCCCTGGACGGCCAGCTCCCCTGCCTCGAGGTTGACGAACATTGTGCGCTGCGGATCAAGCGTCAGCAGCTGCGTGGTCTTGCCGATGCCGGAAGTGCCAGTCAGCACACCCTTGATGCCGCGGGTTTCGCGCAGCCGTTCGTCTGCCGTGATGATGCGCAGCGGCGTCTTGCTGAAAGGGGCGCTCATTGTCCCGCCTCCAGATCGCGGACGGCGACGTGAATGCCGACATCCCGGCCAAGCGCGCCCTGACGACGCGCCATCCGAAGAAGGGTCGAGAGCGAATTGGAGACGTCGTAGAGCGCCGATTGCTGACGTCCGAACGCCACCAGCGCAAACTCGATGTCATCAAGTGACGCCTGTTCGATCGGGACGGTACGGGCGGCTCGCCCGCCAATGGCAGGAACGTCGATGACCTCGGGCAGTGGCTCGAGGTTGTAGCGCTGACGCAGGCGCTTCAGAGGGGAAGATGAGAACATGGCATGCTCCTGTTTGCCGTCGTGGGCCTCCAGATGGCGTCGAGAAAAAGACTGCTGCCGGGCCTGACGCCGCCCTGGAGCTCGCGGTCGGAGTGTTTCCCCTTGCGGGGTGTTGCATTCCTCCGAGGGCCCGGCATGAAACTTGGCAGGACCAGAATTTTCCGGTCCTATGCTCACCTACTGGCCGGGCGGCGGAACTGTCGGGGTCGGGCGGAGATAAACTTCAAGACCGATGGCGACGGCAGCAGAGCGGATCGCTGCGAGGCGCGCGTAGATGGTGCTGCGATGCACGCCGAGGGCGTGTGCAGCCTCGGTGGGGGTCAGATCGATGAGCACATCGGCCATCGCCCGGCAGTTTGGGGTCAGAGCGCCCCGCAGGCGCTCGACGTCATGGACCAGTCCGATACCTTCATCGGCGGGCCAGGCCGAAGGTCCATCCAAACCATCCGCTTCAGCCAGCGTCTCCGACAGCGTCAGAGGCTCTCCGTCATCCGTTTGCTGGGTTGGCGTATCAAAGCTGATCCAGCGGCGCTCGGAGCGCAGACGCTCAGTCGGGCTGGCCAGCGTGGCAATGCGGTTGGCAATCACGCGGTCAGCGAAAGTGTCGTAGCTGCCGCGCGTGAGATCGAAGGCGCGATCGCGGCGCCAGAGATGCTCGCGCAGGTCCTGAGCGATATCCTCGGCGGTCATGCCGGGTACAGCGCCGCAGCGTGCAAGGCGCGCGGCGCGGACCATGATGTTGCGGGAAACCCGCGAGTGCGGGTTGGTGATGGGGTGCTGGAAATGCTCCATGAAGATTCGCCTTCGTCCAGGTGGACGGGCACGCGGCCCGAGTGTCTGGGACCGGCGAAAATTCGTTGGATGGGCTCTAAATCAGGGAGAAACGCACAGAGAAAACCCCACAAAACCAAATGGTTTCATGGGGTTGGTAGAAGGAAAAAAGTTTGAGGGTGGGTCAGTCGTCGTCGACGAAATTTCGTTGGCGCTGATCAGATTGGCCTTGGCGCAGGCCCTGAGCATCGACAAGAAACTGGGCCTCGAAGCAGTCATCCCGAACGAGGAAAGGGTCGTCCTCTATCCCGAACTTTTCCCGCAATGTGGCGGTGAGAGTCTGGCGCTGCTTGTCGTAACCACGCTTGAACTCATCAAGTATACGAAGGATGTGGCTTGCTGGGCGTCGCCCGTTGATCGTGGAAACTGGGAAGGACCGCGGCAGGGCGCCGTCGAGCGCTGCGCAAACCATGAGCAGCCGCCACTGGCGGTTAGGCTTGCCGTTTCGCTGGTCACGCATGCCAATCTGGTCAGGTTCAAGACGCAATGGAGTCTGGCCGAGATAGCTTACGTTGAGCACAGCCTGCTCGCGAAATATGAAGCGCAGATTGGGCCAGCGCGCATTTGCAGGCAGAGCAATCACCGGACGTTGGAGGATGTCACCGACGTCCGTAAGTGCTGCGATCTCAGGCGCGAAGAGATCAATTAGCGGCATGACAGGAACAAAGCCCTTGCGGGGTGTGGCGGCGAAATCGAGGCATTCAGCGTATGTCAGAACGCGCCCTTTTCGTACCCTGAGAAAAGCCGCTACGTCGGGGTCAATCGCGCGAAGCGATGTAACTAGCAGGATGAATGGTAGATTGCGACGGTCGAGTTCGAGGACATCGGCCCGGCTAAGGGGCGCGCGTGGGCTTGCGAGGGCGGCGAAAACGGGGAAACTTCGGCCTGCCGCAATGGGATGATCACCGACGTGCATTAGGGATGCCTGCTGCGCAGGTTCGGTCAAGACCAGACCAAGTGCTGCGGTAATGTCGGCAAACAGCTTGACGCGGTCTAGTTCCCGTATCCGGACCTCGTCACAATCTATGTCGAGGCTGTCGCAGAGTTGTCCTGGATCACCACACACCGCGCGAAATGACCTGTCCTTATGCCGCACAACTCTGCGGGGGCAATTTTCCCCGCCTGGCCAAGGACAGTCGATGCGATCCGCGAACTTCGATACTTCGGTCAGATAACGTGTGGCTGCGTCCCAGCAATCCACCAGACTACTTCGCCAATCACGCGTATCAGTCGCATGGCCGGGGATCCGCTCAATCGTCATCCAGAACGTCGACGTCATGGTCATCGTCTCCGCTGTTGGCGCGGCAGAACCCCTGGTCTTTCAGCCATCTGTCAATCAGGTCGCTATCCGCATCGCGATCGTAACGTGCAAGGCTCGGGGGGAGAATGGCTACCGTCCGTTCCTTGCCGTCTCCATCAAATTTAACCTTTAGGACTGCGCGATCGAGCGAGCCTCCAGCAAGGCGCCTTGACCAGTCTTCGCCCCAGGCGAGGAAGAGGTCAGCCGCCTTGCGGACTTCCTTTTCCTTGGCTTGCCCACCCCAGAACCGTTCGATCTCAATCAAGCGGACCCTCGAAATCTCGGGAACCGTGTCGTTCTCGAGAGCCTTGGCACCTTTTTCGAGCAGGGGATCGAGCGTGAAGCGGTTTGATCTGTCAAAATACTCCTCGGTGTCGAACAAGACCCTGCCAAAAGTGCGCAGATAAAGATCGATCTCTCCTTTCGTGCCCGCATTCACCGCCAGCTCGTCCGACTCCCCGTCGTAGATGACGACATCATGCTTTTGCGGACGGTAGTATGCGATTGCAGCGCCACCGTCTTCCTCGTGACGGCCCTCTCGCCGCATGGGTTCGCCATGACGCACAAGGAACCATGTCTTCGAGCCCCGCGGAAAAGCGAAAATCCTGCTCCCTTTTCCCCGCCGTTTTCGATCGAACCAGAGGTCCATGATCTCCTGCATTTCGGCGGTCTGTTCGACCGACGGATCGGGTGCATGCCGCGACCGGCCATTCTGGCCGGCAAAATAAATAAAGCGCGAGCGCGTGAACGCCACTGTCTCGGCATGCAGGCGCCGAAGTATGTCGGGTTTATGCAACCAGATTTGCAGTGAGATATCGGCGTCGGAGGGCTCCTCACCAATCTCGAGTGACAGCCCAGCCCGTTCGGCCGCGTCTATCAATTCCTCGGCTTTCTCCTTGCTGGCGGTTTCGTGGACGTAATAGAGCGCGTCAACCATGTCCTGGGGAACCTTGTCATCTGGCTTCATCAAGATATTGGCCAACTCATCATACGGGAATTCCTCATCGACCTCCGACGGGAAGGTCAGCCCACGGTTGGCAAAATAGTCCTGCCATTTTGCGAAAAAGGTCAGAAGATGCTGAGCCGAAACGCTCTTGAGGCGGTCTGGGCTCGTGAAGCTGCGCGGATTGAACGATGCCATGGGCGAATCGGCTCCTTTCTGGTTCGGGACACGATAAAGGCTAGGGTTGGCCAGCGATCTGCGCAAGAAAATGTTCCCTGTAAGTTCTTCTGTGGATGATTGTTACTGTCACAGCACTCCACGGGGTGTCGCGCGGCAGTAAATGGACCGGCACGGCAAATCGAGCCGGCCGCATTTCGCATTGGTTTTTTGGGTGATCCGACAGATCGGGCACCGCGCCGGTAGGTGAGAAGAGCACAGGAGCTCTCTCATGACCGACAAGCTGCCCCACCTCCACAAAAGCCAGCACCCTGCGATTGCCGCCTCCCAGACCGGGGAGGCGCAATGATCGATCCTGACCCGCGCGAACAGGCCGCGCTGTGCGCAGCGCTGAAAAACATGGCCGAACTGATGGCCGAGATCGGCTGGACGACCCGGTTTCAGGATTTGAACGAGCAGCAGGCGCTCGCGCTCGCCACATCCGCCGTCGACGGCTTCCAGGAGGCGATGCGCGCCAGCGCCTTACGGCCGGACCCGGAGGTGCCGTTCTGATGTCCGAGCTACTTGACTTCAATCATCGGGAAAAACCTCCGAGCATCTGTGACACTGCGAACGCGCGCATTGATGCAGCCCTCGTTGCCGAGAACGCTACGCGGGCGCAACGTGACTATCTGGGTGGCAGCCGATTAGGCGACAGCTGTTCGCGCAGGCTGCAATACGAATACCTGAAAACGCCACGTGACGCTGACGGTGAGTTTTCCGGACGGTCGCTGCGCATCTTTGCCCTCGGCCATGTTCTCGAAGACCTTGCGATCGACTGGCTGCGCAAGGGTGGCTTCGATCTGCGCACGCGCAACCAGCATGGCGATCAGTTCGGCTTCACCGCGGCGGGTGGCCGCGTCCAGGGACATGCAGACGGCGTCGTCATCGCGGGGCCTGACGGTTTTGCCGCGCCCGCGCTTTGGGAGTGCAAATCCGCCAACGCGAAGAACTGGCGCGAGATCGTCCGACACGGTGTCGCGAAGGCCAAGCCGGTCTATGCCGCCCAGATTGCGCTCTACCAGGCATATCTGGCTCTGACCGAGACGCCGGCGCTCTTCACCGCCATCAACAAGGACACCTGCGAGATATGGCACGAGCTTGTGCCGTTCGATGCAGCGCTCGCCCAGTCGGCCAGTGACAAGGCGGTGACGATCCTGCGCGCCTGTGACGCCGGCGAGCTGCTGCCGCGCCAGACCTCCGATCCCGACCATTTCGAATGCCGCTTTTGTGCATGGAAGGCGCGGTGCTGGTCATGACCGTGATCCCCGATACCCCTTCGCCTACGCCAATCTTGCCCGACCACGCCATTGTCGCCCGCTTCGTCGATGTGGTGTTTGGCTATTGTGACGGCCTGGCTCCAGTCCGCGCCCTCCCCGAAAAGGGTGCGGACGACGCCCCGTCGCACACGCCGTTTCTGCCGGCCGATGCCGACCTTGGGGCTAAACTCGCCCTTCAGGCCGATTGGGCGGCAAGCGCAGGCATGGCGCTCTTCGTCGTGCCGGGCACCGTGGCCACGGCGGCGGATGCCCGGGCAGAGAGCGTGGTGCAGACACAGGTCGTTCTTATCGATCTTGATCATGGCGACATCGCCGGCAAGCGGGATCACCTGGTCCAGCATCTCGGCGTCCCGACACTGGAAGTCGCCTCCGGCGGCATCACTGCCGAGGGGCAAGGCAAGCGCCACCTCTATTGGCGCCTGACAGAACCCGCCGAAGGCGAGGACATCGCCCGGGCTTGTCGCGCGCGCCACATGATCGCCTCGAAGGTTGGCGGTGATCCAGCGTTTCGTTCGGCCCACCAGCCCATCCGGGTTGCAGGCTCCGTCCATGCCAAAAACGGCGTGCAGCGCCTGGTCGAGATCGTGGCCGAGAATGATTGGGATTTCGACCTCGGCGAGTTGATTGAGGCGATCGTTGCCATGCCGCCGCTCGACGGTGCGGCTTTTGATGAGCTCGATTTCAACGGCGCCCCCGAGGGCCGCGGGGCGGTCACCGAGCTCTTCGCCCGCAAGATCCGCGAGGGCGGCGCCGATGGTGAGACGCGGTTTGAGGCGCTCTCCCGCGTGATCGGCTATTGGATCAGGCGCTGCCGTGAGGGCCATGTCACGCCCCTGCAGGCCTGGGAGGAGATGGTCGCCTATAACGCGGCTCGCATAGACCCGCCCTGGCCCGAAGACCGGCTGCGCCTGGAAGCTGAACGGCTTTGGAAGCGAGATGCAGAGCGTTATGGCGATGTCGCTGGGGACATGGGCGACGGAGATGATGGTGGCGGTGGCAGCGCTGGTGGTGGTGATCAGGGCGATGGGCCGATCCCCGTGCAGTTCACCGAGGATGCGCTGGCGGACGGCTTTGCAGTGCGCCATGCCGATGTCTGGCGCTACGTGGCGCCCTGGGGCCAATGGCTGACCTGGACGGGCGCCCTTTGGCGGCGCGAGGACACGCTGCAGGCCTTTGATCTGGCGCGGCGCATCTGCCGGGAAGCGGCACGCCGCTCAGCCTCCGCGAAAATCCGCACCAAACTGTCCAGTGCTGCGACCATCTCGGCAGTCGAACGTCTGGCGCGATCCGACCGCCGCCATGCCAGCACGACAGAAATCTGGGATCGCGATCCCTGGCTATTGAACACGGTCGGCGGCATCATTGATCTGCGCAGTGGCATGGAATCCGAGCACGATCCGCTCCACTTCATGACGAAGATCGCAGGTGCATCGGCAGCGGGTGACTGCCCCGTCTGGCTGCAATTCCTCGACACCGTCACGGGCGGTGATGTCGAGCTGCAAGCCTATCTCCAGCGAATGGCGGGCTACTGCCTGACTGGGGTCACCACCGAACACGCCCTGTTCTTCCTTTACGGCACCGGCGCCAACGGCAAATCGGTTTTTGCCAACACGCTGACCGAGATCATGGGTGACTACGCCACCGTCGCGGCGATGGACATGTTCATGGCGACCAATGGCGACCGCCATCCCACCGACATGGCGGGATTGCGGGGCGCCCGTGTTGTCACCTCGATCGAGACTGAACAAGGCAGCCGCTGGGCCGAAAGCAAGCTCAAGGCGCTGACTGGCGGCGACAAGATTACCGCCCGGTTCATGCGGCAGGACTTCTTCGAGTTCATGCCGCAGTTCAAGCTGCTGGTCGTCGGCAACCACAAGCCCTCCATCCGAAACGTCGACGAGGCGATGAAGCGGCGTCTGCACATGGTGCCGTTCACCGTCACGATCCCCGCCGCAAAACGCGACAAGCGTCTGCCGGATCGCCTGCTGGCTGAACGTGACGGCATTCTCGCCTGGGCGCTGCAGGGCTGCCTCGAGTGGCAGAAGACCGGCCTGCGCCCGCCGCCCGCCGTGATGGCCGCCACCGACGATTACTTCGAGGCCGAGGACGCGCTGGGGCGCTGGATCGATGAGTGCTGCCAGACCGGCAACAAGACCTACTGGGCCGGTTCAACAGAGCTGTTCAACAGCTGGAAGTCTTGGGCCGAGGCGAACGGCGAATACGCCGGTTCGATGAAGCGCTTCTCTGAGGCTCTGAGCACCAGGGGCTTCGAGAAAAACAGCAACGGCAAAGCCCGCGGATTTCGTGGAATCCGCATTCAAGACAGTAACGATGACCTATTCGCGCAGGAGTGACAAAATGCCAACGAAAACAGACCAATTTACGGGTTTGACGGGTTCACCCTATATAGGCGTTACGCGCGCGCATGTGCGCGCACAAACGGCTGATAGGGGAATACCCGTCAGACCCGTCAATGATGCTACCGTAGACAACCCTGATCGGCCCAAGCGCACAATCCTGGCCCTCGACCTCGGCACAACGACTGGCTGGGCCATTCGCGATCACACCAGCCTGATCACCAGCGGCACTGTCAGCTTCAAGCCCAGCCGCTATGACGGTGGTGGCATGCGCTATCTGCGCTTCACCAACTGGCTGACGGAGATCGACCGGCTCAGCGGTCCGATCGAGGCGATCTATTTCGAAGAAGTGCGTCGACACGTTGGCACTGACGCAGCCCACGTCTTTGGCGGGCTGTTGGCTGTCCTGACCAGTTGGGGCGAGTTGCGCGGTGTGCCGTACCAGGGCGTGCCGGTTGGCACTATCAAGCGTCACGCCACCGGAAAGGGCAACGCACCCAAGCAGGCCATGATCGACGCGGCCTGTGCGCGCGGCTTCAGCCCTGCGGATGACAACGAGGCCGAC
>Ga0208413_1002110_pt1 | contig 11693 bp, 13 predicted proteins | sample AntAceMetag02UKD_FD_184761 | JGI IMG/M metagenome (GOLD analysis project Ga0208413, IMG submission 184761) | Saline lake microbial communities from Ace Lake, Antarctica - Antarctic Ace Lake Metagenome 02UKD (SPAdes) (version 2) | ecosystem: Environmental > Aquatic > Non-marine Saline and... | reverse complement strand
CGCGAACGGCGCTTTGGAAGCATACCGTTCGCTTTCAAGCGTCATGGCGTCAAGCAAAGACGATCCTGACGACACGGTGCAACGCCTAAGCCGCCCCAAGATGTCCGGCAGTGTGGAGCTGCGCGATGTCAGCTATTCCTTCCCGGGGTCGAATAACCCGATCATCAAGAACCTGTCGCTGAAAATCGAAGCGGGCGAAAAGGTGGCGATTGTTGGACGGATGGGGTCCGGCAAATCGACCGTGTCACGGCTGATTTCTGGCTTGATTGTGCCCAGTGAAGGCGCGGTGCTAATTGATGGTGTCGATATCCGGCAAATTGATAAATCCGATCTTCGCCGCAACCTTGGCATCATGCTCCAAGACACGTGGCTGTTTTCAGGCACTATCAAGGAAAATCTCCAGATGGGTTTTTACGAATATGACGATGCGCATATTCTGGAGATCGCAAAAATATCTGGTGTCGATGATTTTGTCGCAAGTGACCCACGCGGCTATGAGATGGAATTGAAGGAACGCGGCGAAGGGCTTTCAGGTGGTCAACGCCAATCGATCAATCTGGCGCGCGCATTGTTGCATGATCCGGCAGTAGTGGTGCTGGACGAACCAACCAGTTCCATGGATACCGTCACCGAAAAAGGCGTGGTTGAGCGGTTAAAGCGGTGGTCCGGAAACCGGACCGTTATCATGGTGACGCATCGTAATTCGCTTCTTGAATTGGCTGACCGTGTTTTGGTTGTTGATCGGGGCAGTATTGTTGCCGACACGACACCCGACAGAATTAGATCATAGCACAGGCGGGATGCATTAGATGTCATCAATCAACTTCAAAGCACTATCGCGCGATATGGCTGGCCGCGAAGGGCTGTCAGGATCAACGATCTTGGCGACGATTGTCGTGCTGGTCGTTTCCATCGGCGTCTGGGCAAACTGGGCTGAAATCGACAATGTCACGCGCGGCGAAGGCCGTGTGATTTCATCTGTCCAAAACCAACTCGTTCAAGCTGCAGAAGGGGGCGTTATTCTACGTCGCTTTGTGTCCGAGAACACGATTGTCGCGGCCGATGAAATTCTGTTTGAAATCGATCCTATTGATTCAAGTAGCGAACTGAACCGGCTGAACCAGCGCCTGACGGGTCTGGATGTCAAGGAATCCCGGCTGCGTGCCGAGATTGAAGGGACTGAATTTGACCCGCCCAACCATGTCAGCGCGATGTCGCCGCTTGTCACATTGACCGAACAATCCCTGTTCGCCGCGCGCCGGGCCGAACTTGCCGGGCGGATCGCGGTCCTGGAACAGCGGCTGCAGCAGCGGTCGCAAGATCTGGTTGCGGCCCAGAATGTATCGGGCACCGCCGAACGTACGGTGGCGCTGTTGCAAGAGGAAATCGAATTGGTCGAGCCGCTGGTGCGCGACAATATCGTACCTGCGACGCGCTTGCTTGAACTGCGTCGGCAGATGGAACAGGCGCGCGGCGATGGCGAACGCGCGGCGGTATCCATCGCGCAGGCTGGGTCAGGCATGGCCGAACTCGAGGCCGAGATCGCGAACGCCCGCGATAATTATACCCTGCGTGCCATGGACGAACTGAACGATGTCGTCGCCGAGCAAAGCGAACTGCGCGAGGCCTTGCCCAAATTGGAAGAACGGGTCAGCCGGACCATCATCCGCGCCCCGATGGAAGGGATCGTCAGCCGCCTGAATTTCCGCACCCCCGGCGGTTTTGTCGCGACCGGTGACGTGATGTTGGAACTGGTCCCGACCGGTGAAGCCCTGGTCGTCGAGGCCCGGATCATGCCGCAGGATATTTCGCGCATCCGGTTGGATGATGATGTGCGGATCAGGCTTTCGGCTTATGATTCGTCGAAATACGGCTCTGTTGCGGGGCGGGTGATCGAGATCAGCCCCGATGCGGTTGCGGACGAGCAGAACCCCAATGCCGCCAGCAGCTATCTGGTCGAGGTCGCAATCGAGGGTGAATTGCGCGTAGATAGTGGCGAAATTGTGACACTTATCCCCGGTATGACAGCCACCGTCGACGTGCTTTCAGGCAAGCGGACGGTGCTGGAATATATCTGGCAGCCGGTGGCAAAGATACAGGAACTGGCGCTGCGCGATTAACGCGATCTGCGCGGTAATTTCGGTTTATAATACCTTATTTTCGGGGTTTTGGGGCAGGGTGGGGCGCAGGGCTCCATGCTGCCCTGCGGCCCGTGCTGCGGTGCGCGGCAAGACCCAACGCCAGGCCATCAACACCAAAAAGTGTTTATAAATAAAGGTAAAGATGTCCCCCATTTTTGCATCTAAACCAATACGCGATTGGGGGCGAGTTTGCGAAGCCCTTAACAACATCGGTAAAAAAGGACCAAAAATGAACAAGATCGTTTCGACAGACTTCATCACGGATGATGTACAACGTCTGGTGCCCGTGGATGCAACCGCAACCACGCCAAAGAATGCCGCTGTTGCCAAGCTGATGAAAGCTTGGGAAGCGAAAACAACACAGCGCACTGCCAAGGGCGCTGGCCTGACACTGTTGGCCGTGTCGCTGGCTGCTTGTAATGACGACAGCACGACGACAAGCACCGACACCACCACCGACACCACCACCGGCACCGACACGACGGTTGTCGCCCAACCCTTCACGCTCACAACGGGTGTCGACGCTGTAACTGGCGGAGCAGGTGACGACAGCTTCGTAGGTCAAATGGACGCGACTGCGACACTCAACACGCTTGGATTGCTCGATGTTGTCGACGGCGGCGCTGGTACTGATACGCTGACCGTGATCAACACCACTGCAAACGCAGTGTCGACAGCTCTGACAGCCGCTTCTGTGACCAACATTGAAAACTTCGTCTACATGGCGACAGCCGGCGGCGCTTTGGATTTCGATGACGCTGGTTCCGCAACGAACTTCAGCATGACAGTGCTTGGCGCTTCGAACTTTACAGACGTACGCACAACCGACACGGTTACGATCGTAAACGGTGGCGCCGCAATGGACTCGACGTATACCTACAATGCAACCAACGTGACCGGCACAGCTGATGCTCATACGATTGCATTTACAAGCGTCACTGCAGGTGCCGACTTGGAGCTTTCAGGCGCGGTTGAGACGATCACGCTGGACGTGAACGGCGCATCCGCGTTCGCAGATCTGGTACTTGATGCTGCGACTACAGCGGTAAATATTGATGCTGGTGCTGCCCTTACTGTTGCAACAACACTGACTGCTACAGGCGTGGTGACTTATACTGTCACAGGCGCTGGTGCGGTTACTCTGACCCCGGCTCTTGGTACAGCAACAACCGCTTATAATGCCGCTGCATCAACTGGTGCGCAGACCATTTTGGCCGGTGTATCGAACATCACAATCACTGGTGGTTCTGCTGCAGATGTAATCGACATGGGCGTCACCCTGACATCAAACGATACCATTGATGGTGGTGCAGGCGCTGATACCCTCCGCGTTGATCTCACATCGCTCACCGCCGGCACTGCCGACCACAGCATCAGCAACGTTGAGACGCTTCGCCTGGACAACGTAACCACGAGCGGCGCGTTGAACATGGATAACCTGTCCTTCAGCACCGTTCGGTTCGACAGTGGTGCTGCTGCTACGGAGACGATAACACTGACAGACGTTGCGACATCGATTATCGCGTTCTCTTTCCTTGGTGCTGGCACTGCAAATGCGGATCTGCTGTTTGACGAAGTTGTGATCGACTATGATACTACAACGACTCAGGCAGCAGCGTCTTTCCTAGTGAACAATGGTGGTGTTGATGCAGACGACATTACGATTGGCAAGATTGACATCGATCGAATCGAAGCTCTTACCGTCACAGCGACAGATATCGGAACGGCAGCAGCCGACGAGTTGACGATCGCAGAAATTGAAGGTGATCACATGACAGACCTTGTCGTGATTGCCGATGGTGAAGTTATCATAACTGACGTCGACTTGTTGATTGGTGATACGTTCGACTTCACTGCTGCTGATGGTGGTGTTGCGGTTTCGATTTCTGATGCGGCGACTGCACTTACCATTACGATGGGTGATGGCAATGATGTTGTAACAATGACCAAGAACGAAGCTGCAGAGACAGTAACTGTTGATCTCGGTGCGGGTAATGACACTTATGTATCGACCGATGAGGCTGATACAATCACCACCGGTACCGGTAGTGATACTGTTACCTTCCAAGGTGATGAGGCTGACGATGCGAACGTTATAACAGACTTCACCGTTGGCGCTGGTGGTGACGTTATTGACTTCGTAACGAACGACACATCGGGTCTTGGGACAGCTACGCTTACGAGTTTTGGATCTTTCGCTACTGTTGCTGCTTTTGCAACCGCAACTGCTGCTGTGACTGGTGATGAGAACAATCTGGGCTTCGTAACACTTGGTGCGAACGTCACTGCTGGTACAGAAGCAGCGCTAGTCACCACTATCGGCGGTGCTAACGTTTTCGCAGACATCGTCACTACAACCGGTGCGGGTGCTGTAACTGACCAAATGTATATCGCTGCAGATAACGGCGTGGATACATTTATTTTCCACGTAATCAATGGCGGTACAGCTACCGGTGATATTGGTACAATCGTTGCTACTGATACTGTTACATTGATTGCAACTCTCGAAGGGGTTAGCGATGCGACAACCCTGACGGCAGCCAACCTTGCTGACTTCATCTGATATCTGAGCTAACTAAGTGATAGAGCCCTGCCTACTGGCAGGGCTTTTTTGTATTTTAGCCGTCTGTTAGCCAATGCTCTTCGTTGTTTGTCTAGGCACCGTTTCTTCTGATGTTACGACAAACCAACACTAGTTTTATGCAGCGGAGCCAATAGTTCAATAAGTGCTGACGGGTAGCATTACTGGGAAAATCAGGTGAGCTGTCGTTCTATTTCGGATAGAGCAGTTGGTCCAAGATGATGATTGTCTATGTGAAAAATGGCATTTTAAAATCCATCATGTCCAACAGTGAAGCGATGCACATCTATCGTATCGAAGCCATGTTGCCGTGAATGCTTTTTGAGTGCAGTGTTGAATAGCTCAATGGTTCTTACTAACTCTGAATTTAATTCAGTCGTAATCATTTTGTCGTAAACCGGCGCAGGAACATTTATAAAGTATAAGTAGTGATGTCGGGCCTTGTTCTGTTCAAAAAACCATCGGACGTAGCCCACAACAGTATTATCGACGAGCTGTTCGATTGGTTTTTTAAGTTTTCTCGCTGCAGATATGAAACCTTCACTTGGACGACAGTCAATTTCACCATAAGATAAGAAAATCTTAGATCCGCTTGGTAGTGATTTAAAATTAGTCGCTGTAATAGCCTTATAACTATTCTGCCTATTCTGAGAGAAATGGAATGCTTTAGCACCAAATGTTATTCGTGGTTCAATTTGAAAGTAAGATCCAGCTAAAGCTATACTCTGATGAGCATAACTTAAGCAGTGACTTTCGCCAAAGTGAAAAAGTTTTTTGTCCATTCCTAAGGTCAGAACAGTTTCTGCTTTTGTTTCTAGCATTTTTCCAAGAAAAATACTGTATGCACCACAGAATATTTTATTCTTCATGCTTAATTTTTCTCGAATTACTTGATCACAGTTTTTGAAATTTTGATTGTGAAGTTTCGCTTTACTAAAGTCTGCTTCTAGATATGCTTTAATTGCGCTAAGAATTTGGTACTTAGGCCTAAGGACGACCGCAGAATCCTGGCCTGCATAAATGTTTTTAAAATCGTAACCATAATTTGCAATAACCGGTAATAATTGAATTGCAAGATCAAAAGAGTTTTCTATAGCCTCGGGATCATCGGGCTTTTTGGCTAGTGCTTTAGTGTAAGCAACTATCGCTTCTTCAAGTTTACCTTGCTCTCAGAAAGCATTGCCCATGTTGTTGTAGGATGCAGCATTATCGGGATTTATCCAGATTTCTGTATTAAATGCCGCTATCGCTTCATCGATCTTACCTTGCTCTTTGAGAGTAATTCCCAAGTTGTTGTGGACACCAGCGTACTCAGGCTTTATAGCTAGGGTCTTGATGTAACCCTCTCTTGCTTGTTCGAACTTACCTTGTTCCTTGAAAACATTGCTCATGTTGTAATAGGCTTCAGCGTAATCAGGCTTAGTGGCTATGGCTTTGGTATAAGCCTGTATCGCCGCTTCCTGCATGCCGAGTACTTTGAGTGTATTGCCCATATTATAATGAGCTTCAGCGTAATCAGGTTTAATGGCGAGAGCTTTTTTGTAGGCATCAATCGCAGATTCAAAATCTCTTAAATGATGGTAGCATAAGGCTAGAATGACGAGCCGGCTCTCACCTTTGGGGTCAATTTTGATCATATCCGTTAAAAGCAAAATTGCATCAGAGTGCTTTTGTGCTTCTATTTTTAGCGAAATAACTAAACTCCATATTTTATTTATATGAGGTTTTAACCTGTGCGCTCGTTCCAGGTCGGCTAACGCCTCAAACTTATGGTCTTGGCTTAGTCTTACTAAGCCTCTGGCAATAAATGCTTCAGCATAATTAGGGTTCAATTCTATTGCTCTATTTAAAACCCTTATGCTATCGACGATCTCACCATTTACGCTAAGGCAAGCTCCAAAAACTCCCATTCCCTCAACATCATCTGGGTATTTTTGACTAATCTCCCTGGCGATATGTAGAGCTTCTGAGGGTTTGTTTTCTTTTAGTAGAAGCCGGGCAGTGTTCCATCCTACTGAGGCGTTGTTAGCGTCAATGTCCTTCGCTTTTTTAAGAAAATGTTTGGCTGCCTCCACCTGATCCTTTAGTAGATAGCACTGCGATAGTAATGCGAGCATACTAGCGTTTTCAGGTAAGCGATGTACTTCGTCCTTCAGTAAATCAATTGCCTGGCTGAACTTACCAGCGTCTTTGAGCTGAAGAGCGAGATCTAGTGCGCTTTCTTGGTTTTTCTCTGTTGTAACCTTCATTGTATTTCCTGACGAGTATTGTTTGCTTTGCTTCATACAGCCTTTAAAAAAAGTTTAGCGAAGCCATCACCTCTTAGCCTCTTGCTCTTGGCATTTTTTAGCGTACCTTCTTTAACATTTCACTTTTTTCGCTTAATCAACGTATCAACGATCCTGACTTAAAACTGAGCGCTATCAGGATTTGCTTCTAGTGCGGTTTTAAAAACTGAAGCGCTGCGTGAACCATACCTCCAGCAATAACCCTTACGCCCAAGTTATGGTATGCACCTGTCTGCCTAGGCTTTAGCTTTAGATTAGACGAAAATATTTAAAGGGTCGCCTTAATTTGGATAGTCTAATACTCCTTAGTGGCCTTATGATGGGTTTGGATTTTTATGTTCAGGTAGTATCGTCTTGATCTTTGCTTGCCTGGTTTTGGATTTGTCTTTACCTATGGCGGATCTTCAACACTCAAGATGGTTATCGAAGGAAGTTTTCCTACTAAGTCAACCATGTTTTAAATATAATGCTGGCTACCGGTCACGGTGGTATAATTGGTCTTGACGCTTGGAAAGATCCGATTAACGAGTTGAAATTCTGTTTAATAGAAACGATAAGACCAGACGAAATGAAAGGCAATATCATGGCCCGATATGAAGTAATCACAAAATCTGACTTTGTTGCCCAGTCGTGGCGACGTTATAGCAGTTTCGCTTTTGCCGCCACGGATGCCGTGGCCCCGTTGGTGGTGCAGGAACTGGCCAAGGCCTGCATGAGCCTGCCTATCGCCTTTCTTCAGCAGAACGACGCCTATGCCCCCCATGCCGTGCAGGGGCTGGAACCGGGCCTTAACCTGTTCGTGGTGAACGGCACATGGATTTCGCCTTACATCCCCGCCGTGTATCGTGCTTATCCCTTCGCACTGGCGCAGGGAGGCGGCGATGGTATGCATCTATGCGTGGATATGGACAACGGTCTGGTCGGCGCGGGCGACGAATTTGACCAGCAGTTTTTCGACGACACGGGCGAAGCAGCCAAACCGGTCAAAGACGCACTTAATTTCCTGCAACAGATCCACAACAACCGCGCCGTGACCCAGCGGGTCTGCGCCGCACTGGCCGCCGAAGACCTGTTCCAGCCATGGCCGCTGAAGGTGCAAGGCCCTGAGGGCGAACGCAATATCGACGGCCTGTTCCGCATCGACGAGGCGCGTTTGAATAGTCTCGATCCCGATGCGCTACATCGAGTTCAAAAGGCCGGTGGCCTGCCTGTAGCGTACTGCCAATTACTTAGCATGTCTAATATTCAGACATTGGGTCTGATACAGCGCAAATTGGATGAGGTCAGAAACCGGATGCCCGAAATGACCGATCAAATTGACGTCGACGGCATTCTGCAGCGGCATAAATCCTCAGAACCAGAACAGACACTGGAAACGGTAGCAAACGACGATGTCGTCAATATCGCCGCCGATAGTGGTGATTTCGACCTGTCGGCATTTGTGAAACCTAAACAAAACGATTAGATATCACTGCAGTACATTCGCCAGCTGACAGCGAATGACGTGTATAGAACCGAACAACACTGAGAGAGCCAAATGACTGATACCAAAGACGCCAAGATCACCATCGACGAAAAAGAATACGCGGTTGCCGATCTTAGCGAGGCAGTGCGTGCGCACATCGCCAATATCCAGTTCGTTGATCAGCAAATCCAGCAGCTGAACAACGAATGGGCCGTGTGTGACACAGCCCGCATGGCCTATGAGGCGGCATTCAAGCGGGAACTAGCCAAGACCTGATCCGGCGAAACGCCCATTAATACCCTCATATACAGATAGAAAGACCACCATGCCAAAAATTATCGTAGACGGCACCGAATACGACACCGAAAACCTCAGCACGAATGGCAAGGCCCAACTGGTCAGCCTGCAATTTCTTGAAGTGCAGATGCAAAAGCTGAAGAACGAAATTGCGGTCTATCAGACAGCGCGTGCCGGCTACGCCGCCGCCCTAAACGCCGAACTTGAAAAGATTGAGGCTGCGTGACGCCATGAACGCACTCACAGCCGCGATATTGGCGACCGGCATGATTGGGGCGGCAGCGATAGTGTCGTCTTATTCTCCAGTGGCTGTGGCGCAAACCCAATCACTGCCAACCACTGTTACGGTGCCAAACACTGGCACAGATGCACTGCTGACCATGCCGCTGTTGGCGGATAAAGGTTGGTTCGTGCATGCGTATGGTGGGCGTGTGAGGGCGTGTACAGCTGACGGCGCCAGTGTCGCAGGCGAAAGACCCGCGCCCAAATGTTCGCAGTGGAGCGAATACTGATCTGCGCGTGAGGGTACTGTGGTTGCTTGGTTTGGGGCTGTGTGTGATGCTGAGTTCAACCCGCCCTTCGACCCTAGATTGCAGCTCGCAAACCGGCAACGTGCGCCCTGATTGGCATGTTTCCTGCAGATAAGCATCTTAATAGCTATTGGGATGTGAGGGATTTTCTATGGATATCGCAGCAAGTGTTGACCGGTTGATATCAAGCCTTGAAACCTTCAAGGCGTCCGCAACAACGATGCCAAGCAACCAGCAACGGACAGAGTTCGATGCGCTGTTTTCTGACGCTTTGGCGAAACTTGACCAGCCTAATGTGGTGCCGGTCGCAGTGAATGCGGCTGAAGTGGAAACAGCGACTGCTGCCATGCTGCCAACGGCTACATCTTTCGCACAGTTTCAAACCGCAGATTGGTTGGTCGATAGCCAAAGCGATGCAACAGCCGCACGACCCAATATGAAAGAATTCATGGACGCCACCGGTGCAACCGCCGCGAATGCCAGCGAGCTGCTTTATGGCGTGATCGGCAGCAATGCTGACTTGCGCGATTGGTCAAAGATCATGGCTTCTGGCAACCCAATTGATGCGGCTCGTGCCGCGACTGGGCAGCTTTACAACAGCGATAAAGACTATGCTCTGGTCAATCATGCGGATTACGGCACTGTCCGGTTTGCTGATACGCTGGCAGAAAGCTCACTGGGTTCGAAAACCGTGTTGAGCCGCTCAGGTAACTTCGCAGATATTGCCACAGGGGCCGATACTAGCGCGACGATGGCTGTATCCAGCACTGGCCTCTTGCTGCGCGGCGCTGGGTCCACGCAGGAACAGATAGAACGCACAGCGTGGCTGTTTGGGTTCGCTGCGCCTGCGGCTGCTGCGTAACTAAGTCGTACACAAGCGCCAAGGACCGTGGTCCTACTTCATATCCGTAACCAGATCATCAATGTCTACCAGTAGCGCTGTTGCCAGCTTTTTGAGCGTCGCGATAGAGCCGGTTTTACGGCCACTCTCGATGTCGATGATTTGGATGCGATTGACGCCGGATTGCCGCGCCAGCTCAGACTGGGACAGCCTGCGGTATTCGCGCCAAACGGTAAGGGGGGCATCACCAGCAAGCAGTTTGTCAACAACATCGGACGGGATCAGCTCTTCCGTCCCGGCCTTGATGCGCTCAAGGATTTCTGTCGCACAGAGCAAATCGCTCATGTCCTCTTCGATGGACTTGAGACGAAGGTATTCGTCCTTGGGGATGGTGACAGTTTCAGTCATTTGCGTATCTCCTAATAGGCGCTGCCACGTGCTTTGATATTGATGATTTCGAGGACCAATACGTCCACCATCGTCACGCGCCAGTCGCCAACTCGCAACCGCAGCACCCCCTCATAACCTTGCAACATTTTCACATTGTTTGCCTGTGAGTTGGGATCTGCGGCATATGTGCTAATCTTATCGCGCATACGGACCGCCCAGCTTCTGGGCATGTGAACAAGCATGCAGTTTTGCCCCCGTAGCGTGGTGACTGTCGCACAAACTTGACCTGATAAATGTTCCTCGAAGAACACGGCAAACTGCTTTGGTTGTCAATCTATATCAGTTTTGTGCGAAACCATGCTGCAAGCTCGCGCTGGCTCACAGTGCCTGATGCCACACCTTCCATCACGTGAATGGCCTCCAGCGGATCAAAGCTAATCCTTATGCCATTATCGAGAAGAAATAAACGCGCAGCAATCCATGCGGTGCGCTTGTTGCCATCAACAAAGCCATCATTTTTGGCTAACCCATGTGCAAAAGCGGCCGCTAAATCAGCAGCGTCTGCGTCTTCGTAAAGCGCAATATTTACAGCGCGAGCCAGCGCACTTTCGATGGCACCAAGATCACGAACGCCTTCAGATCCTCCATGCTCGGCCAGCTGGCGGTCATGGATGGCATTGATCACTGAAATATCGATCCACCGCCAGTCTTGCCGCGGTGAATTAGGGCGATCATTCACTTGGCCAGTGCTCGCAAGATTTCACGATCATCATGCATGATCTCTTCTGCCAGCGCGATCTGACGTGCAAACTCCGGATTATAAGGTGTAAGGCGATAGCCGCCATCCGCCGCTTCCGTCAGATACAGCGTGTCACCCTTCTTAACCTTCAGTTGCGCCATAACTTCTTTGGTTAGGATGACGCCGGACGACGCCCCAACTGTTGTGATCTTGAGCGTTTGCATTGAACCCTCTCCAGCTATGTAATGTATATTATATAGCAAGGTCGTTTAGCAGTCACAAGAGTACAGGATGCAGACTGAAAAGACGGAGATACGCTTGCAGCGCGACAATCAAGGTGAGAATCCAGCGTCAATCAGGATGAGAACGCGGGTTTGGGGGCACGTAGGGAGGGCGTAGCCCGACCGGAGGGGCCCCAAAC
>Ga0208413_1002100_pt1 | contig 11736 bp, 7 predicted proteins | sample AntAceMetag02UKD_FD_184761 | JGI IMG/M metagenome (GOLD analysis project Ga0208413, IMG submission 184761) | Saline lake microbial communities from Ace Lake, Antarctica - Antarctic Ace Lake Metagenome 02UKD (SPAdes) (version 2) | ecosystem: Environmental > Aquatic > Non-marine Saline and Alkaline... | reverse complement strand
CAGCCGTAAGTATCGATTACAAGCTTTGGGCTATTTTCTTCAAGGTGCACTTCTTGGAGATGAGCGGTCATTACGGGAGGCTAAGAAACTGTTGCTTGACGCGGAGTGTTCCCCCGTCAGCGCAGCTGAGATGAAGGGAGAATTGCTGGCGAGAGGGCAGGAGTACGACGATAATGCTCGAAGGTTTATTGAATCGCTACAGGGACTATAACCTGACCGGAAGAAACCTGCATCCCCACCCCCTCCCCACACCCAGCGCCAAGCTAGGAAGTGGGGTATCACTATTTAGATTCAGTGGATTACGGCTGCCTCATCAGAGGCCTAGCGGTCAGCTTCTTCGGCATCAAGCTCGGCACGCCTAGCAAGGACTTCTGCCAGGTTCTCGAACTTGAGGGGCCAAGGGTCGCCTTCCCAATAAGGTTCGTAACCCAGATACTCTCCGAGAAAAGCCTCAAACGCTAGCTCGATATACTCCTGAACTCTAGGCGTTAGCTCCACAATACCAAGCACAGAGCAGTAGGCCAGATTGACACCGACTGCCTTTTCAGAGAGGTGCTGTGGCGGCTCCCTGTGTGCGCAAAATGTGAAGGCTCTTTAGCCCTCACAGCTACCGCAGTCAGGCCCCCAGGGCCATTCCTGCATTGAAAAGAGTGGGGTCAAACCCATGAGGCCCAGACCCAACACCCCTTCTCCAGCACTGGACACCTTTTGCCTGATCTGACGGTCAATCCCCTCAACTGGCAAGAGCGTTATTGCCTGGCGCTCTGGCCAAACCGACCCTCCAAAAAAAGTGCAGACAGGTCGGCAGGTCGTGCAGTTACGCGGGAACTGCACGAGCTGCAAAATCCTGCCGAAATGCGGAGATACTTTTCGAATCCTAAAGAGGGACGCGAACGGCTACGCACAACACACAATGAAGAGTGCGCCAGAAAATTCACGCCACTTGGGCGGAACCTAGCACAACCTGAGGCCCGATCCCAAGGAGTGCCCCGAGTGCGTCAAAATTTCCGAGATCAGTTGCATGCTTCAACCACACTGTGGCTTCAGCCCGCTCCTTCCGTCCCTCGCAAATCTTCGCTAGCTCATACATGGCCTTAGCGGTCTCCCCCAGCGACGTTTTCTCGACCTGGGCCAATTGAAGAAACCACTTCTCTGCTTCCTCCACCTCATCGTTGTCTAAAAAATGGTTCCCCATTCGCAACATCGCCGGGACGTCTCCGGCCTCAGCAGCTCGCGTAAGCCATCGAATCGAGGCGTCTAGGTCATCGTTGTCCCGGTAGAGGCCTGAAAGGTAAACCATCGCTTTTCGGTTTCCAGCATCAATTGCCTTCGTGAAAAAGGCTATGGCCTCCTCGAATTCGCCTCTATTCCTATGGACGAGCCCCATACGGGCCATGCTTTCGCTGTTGCCGAGTGTGGCTGCCTTCAGCCACCAATCGACAGCGGCGGCGGTGTGTCCCTTGCTGTACTGCTCTTGGCCAGCGTAATCCATCCCGTTAGTGTCGCCTGCGTCGCCAGCCTTTTCGAACCAAGCTAAAGCCTCATCAGAATTGCCGAGGAAGGAATGAACGTTACCAAATCCAGTTAAGGCCATTGGGTCGCCTAGTGAAATAGCTCGATGGAGGAGCGCTTCTGTCAGGCGATAATCGTCAGGGTCAAAATACACTTGTGCTAGCCGTCGCATTGCGGTGACGTTTCCCCGATTGACACCTCGGCTGAGCCACAACTCCTGATTCACCACATCGCCTCGTTGTTTGAAAAGCGCCGCCAGAGAGACCATTGCTTCGCTATTGCCAGCTCCCGAAAGTGCAAGCAAGTCTACTATTGACGCGGTTGCAAACTCTTCGGCGACTTTCTCGTCCGCCGGCACACTTTCTGAATTAGACATCTATCGCGCCGTCTGCCCTTTCTGGCCTTGGTAGCGAACCGGTTCGAATCCAGCGATGGTCAATCACGAGCTTTTCGGCCATCGCGGGATTGACCATATGGAGATAGGAGTGAAATCCTTGGGCGACCAGAAGAGAATCCTTGCCAATTTCTCGGGAAACGGTGTCATGCCCCTTGGTCTCACATCTATGGATGAACGCTCTCCAGCGACGCATATCTTTGCGGGTGACGCGAATCTCAGGACCCAGCAACAAACCGTTCACAACCTGTCGCCGAGGCGAACGCATAATACGCGTCTTTTGAGAATTCAGCTCGAAACCAAGATCACGGACAATCGCGTCAACAGTCTTAATCAAAAGGTGCGGTGCCGCGTCTTTTGCAGACGTCGAGAACACCAAATCATCCGCGTATCGTGAGTAGGTCCACTTGGCCTTCTTTGCGAGGGCTTGGCACCGAGTGTCAAGCCCCGCCGCGATAACATTCGCCAAGGCAGGAGACGTGATGGCGCCCTGGGGCAAGCTCCGATCGCCCACGGCGACAAATCTCACGGTCGGCCCCGTCGTAAGCTTCACTCTCGGCGAATCCGTAGTGAGCAGAGCAAAAACCGTTGAAACGCCGGAGTTGTAACCGAGACGAGTGAAAAACCAGCGTGCCCTGGCGAATGTGACGCTGGGGAAGAAGTCTTTCAGATCAAGTTTGACGACCAGCTCAGCACCCGAATGCCTTCTGGCATTGTCAACGATTGATAAGCCGGGACGAAACGCGGTGGCCGCCTCGGAAGGTGTGAGCATCGACAACACAGCCGTGTTTACCCAGGCTTGTGCGTGCCGAAGGGCCGGTTTAGGGCTGGCAATCAGCCTCACCCCACCCGAACGTTTCGGAATCTCGAAACGGGAGTAATGATCACTTGTGGACGAGTCGCGGTGATAGACAAGCCATTGGAGGTGTTCAGGCGGAATCTCAATGGCCTGAGCAACATCGAGGAAGGTTTCGAGAATTGGAAGCCCTGCCTTGCCAAGTTGCTTGGCGTCCGAACCCTCGAATAAAAGACCCTTCGAAACTCCTTTCCCCAAAAAAATGGGTGCGATGCGCCTGCGCTCGGTACCCTCCTCTTTTCTTCGAATAGCAAGAACAGCTTGTTCAGCTTTTCGAAACTCTCTCTCTTTTTTCACCCTCTCAATCCGGCGATGACGGATCAGTTTTAGGCGGCCATCAATGTCTTCGAGGGCGGCAATTTCATTGTCGACTTCGCGAAGCTTTCCATGTGCGACGGCAAGCTCGACCAGCAACACTTCGTGTTTGACAAGTGTTGCTTTGTTCTTTTCTAAATCAATGAAGCCCAACCGAACCATTTCCCTAATCTCAAAATTCGATTTACCGATCGCCTGAATTTCTGCCCGCCAGTCAGAAGCATCTTTTCCTTTTTCGGCCATGGGCTACGCGCTCTTCACAACGAGGGAAATCATGTGTCGGCAAGGGCCCTTTTTAAGTTTGTTGTACCGAAAAAAACTGCACGAGCATTCGCCATAAGTTGCCCGTCCATCGTTATCGAACCGAATAAACATTGTCGTGCTTTCGCCATCGAGAGTAACAGTGGCGGAAACAGCTCTCTCGTCAGCCGTGATGTCGTCTCTATACTGGGAAAACGTTGCTTGCCGCGCCAACAGAATTCCCTGAGACTCCTCTAATCCGGCTTTGGACTCCGGGGCAAGCTGACCATTGGGAAAGAGCTCCCTGGCCAGATACGTGCCTGAATCAGGGTCGAACATGGCGACGCCTCGACTACATAGCCGCTGAAGAAGTGACCTAGCTGACGCAGGTTTGACGTTCAAACTCTCCGCCAAGGTACTCGCGTCGAGCGAATAGGAGGATTTCAGGAGATAACGCGCCTGGTGGAAATCGGTCACGTCAGTTTCTTCCTGAGGAACGAACGCGGAGAAGCGCGCGTGGCGCGCCCAATCCTGGGCAGACCAGCCAGAAAGACCGACTGTGAGCCCAATTCCGCCTACTTCAATCGACCAGAAAGATGGCATTCCTGAGCCCAAAAGGCGAAGAGTGACGGAATCCGTGAGGGTCAGAAGGCCCGTTAACACGCGGAGTCTTCTTCGCCCCCACACTTTGATTGAACGCGGTGCCCCGCCAGACCACGGCTTATGGCTCAGTACAAATCTCTCATTCCAGGGCTCAACAAGGACTGAAACCGGCTCACCCGGGGTCAACTCAAAAAGCAACGACCGTGGGCCTTGCTTTTCTCTTCGCTCCTCGAGCATCGCCAGCACGTCTGCGAGCCTCCAGGAATCAATCACGACCTCAAGCGTGGCCATAGACAATGCCCCCTGAACCTCAACAAGACCTCTCACCCAAGATTCAGGCAAATCAATCTTTTTTTCCCTCACTGAGTTCGCCGAAGTAGACAACTCAAGGGCACCAAGTCCAACGTTGAGATGCAAAGGGCGATAGTTACGGGCTCTCGACAACTCACGCTCCAGTCCGAGACTGAAATCGATGTTGGTTGTTCCTAAGTGAGGCGGCTCAAACAACTGAATCGCGTCGTGGGGAAGGGTCACCCTTGCATATACAGACTCGTCTCCAGAAAAAGCCTCAAAGTAGGTCTTATCCGGGTGCACCGAGACAATCGGATCAAGAACCAACCATTGCGCCCGATTATTCGAGTAAAGCCAGGAATAATAAGCAGCCCTCGGCGCGTTTAGCGAGTCAGAAAAAACTCTCGATTTTGCCTGAAGCGCAACATATTCAGCGTTCAAACCCTCACGTTTCTTCAGCAAACCCGGAATTACCTCAGCACTTTTTCCCAATTCAATATTGAGCTCTTTAAGGTACTCGCGCGCAACCCACTCTTGATAGGTCGAGTTGTCCCTGGTTTTCCATGTCTCATCAAGCTTGACCACTTCTCCGAGTGCAAGCATCAACCGGGCAAAGGACACGCTTTCGCGCACTTCACCATCAAGAAATACTGGGTCTCGGCCCATATCGACACCCATCCCAACCTGAGTCCGAGAAGCAGAGCTAAAGCTTCGGGAGGGACTAAAGGATGCGGTGTAGTTAACCACTGTGGGGGCCCTCGCTGACGCGACTGACTGTGACTTCGTCGACAATTACACCCGCAAGCCCAAGGTGAGCAAGGCGCACGTGTGCCCACTCCGCATCCCGGGGTTTGCCATGGTGTGCGAGGTCCAGCAACACCGCAATGCGTTCAGGCGACGGTGTGTAGCCTTCGGGGACTTCAACCTCTAGGCGACGCTTGACGAACTCTTTAGCCTTCCTGGCTCTCCTGCGAACAATCAGCACCTGGTCGTCAAAAGCCCCCATTGCGGGCGCGGTCGCCCAGCCAGCGACTAATGCCTCCTCCGCAACCCTGTTGCGAACCTGGGGGTCGCTAGATTCACTCATCGCTAAAAATAGCTGTTCACGATCAAGACGTTCACCCAGCGTGTCAATCAGCTCGAGTCCTCTTCGCCTGACAACAGCGACGGCGCTGTCAACTGCAAGCAGCAAGGCATTGGTCAGTGCTGCTCTGTCCTTGATGGTTTCTAGGGCGGCAAATCCCTCCTCCAAGGGGGTTGGGAGCTCTGATTCCACTAATTGAAGCCACACATCAGTGAGAGCCATCTGCGACCGGAGCGCCCTCACACCGAGACTGGCAACGTCGGCGTTCTGAGATGTAGCGGCCGCAAGTGCACTGTCGCGGGGCAATTCAGAAAGGGTTCCTTTTTGGGACATGTAAGAGACGAGCACCAATGACTGAGCATCGTTTGAAGTGTTGAAATCGTATGAATGAAGTTCTTGGCACAAAGTAGATGCGGCGTTCGAACTGCCAACTACACTCTGGAGCCAGATATCGGGCTCAAGTGCTCCGAGCATCTTCCAGATCGATCGCCTGATTTCCGCAGTGTGGTTCAACAACGCATCGAAATCAACCGCCCGCCACATGTCTTCTTTTTCCAGCGTGGCGACGCGCAGGTCTAATAGGGGTGAACCATCCGACTCTTTCAAAATTAGAGTAAGCAGTGTGGCAGCTTCCCACGCCTCCCAGCGTGGATCTGCCTGAATGACCTGCAGAGCGATACCAAAGTGTTGGGGAGTGGGCAGCAGCCTCAACATATTCAAACCCCCGCCAATCCCTGGCTCGGCAACGAACTCTGACCACATTTCGACCATCGACTGAGAGCGGTCGCGGGAGGTTCCAATTCTTCGACCTGCCAGTTGCACTAGTTCCTCTAATGCCCCCGCAGCGGCGCCTCGGAAGTCGTGCGGAAGGGCGTCCTCCCGTGACTTGCTCTCTTGGCTCAGAAGTACCATCGCACCCGCAAGTCCCTGAAGGCTCACCCAGTCGCCCCACGCAGATGCCCACCCCGAACCCACATAGTTTCGGTGTAAAGAAAGCACAAATATTGCGAGGGAAACCGAGTAGGCGGAGTGGTCCATGAAGGCCCATGTGACCGAAATTCTAATCTGGAGGTACGCCAGGGTGGCGATAGAGGGGAGTTTTTCCCATGATTCGTCGACTACCTGAGCAAGAGCTGTTGCCGCATTTTCCAAGTGATCAGGATCAGATTCTCCTCCCGGTTCCGAGCCGGAAAAGACGTGCTCAAAAAGTAACCATAGTTGAGAGGAGTTCGCGTTCACCAAGAAATGAGTCCACAGCGGTACGTCAAGTGAGACCTCAGCCTCGTCCCACTCGGGGAATCGACTAATAAACACAGTGACAAGGGCCGGAGAAAGATCGGCACGTCCCAGCTCCAGGACTTGCCTGATCGCGTACAGAGGGAATGAGGGATTTTTGAGAAGTAAACAGATGGTTTCTGTATTCACCAGACGACACACAGTGGCCCACCCTTGAGGTGGCAGGTCTGTCCAGGTTTCAGGCCGGTAGATAATTTGGTCAACCGCATAGGCCACCAGCGGCTCGTACGCCGACCTAACAGCTAGGGCTAGCTGGCCCCCGGTCAGATCGGAGAGAATCGCATCGTGAGAACGTAGACCCTGGAAAGCAAAAGACTGGATTTCACCTCGCTCGGTAACGCTAGTCCAAAGTTCCATCAAGTAATTGGGGTGGGCACTCCACCCTAAAACTGCTGGCGGGTTGAAAACCCAATTTGCCGATGCGGCTACTGCCCGGCGACTCTGTCTGTCCCGAAATTCTCCCGCACCGTTGAAAATGAAAGCCTCTATGACGTCAGCCTTCGGTGACCACGAGTCTCGTGCTAAGAGATACTTCGTAGCCAGAAAAACGAATTTACCGGGGTCTCGGTGGGCGAGGTTTCGATACTCCCTAAGTAGGCGTCTGCGCAGGTATTCTCTCGTTTTCGAACTGCCCACCGAGCCGAGGTTCCGAAGCAACCAAAGGTCCTCATACGGCGATTCGTCGCCACCGGAACGCCCGAAAAACTTCGACTCTGAGAGACGAACTGCTGCCTCAGCAAATTCCGCGGGATAGCGCTCAGGGGCAACCGTCTTCAAAACTTTCTTGAACGGCCCCCAATAACCAAAATCTAAAGGGGCCTCCGTAAGCAGTATCCGCAGGCCAGCATCCTCCTCCGTGGTGAAAGCTTCGGAGCCCTCGGCCTTTTGGGCAACTTTTTGAGCGAGCGCCAAGCTCAGAACCCTGGTCGAGTTGCTGACTACCCCATCAATAATCTGCGCTACTTTTCCTGGCCCATCACCAAACAAGTTTTCAAAATCAGCCAAAATCAAAGAATACTGCTCGCGGTTGATTTCTGGAAAAGATTGGGCGACCAAACTTGCACGGGCAACGGAAAATATGTCCTCTTGCAATCCCGCCAATTCCAAAGCTGAATCGGAGCCCGCTTGCTGCATCTGAATCGCCCGGGAAGCGGCATCCACAGCCCTGCTTCGGAAAGACGCTTCACCAACGGGTATGGGATTCTTCGAATCAGCAAACGCGGTGCCACACGCGCCGCAAAAAGCGTACTTTTCGAGGCGAGACTCCCCACAGGAACGACAAAATTTATCCCACTTAAAGCGAATAAGTGGCGGAGCAGGGTCGACAATCGGGAACTGAAATCGGGGCACTGAAGAATCCCAACGATACGGGTCCAACATGAAAAGCTCCGAAATGTCGCCTATATCTAGTTGGCCTATAACTAGTCGCCCGCGGCCAAACTCAAGTCCAATGGCGAAATTGATATTCGTACGCGCCGCCATTCCGCCCCAATCCTAGAAGATGAGACGCTGGCTGCTCCTACCCTCTTCCTTAGATCGGTATCAATAACTGTAGCCTTGCCCGGGTTCCCCCGGGTGGATAATTCGGTGACTACGTCTCCTCAGTCAGTTATGCACCCGGGGGAACCCGGGCAAGGCGAGAAGACATTGATATCCGATGTTGAATTTTTAGCTTTGCCACTGCCAAGGCGAAACACCTTGGACTCATTGCTAGGAGCAGCCGGCACCGGTACCCCGAGCTAAACTCAAATTTCACAGTTTGTCAAGCATGCATTTTTCCTTGGCTCCAGGTTCTCCTCAGCAGGTGGGCGGGCTGCCTGTTGCTGTAGCGCCAGAGGGAAATGTTGCGCCGGTGAGATTCGCGCCGGTCAGGTCCGCATCGCGCAGGCTCGCGTCGGTCAAGTCTGCTGCAGTCAGGTCCGCACCGGTCAGGTTCGCATGCTCCAGGTTCGCTCCGCTCAGGTCCGCACCGGTCAGGTTTGCGCTGGTCAGGTTTGCGCCGCTCAGGTTTTTGCCTTCCAAGTTTGCGCCGTTCAAGTCACTTGTCTTGGGCGTTGCTCCTCATTCCACGTGAATAGTATTCAGTTTAGTCTGTGGCGCAAGATCAGCAATAAAGGGTTCTGGCCTCCTTTAGGGCTGCCAAATTTGTGACCCTTTTTGTCGCGGTGTGCACGACACACTGGGCTACGGGCTACGGGCTACGGGCTTCAGGGTTTGGGCCGGGTGAGGTTTGACCCTACTCCCTTGTGATGCCGGGGCCTATGGGGCGAGAATTTCGTATGGCCTCAGTGAGGGAGTGATCATGGTTAGCCGGACGCCGAGTCCCTGGTGCAGGAGGGTGGGTTACCGTTTGCTGGAGCACCGGAGGGACATGTCGCATCGGTCAAGTCTGCGTCGGTGAGGTCTGCGCCTTCAAGGCTCGCGTCGCGCAGGTCTGCTTTGATCAAGTTCGCACCAATCAAGTTCGCACCAATCAAGTTCGCACCAGTCAAGTTCGCACCGGTCAAGTTCGCACCGGTCAAGTTCGCACCGGTCAAGTTCGCACCGGTCAAGTTCGCACCGGTCAAGTTCGCACCGGTCAGGTCTGCCCCGGTCAGGTAGGCCTGGCTCAGGTCTGCCCCGGTCAGGTAGGCCTGGCTCAGGTTCACTCCAGTCAGGTCTGCACCGGTAAGGTCAATTCCGTTCACGTTTGCGCTGCCGAGGTCTAGATCACCCAGTTCCGCACCGGTCAGGTTCGCCCCGGTCAGGTTGGCCCCTCTAAGATCTGCACGGTATAGGGTGGCATTTTTCACGTTTGCACCGGTCAGGTTCGTCCGCTCCAGGTTCGCACCGGTCAGGTTCGCGAGGTTGAGGTTCGCCTTGTTTAGGTTCGCGTGTCCCAGTTTCGCGCCCTCCACTTTCGCCCCAGTCAAGTTCGCCCCAGTCAAGTTCGCCCCAGTCAAGTTCGCCCCAGTCAAGTTCGCCCCAGTCAGGTTCGCCCCAGTCAGGTTCGCCCCAGTCAGGTTCGCCCCAGTCAGGTTCGCCCCAGTCAGGTTCGCCCCAGTCAGGTTCGCGAAGTCTAGGTTCGCGCTATTCAGGTTCGCACCAGTCAGGTTCGCCCTGGACAGGTTCGCATCATTTAGGTTCGCACGTTCCAAGTTCACGCTGTCCAGGTTGACGCCGCTCAACCTTGTGCTGCGCAGTCCAGCAACTTCCAGGTTCGCACCGTTCAGGTTCGCCCCAGTCAGGTTCGCCCCGGTCAAATCCGCCCCGGTCAAATCCGCACCACTCATGTCCACGTCAACCAGGTCCGAACCGGACATATCTCTGCCGCTGAGGTCTTTGCCCCGCCAGTCAGTCATCTCAGGCACTGTCTCTCCTCCAATTAACGATTCTGTCGGGAATACTTTCTGGCGAATGTGTCGAGATCAGAGGTGTCGGCTGTCTGCAAGTGTGGAGTAACTTCACGCGTGCTAAGAGAGGATATACGTTCTGCAGCTCAGAGCAGTTATGGCGGGAGCACGAGGCGATGTAACCGGTGGTTTGAGTTTTTTGTGGGCTCAGCAGGTGGGCGGGTCCCCGGTTGCTCGCATACCGGACGGGCATGTCGCGCCCGTGAGCTCCACCTTGGTGAGCTCAGCATCGGTCAAGATTGCGTCGGTCAGGATTGCATTGGTGAGGTATGCCATGGTCAGATTAGCATCGGTGAGGTCCGCACGTTTCATTACTGCTCCGGTCAGATCCGCCGCGGTCAGGTCCGCCCCGGTCAGGTCCGCCCCGGTCAGGTCCGCGCGGTTGAGGTCCGCCCAGTGCAAGTCCGCACGTTTCATTACTGCTCCGGTCAGGTTCGCTCCGGTCAAATTCGCGATGCTCAGGTTCGCACCGTTAAGGGTTGCGGTGGTCAGGTCCGCTCCGGACAGGTTGGCGAAGTCTAGATTCGCGCCGGTCAAGATTGCACCGGTCAGGTTGGCGCGGGTCAGGTTGGCGCGGGTCAGGTTCGCGCGCAGCAGATTTGCGCGCAGCAGATTTGCACCAATCAGGTTTGCTTGGATCAGGTCCACTCCGTTCAGGTTGGCGGCGCCCAGAGCCGCACCTGTCAGGTTCGCATTAGTCAGGATCGCATTAGTCAGGTTCGCACCTGTCAGGTTCGCATTAGTCAGGTTGGCCTCGGTCAGGTTCGCGTGTTTTAGGTTGGCCCCCGTCAGGTTGGCATTGGTCAGGTTCGCGCCAGTTAGGTCCGCCTGGCTTAGGTTGACCAGGTTCAGTTTCGCTCCGATGAGATTGACATCGGTCAAGTCGGCATCGGTCAAGTTGGCATCGGTCAAGTTCGCATGGCTTAGGTCCGCCCAGTTCAGGTTCACACCGTCCAGGGTTGCCCCGGTCAGGTCCGCCCCAGTCAAGTCCGCGCCATACATCCTCGCGGCCTCCAGGTTCGCGCCGGCTAGTCGGCCATCCGTCAGGTTCGCACGTTCCAGGTTCGCGTGTTTTAGGTTCGTATCGGTCAAGTTCGCATGGCTTAGATTCGCCGAATTTAGGTCTGCCATGTCCAGGGTCGCATCGGTAAGGTCCGCACCGACCATCCTCGCCCCGGTCATATCCGCCCCGGTCATATCCGCGCCGGTCATATCCGCCCCGGTCAGGTCCGCCCCGCCTAGGTCTTTGCCCCGCCAGTCAGTCATCTCAGGCATCGTTTCCGTTTCCCTTGGCTACCTTGATCAGTCTGCTCTTTGGCGCAGGGTCCGGATGCAAGGATTCTCGCTGTCTGCATGGTCGAATGATAGTTTGTCACCTTTCGCCGCCGTGTGCATGAAAACTTGACCGAAGGGGCGTGGTCGGTCGCATTGATAAAGACATCCCCCGCCCGTCAATGACCCCGCTGGTTAGGTCACCTATGGGGAGGGCGTAGTGCCTCACGTCAAGATGCTCGCGAAAGGTGATCCCGTGCCTCACCTATTTTTGCTCGCGTAACGCTGGCGGTAACCGCGCTGGTTTTGTCTTTCGCGAGGTTGATGAGCCGCGTTTGAATTGCAGTGATCTTGCGGGTCAGCTCGGCCGGGTTGGTGACCTCGAAGAGGGTGGCGAGCTCGGCGGCTTTCTCAGGGGTGAGGATCCCGGAATCGATGACGCGCTGGTAGGGGGTGCGCGGGTTGTCATAGACCCGCGTTT
>Ga0208413_1002095_pt1 | contig 11748 bp, 10 predicted proteins | sample AntAceMetag02UKD_FD_184761 | JGI IMG/M metagenome (GOLD analysis project Ga0208413, IMG submission 184761) | Saline lake microbial communities from Ace Lake, Antarctica - Antarctic Ace Lake Metagenome 02UKD (SPAdes) (version 2) | ecosystem: Environmental > Aquatic > Non-marine Saline and... | reverse complement strand
AGCGTGATCGTGCTGTTGCTTTGGGTCGTTCTGCCGACTGCGCGTTCTACCGGGGTTTTGCTGATCGCGGCCGGAGTGCTGCATCTTGCGCGCCAAGCACGTTGGCAGGCGCACCATACGGCAAAAGAACCGCTGGTCTGGGTGTTGCACGCGTCCTATGCGTTCATCCCTGCAGGTGCGTTGGGTATGGGAACCGGCCTTGTCCTTGGCGATGTAAGCACTGCTGCCGCACAGCATCTGTGGATGGCGGGGGCTGTCGGCGCGATGACGCTTGCGGTCATGACGCGCGCCACGCTGGGTCATACGGGACGCAAGCTGACAGCGGACAGGGCCACCGTTGTGATCTATCTGTGCCTATTTGCCGCTGTGGGCGCACGCATGTTGGCGCCCGCCCTGCCCTTGTTGAGTTACCTGTCCGGTTTCCTGTGGCTAGCGGCTTTTGGCGGCTTCGCCGCGATCTACGGACCCTATCTGATGTCACCCAAACCACATAAAAATCCATGAGCTGGGCCGGTTTTGCGGCAGTCTTTGCCGCTTTCTTTCTGACGCATTCGATTCCGGTTCGGCCATCGGTCAAATCCCGCCTGACCGACCGGTTCGGTGCCCGCGCCTTCGCGACCGGATATTCAGTGGTGTCTCTGGCGATGCTAACTGTGTTGATCCGGGCGGCAGGACAGGCCCCTTATGTGCAGCTTTGGCCGCAACTGGGATGGCAAAGCCATCTGGGTCTTATCGGCATGCTGGTGGTCTGCCTGATCCTCGCTTTTGGCATCGCGCGGCCCAATCCCTTCTCGTTCGGAGGTGCGCGAAACGACCGGTTCGACCCCGCACGGCCCGGCATCGTCCGTTGGGTGCGCCATCCCGTCCTGCTGGCATTGGCGCTTTGGGCCGGTGTGCATCTGTTGCCCAACGGTGATCTGGCACATGTCATCCTGTTTTCCGTCCTGGGCAGCTTTGCCATTGCCGGTCGCACGCTGATCGACCGGCGCAAGCGCAGCACATTGGGGACAGCCCGCTGGCAGGCGCTGCATGCGGCGACTTTGGATGCGCCGTTTTTTCAACGTCCAGCCTCGTGGGGCGGGTTTACAGCACGACTGGTGCTTGGGCTGCTGGTTTACGGCGCCCTGCTGTGGGCACATCCGATTGTGATCGGCGTACACGTCCTTTGACCGGCACAAAGCGGCCCATGACAAGGCGGCTTTGCAGTTTGCGTAACACGCTCAGGACGCGCGGGAATAGGTCAGACGATCCGGAACGTGCTGATCAAAAGCGGCGGCGATCATGCGCGTCAGGGATCGGCCTTCAGGCAGAATCAGCAGCCGCTGGCTGTCCCATGTCACAAACGCACCGAACTTTTCGGCGATAGCGTCGATGATTTCTGCCAACGTCCGTGCAGACGCGCCGAACTCAGCCTCCATTTCGGCAAGATCAAGCTGGAAATTACACATCAGCTGCTCGATTGCGCGGGCACGCAGCGCGTCTTGGTCGGACAAGGCATATCCCCGCGAACCTGCAAATTCGCCCGCCGCAATACGCTGGATATACGCAGCTGTGGCCGGGGCGTTCTGGACATAGCCGGACGGAAAGCGCGAGATGGAGGATGCTCCAAGCCCGATCAGAGTCTGGCAGGTATCAGCGGTATAGCCCTGAAAGTTGCGCCGCAACTGCCCTGCGTGCAATGCGGTATCCAAGGCGTCGCCGGGACGGGCGAAGTGGTCGATACCGATAGGGGTCAATCCGGCCTCGGTAAACCGCAGGGCAGCGGCCGACGCCAGCATATAGCGCGCCATGTCATCCGGCAGGGCCGCCTCATCGATCAGCTTTTGCCGTTTCGACACCCATGGAACATGCGCATAGCCGAACAGGGCCACGCGATCCGGCGCGAAGCTGAGGACTTTGGAAATCGTATCGTTGATCCGGTCCATCGTCTGATGCGGCAATCCATAGACCAGATCAGCGTTCAAGGATGTGATCCCCGCCGCCCTGAGGTCAGCAACGCAGGCTTGCGTGACGTCAAATGGTTGTTCCCGTCCGATCGCTGCCTGTACCTGCGGATCAAAGTCCTGAATGCCGATCGACGCACGCGTCATCCCCTCGGCGGCGAGCGCATTGATCTTGGCGCGGTCCACCATCGTGGGATCAATCTCGACCGAGAATTCGAAATCCTCATGCGCGGGAAAAACGGCGCGGATCGCTTGGGCAAGGCGATGGATCAGATGTGGTGGCAGTATCGTGGGCGTACCGCCCCCCCAATGGAGCCGCCCCATGCGCAACCCTGCCGGAAGCGTGGATTGCATCAGCGCAAGCTCAGCTTCCAGCGTTTCAATATAACTTTCTACCGGGCTCAGGGTACGTGTCCCCTGTGTGTGGCATGCACAGAACCAGCACAGGCGCTCACAAAACGGGATGTGCACATAGACCGACACAGGCACATTCGGATCAAGCGCGCCAAGGGACTGTCGTTGAAACCCCTGTCCCGTATGCGATGTGAAAACCGCAGCCGTGGGATAGGATGTGTAGCGCGGCACCCGCGCCTCGAAAAGGCCAAGCGCCTTGAGCTGTTCTATCTGTTCCATGCAGCGCAATTTGCGCCGGACTGTATCTGGTGACTTTGTCCTAAGTCAAAGTAATCAGGAAAACGGGCAATACGGCTGAAAAATTCATCCCCGACCTGCCGCGCGCAAAATGTCCCCGTCAGTCTGCCTCATTGCGTGGCGGACAGCAAAGCTGTAGGGCATGGGCCGATATCTTTAAGGGCGCACCCAACCATGACCATGCTTGAGACATTCATCAAACCGATGCATCCCGAAGGGCGTAAGTTCGTTGCGATCTTTGCCGCTATTTCGGTGGTTCTGTTCCTGATCTGGGAGCCGCTGGGCTGGATAGGTGTGGGACTGACGGTCTGGTGCTATTACTTCTTCCGCGACCCCAAGCGGACAACGCCCACCCGTGAAGGGTTGCTGATCAGCCCTGCCGACGGTGTGATCTCGCTGATCGAAAAGGCGGTGCCACCTGCGGAACTTGGCATGGAAGACCGCGCCCTGACACGGGTGAGCGTGTTCATGAACGTGTTCAACTGTCATGTGAACCGCGCACCTATCGCGGGCCACGTGACCGCTGTGGCTTACCGGCCCGGAAAGTTTCTGAACGCCTCGCTCGACAAGGCGTCCGAGGATAACGAGCGCAATTCGCTATGTCTTGAACTGGCGGATGGCCGCCAGATTGCCGTGGTTCAGATCGCGGGGCTGGTCGCAAGGCGCATCGTGTGCTGGACTGTCAAGGATCAGCGGCTTCTGACGGGTGAACGCTTTGGCCTGATCCGCTTTGGCAGCCGTGTCGATGTGTACCTGCCTGATGGCGTCGCACCGTTGGTGACGGTGGGTCAGGGTATGATCGCAGGAGAGACTGTGATTGCCGATCTGGCATCCACCGAGGAGGCACGTAGTGGGCGAACAGCCTGACATCGAAGAGACACCGCCGGTCCGGTCGCGCCGCGAATTGCCGATTGTGCAGCTTCTGCCCAATCTGGTGACGGTGGCCGCGATCTGTGCCGGTCTGACGGCGATCCGTTTTGCGGCGGGCGGCAACTTTGTTGTGGCGGTACAACTGGTTCTGGTTGCTGCGGTGCTGGATGGTCTGGATGGCGGGCTGGCACGGCTGCTCAAAAGCGCATCGGCACTTGGGGCCGAACTGGACAGTCTGGCCGATTTTCTGAACTTCGGAATCGCGCCTGCGCTTTTGATGTATTTCTGGGCCTTTCAGGACATGCGGAACCTTGGCTGGATCGCGGTTGTGATCTATGCGCTTTGTTGCGTGATGCGGCTGGCGCGGTTTAATGTCGGCACCAAGGCGCTGACCGTCGACAAACCGGCAAGCCATTTCGAGGGTGTGCCCTCGCCTGCCGGGGCATTGCTGGTGATGCTGCCGCTTTTCATCGACCGTGCCTTTCCCGCTCTGCCCGATATCCCGGACGCCATGATCGGCATTTACATGCTATGCGTCGGTTTGCTGATGATCGGGCGACTTCCGACATTGTCGCTCAAGTCCCTGACGATCAAGCGCGAGAATGTCCGTTATCTCTACGTGGGGTTTGTGTGTTTTCTGGCGGCTTTGATCAGCTATCCTTGGGCCACGTTGATGGTGATGGATCTGCTTTATCTCGCGTCGCTGGTCTGGGCGTGGCGCCAGTTGCAAAAGACAATTCCGGATCACGGCTGAACAGCTGTGATTTGCCCTCTTTTCCTTGGGCGAGTGGCGTGGCAGGGTCTGCGCCATGACACATAAATTGACCAGCCGTGACGGCACCCCCGCCAGCAGCCTTGCCTTTGGCACAATGCAATTCGGTGGTCGCGCCGATGCCGTACAGAGCGAGGCCATGTTCGAGGCCAGCCTTGCCGCCGGCATCACCCATTTCGACACGGCCCATGCATATACCGGTGGTGCATCCGAAGAGATCACGGGACGATTGATCGCGCCACATCGTGACCGGCTGATCCTTGCGACCAAAGCCGGATATATCGGCGGATCGACGCGCGAAAATATCCTCAAGACCTTTGATATATCGCGCCAGCGGCTGGCGATGGATCAGGTCGATATCCTCTATTTGCACAGATTCGACGACAACACCCCGCTGCGCGAGACATTCGAGACATTGGCCGAACTGAAGCAAAAGGGCCTGATCCGCTATGTCGGTGTGTCGAACTTCGCGGCATGGCAGGTGATGAAAGCGGCGTGGGTCGCGTCTGAATTCGATCTGGCCATCGACATCCTGCAACCGATGTACAACCTCGTGAAACGGCAGGCCGAGGTCGAGCTTTTCCCCGCCTGTGTCGATCAGGGTATCGCGATAGCACCCTATTCCCCCTTGGGTGGCGGCTTGCTGACCGGCAAATACGCCGCCGGTGGCAGTGGTCGTCTGGTCGAGGATCAGGCCTATGCTAGCCGCTACGCGCCCGACTGGATGCATCAGGCCGCTGTCGGCCTGCAACAGATCGCGGCGGATGTCGGGGTGCATGCCGCGACACTGGCCGTGGCATGGGCCGCGCGCCACCCTGCAGGAACGACGCCGATCATCTCGGGGCGGTCGGCTGAACAGCTGGCCCCTTCTCTGGCAGCGATGAGCTATGCCCTCGACGACGCACTCTATGCGCGTCTGTCTGCGCTTGCGCCCACCCCTGCCCCTGCGACGGACCGGCTGGAGGAAGCATGAGCCGGATCATCATCATTGGCGGCGGGATTGCAGGCATTTCCGCGGCCGCCCGTTTGGCGCCGCATGCCGAAGTGACCGTTCTGGAGGGCGAAAGCAGCCTTGCCTATCACGCCTCGGGCCGGTCGGCGGCCATGTTCCTGCGCAACTACGGCAATGCCACGATCAAGTCCCTGAACGCGGCCAGTGCGGATCACCACCATCACGCTGATGGCGGAGTGCTGTCTGCACGCGGCATGATGATGGTGGCGGGGCCGGATCATGCCGATGCCTTCCGCGCCGATAGCGCCGATCTGGGGCTGGACGCGGTGACGCTGGACGAGGCGTGCCGCCTCTGGCCGATCCTGAACCGTGACGCTGTGGACCATGCGGCTTACCGCGAGGACGCACAGGATCTGGACACCGATCTGCTGATCCAGAACTTTGCCCGCACAGCGCGCACGCACGCAGCGCAGATCGTGACCGGTGCGCGCGTCAGCGCGATTGAACGGCTATCCACAGGCTGGCGCGTCAGCACAGCCGAAGGGCAGACATTTGAAGGCGATCTGCTGGTCAATGCTGCAGGCGCCTGGGCCGATGGGATGGCACAGATGGCAGGCTTGCGTCCTTTGGGTATCCAGCCCTATCGCCGCTCGATGGCGCGGATCGCCTTGCCTGCGGGCATGTCCCCCGCCGACTGGCCCTTTGTCGATGGCGTCGGTGAAAGCTGGTATTGCAAGCCCGATGCAGGTGCGCTGATCGTGTCGCCTGCCGATGAAGACCCCGTCGATCCGCAGGATGCCTGGGCCGATGACATGGTGCTGGCCGAAGGGCTGGCCCGGTATCAGGAGATGGTGACCGAACCTGTCACGCGGATGCTGGCCAACTGGGCAGGCCTTCGCAGTTTCGCGCCCGATCGTGCGCTGGTGATAGGGGCCGATGCACAGGATGACACGTTCCTGTGGTGCGCGGGTCAGGGCGGCTACGGCTTTCAGACCGCGCCTGCTGCAAGCCAGTTGCTGGCCGATCTGGCACTGGGAGCAACACCTTCGCTGGATGCCGCCGCCGTGGCCGCGCTTGATCCGAAAAGGTTTGCCTGACATGTCCCGCCGCCTGAATCTGCCTGATACAGCCTCGGTCGCGCATCCGTCCGAGGACGGGCGCATGTTCGCGCCCTCTGCCGCGCGCAATGCGCCCGACATCGCAACTCTGGTGTCAAGCCATGCGCCGCAATCGGGGCGCGCGCTGGAACTGGCCTCGGGCACGGGTGAGCATGCGGTCATTTTTGCCCGCAGCATGCCCGGCCTTGAATGGCAACCAACCGATATAGACGCCGCGCGCCGTGCCTCGATTGATGCCCATGCGCAGGTGGCAGGCCTGCCGAACCTGCACCCTGCCATGCCGCTAGATGCGACCACGCCGGGATGGGCGGAAGCGCATGGCGACCAAGACCTGATCGTTCTGGTCAACCTACTGCACCTCATCAGCCTGACCGAGGCGAAGACCCTGATTTCCGAGGCTGCGCGCGCACTTGCGCCGGGCGGTATCTTGATGATTTACGGCCCATTCCTGCGCGACGGGCAGACCACATCCGAGGGCGACGCCACATTCCACGCGAGCCTGACCACGCAAGACCCCGAAATCGGTTACAAGGATGACTGGGACGTGATCGAATGGCTCCAGTCCAACTGGCTGGATCTGGTGCAGGTCGTCGAAATGCCCGCCAACAACATGGCTTTTGTCGCATGCCGTCCCTGAGAGTGCCTATCTGATCAGGATCAAGGCGGGCGCTGTCACGTCGTGATCTGTCTTTGCCAGACAAGATCAAAGGCAAAGGACAGATTCATGAGCTGGAATGACAAACTCGACAGCACCCGCGACCAGTTGCGCGCCCTGAACAAGGCGATCCCAGAGGCCACGCGCGCCTTTGGTGGCTTGGGCAAGGCCGTCAAGGAAGTCGGGGTACTGGACTTCAAGACAAAGGAATATGTGGCCCTTGGCATTGCCATCGCAACCCGCTGCGAGGCCTGTATCGTGCTGCATGTGGAAACCCTGATCCGCGCCGGTGCGACACGGGACGAAATCAGCGATGTGCTGGCCATGACCATCCAGATGGGCGGAGGCCCTTCGATGATGTATGCGGCAAAGGCGCTGGAATGCTATGACGAGATGACAGCGGCCAACGCGGCATAAAGCGGCCGGAAGGATCGACGGCAGAGAGGTTTGTCCCGGCCGGTAAGCAGGCATTTCCGCAGACAGTGGCGCGGCGCGAATGACAGTCCGCGCCGGTTTACGCAAAAATTAAACGTTCCGCGTATTCTGGCTGGCAGGTCTTGTTCCGTACTGAGAAAGAACAAATACCAGTTCACAGGAGCCATATTTTTTATGACGAGTGCAATTTTCTCTGCTGTTCCGCTTTGGGTTTTCCCGCTGCTGTTTGGCCTGATCTGGCTGGGCAGACGCGCCACACGGGATCGCGCCGTGTCACCTTGGCTGCTCTATGCTCTGCCGTTGTTGGGTCTGATGTCGCTCAACCGCGCGCTGGGGCTGCCTTTGGCGGAAATCGCGCTGACCGCCCTCATGGTGACCTACCTGCTTGGGGTCGCGCTGGGTTATGCGGTGCAGCCGCTGTGGATTGTGATGCATGATGCACGACGCGTCCACTTGCGCGGTGAATGGGTGACGATGATCTCCATTCTGGGCCTGTTCAGCCTGAATTTCGCGGCTGGGATGATACAGGGCATGGACCCCGCGATGAGCGAAGCCCTGATCCCCACGTTTGTTTTCGGTGCTGCGGCAGGCCTGCTGTCAGGCACACTGGCGGGCCGTGCGATCCGTGTCGCACTCTGGCCGATGCAGGCGGGCTGAGGTTCAGCCCGCCGACATCGCATGGCTCAACCGTCCTGACGGATCGTCGCATTGGCCGGATCATAGGGGCTGTCTTCGACGACCCGCGCATCCCATAGCTGATCGAACATCTTGACCTTGAGCGCCGTGCCCGTGACCGCCAGATCGGGGCGGACATAGCCCATGCCGATGCTCTGGCCGAAATGCACCGAATAGCCGCCCGAGGTCAGACGCCCCACGCGGGTACCATCCGGCATATACAGCGCCTCGCGACCCCAAGGATCGGCGTCGGCGGGTCCATCCACCAGCAGCGTCACGCATTTTGACCGGATGCCTTTGGCCTCCATCGCCGCCTTGCCGTTGAAATCCTTGGACAGATCCACAAAACGCGGCAGATCAGCCTCAAGAGGTGTGGCGTCGCGGCCAAGCTCGTTGCCAAAGGCGCGATATGACTTTTCCTGCCGCAGCCAGTTCTGCGCCCGCGCACCAACCAGCTTCATGCCATGCGCAGCGCCCGCTTTCTCCAGCAGGTCGAACAGATAGTTCTGCATCTCGATCGGGTGGTGCAACTCCCAGCCCAACTCGCCCGTATAGGCGACACGGATGGCGTTGACGGGGCACATGCCCAACTCGATCTGGCGCGCGCTCAGCCACGGGAACCGCTTGTTGGACAGGGCTGTTTCGGGATCGGCATCCTTGATCACCGCCTTAAGAACATCACGCGATTTCGGCCCCGCGATCGCGAATACCCCCCATTGGGTCGTGACATTCTGGATCTCGATATAGCCGAAATCACCCATCTTATCGGCTGCAGATTTACGCAGGAAATCCCCGTCATACTCTGTCCAGGCACCTGCACTGACAAGGTAATACTCATCCTCGGCCAGCCGCACGATAGTATATTCGGTGCGCGTCGTGCCGTGATCTGTCAGTGCATAGGTCAGGTTGATGCGACCCACCTTGGGCAGTTTGTTGCAGGTGAACCAGTCCAGAAACTGCGTCGCGCCGGGGCCTTTGACGACATGTTTGGTAAAGGCGGTGGCGTCGATCAGGCCGACACCCTCGCGGATCGCCTTTGCCTCGTTGACCGCATGTTGCCACCAACCGCCACGGCGGAAGGACCGCGCATCATGGTCGAAACTGTTGGGTGCATCCAAGGGACCGTAGTAATTGGGCCGCTCCCAGCCGTTCACATGGCCGAACTGCGCGCCGCGCGCCTTCTGGCGGTCATAGGCGGGGGCGGTGCGCAGCGGGCGGCAAGCCTCGCGCTCCTCATCGGGGTGGTGCAGGATGAAGACATGCTCATAGCATTCCTCGTTCTTGCGCGCGGCATATTCGGTAGTCATCCAACTGCCATAGCGCTTGGGATCAAGAGCGGCCATGTCGATCTCGGCCTCGCCTTCCACCATCAACTGCGCGAGATAATAGCCGGTACCGCCAGCCGCCGTGATGCCAAAGCTGAACCCTTCGGCCAACCACATGTTGCGCAGGCCGGGTGCTGGCCCGACCAGCGGGTTGCCATCGGGAGTATAGCAGATGGGCCCGTTGAAATCATCCTTCAAACCAACCGTTTCCGAAGACGGAAGGCGATGGATCATGCTCATGTATTCCTCTTCGATCCGCTCCAGATCCAGCGGGAACAGGTCGGCACGGAAACTGTCTGGCACGCCGTATTCAAACCGCGCAGGGGCATTGCGCTCGTAAGGTCCAAGAATCCAGCCGCTACGCTCCTCGCGGACGTACCATTTCGCATCGGCATCGCGCAGAACGGGATGCTCCAGACCGCCCGCCTTGCGATAGGCGACCAGTTCGGGGTCGGCTTCTGTCACGATGAACTGGTGCTCGACCGGAATGGCGGGGGATTTGATCCCCAACAGCTTGGCCGTGCGCTGCGCATGGTTACCGGTGGCGGTCACAACATGTTCGGCGGTGATCACGATCTGCTCGTCCGACGCAACCAGGTTGCCGCCCTTCTCCACCATCTTGGTGCAGGTCACCTGCCATTCGCTGCCTGTCCAGTGATAGGCATCGGCCTGCCAGCGCCGTTCGATCATCACACCGCGCTGGCGCGCGCCCTTGGCCATCGCCATCGTCACATCAGCCGGATTGATGTAGCCGTCCGTCGGGTGATAGATCGCGCCTTCCAGATCGTCGGTCCGCACCAGCGGCCAGCGGTCCTTGATCTGGGCAGGCGTCATCCATTCATAAGGCACGCCGCAAGTTTCCGCCGTGGTGGCGTAGACCATATACTCGTCCATCCGCGCCCGTGTCTGCGCCATCCGCAAGTTACCGACGACCGAGAAGCCCGCATTCAGGCCAGTTTCCGCCTCCAGCGATTTGTAGAAATCGACCGAATATTTATGGATATGCGTGGTCGCAAAAGACATGTTGAACAGGGGCAGCAAGCCCGCCGCATGCCATGTCGAACCCGATGTCAATTCGTCGCGTTCCAGCAGCATGACATCCTGCCAGCCTGCACGAGCCAGATGATAGGCGATCGAGGTGCCGACAGCGCCACCGCCGACAACCAATGCTTTGACATGTGTTTTCATGGTGCCTGCGACTCCCTTGGATCAAGCTTCCGCCGATCAATAGCAGGTGCCGCAAACCGCGTGTGAACCAGCCGACGCAATCCCGCCTGAAAGCGACCTGAGGCCCGAAAGCGACGCGCGCCACCCGTCTTCTTGCCTGAAATATCCTCTGGGGGGGGCGCGTTCAACGAAGTTGAACGTTAGGGGGCAAACAGCCCCCCTGCCCCTATTCGCCCAGCGCCACACCTTCGCGGCGCGGATCAGCCCCGCCACGCAATCCGTCTGGCCCCAGCGAGATCGCATGCAGCCCCGATGTCTGCGCGCCCAGCCGCACCTCGTATCCCATCTGCGACAAAGGCCCTGCCAGCGCCTCGGCCTTGGTCCCTTCCTCCAGATCATAGATGCCGAACCGGTTCAGCGCATGGCCTGCCGCGACAACCTGCTGCACATCCATGCCCCAGTCCAGATGCGCGATCAGCGCAGCGGTCACATAACCGATGATGCTGCTGCCGCCGGGACTGCCCAGCACCAGAACAGGTGATCCGTCCCGCGTTACAATCGTGGGCGCCATCGAGGATCGGGGCCGCTTGCCCGGTTCGACGCGATTGGCCACCGGTACGCCCGCGTCATGGCTACGAAAGGAGAAATCCGTCAACTCGTTGTTCAGCAGGAATCCCGCCGCCATCAGCCGCGCGCCGAATGCATTCTCGATCGTCGAGGTCATGGATAACGCATTGCCATAGCTGTCCGCGATCGAGATATGCGTGGTGGCTGGTTGCTCGAACGTATCGCCATCGGCCCAACGCAGCGTGTGATCGAATTCCGGCGCACCAGCGGGGGCCTCGTCCAGCACGCCGCCGCCCGCAAACAGCGCTGCGCGCGCGGCCAGATAGGTAGGATCGAGCAGACCCTGCACCGGCACAGGCACATAGTCGCTATCGGCAAGATAGCGGCCACGGTCCGCAAAGGCCAGTCGGCTGGCCTCGCCGATCAAGCGCCAGCTTTCGGGGTTATCCGGGCCGAGCGCGGCCAGATCGGACCCTTCCAGCGCACCAAGGATCTGCCCCACAGCAACCCCACCGGACGAGGGCGGCCCCATCCCGCAAACCTTGTGCCCGCGATAGGGCGCGCAGACAGGCGCGCGTTCCTTGATGCGGTAGATCGCCAGATCCAGTTGCGACAGCA
>Ga0208413_1002094_pt1 | contig 11750 bp, 10 predicted proteins | sample AntAceMetag02UKD_FD_184761 | JGI IMG/M metagenome (GOLD analysis project Ga0208413, IMG submission 184761) | Saline lake microbial communities from Ace Lake, Antarctica - Antarctic Ace Lake Metagenome 02UKD (SPAdes) (version 2) | ecosystem: Environmental > Aquatic > Non-marine Saline and... | reverse complement strand
GGCAGTTACGTATTATGAATAAATTCATCAATGGAAGTTCACTTTCGAGAAGCGGTCTGATGAGGCGTCGGGAGTTCCTGAAGACCAGCGCAGCGGCGAGTGTGGCAGCGTCCACTGCAATGCCGGCGATCGCTCAGGGTGCGCGCATTACGATCCCGCTGCTGTCGTGGATGTGGAACGAACCGGGACGCGGCGATGCCTGGCGCACCATGCTGGCGAAGTTCCACTCCGAACAAAGCGACGTGTTCATCGAAGAAGCGGGTGCGCCGTTCAACGAATACACGAACAACATGCTGATCCAGTCCCAGTCTGGATCCATTGACGGCGCACTTTTCCATACCACGCCTGATCTGGTTGTCCGTCTCTTGCGCGGAGGGCACCTTGAGCCACTGCAAGACATCGTCGACAATCTGGGTATCGGAGATTCCCTGAGCGCCGCCCACGATCACCTGCGCATCGATGGCAAAGTACACGGGCTCGACATCGTAACAGTCAAATTCGGATTGTTGTACAACTCCGCCCTGTTCGATCAGGCCGGTCTCAGTGTCCCGACAACACCTGAGGAATGGTTGGAGACTTCCAAGGCGCTGACCATGCCCCCGGATCAGTTCGGTATCTATTCACCGCATCTTCTGAGCGAACCCGGAGACTTCTGGTTCATCCTTCAACAGTGGGCGGTCATGTTCGACGGCTTGTGGGCAAAAGACCAAACACCATTGGTCAACACAGAACCAGTCATCGAAGGGCTGAAACTGTTCAAGAGCATGTACGACAACGCGATGCCGAGGGGCACGGATGTTGCCACCGCGAACCAGATGTATGCAAATGGCCGTATCGCGCAGCAGTTGGTCGTGTCGGCGGCGGTGAACATCTGGTCGAGTACTGGCCCGGACATCTATCCGACGCTGCGAAGTGTGGTGCCGCCGGGGCCAAGCGGCAAAGCGATCACCCGCATCCATCCAATCTGCGTAAATGCCAATGCTTCCGACGATGAAAAAGCCGCCGCCAAAGCATTCGTGGAGTGGTTGTACAAGCCAGAGAACTATCAGCAATTGATGGAACTCTCCCTCGATGTCGTGCCACCGTATCCGGGGGCCATTCGTCAGGAATACCTCGATGAGCAATTCTGGGCCGAAGGCTATCTGGAAGGAGAGTCCATTACACCGACTGAAGTCATGGGCGATTTCATCTTCTTCAATCAGGAATTCGGCAACGTGGTGATGGACAAGTTCTCGGAAGTTCTGGTTGCCGACCGTCCAGTAGAAGACGCAATGGCCGACGCTCAGGAATATCTGGAGGAGCGCGCGGAGCGGCTGTTCGAAGACTTCGAGCTCTAGCCACGTCAGCCTGACATGTGTCGTCGGGGGCGCTTTGCTGATCGTCCCCGCTGATATCTGTGTCGAGAATTTTGGGATGGCAATGGAAATTCAGGAATCCCGTCGTTTCTTGGGAATTCAGGTGGGTATCAATTCTGGCCATGGCTGAATACGGAAAAAAGAATGTACGACAAGTGGGTCGGTATTATCGCATTAGGCGAACATCCTTGCCCTATTTTCTGGTACTTGTGATCCTGTCGTTCTTGTCGGTATTCATCCTGTTTCCGATTTCGCAGCAATTCCTGACAAGTTTTTCTAATGATGTGGTGGGTGTCTCCACAGTTCGATGGGTCGGACTTCGCAATTACGAGCGACTTTTCGCGGATGAAGACTTCTGGTTTTCGGTGCGCGTCACCTTCATCTATATGTTCTTTGTCGTTTTAGGCTCCGTTTCCATCGGGCTGTTTTCTGCTTTGATGTTGAACCGGGCATTTCGAGGGCGCAACTTTGCCCGCAGCGTCATTGCCATCCCATGGGCGTTCCCCGAAGTTTCGGCGGTGCTGGTCTTTCTTTGGATGTGCAACCCCACATTCGGTGTGATGAACGTATTTGCGCGGCTTATCCCGGGTGTTGATGAAAACCTCCAGTGGCTGACAGATCCAAATCTCGCAATGCCCCTGGTTATTGCCCTGTCCGTCTGGAAGGCGTTTCCATTCACTTGCCTTGTCATCCTGGCTGCGCTTCAGGCAATCCCGAACGATCTGTACGAAGCTGCCGAGGTGGATGGGGCCAATCGGCTGCAATCGTTCCGTCTGATCACGATCCCGGAAATCACGCCGACATTGATGCTGATGGGGGTATTGGCATCGATCTTTGCTTTCAAGCAATTCACACTGATCTGGCTCACAACCGGCGGCGGTCCATTTGGTGGCATGACCGAGACACTGGTGCTGCGCATTTACCAGACGGCGTTCCGGTTCTTTGACCTTGCTTATGGGGCAACGCTTGGCGTCGCCGGATTTGTCATCGTTCTCGGACTTACCCTATTGTTCGTTTTCGTCCAACAACGGCAAGAACGCGCGAGAGGGCGGTAGAAAAATGCGAGCTATTAGTCAAACGAGGTACAATCTCCAACGGGTCGTGGCGAAAGTCCTCTTTTACGTCTTGGTGATCGGGTTTTGCTTTGTGGCGCTATTCCCGGTGTACTGGATGATCGTGAATTCGATCCAGCCCCTTAGCTACGGTATGCAGTATCCGCCGCCGCTATGGCCACAGGAAATCAGTTTCCAGCCGTTTACCACCCTGTTCGAGAGCTTTCCGGTCGCAAGGTGGCTGCTGAACTCGATATTTCTGGCGACCATGACCACACTGCTGGTCCTGGCTCTGGCTATTGTGGGCTCGTTCACAATGACCTTCCTGAAGTGGCGCGGCAAGGCGGCATTCGGGCTGCTTCTGTTGATGACCCAGATGCTGCCGGAAGCTTTGGTCGTGATCCCGATATACGCGATGTACCGGGAACTGGGTCTTGCAAACAGCCTTCCGGCATTGTCACTGATTGACGCGGCATTCATCCTTCCCATCTGCATCTGGGTGTTGAAAAACGCATTTGATTCCGTCGCCGTCGACATCTACGAGGCCGCTTTGATCGACGGTTGTTCGCCTCTGAGTGCGATGATCCGCACTTTGCTGCCGCTGTCCGCGCCGGGACTGGTTGCCGTAAGTGTTGTCGCATTTTTCTACGCTTGGAACGAGTATCTGTTTGCAGTCACGCTCATCAGTGGCGCAGAGAACCGTCCGGTTTCTGTGGGCTTGGCGTCGCTTCGGGTGATGCTCGATACGCCAATTGACCGCGTCCTGGCCGCCGCGCTCTTTTTCTCGATTTTCCCGGTCATATTCTACCTGCTGATACAGCGGTATATCGTCGCCGGGCTCAGCGCCGGCGCGGTGAAGGGGTAAAGAATGGACATAACATGTGTCGTTGAGGCCGGCGCGGAACTGGGCGAGGGGACGATTTGGGATCCTGACGCCGCTGTGCTGTGGTGGATCGATATCTATGGACCGACGATCCATCGCTATGACCCCGCGAGCGGCGAGAGCCGAAACTGGCCAGCGCCGGAATACCTCGGTTGTATCGGGCTTCGCGCCGCAGGTGGCCTCGTGCTGACGATGGCAAGTGGATTCTATTTCTTCGACCCGGACAGCAGCGTTTTCACGGCCATCGCAAACCCCGAGGCTCATTTGGCCAAGACGCGGTTCAATGACGGTAAACCCGATCGGTTCGGCCACTTCTGGTCCGGCACGATGTTCGAGGCACCGGGTAAACCACCCGAGAAAATCGGCGCTCTCTATCGGCTGGACGCAGGCGGCACGGTCCATAAGATGCTGGATGGCATCGGTTGCGCCAATGGACTGGCCTGGAGCCCTGACGGCCATGTCATGTATTTCACCGACAGCCACACCAACCTTGTCTGGGCCTTCGACTATAATGCTGAAACCGGCACACTCGAAAACCGGCGCGTGTTCCTCGACCTGAGTGAGCAGGGCTATATCGTCGATGGCGCTACGGTGGATGCGACCGGCAATTATTGGCTGACGGTGCCGTTCAAGGGCAAGGTGCTGGCTTTCGATCCTTCGGGCAAACAGGTTTCAGAGGTCGACCTGCCGTGTGACCTGCCCACGTGTTGCGAATTCGGCGGACCCGATCTGGAGACACTTTATGTCACCACCGCCCGCTACCGCCGCAGCGACAAAGAACTTGCCGGTCAACATGCGCCCGGCGGGCTATTCGCCATCAGCGGATTGGGCGCGAGGGGCCTTGTCTTGGGGTCCTACGCGGGCTGAAAGGTAGTGTCGCAAACTTTTGCGCTTCCGGTTGGATTGCCGATGTTGCAGAGCACGGTAGGAAGAAGCGAGTGCGCGGGTTGGGTAGAATGGCGATAGATTTCAAAGGCGTGCATTACCCGAAGGCCGTAGTCCTGTACGCTGTATTTTTCTATGTCCGCTATGCGGTGTCCTACCGAGACCTCGAGGAAATCATGGCCGAGCGAGGCGTCACCGTTGATCACGCCACCTTGAACCGATGGGTCGTGAAATTCTCGCCTTTAATTGCCGCAAATGCCCACGCCCGGAAACGTGCAACGGCCAATTCCTGGAGAATGGATGAGACTTACATCAAAGTCCGGGGCAAATGGACCTACCTCTACCGCGCAGTGGATCGGAACGGCCAAACTCTTGATTTCATGCTGTCTGAGCGCCGTGACCTTGCCGCAGCCCGCAGGTTTTTCAAGCATGCTATTGGCACAAACGGCGTACCGGACCGAGTGGTCATCGACAAGAGCGGCGCCAATCTGGCTGGCCTGATGGCCGTGAATGTGATCTTGAAATTCACTGGGACGGGGCGCATCGTCACGATCCGGCAGGTCAAGTATCTCAACAATATTTTGGAACAGGATCACCGCTTCATCAAGCGGATCACGAGTCCAATGATGGGCTTCAAGGCTTTCCACTCCGCCTCCGCAACCATAGCCGGCATCGAGGTTGCCCACATGATCCGAAAGGGCCAATTTGCGGCAAACGATCTTTCCGCATTTCAACAGTTCGCGGTGCTCGCGGGATAGTCATGTCCGAAGGTTAGCCTTTTCAGAGCCTTACGAAAATTTGCAACACAACCGACAAGACTGGAATGCAGACTGATCGAACGCGCATAAATTGTGGCGGTCAGATTGAGCACCTGAGCGCCAGGCTTGCCTGATCAAGCGCCGTCGAGCGGGACGTCGTAGGACAATACGAAATGTTCCGATGGGGTATTTGTGATGGTCACTTCGATGGTAGTTTGCCGGTCGGTCAGGTACACCATTTCGGTGGTCATCATCGGACTGCCGAGCTTGGTGCCAAGTGAGCGCGCCTGAGTTTTGTTAGCGATCTCGGCTCGGGCGGTGACCAGGACGCGCTCTATCTTGATACCAAGGCAGCGGGAAACGTTCTTGAAGATCAGCACATCGGTGAAGTCCTCGATGCTGAGCTGCGATCCGATATCGGGCGGAAAATAGCTGGTGATCAACGTGCGTGGTTTGCCGTTCTTCGCCAGATAGCCGCGCAGGCACCAGCCCTTGTCTCCCGGTGCCATACCCAAATGATCGACGAAGGCCGGGCCGTCATCCGGCCCGTATTCGGTTATGACAAGTTCGGCGCCGCTGGTGAAATCGGTCAGGTCTTCGAGCGAGTTGAACTTCATTCCGGCGCGCACGGTCGGGCTCTTTGCGGTGACCTTGGCTGGCTTTGCCGACCGCTTCTGGATCATGCCCAGATCTTCCAGCTCCCGCAGGCCGCGACGCACGGTAATCAGGCTGACGCCAAGATGCGCTTCGATTTCGGCTTCCTTGGGCAGGTCGCTCCCCAACTCCAGAACGCCACGCGCGATCAACCCGCGGATTATATCTGCAAGCTGTTTGTAGAGCGGTCCGTTATCCCGGGACAGTTTTTGCCTGGGGAATCTCTCGATAGGAGCAACAATGGCACCCGACATTAATGGCCCTTCGCATATCAGTGCCGTCTTATGTTGTTATCATAGCTATGTGCTGGGCGAATGACCAGCGCCCGGCCTGCGACGTTCTTAACTTTGCGTCATGCCATAAGTGCGAGCGGTTCTTCCAGTGCAGCGACGAAAGCGTCAAGCAATTCGAGCGCTTGCGTCTCGGATACTTTGTCTGCATCGGCACAAAGCAGCGCGCTTGCCACGTCACGGTCTGTATCAACGACCAGCACCAGCCGTAGCGCGCGACCCGGTTTAATCGGCATAGTCACAGGCACAGCCCGCGCGGCCCGCAAGATCAGCAACGACGCCGTTGCCGGGTTCGCAGACACGTCCACCTCATCATCCATTGCGCCCAGTCGCAGCCGACGTTCGGCCCCGATCGACAGGCCAGAATCACCGCTTATCACGATCTGTCGGCCAGCGGCTTCAAGGGCAATGCCGGGCTCGCGTGCGATGTCGGTCCCTGCAAGCGCCATTCTTGCCGCCCTGAGCGCGGCATCCTCAATGTCGATAGTCACTCCGACACGCGCCGCATCAGCGACAAGCCGGTAAAGATCCGCCAGAAAAACCGTCGCCGAGAAAGCAAAAGTCTGCAGGAGCGGCGCTGCTGCCGTCAGTTCGGGCAGGGCAGCAGCGACTGGTGCCTGATAAGCCAAGACATCGACAGCCACGATCCTGCCGCTCGGCCCCGTGCCGGGCAGATCGTCAAGGGCGATACCCTGTTCCCGCGCCAATCGTCGCGCATAAGGCGACACCGCGCGGCGCGGTGCCGTTGCGAATGTGGTTGCGGCGTTCATCTGGCGATCCCGCCGATCCGCGCGCCCATGGCGACCACCTGCCCAACCTCTGCCTCGACCGAATGGAGTACGCCACTGGCGGGGGCCTCGATCTCGACCAGGGCCTTGTCCGTTTCGATTTCGGCGACCAGATCACCTTCGGTCACCTTGTCGCCCTTTGCCTTGACCCAGCGGACCAAGGTGCCTTCACTGACCGTCAGATCGCCAAAAGGCATCATGATCGGCTCGTCATCTCCTGCCACATCGGCCACGACAGCAGCAGGAACTGGCACGCGTTTCGCCGTGGCCGGAACTGCACTCGGCGCGACGGCGGCGGGACGACCACCGCTTTGCGACAACCAGTGGCGGGGAACCGGGGGACGCCCCGCGATGACGTCTCGGGCGGCCTGCGCGATGCGGTCCGGATTGACGATCATCGCCTGTTCCAGAACCGGCGCGAAGGGATGGGACACCGCTTCGGAATGTAGCCGCCCCGGCGGCGCGTCGAGCTCATCGAAAGCCAGTTCATTTACAGATTGCGCAATCTCGCCGCCCAGCCCGCACATTGCCCAAGCCTCGTCGACCACCAGCAACCGGTGGGTGCGCCGAACGCTTGCGATGACGGTGTCGATGTCGAACGGCATGATGGTGCGCGGGTCGATGATCTCTGCCTCGATCCCCTCGGCCGCGAGCATCTCTGCGGCCGCCACGGCCTGCCCGACCAGCTGGCCGGTTGCCACAATGGTGATATCCCTGCCCTGCCGCGCGATCCGGGCCACACCGAAGGGCACGTAATGATCGCCCTCGGGCACCTCGCCCTTGGACGCATAAAGCGCCTTGGGTTCGAGGAAAACCACCGGATCGGATGCACGGAGTGCCGTTTTCATCAACCCTTTGGCATCGGCGGGATTGGAGGGCAGGCAGACGATCAGACCGGGCATCTGGGCAAAGATCGGGTGGTAGCTGCCGCTGTGGTGTGGGCCGGAACTGCGCAGCGCGCCTGCCGCCGCACGCAGCACAAAGGGGGCCGACATGCCTCCATTGCTCATGTAGCGCAGCTTGGCCCCCTGAAGCATGATCTGCCCGGCCGCCTCAAACGCAAAATCGGCGAACATCACGTCCGACACCGTGCGCGCGCCGATAGCCGAAGCGCCGATGGCGGCGGCGGTAAAGCCCTGTTCGGAAATCGGAGTATCGACCATGCGCTGCGCCCCAAATTCCGCCCACAGGCCTTTGGTATGGGCAAATGATCCGCCGCGTTCGCCGGTCCCTTCGCCGAAATAGAGGATCCCGGACTCGGCGCGCATCTCTTCGGCAATCCCGTCGCGGACCGCTTCCAGCCAACCCTGCGTTCGTGTCGGTCCGACAGGGCGGATCGCGGTTGCCTCGGGCGGGTTGATGGGGTCGGCATAGACGTGACGGCCCAGCGACGACGGGTCGGGAAGCGGCGACTTGCGGGCAAAGTCCAGCGCCGCAGCTATGATGCCATCGATCTTGTCTTCCAGGGCCGTTAGTTCGCCTGCTTCGACAATGCCGAATTCCTGCACCAGTCGGGTTCGAAACATTTCAATCGGATCACGCTTGATCCATTCGTCGACCTCTTCTTGGGAACGATATGTGCCAATGACCGGGTCGCCTTCATGATGACCGACCACCCTGTAGGTCTTGCATTCGAGGAGCGTTGGACCATCGCCGCGACGTGCCCGTTCTGTCGCATCCTTCATCGCCTCCCAGACGGCCAGGACATCATTGCCGTCCACGGCAACACCGGGGATACCATAGGCTGCCGCCCGGGTCGCGATCTCGGGGTTGAGCGTGATGTCCTTGTACGGCGTCGCCGTGGCGTAAAGGTTGTTTTCGCAGACGAACACCGCGGGCGCCCTTTGCACTCCGGCAAAGTTCAGGACTTCGTGGAAGGACCCGTGGTTCGACGCGCCGTCGCCGAAGAAGGCGACGCCGATATCGTCGCGGCCAAGCTGACGGGCGCCAAGGCCGACCCCTGCAGCATGGCCGATCCCAGCGCCCACGACGCCATTCGTGCCAAACAGGCCAACCGAACGGTCATACAGATGCATCGTGCCGCCGCGACCACCACAGATACCATCGGAACGGCCGAAAAGCTCTGCCATGACCCGACCCGGGTCTGCCCCTTTGGCAAGCGCATGGCCGTGTCCGCGGTGGGTCGAGGTCACCCAATCGGTCGGGCGAAGATGAGCGCAGACACCAACACCGGACGCCTCTTGCCCTATATAGAGGTGAAGGAAGCCCGGCGTTTCGCCCTTGCGACATGCAATCTGTGCGGCGACTTCGAACTTGCGGAGCAACGTCAATTGCTCGAACAGGCTCAGCATGAGGGATTTGTCGGGAAGGTTGGCACGGTCAGTCGGATCTGTCCGGCCTCTAACAGATGCTTTCGACACGATTGCCTCCTTGCTTGTTTCACCCGGGCGCTCACGGGGTCTGGTTAATTAGATAATATACTAGCATAATAAACAAGACGAAACTCACATTGGCAACATCACAACGTCACTTGACACCTCAGCCTTCGATGTTTCTTATACTAGTATATTATCTATTCAGGGGGCAATTGCGAAAGTGGATGGTGACATCGCGATACCGCATGACAGCCTGTTCCAATTCGTTGCGACGGCACTGACGGCTTGCGGCTCGGCATCGGAACAAGCACAAGCGGTCGCACAGGCACTGGTTTCGACCTCGCTTCGCGGCGTTGACAGCCATGGCATCCGCCTTTTGCCGCATTACCTGAACGCGCTAAAGGGAGGGCGCATCAACGCGGACCCTGCGCTTTCTGCAAAACGAACTGCAGCCGGCGCAGCCATCGTTGATGCCGATGACGGGTTTGGCCATTTTGCGGGCTATCGCGCTATCGCTGAAGGCTGCGCCTTGGCAAGCGACGCGGGCATCGCAGGGGTCGGGGTGATCAACTCTTCGCATTTCGGCGCGGCGGGCTGCTACGCGTTGGAGGCGGCAGATGCCGGGTTTCTGGCATTCGCCTTCTGTAACTCTGACCCGTTCGTATTGCCCCATGACGCACGCGCACCTTTCCATGGCACAAACCCTATCGCCTTTGCCGCACCGGTCGTAGACGACAGACCCTTCCTTCTGGATATGGCGACCTCGATTGTGCCCTGGAACCGGATCAAGGACTATGAACTCAAGGGCATGGCCGTTCCCGAAGATGTGGGCGTTGATGCAAACGGCTTGATGACAACCGATCCGGCAGCAATTGCCGCGCTATTGCCCTTTGGCGGGACACAGTTTGGCTTCAAAGGTGCGGGGCTGGCGGCTGTCATGGAAGTCCTTTCAGCGGCGCTGACCGGGATGGGGCATTGCTCCCAGCTTCTGCCGATGGCAGGGCCGGACATGTCCACGCCGCGACGGTTGGGACAGTATTACATCGTCATCAATCCTGACCTTTTTGTGCCCAGGCGGCTCTATGACGCCGGCATCGCGGCATACCTCGCCGATCTGCGCGAAACCCGGGCAAAGACGGGGGCAAGGGTCATGGCGCCGGGCGACCGGGAGTGGGCCTGCCTCGATATCCGAACCGTTGACGGTATCCCCCTGGCCCCCGCCCTGTTCAAAGAATTCAAGCAGATCGCAACCGATCTGGGGCTGGATGCGGAGTTACTCGCACCCGCCTGGTACCACGACGATACCTTGGGAGGACTGAGATGAAATTCGTACGATACGGGCCGCGCGGGGCCGAACGACCGGCAATCCTGGATGCACATGGCCAGCTGCGCGATCTGTCGGCCCTGTGTGACGACATCGCCGGGCCGATGCTCGGCGATCTGGGTCGCTTTGCCGACTGCGATCTTGATGGCCTGCCGCTGGTTGAGGGATCACCCCGCCTTGGCGCCTGCGTGGGCAACACCGGCAAGTTCATGTGCATCGGGCTGAATTACGCCGATCATGCCGCCGAGGGTGGGCTCGAAGTGCCGCCCGAACCGGTGCTGTTCATGAAGGCAAACTCGGCGATCTGCGGGCCCAATGACCCGATCATCATTCCGCGCGGCTCTGAACGGACCGACTGGGAGGTCGAGCTTGCCGTGGTGATCGGCAAGCCTGCCAAATACGTCACCGAGACCGACGCCATGGATCATGTCGCGGGCTACTGCGTCGTCAATGACGTGTCGGAACGCGAGTTTCAGACCCGGCGCGCCGGCCAGTGGACCAAGGGCAAGAGCTGCGACAGTTTCGGGCCGGTGGGGCCGTGGCTGGTCACGCCTGACGAGATCGCCGATCCGCAGGCGCTAAAGCTCTGGCTGTCGGTCAATGGTGAGACAGTTCAGAACGGCACAACGGCCAAGATGATCTACGGTGTCCGTCACGTCGTGAGTTATCTGTCGCAGTTCATGACCCTGCATCCCGGCGACATCATCTCGACCGGCACCCCGCCCGGTGTCGGCGACGGATTCCGCCCGCCGCGTTACCTCAGGCCCGGCGACGTGGTCGAGCTTGGCGTAGAGGGTCTGGGCCAGCAGCGCCAGACGGTGGTGGCCGATACTCCAAGTGGCTGACACCGGGTCCGCGCTGATCCTGCCTGACGGCACCCCGCGCATCCTGTTTTGCGGGGCGACGACGCTCGACAGGATTTTCCGGGTCGATGTGCTCCCGGTCGGGCCGGGCAAAGTCCTGTCCAAACAGATGGCGGTCGTCGCGCATGGCATAGCGGCAAGTGCTGCCGCAGCCCGACTCGGCGCTGACGCGATCCTCTTTTCGCGGCTTGGAGATGACGAAACCGGGCAACGGATTCTGGACGATCTGTCCGCAGCGGGCGTGGATTGCGCTGGGGTTCGACGCTTTGCCGGCGTCACCTCGGCACTCTGCGCCGTAATCGTCGATGACGACGGCGAACGGCTGGTGGTGCCCCATTACGAACCTGCCTTGCCCACCGATCCCAGTTGGCTGCCGCTGGAAATGGTTGAAAGCGCCGACGCAGTGCTCGCCGATATCCGCTGGCCACGTGGTGCCGCGTCCCTGCTGGACAGCGCCCGTTTGGCCGGGAAACCGGCGGTGCTCGACGCCGATATCGGTTCGCGAGAGGTCCTTCTCGACCTTGCCTGCCGGGCCACGTATGCCATCTTTTCCCAGCCGGGC
>Ga0208413_1002093_pt1 | contig 11750 bp, 7 predicted proteins | sample AntAceMetag02UKD_FD_184761 | JGI IMG/M metagenome (GOLD analysis project Ga0208413, IMG submission 184761) | Saline lake microbial communities from Ace Lake, Antarctica - Antarctic Ace Lake Metagenome 02UKD (SPAdes) (version 2) | ecosystem: Environmental > Aquatic > Non-marine Saline and Alkaline... | reverse complement strand
AACCCCCATCATACAGAGCCGTTAGCTCCGACAGGGGGGACTTTGTTCGCGAATGGATACGACGCCGGAAGAACATTCCTGTTTGACTTGTCTGCACCAGACAAACCCCATCTAATGGGCGAGCTCGCTCCTGTTCCTGGGCTTGAGTTTCCTCACAGCTTTCTTCGTCTTGACGACGGGGAGCTACTTGCGACGATGCAGCACGGGGTCGGGAACACCGGCGAGCTTGGCCGTACAGCGCGCGCATACGAGGTTCGAGGGACAGCGAAAATCCTGCAACTTGATAAAAAAGCAAAAGAAGAATAGCTTTATTCGTATCATAAAAACCATATTTACTTGGTACTGTCTGACGCCGGTGAACCAGGGCAGATTGGAGCATTAATATCTTGAAGTATTGGTGCTTTGGAGTGTCGATTCTCACGGTGAAATTGACTGCGCGCCTGCCGTTTTCTCGCCGCGGGAAAACCTCCGTCCTGCAACCGCTAGTTCATCTATATGTAGGTTGGGCACCTCTACTGGTCTCTTCGGTAGCGCTCGAAAAAGCGTTGAACGCTCTTAGTCTTTGTAGCGTTCCCAGTACACCGCCTGCACTTCGTCCAGGGTGATGAGTAGGAGTCGGACAGATTAGATGTTCCAGAACGGAAGCAATATGGGGTGTTTACAGACAAGTGATACTACTTGTTGACAAAAAGCTTAAATAATGTAGTATAAATTTAGGTCCAAGAAAAAGTACCTTGCGACTGTATGCGAAAACCATTAACAGTTTAAGGAAAGAGTCATGATAAGAATAATAAAAATGACGAAGAGCTGCCAAGCGGGGACATTGAGCTCCAGTGACGCACATCGAGGGGTGAGTTTTCCCGGCGGCAAGCTGCTGCCGTGTGCGTTATTACTTGCCATCGCGGCGGGGAATGCCACTGCGCAGGAGCCTCGCTTGAAGTTGGAAGAAATTACGGTGTCTGGTACACGTGTCATGCGCGACGGCTTCGAGTCGCCGACGCCGGTGAGCGTCCTTGGCAGGGAGGCGCTAGATGAGATGGGGGTGACGGTTGTCGCCGACGCAATAAACAGGCTGCCGGCGATTTCGGGCAGTGTGACTACGCGCAATGCCTCCACCACCATTAGCGGTGGTTCGGCGGGTGTTAATACCCTTAGTCTCAGGGGTCTTGGCCCGAATCGAACGCTGACGCTGTTGAACGGCAAGCGCGTCGTAACTTCACAATATCGCAACCGCGATAATAACGGCGGTGCCGTCGACACCAACGAATTTCCAAGCGGACTGATTGAGCGGGTCGAAGTAGTTACCGGTGGCGCATCCGCCGCCTACGGCTCCGATGCTCTTGCCGGTGTTGTCAATTTTATTATCGACACGGACTATACTGGCTTCAAGGCTAATGTCCAAGGGGGTATCACAGGCCAGGGCGACGGTAAAAACTTATTAGCTACCGTTACTGCGGGCATCCCCTTCGCCGGTGGTCGCGGACACTTTTTGTTCAGTGGCGAGCGTGCCACCCAAGACGACATACCAAGTCTTGATCGGGACTGGGGTCAGACTTCCTATGCGCTGATAAACAACCCGAATTACACGCCTGATAACGGCCAGCCCCGGCGTTTGACAGCCCCACAGGCGGGTCTGTCTGTTGCGACCCGTGGTGGCTTGATTGTAAATTGCCCAACGGCGCCTGGAACTGCGTGTCCTCTGCGCGGTACGCAGTTTCTGGAAGGAGGGGTGCCGGCCTCATTTAAATTTGGGTCTCTTATTAGCGGCCCCACAATGGTGGGAGGTGATTGGGAGCAGTCCAGGGTCAATATGGACATGAGTCTGCAGCTGGAGCTGGAGCGAGATATCGCATATTCGCACGTCAGATATGACATCAACGATTCCATCACTGCGTACGGGACCATGCACTGGGCTCATACACAAGGCACCAACCATCAATCGGCACCCAATTTCAATTTCGGCAATGTCACCGTTCTTTCAGGGAACCCATTTATTCCTGATTCGGTGCAGGCGAGAATGACCGCAAACGGCATTCCGTCCTTTAGCTTGGGTACGATGAACACCGATGTTCCCAACTTTGGAGCCCGGAATGATCGGACCTTAAAGCGCTATGTGGCCGGTCTCGAAGGCACGCTCGATGTCCTAGACACCGCTTGGCGGTGGGATGCATACTACACGAAAAGTATACACGACATCACGTCGAGATCGACGAACAACATGAACGTCCCGCGTCATAGAGCAGCGATCGATGCTGTACTTGATGGTGGTCAGGTTGTGTGTAGTATCAATGCCGATGCTGATCCAACAAACGACGACTCCGCCTGCTCCCCCTACAACCCGATGGGCAAGGGTGTGAACTCCCAATTAGCGGTCGATTACGTCGCCGGATTTGGGTGGGCGGAGACACTCCTAGAGCAGGACGTTATGGCTATGACAGCTTCGGGCGAGCCATTTTCAACCTGGGCAGGTCCAGTGTCTGTCGCTTTTGGTCTTGAGCATAGGCGTGAGACTCTGGAAAGTACTGCGAGTGACCTCGATGAAGCGGACAGTTTTCTTGTGGCCAATTATCATGGCACTGATGGCAAGTACGATGTTACGGAGGGCTTTATCGAGACCGTAGTGCCTTTGGCGAACGACCAGCGTTTTGCTAAGTCGCTAGACCTGAATGCGGCATTGCGCTCGACGAATTACAGCACCTCCGGCAAAGTAGAAACCTGGAAGGTCGGCATGAGCTGGGCGCCAGTGGATGATGTACGCTTTCGCTTTACCCGTTCTCGCGATATTCGCGCACCGTATTTGGGCGAACTGTTCGACGCCGGACTTTTTGGTGCGGCGACTCCCATGGACGATCCCTTTACCGGTACATCGCACGCAGTAGCTTCGCGGGTCACCGGCAATCCAAACCTCAGACCAGAGGAGGCTGATACGACCGGTGCAGGCGTTGTCTTTACGCCATCTTTTCTTCCCGAGTTTGCCGCGTCGATTGACTACTATAGTATCGATATTGAGGGTGCGATCGGGACGCTTGGCAGAGATGGTTATGTCAATCGGTGTTTTGAGGGCGACAAGTCACTTTGTAACTTCATCGACTTCGACGAGAACGGTGCCGTCGAGTTCGTCCATGTTCAGCCTGCGAACGTCAATTCACAGTCGACCAGTGGGCTTGACGTGGAATTGAGCTACAGGTTCCCATTGTCGAGCATCAGTTCTAACTTGGGTGGCGATCTGTCACTCCGGGCCTTGGCCACGTTCGTGGATTCACTCGAGACGATAGATACCTTCGGTAATGTTACGGAGGGCGCTGGTGTGAATGCAGACCGTATGGGAACCGGTGCTGGTTTCGCGTTGTTTGGTCCGGACTTTCGTTACCTGATGACTGCGTCCTACGATGTTCAGCCGGTCCGCGCCACCCTGACCATGCGAGGCATTGGCTCCGGAGTTTACAATAACAAGTTTTTGACATGTACTTCTAATTGTCCGACTTCGACTCCAGAGCGACAGACAATAACTAATAATCATGTTGATGCTGTCACGTACTTCGATCTCGCGTTGAACTACACGTTCGGTGGCTCTACCGAAGTGTTCTTTGTGGCTGAGAACCTTCTTGACGAGGATCCACCACTTATCGCGTCGAGCTTTGTCTTTGGGCCGGGCAATTCCCAGTTTTATAATGGGCTTGGTCGGATGCTCCGTGCCGGTGTGCGCGTGAGTTTCTAGGACGTAATGGGGAAGACCGCGAAGCTGAAAAGTTGGCATACCCTTGAGGGCGGGAGAGACACCTGACAATCGGTGACTCTTGCCCCTCTCCCGAATACAGAGGCCTCGCTTCATTAGCAGGAGAACAAAAGATGCATTCGTTTATAAAAACATCGGCCCGCCGGACCATGATCAGTCTGCTGGCGGTAACTATTCTTACTGGTTGCACTGACTCAGGCGAACCCGAACCTGTCGGCAGCCCGCCGCGCATGAGACTGATCACGACCGACCAGTACATCAATTCGCTGAAATTTGTATTCGGGCCTAGCGTTAACACGCAGGGCGAGTTCTCGCCCGCGGAGCGTTCGGACGGCCTGCTGGCCAACGGTGCCGCGAGCGCGGGCGTTAACGGTACACAGCTCGAGCAGTTCCAGCGCTCAGCCGCGAGCGTGGCTGCCCAAGTGGTGGATGAGGAGCACCGTAGTTATCTAATCCCGTGCAAGCCGGCTGCTGAAGACGCGCCGGATAACGTTTGTGCAAGCGAATTCTTGTCGCAGACAGGGCGCCTTCTTTTTCGGCGTGCTTTGAGTGACGTGGAAATCGAGAGATACGTCGCAAGCGCAGGAGCCGGGGCTAATAGCTTGAATGATTTCTACGCCGGACTAGATGTCGCGCTGAAAGGAATGTTAATCAGCCCTGACTTACTATTTATTGTAGAAAGCACCGAACCAGATCCGAACAATCCTGGTCAACAGCGCCTTGATGCATACTCGCTCGCGTCGCGGTTGAGTTACTTTCTATGGAATGGCAGTCCCGACGACAGATTGTTGGATGCTGCCGAAAGCGGCGAGCTTCAGACTAAAAAAGGCCGTGCTCTTGCCATCGATAGAATGTTGACGAGCCCTCGGCTCGTAGATGGTGTGCGTGCGTTCTTTGATGACATGTTTGCTTTTGATGACTTTAATACGCTCTCGAAGGATCCTCTCATCTATCCCGCGTTCACAAGTGTGACGGCTGAGGCCGCACGAGAGCAGACACTGCGTACGGTGATCGATCATTTGATCGTCCATGAAAAAGATTATCGCGATCTGTACACCACGCGGTCAACCTTCGTCTCGCCGGAACTGGCCGTACTCTACGAGATGCCTGTGCCGTCTGGATGGACGCCTTACACGTTCCCGCCCGACAGTCTACGAACCGGGCTGCTCACTCAAATCAGCTTCCTCACTTTGCACGCGCATCCGGGGCGCAGTTCACCGACGCTACGAGGTGGGGCTCTGCGTGAAGTGCTGTTATGCCAGCACGTGCCGGCGCCGCCCCCGGGTACTGATTTCTCAGCCTTGAGCAACCCCGATGCGCATTATCCCACACAGCGCGAACGCGTACGGGCTCATCTTGAGGAGCCCTCATGCGCTGGTTGCCACAAGATTACGGATCCAATGGGTTTAGCGCTGGAGAACTTCGATGGTGAAGGGCGTTATCGACAACGAGAAAATGGGGTGCTGATCGATGCAACCGGCAATCTAGATGGCGTGGAATTCGAAAACGTTGTTGGGTTGGGTCAGGCCTTGCGTAACAACTCTGCTTTGCCGAGATGTTTGACGGAGCGCCTTTATAGTTATGGGACCGGGGGGGCAGGCGGCGCGGAAAGAAATCGCCTTCTGGAGTACTTCAATGAGCGATTCGCGACTGCGGGCTACCAATTGCCGGACTTGTTGCGAACGATAGCGTTAAGCAATTCCTTTGCGAAAGTTATAGATGACTGGAGCCCCGCCCCGGTCGAGCAGGAGCCGAGTGGAGACGGACGGCAGGCTGATGCCGAGCTACAGGGTGTTGCCGTGACACAGAACACCGAGCGAGAGGCTCAATAATTAGCTAAACCCAGTCCACTAGACGTTCACAGAGCAGCAAACTACGCTGCGGGAGAGATGACATGAAGAAGATGAGCAGACGCCATGTGTTACGAGGAATGTTGAATGGGGGGGCGATATCGATTGGACTGCCCCTACTAAATTGCTTTTTGAACGAAAACGGCACCGCCCTCGCCTCGGGAGCGCCGATTCCGGTCAGATATGGGACGTGGGGATGGGGGCTTGGAATGACTGCGAATGTCTTCGTTCCCAAAAAATATGGCTTCGATTACGATCTACCTGAGGAAATTGCGTCTTGGGCGGCCGTGCGGGACCACATCAATCTGTTCACCAATTCTGTAGCCTTTCCGGACGATGCCCCGAACCCTTGTCATTACACTGGCTGGGTGATCGGGAGGACGGGCGTGGCTCCAATGGACGGGAAAAGTATCCCTGGCGAAACCATTGATGTCACCATTGCTAACCAAATTGGCCGCACCACACGCTTCAAGTCGCTCACGGCGACGGCGAACGCCGACGTGCGCACCACCTACAGCTACGAGAACACCACCACGCCCAATTCCCCGGAATGGTCGCCGCTGCAGTTCTACAAGCGTCTGTTCGGGCCGGAATTTCCGGATCCGAATGCAGAAGGGTTCACGCCTAATCCGAAGGTCATGGTTGACAAAAGTGTCCTGTCTGCAGTTATGGATCAGACAAAATCGTTGATGCGAAGCGCGGGAGCGGAAGACCGGCACCGCCTCGATCAATATTTTACTGGCTTACGTCAGTTAGAGAACCAGTTCGCTCTCCGCCTTCAAAAGCCCGAGCCGATTGTTGCGTGCCGGCCCGGCGCAGCGCCGACAGTCGATGTCCCGATGAATAAGACAGCGGAGTCTGTCGCGCTGCGCCATCGCATGATGACGGAACTGTTAGTTATGGCGTTAGCGTGTGACCAGACTCGTGTTTTCAACATGGCTTACTCGTCAGCAGCGTCTGCGATCATCAAACCTGGGTATGAGAAACCACACCACACCACCACTCACGAAGAGCCAGTGGATGAAGCTTTGGGTTACCAACCGAACGCTTCCTGGTTTACGCGCCGCGCGATGGAGAGTTGGGCCGAGTTCGTGGGTGCGTTTGCGGCGATCAAAGAGGGCGACGGCACGATGCTCGATAACGTTTTGATCCATGCGACTACCGACCACGGCTACGCTCGGATGCACACTATGGATAATATGCCTGTGTTCACTGCTGGTCGGGCGGGTGGAAAAGTTAAAACCGGTTTACACATCGACTTAAAGGGCGGGCCAGGTACTCGGGTCGGCTACACCGCTTTGCGCCTAATGGGAGTAGACTCGCCATCGTTTGGCACTAAAAGTAACAGGACTTCCGATGAGATCAGCGAGATACTTGTCTGAGCGCGCGAGCGAGTGACTTGGCCGCATTGTTCAACGACTATGTTCCATGCGTCTAAAGTTCGGAGAGAGATACGCTGCGAATAATGATAGAAAGGAATAAATATATGATCACAGCTAGTTACAGTTTCGCGTCCATTTCGAGTAAAACTGCGTTGCTCGCCGTTATCGTTGCGGCACATACGAACGTGGCGGCTAGCAGCCCGCGGGCTTCGGGATATTGGCAATCGCCAAGCAGCTCGGTGATGGAAGAGTACATCGAGGTTCCGCTGCCCTCTGGGTTTCAGGTGCTGGTTACTGAATTGGAGGGGCCGGTATTTGCCGACGCTAACGGGCGAACGCTGTATAATTGGGAGCTAAAAGACCTACGTAATGGGTCGACTGGTGATCGAAAAGACGGTGACTCCCAGTGCACGAACGAGGTTCTGAGGGTCACTTCCGGGTTGATGAGCCCTTATCCAGGAGACCTTCTGCTGCCGAATCTCAACCAGCGTCCAAGCTGCGTTGATGTGTGGCCGCCTGCGCTTGCAGCTGAGGGCTCCGAACCAGTGGGAAAATGGACCTTAGTCGATAGAGAAGATGGCTCCGAGCAGTGGTCCTATGATGGTTACCCCTTGTACGTGTCGAGTCTGGATCAGCAGCCGGGGGATACTCTGGGTGGTACGAAAATCGACAGTGCCGGCGATGCGCCCGCCGTTCGCGTACCCGTGGGTCCGCCATCCGCTATACCGCCGCTATTCCAAATTGTTCCCATGGCGACGGGGAGGATGCTTATCACGGAGGACCGATACTCGGTGTACAGCTGGGAAGGCGATGAGCCTAATAAGTCGAATTGCTTTGACAGTTGTTTGACCGCTTGGACACCCGTGATGGCACCATTGACTGCGGTTGAGCAGGGTAGCTGGACTGTCGTCGAGCGCTCGCCCGGCATCGGTCAGTGGGCCTTCCGTGGCAAGCCGCTTTATAATTACGATGACGATCCTAGCACCGTCAGCCTCATTGGTAGCAACATGCCCGGATGGCAAAACGTCTACACACAGCGCGCCGTGTTCCCGCCAGAAGGCTTCACTGTTCAAGCTTCGCGCATCGGCGAGGTATTGGCGGACGTAAATGGTAAGACAATCTATCTATACAACTGTTCGGATGATGCCGTCGATCAACTCGCTTGCGATCACCCTGACACGGATCAGGAGTATCGTTTAGCGATTTGTGGCAATGGTGACCCGGAACTCTGCCGCACCACCTTTCCTTATGTTAACGCGCCGACCAACGCAAGCAGCGAAAGCCGACTGTGGCGCGCCATGACGATCAATCGCAATACCGGGTATCGCGCCTCTGAGGGTGAGGCAGACGCACTAAGCGTCTGGGCCTATCGCGGTCGGCCGGTGTTCACTTACACTGGAGACCGTGAGGCAGGGGACGCTAATGGTGACGCGTTCGGTGAATTTAATGGCTACCGTAATGGTTTCAAAGCCTTCTGGTTGCGCGACGACTTTATGACCAACGCCTATACACGATAATGCCGGCGGTAAAATCATCGACCCGGAGAGGAGTGACCTATGAATAATAGCGGCAAAGAACGAAAATCATGCTTGTCGAATCGAGCCCGACTACTGCTGAGCACGACTGCGGTAACCTTGCTGGGCTGGGGTAATGTGGCGCTGGCTGAAGCGCCTAGTGATGGCCGGATTGGCTATGTCCTGACCTACAAAAATTATGCGGTTTACGAGACCCAAGAACTCACTGAGTGTCCTGATGGCTTAAACGGCGGACCCCGCGAACTGTATTCTAGGGAATTCCCCGACGACGGCACAGTACGAACCGTGGTGGAAACGCAGCTGAAACGCGAGGGACGGAATTGGCACCCGGCTACTTCTGAAAGCCCGTTTACACTGCACCAGCCGCAAGGAAATACAGCCTACGGGGCTGATCTTGATGGGAAAGTTGGACCCAATGATTTCGAAAGCCCGGAAGGTGAACAAGGTATCGATAACCAGTTGTACCGAGCCATCGGTTGTACCATGAACTATCGGGCTGCTGGTTCGCTTCGTCACTTCATCAACGTGTTCATGTGGCGGTACAATAACAACCGTTGGGTGATCGAGCTGACGGATGTGGATGATCTGACCAACGACGATGAAGTAACAGTGACCACGTATCGTGGTCTCGATAGGCTGCTCGCAGACGCCACCGGCGAGGGCTTTGTCCCTGGGGGAACACAGCGTGTCGATATGCGTTGGGGACAAGAGTTCATTCAGCAGGTCCAAGGCAAGATTGTTGATGGGGCGCTTGTCACGGAGCCAATGGATCAAATCAAAATACCTTGGGGTTCTACGTTCAATACCAACGGATATAAGTTCTTTCGCGGTCTTCGGTTTAAGCTTGACCTGACGCCAGAAACGGCAAAAGGACTCCTAGTCGGATACGAGGACGTCGATATGTTTAATCTTCATGTGAACACGACCTGGTCGACGCACCATCAGAGCTATGGACAGGAATCGTCATCTTTACACTATCCTGCACTGCGTCAGTTGGCAGACGGCTATCCCGATCCCGAAACCGGCACCAACACGGCGATCTCCATGGCTCTGGAGGTGAATCTTACGCAGACGTACGTCATGCACCCGAGCGAAGAACAGACTCAGGCGGGCCTATCATCTAAATAGCCTGCGCCATTCTTGCTTTTACCAGCTGGAATGGACGTGCCCAATAAATTTTGGCGATGAAGCGTTGCGCTCTGAGATCCCGCGATTGACAGGATCGGATTGGGCGGCGCACTTTGACTCAAATCTCTTTCGCCAATTGCCGCAGCTCATAGAATTTCTCTAGGGCCTCCTTGGGGCTCAGCCCGTCAACGTTGAGGCTTTCCAGCAGGACATGGCAGGGGAGAGGCGCGGGCGCGCTGAACAATTCGGACTGGGTGGGTGAAGAGACTCTGGCCTGCACTGGATTCGGGTAGCGGGGCTTGTCGACCCCTCTGGTCTAATTGATCCAGCTGCAAATTGGCTTTCTGCAACACAGGATCGGGAATGCCGGCCAGCTTGGCTACTTACAAGGCCATTGCCGAGATTGGTCAGCATATCCAGTTCGGACACTGTGGCAGCGGATTCTTGCAAAGTGAGCAGAGTTTCGTTCAGTGTTTCCAGCAGCTCTTCGTAAAGCGTTTTTTCCCTTGCCAGGGCACGGCTTTGAGCCGACAGCGCCTTGTCCTCAAAATCTTTTAACTCGGGAGTAATAAAGCGCTCGGCATTTTTGATAGTCTGGAGACGAATGTAGTCGGCGGGCACCTGCACGGACTGACCTTAGGGAATTTCAATGTAGTAGCCGTGGAACGGATTATAGCCGGCTTTCAAAGTAGCGATTCCGTCGAGCTCGTTTTCCCGTACTTCCAAGTTTAGCAAATACTGACCAGCATTAGTGCTGATGTTTCGCAGTTCATCAATATCGGAGTCTTAGCCTTCGGCGATTACGCCGCCGTCACGAAACAACGCTGGGAGATTTTCCACCAGGGCTTTGTCCAGTAGATATCACAACGGGGGAAGCGTCGAGATTTGATTTGTCAGTGTGCTGACCAAGGTAAGCTTTGGCTCCGACGCCAGACCAGCTAATTCACGTTGCAACTGACGGCAAACCGCCGATGAGGCTAGCAGCCGGGTGAAGTCACGAGTGCGCGCCGATTGCAAGGCTAGCCGCCTCAGTATCCGCTAGCGCTCTGTCTTTGCGCCGGGGCTCCGCCTGAAACGAAGGATTACCGATTGATTGCCCATCCTGCATACACGTCAATCAATTTATAATTAATATTTTATTGTGTCATGGTTATCCTTGTTATTTCGCGAAAAAGTTAGGTCTGGCGCTTTCCAAAGGAGATTATTCATGCCTTGTTACGCAATCGAGAACCCTGTTCCTTTCGTTGACGTATAAACGTACGGTGATCTATCAGCGGTGTTGATCGGTGATGTCATTGTGTCCCAGAATTGCTATGTGGGACCTAATGCGGTTCTGCGCGGTGACTTTGGTCGGATCATCCTGCAACAGAGTAGCAACGCTCAGGATACTTGCGTGATGCATGGTTTTCCCGGGAAAGACTGCATCGTTGAAGCTGACGGACACGTCGGTCACGGCGCCGCGCTTCATGTTTGTCGCATCGGACGCAATGCAATGATAGGTATGAATACAGTCATCATGGATTATGTAGTTATTGGCAAGGACTCGATCGTGGCCGCCACCGCATTCGCTGAAGCTAAGTTCGAATGTCCTCCACGTAGCTTGGTTATTGGCAATCCTGGAAGAGTTAAAAGCATCCTGACCGACGATGACGTGGCTTGGAAGAGCAGCGGCACCAGAGACTGACGCAGCGCTGCATGGCAACACTGCGTGAGTTTCCGCCCTTGGCCAGCTCCGAACCTAATCGTCCTCGTTTCATTTCCAGCGACTATAAATTAAAGTATGAAAATTAAGGTTCTACTTTAGGCAACATACAACGGCAAATGTAAACCAGCTTTGCAGCAAGTTGTCGCGTCTGACGGTGGTCAACATGCCGTAGTTTGGGTAAGCGCGGTCATAGCGCTGCGGACCTGAGGGATAACTATCCGCTGAGTGTGGTCTGCACCTCCAGGGAAAATTTAACAAGAATCTACGTTTCTGGCGGTACCATAGGACTACACACGGTAGTTGGTTACACCAAGAAAGGTATTTATGTCTGGTCTCGTTTGGTCGCCCGCTCGGTATACGCGGCGAATGGACAAGATCACCGGGTGCAGCGATGACATGCTTGTTATCCGGGGG
>Ga0208413_1002090_pt1 | contig 11751 bp, 5 predicted proteins | sample AntAceMetag02UKD_FD_184761 | JGI IMG/M metagenome (GOLD analysis project Ga0208413, IMG submission 184761) | Saline lake microbial communities from Ace Lake, Antarctica - Antarctic Ace Lake Metagenome 02UKD (SPAdes) (version 2) | ecosystem: Environmental > Aquatic > Non-marine Saline and Alkaline... | reverse complement strand
CCACCCCTCTTAGTACCCAAGGTTATACTGCCGTGTAGTTTACTTTATGATACGAGTCGACCACGTCCAATGCTCCTTTCCAACGAGACCAAATCATTCTCAGGAAAATCCAGAGCAGCCGATCCGAATTGCCAAATCTGGGTTTCTTGGCGTTTCGACTCAGCACCGTGAGTTGATGACGTAATGCCAAATTCTCAAGCAGCAGGTCACCACGTGGTCGAAACGCTCCCAATAGGCTCTGTATTACGGTAAAAATCACTCCGATCATCGTAAACCAAGGCTGATCCAACTACCGTGCAGATCAACGATTTCCAGTCGCGATGAGTTTTCGCTACCCACATGCCAATCAACCGTTCCACATCCGGGTTTTGCCAAGGCAACCGCGGAGCGATGGGCTTTTCTTCCATCACCAAACCCGCGACTCGGGGTGAAATGCTTCTCCGTAAATTCCATCACGATCTCGCAGTAGAAATCGTGGTGCCATTTCAAATGGAAATGCGTTCACCATCTCTTGCCCAGTCCCAATTGCCGTCGGTGAATCAGTCACTGAGAAGTGCAAGACTCTACGGCGGTCGTGAGCTAACACTATGAATTTCGACTCAACACCGCAAGTTGATGACGTAATGCTAAATTCTCAAGCAGCAGGTCACCAATTGGTCGAAACGCTCCCAATAGACTCTGTATTTAGGTAAAAATCACTCCGATCTTCATAAACCAAGGCTGTTCTTATTTTCCTGCAATTCAACGATTTCCAGTCGCGATGAGTTTTCGCTACCTACAGCTCAGATTCATAAAAGCTATAGACCAAGATGCGCCCGAAGTGCGTCCATGATCGCCGAGAAAGTGGAGTCATCTAAGGTTGCGATGCGCCGCGTCAGTGCGGATGTCGGAAGTGATGAAACTCCCGCGACGTTGGCAGCGCAGCGACGAGGTAAGGCACGAAGTTTGCCTAGGTCTACTTCCTCCGGGCCACCTCTCATTGAGGACGTGAGAGGGATCACGGTCGTCAAATCACGAGTATCACTAGACTTTACCTCTGTGATTACGACGACCGGACGCGTCTTTCCCTGATAGCCCATGTCTGCGATGTAAATATCACCTGCGCGCGGCATTCTCGTCCTCCTTTTTTAGGAGCCCAGTCAAACTCCCCGAACGCTCCATCCCAAGCCCTTCCCTGCTCTTCCAGAGTCAGCAATGGCTCGAGCACTGGCTCGGCAACTTGGAATGGCAGTCCGCGACGAATCACTACCTGAGCGAAAAAGGCATTAACCGCGTCCTGAGGCGTGAGTCCAAGCGAATCAAGGATGGCGGAAGCATCGCTATAACGCTCAGCCGGAACCCTCGCGCGAAGGAGGAAGGATGGTGATTTAGTAGCCATGCTCAAACGTGCTCATAAATGCGCAAGGCGTCAATATGAACCCGAGGAACCCAACTTCTAATGCGTCGTTTTTCACATACACGGGCCGTGTATTGGCAAACCACAAGCGAGTCGCCCAGAGGCGGCGGCAGACTTGAGATGAATTCAGTAGGATCCAAAATAACGATTTGGAACGAATGGAACTAATTGATAGTGCCAGACTGACTCACCCCTAACTTCAATTCGTTCCAGTCTTCCGGCTTTGTTAATCAGTTGGAACGAATCACGGGGCATTTCCCCCTCTGTAGCGGTCTATTTTCCCGTTACCGAGTTCGTAATTCCATCCAGCCCGAGCAGCCACTTTTACCCCTAAAGACTTAACTTAAGTCTGCGGGGGTTTTTTGTGGGTAGCGCCTGTCCCGGAAACTTGATTTCTAAGCCATGTGTCGTGCTAGCGCGAGGATTTCAGTTCGGCAGCACGCCGTGTGGAGCGGAATTTGAGGCTGGAGGAGGAAGAAGCCGTGGCAACGAATTGAACTAACAGAACCTACGCGGGGCCTCCGTTTAACGGACCGGGATCGGTGGTTTCGGGGGGACTTCCGAGGGTTGCTTTTGTCGAAGCATCCGCATGATGAGCAGCATTTTATCGAAGACCAATTTCATCGTTTTGGGCTAAAATGACCGTTTTTAGACCCTTTCAGTATTACGTAGATTACTGTAGTCCATTGAATTATGTATTTTTGGCCGGCTCTGAATACAGCGACTCCGTGTAAGATGGGGGACTTGAACAACATGACGGTCGAGTTGGGCACCCTCTATGGTATGGGATCGCGGGTATATCTATTTTCGTCGCCTGCGGCGCGTGGCCGAGCCGGGAGCATTCTTTTTCATCCGCGCCAGATCTGATGTGCGTTTCAACGTCGCCGCCTCGCGACCGATGGATCGATCCACCTCCTTGCGGGCCGACCAAACGATTCGCTTTATTGGCACCGCCGTTCCCAACCATTGGCCCGGGGATATTCGGCGGGTAAGTCTCTACGATCAAGAACACCACCGAAGCATGGTATTTTGGACCAATCTGTGGGACGCGCCGCTTACGGTAATCGCCGGGACTTATCGCCCGCGTTGGCAAATCGAACTGTTCTTCCGTTGGCTCAAAAATGACCTGCGTATGCCGACTTTTTACGGCACAAGCGAGGCCGCTGTTCGCCATTAATTAGGGGCCTCAATTTGTGTATCTCCCGCCGGGGCCATTACTCGTAAACAACTCGGTGTTAATACAAATCTAACCACCTTTGTTCAAGTTCTCTCACTGCATGCACTTTCGAAAATTCTTATCCATGAACTATTTGAAATAATCGCACAAGGGCGATAATGACCACGCCAGGCGATCAGTTGATATTCGACAACTTAAAGTGAGACGCTATTGGGCCCTTCCCCTCTCCGACCGCTCCCGCCGAAAGGCATAAAACCCGCGTTTGACGAGTGCCGCTCCGGTGAACGTCATCGCTTCGAAAACCCATTTGCCCGCCTGCCAAGCTTCCGCCGGATCGCCACTCGTTACGCAAAACTCCCCCCTAACTTCGCTGCCATGCTCTGCCTCGCTTGCATCCTGATTTGGCTCAAATCGTAAACCTCCTCCCCCAGACCCGCCCGAAAGTTTCTTGAAAGAAAAAACTTATTCATTAATCTGACTTAGAACCCATAAAGACCTACCCCTAAATGAGTTAATTCCCCCCTCGGCCTTCCCTCCGCTCAACCCGATGGTTGTAACGGTCGAATTCCAGTAAACTCCCCCGCAGTCCACCCCCTCTGAACATGAAACCACTTTCCTAGATTCGATTCTACGTTGCCATCATTTCGGCTCTCTTCATCGCGCCCGCCGCGTTTGCGCAGACCGATCAGGATAGACCCAATGTTCTAGTCATCCTCGCAGATGATTTGGGCTGCTCTCACCTTGGCACTTACGGCAAATAGCTCGATACCCCAACTCCATGCCCCCCAACGAATTCACCGCTGATCCCAATTGGTTCGAGGAAAACCTACAACCCCATGAACCCATGCTCCGAGCCTGGTTGCGCAGCCAGTTCTCCGACCGAAACGAAATAGACGATACCATTCACGACGCCTACATCCGCGTCCTGCAGACCCATGCTGAAAAGCCGATCTGTTCCCCCAAAGCCTTCCTCTTCGCCACCGCCCACAACTGCGCCCTCATGCGGATTCGTAAATCAAAAGTACGCCGAGAAATTTCTTTAGCAGATTTCGAGTTATCGGACATCTTAGTCGATAAGGAAAATATCACCCAAGCCATCGCCCGCTCCGAGGAACTCGAATTTCTCACCCAAGCCATCCAATCTCTCCCCCAGCGATGCAGACAAATTATCACTCTTCGTAAAATCTATGGAATCTCTCAACGAGCCATCGCGAAGCAGTTGGATATTTCCGAAAGCACGGTCGAAACTCAAGGGACCATTGGCATGAAGAAGCTCAGCGGCTACTTTCGCCGCCACAAAATTGATCGCTAAATTTCGTTTCGAAATGAAACCCGAGCCTAACAATAAATTTAACCACGAAAAAGCTGAACACGAAGCTGCCTCTTGGATGTGGAAGCTTGATCGCGGTCTCACCGGAGCCGAGCAGGATGCGTTCTTCGATTGGCTCTCCATCGACCCCCAGTACCCCAACCTCATAAACGAGCATAAAGGCAACTGGGAGCGCTTGGATGCTCTCGCCGCTTGGTGCCCCGCGCACAGCGGTTCACCCAACCCAGAACTACTTGAAATAAAGCAAACTCCCTCGACTTTTCGCTTTTGCCGAAAATTTATTTGGCTCCCGCTGGCCGCCGCCGCATCCATCGCTCTTGTCGTTTGGTCCGCACTCGATGCCAACCCACTTGCCCACCGACCCGCGACCCCGACCGCTTCCGCTCCTGCCCCCACTCGGCTCACACTCGAAGATGGCTCCATCATTAAACTGAACGACGAGACCCGCATCATAACCCAGTTCACGGCCTTCGAACGGCGGGTCATTCTTGAGCGGGGCGAAGCCTTTTTCATGGTGGCAAAAGATCCCCGCAGACCGTTCATCGTGGAAACCGATGGCGTCGGCATTAAGGCCGTCGGCACCGCATTCAATGTGCGCCTCAGTCGCGACCAATGTGAGATTCTCGTCACTGAGGGTGTCGTCGCAGTCTCTCCCGTTACCAAATCATCCTCCACTCCCGCGCTTCATCCGGCGATCGAAACTCCACCCGATTTGCAGGCTTACGATAGAGCGGTAGTCGCGCGCCTCAACGACACGCCTACCTTTCTCGTGTCCAAAGTATCGAGACACGAAGCTCAAAAACAACTCGTCTGGCGGCACGACCTGCTCAGCTTCGAATCCACTCCTTTGGCCGCCATCATCAAAGAGCTCAACCAACTGAACGAAACCCAACTGGTGCTGTCCGACCAAGATCTCGCGAAAACTGAATTCAACGGAAGCTTCCGCTCCGACAATCTCGACGGCTTCGTGCGATTGCTCGAACTAGGCTACCATCTTACGGCGGAGCGGTCCGCCGACGACCAGCGGATAACCATCAAGGGGAAACCCTAAGTTTAACCGCCCCCCACGCTCCCCCCCCCCTCGGCACAACCCAGCCCAATCGGCTGCTGCTTTCTCCAAAGTGGAAGTGCCATAAAAATCCGAAAATATCGTTAGGGGAAAAAGGCAACCCGAGCATCTTGAAAGAGGAGTTCGTTCAATATGCCTCACATCCCCTCACTTACCCTTACCCCCGGGGCTTGCAATGGCCGAATCAAAAACAGCGAAGCCAACGTTTCGATGCCCTTACTTGAGGGGAATCGCGCTTCTTCTTCTGGCCTGCACCCTCGTTCAGGCGGAAACCCAGAAATACGCTATCGACATTCCCGCGTCCGCCGCAAAGCACGCTTTGAAGAAGCTTTCCGCAGTGACTCAACTGCAACTAATCTACCCGAGCGAACTGCTGGAGGGAGTCTCCACCTCATCCGTCAAAAGCCGCTATTCACCGCGCGAAGCCTTGGACTTGATGCTGGCGGACACCCTACTCGTGGCCGTCCAGGATAACTTGAGCGGCGCGATCTTAATTATCGCCCGTCAGGACCAACCGGAGCAATCCGCCGCCCTCGACGTTTCGCAAGCAACTCCTGCCCCGCCCCCCCCATTCTCCAACCAAGCCTCCCAATTATCCCAAGAAATGAAACCAAACCCCAGTAAACTAAAGGTGTTCTTCCGCACCCTTGCTACCGCCATTGCCGTCACCGCGATTCCCCACCTCGGAGCCCAAAGCACCGGCACCGACGCCGAAGAAACAGTCTACGAACTCAGTCCCTTTACCGTCGATGCATCGGACAATCAAGGCTATGCGGCGACGTCGACCTTAGCGGGAACCCGTCTGAAGACTAATTTGAAAGACATTGCCGCGTCGATTACCGTGGTGACGAAAGACTTTCTTGAGGACAGTGCGTCAACCGACTTAAAGGAACTGCTGATCTATACGCCCAGCACGGAGGTCATTGGGCCGTTGGGTAATCTCGCCAACGAGGGCACCAGAACCGGTGAGAATACCGTGACCGAAATTTTCGATTCACTCACCCCGACGACTCGTGTGCGCGGTTTGGCTTCCGCGACGCTGACCCGAAATCTATATGAAAGCAGTCTGCCAATGGACTCCTACAATGTGGATCGCGTGACGATAAATCGCGGCGCAAATTCCATATTGTTTGGGGTGGGAAGCCCCGCCGGCATTATTGATACGACCAATATCTCACCTGTTTTCAAAAACCGCACCGAGCTGACCGGTCGCGTGGGATCCTATGGATCCTACCGCAGCACTTTCGACCTGGAGAAAGTACTCATCGAGAATAAGCTGAGCATCCGCGTCGCGGGACTGATGGAAGACACAAAATTCCAGCAAAAACCTGCATTTGAAAATGACGAGCGTTTGTTTGCGACCATGAGTTGGCGGCCGACCGATAACTTGACGATAAACGTGAACACGGAGCAAGGAACCATCGACTCGAATCTACCTAGACAATTCCCTCTGGTGGACATGGTTAGTCCATGGTTCGATCCGCTTGCTCGACCGGACGGTTTAGTGCAGCCGACCCACAATGCTCTCACCACGGTGGGCAACGGCCAGTATTCAAGATCCTACAACGGGCCAAACCCAGCGATTTTTGTGCCCATGGCCGTTTGGTCGGACCTCGGCTCGGGTAAGATCAATCCGTCATTAAACGCGAATGGGACCGCTGGGATGCTCAACCTCAAGCAAGCATTTTGGCATCCGGTAGGCAGTCCTAACCGGTCGGCCGACTGGTGGGCGTCTATTCGCGGGTCGGGTCGCAATCAAGAAATTTGGAATGGTGGGATCAACTCCGATATCTCAGGCGAGTTTACCAATAACCAGATCACAGATACGTCCATTATCGATTTCCGAAACAACTTGATCGATGGGGATAACAAAGGCGAATCCTTGGATTTCGAAACCTACAACGCGTCGATCGAACAGTTGTTCTGGGAGAAAAAAGCGGGTATCGAACTGGCCTATGACAAGCAGACTAACTTTGCTCAGAATCATAGACTCCTCGATGGCGGCCGAGCGGAAGCGCTTCAGATTGATCCGACCGAGATCCTACCTGATGGCTCCGTAAATCCTAATCTGGGCCGGCCTTCAATTGGATTCACCAACGGTTCCTGGCGAAAAACGGATAATGAAAGCGAGGTCCTTCGCGCGACTGCCTTCGTAAAGCTAAACGCGGCCGACCGGACGAATGGACTGTTCAGTAAATTGGTGGGTAATCATACGATTACAGGACTTTTCGAGACCCGGGACGCGAGTACTTTTACCCGCAATGGCAACCAATATATTTGGGGTAGCGACTATGCTGATTTTGGCACCTACACCAACGGAAACTACGTGAATGCGAGCCTTCCTCGAGTGAACGGCCAACGAAATTTCGGTGGGCTTGTTTATCTCGGCGATTCTCTCTTTGGTGCCGCAACGCCTGCCGGTGCCAATCTCGTGGCTCGCCTGCCCACGCTGGAGATCGAAGATTCTTATACCGTCACAGTGCATAACCCTAAGACCGACGCCTGGGAGAACCGCACTTTTTCGGTCGAGAAAAATCCGACTTCGGCGGGCGCCAAGAGCCGTTTGGAACGCGATTCCCAAGCCGTGGTTGTCAGCAGCCGCTTTTGGGATGATCATATCATAGCGACTTATGGCTGGCGTAAGGATAGCCTCAATTCCTTTGCCGAGAATGCTCCGATAACTTCTCCCGGTAGATACGCCATACTCGACGATCCCGACTTTCAAATTTTGGATACATCGAGCGGATCTGAAGACAGCGATACCACCTTTTCATGGGGCGCAGTGGCGCACGCGCCTAAGCACTGGGTCGAACGGCTCCCGGTCAGCTCGCTCAGTCTGCACTACTCAACCGCGGAAAATCGAGTCGCTAGCGCCAGTGTTCGCCACGATCTTTTTGGCCGTGAGTTGGCCTCTCCCCGAGGTGAGACCGAGGAAAAAGGCATTTCGTTCGGCTTGCTGAACGATAGAGTCTACATTCGGACGACTTGGTACGAAACCGTCCAGTCTTTACGAACAGAAACGGGTTTGAGTGTGCTTAACGGACTGCTTCCATTCGTGCTCAATCGAGTCGGGGAAAACGCGCGGGCCGTGATCGATGAGAATTTCTATAACCAAGCCGATATAGAAAACCTGGCGAACTATCCGGCCGAGCCCGCCGACATCATAGCGGCCTGGAATATTCGAGATGATGGCACCGGGACCGGCGCTTTGATCTGGGATGCCCCCGCCAATCTATCCACCACCAGCGATGGAGTTTCGGAAGGATTCGAGTTTGAAGCGGTCGGCAGTATCACTCCCCAGTGGACGGTTTCCTTCAATGCGACTAAACAAAAGGTATCGCGCAGCAATACTGCTCCTGAATATCAAGAGTATCTCTATGGCGAGACGAATCGGACCGCTCTATGGGAGCAAAATCAATTCGGTAAATATCCTTCTGCGTTGGGCAATAGTTTCACCTTTGGCGAGCGCATCGATCTCATCTACCTCAGCCCATTTAACCTCGCACGTCAGCAGGATGGTTCTGGATCGATCGATCAAATTCGTGAATGGCGTTTAAATCTATTCACCAACTATCGGTTTAACTCCGATAGCCTTCTAAAAGGCTTCACCGTAGGAGGCGGAGCTCGCTGGCAAGATCAAGCTGCCATCGGTCATCCTCAAATATTCGATAGCGAGCTGAATTCGTTCAAACCAGATGTCAGCAACCCGCACTTTGGCCCGACCGAGTTCAATATGGATAGTTTCGTGCGTTACAAAAAACCACTGCGGGACGGTAAGGTCGTGATGACTCTGACCCTCCACGTCCGGAATTTGTTGGATAATGACGACTTGATTCCGGTGGCGGCGAATCCGAATGAAGGGTCCATGGGGCTTGTCGCCGTTTGGCGGATACCGACCCAGCGGGCTTATTCCCTCTCCGCGAAATTCAACTTCTAATCGCCGACGAATTGAGGGAGTCTCTTCGTCAGTTATCGGATGAAGGGCGCCGCGCTGGTGCCCCTCATCACGGGAGCAAATAACGGCTCACCTCACGAAACCCTATTCAGTCGCCATGGCGGAAAACCCAGCTTTCATCATGGCGACTGAAACCTCGTCCGCAAGGGCGGACGCCACCCCCGGAGGAGCCTACTCGCAACTCCACGTTCTTTCCCCCTGTTCTCTCTGAAGCAACCCCGTTAGCGGACACCTCTTGCGATCGTCTCGCCGAACTCGTGACTATCGCGGCTCGAAAGAATGGCGAAATGAGCGAACCTCTATTTTGCCCCGTTCCCCTCTCATCGCAGATACCCTCCCCCCAGAAAAACAATTGGATTCCCCTTTGAAATTCATCTCCGTTCTCTTCTTAGCCCTCGCCGCAAGTTCCGTTCTCGCGGCCGACCGGACCCCACCCAACATTGTTCTCATTCTATCGGATGACCAGAGCTACACCGACTACGGATTTATGGGTCACGATGCGATCGAAACGCCGAACCTCGATCGACTCGCATCCGAAAGCGCGCTTTTTCGCCGGGGTTATGTCCCGACCGCCCTTTGCCGTCCGGCACTGATGACAATCGCGACCGGTCTCTACTCCCACCAAAACCTGACCACTGGCAATGATCCCGACGAAACCACCGCCAATCAGGCTCATGCCGCGAAGGCGGGAAAAGACATTCGCGAATTGCTCATCTCGCATATCGACAAAACCGGCAGTCTTCCCCGATGGCTCGCAAAAAAAGGATACGTCAGCCATCAGAGTGGAAAATGGTGGGAAGGTTCATTTGAGCGGGGAGGCTTTACTGAGGGCATGACCCGGGGATTCCCCCACCCACGCGGCCGGCACGGAGACGACGGGCTAAAAATAGGTCGAGAAGGCATGGATCCCGTGCTTGATTTCATCGACCGCGCCTCCGTCGAAAAGAAACCCTTCTTCGTTTGGTATGCCCCATTCATGCCTCATACGCCTCACAATCCTCCCCAGCGTCTTTTTGAGAAATACGCGGCCAAGGGGTTGCCCGAAGAAATCGCCAAATATTACGCGATGTGCGAATGGTTCGATGAGACGTGCGGCACATTGCTTGACCACCTCGATAAATCGGGCATCGGCGAAAACACCCTCGTTGTTTATGTCGCCGACAATGGTTGGATTCAAAGCGAACAGGGCGGATACGAAGCCCGCTCAAAACGCAGTCCTCATGAAGGAGGCATTCGAACTCCCATCATGTTTCGATGGCTAAAAACCATCCCTGCCGCTGATCGACCGGAACTCTGTTCATCAATCGATATTGTTCCGACCATCCTTGCTGCCGCCGGCGCCGAACCACCTCACCAATTACCGGGCTTAAATCTCCTGCCTCAACTTAAAAATGGAAAAGCGATAAATCGAAATACAATCTACGGTGAGTCCTTTGCTCACGACATTGCCGATACCGAGAATCCGTCAGCATCTCTTCTCTACCGCTGGGTGATTCGGGATCACACCAAACTGCTTCTCACCTACGACGGTGCGCCCGGGAAAATGAAATACCCGCCCACCGGTGGGCAAGCTCAGTTGTTCAATCTAAAGATCGATCCTCAGGAAAAAACAAACCTCGCCGCTGACCAGCCGAAGTTGGTTTCAGAACTGAGTCAATTGCTCGAGAAATGGTATTCTGTGCCCGATCGAAAGGTGGGCATCATCGCGACCACCAAACCCATCCGCGCCAATAACGAATCAAAAAATACCAACCGCGCGGCAGCGGCAACCAAGCGACCGAATATTCTGCTCCTTTTTGCCGATGATCAACGGAATGATACTCTCGGCGTCGCCGGACACCCCATCGTCAAAACCCCCTCCATCGATCGTTTGGCAACAAACGGTGTGCGGTTCACCAACGCCTTTGTCACCACCTCCACCTGTTGGGTGAGTCGAGCCTCCCTGTTCACCGGCACCAGTGAACGTCGTCACCTCTACCGCGTCACGCCCGGCCCACTCAACCCCGACCTGTGCGACACCTCCTACTTCACTGTCCTCAAAAATGCAGGTTACCGCACCGGCCACATCGGCAAGGAACATGTCGATCTGGCCGACGCCTCGGCGCAGACCATGTTCGACGTGCGACGTCCCTTGTTTCGCCGGCCCTATTTTAAAGAACAAGCGGATGGTTCCCTACGCCATACCACTCAGATTCTCGGCGACTGGGGCATAGAATTCCTCGAGGAACAACCGCAGGACCAACCCTTCTGCCTCACCGTCAGCTTCAACGCCACCCACGCCGAAGATGGCGACAAGCGCCCAGGCATCGGACACTTCCCTTGGCCCAAGGTCATGAACGGCTACTACGAAGATCAGGAGATGCCCCTGCCCCAACTCAACGATCCGGCCATTTACGAATCCCAACCCGATTTCCTCAAACAGTCCATCAACCGCGAGCGGTTCTTCTGGCGCTGGGATACGCCCGAAAAATATCAGACTAATATGCGGGCCTACTTCCGGATGTTGAGCGGCATCGATCACGTTGTCGGCCGACTGGTCGACCAACTCGAAAAGCAGGGACTCGCCGACAACACTGTCATCATCTACACGGCCGACAACGGCTACTACCTCGGCGATCGCGGATTCGCCGGAAAGTGGACCCACTACGATCAGTCGCTGCGCATTCCGATGATCGTCTATGATCCGCGACTTCCGGCCGACAGCCGTGGTCGGGTCCTTCCCCAGATGGTCCTCAACTCCGACCTAGCCTCCACCATGATTGAGCTAGGTGGCGAAACGCCTCCCCCGGCCCACACCGGTCGAAGTCTTGTTCCGCTGACTCGT
>Ga0208413_1002075_pt1 | contig 11804 bp, 6 predicted proteins | sample AntAceMetag02UKD_FD_184761 | JGI IMG/M metagenome (GOLD analysis project Ga0208413, IMG submission 184761) | Saline lake microbial communities from Ace Lake, Antarctica - Antarctic Ace Lake Metagenome 02UKD (SPAdes) (version 2) | ecosystem: Environmental > Aquatic > Non-marine Saline and Alkaline... | reverse complement strand
CCCGGGTGTTGAAGGTGGATCGCGATTGGCTGATCCACGGCATCGGCGAGGTAGAAGGCGCGTCACCCTTCATCGACAATCCCGACGATACCTTTGTAGCGATTGCCCATGCCAGTCCCCGCCCGGCGATGGGCGGTGGGGCCTTCGTGGGCAATGAAGATGGTGACACGCCCGGCCGGGCCTATCACTTCCGCCGCTCGTGGATAAAGGACAGCCTCAAGGCCAGCCCGTCTCAGCTCCGCATCATGCATGTCGCGGGTGACAGCATGGCACCGACCCTGCTCGACGGCGATACTGTGCTGGTAGACATGACCCGCCGCACCCCCAACCCGCCTGGGATCTTCGTGGTGCATGACGGCATGGGGCTGGTCGCCAAACGGCTCGAACACGTTCCCAACAGCGATCCGCCCGCCGTGCGCATCATTTCTGACAACCCCCTCTACAGACCCTATGAATGCACGGCGGGGGAGATCAATATCATCGGGCGTATTCGCTGGTTTGCACGGGAAATGTGATAGACAAAATGCCAGTCAGCAGCACCATTCGGTGTCTTTCGAAACAAAAAAGCTCTCGAGGGATCTTTCCCTGAACGCAAATCGACCATTATTAACTAATGTGTCAAGAGGGCTAGCTTTGTCAATCACTCAGTCACGCCATGGTTTACGGAAAAGGTCAATATTATCGGGTGCATCCGCTGGCCTGTTCTAAAACTGTAAAAACCGAATTGAAGACGAGCCGACGTTGCAGCGACCGAGCTGCAAAATGGGGTAAGAGCGCTGAACGGGAGGAGAATGGACGAGAGCCGAAAAGAACGGGGCATGCGGGAAGCGCCATCCGAGACCACTGGCGCATCGAAAACCGCAAGACCACGGAATGGCGATCAAAGGTGCTGCCCCGTTACCAGCGGCTGACCAAGAAGGCCGAAGCGCTCATTGCCTCGGTTTATCTGGCTGGGACCAACACACGGCGGGTTAAGCGAGCGCTTTATGGGCTGTTCCAAGGCGCGGCAAGCAAGGACGTCGTCAGCCGCGCGTGGCGAAAGGTGAAGGTCGACTGGGACGTCTGGGTGGCGTGGGACCTAGCTGACGAGGGCATCGTCCATCTGATTTTGGATGGCACGGTCATCAAGACCCGGTTAGATCGAAAGGCAACGAATATCTCGGTGCTGGCGGCCATAGGCGTGCGCCGAGACGGGCAGAAGATGCTGCTTTCCATCATGAATATGGGCGGCGAGAACAAAGCAGCATGGGGCATGTTCCTCGGCGATCTCGATGTACGCGGCCTGAAACGGCCTGAGTTCGTCCTTGTTGATGGCGCACCCGGGCTGGAAGCCGCCTTGGTCGGACTCTGGGGCGAGGCCCTGCCGATCCAGCGATGCACGGTTCACAAACACCGCAACCTTCTGGGCCATGCCCCCAAACACATGCATGACGAGCTGACCGAGGATTACCGCGACATGATCTATGCCGACACCGCGGCAGACATCGAGAAGCGGCGAAAGGCATTCTTGCGCACCCTCTCATGGTTTGTAAGCAAACCATTGCCGGGCAACGAGTGGCTCCTGAAATGTCGCGCGGTTGCCGACTGCTTGGAAGAAGCCGGGGATCGGCTGTTCACCTTTACGCGCCTCGATCCGTCGCAGTGGAAGTCCGCTCGAACCACAAATGAAATTGAGCGCCTCAACGAGGAATTCCGTCGCCGCATCAAGACACAGACCGTGCTGCCTTGCGCTGAAACCGTGCCAATGCTCCTCTGGGCGCTGACGGCATCAGGCCAGATCCAGATGCGAAAGATCGATGGTTGGGAAACCTTGGCTCAGCCTATCGCCCCAATCAGCCTTGACCTCGCGGCCTGATCAGGTCCACATCAACATGCTCGGAGAACGCCGCCAGAGAATTTCCACCAGTTTCGAGACACAACCTCATATTCGGCGCGCCCCGATTGCGCGAAGCGAAATGTGAGACGGTTGATCAGATTCGGCTGGTGAATACCCTCTGTGCGTTGCATCAATGGAAAGTACAAAGACATCAATAGAATGCGACACGGCCAAATGAATTAAGTATAGGGATGCCAGACCACTATGTACCGCGCAAGCAACACACATTTCGAGCGCAAAGCGCGACAAGAACATTGTGGCGGCGCTCAGTGCGTGGTCGGGTTATTGGCCACTCTGGATGTGTAGAATGAATCGCTCATGTCCTATGTGTTGAGAACGATCGAGGCTTTCCCGCGCGGTCGCACGACTGGTGAATTGCTGAGCCTTCTCAATGTCCAGCACGATTCTCACAAGCGGGTCGAAATCCTTCGCGAGATAGAGGGTCTCGCACGGGATGGCGTCATCCGCATCGGTCGGGACATGAAGTGGCGTTCCTTGGCGCGTCAACCAGCACCTGAACTAATCGGAAAACCCCAAGGCGGCCCACTTGTCGCCAGCGTCTCGAATGCCCTGCTCCACGCAATACCAGCGAAGTTTCAGGTTGAGATGCTGCCGAGAGCCGAGCAAGAGGACGTTGCGGCCGTTGTCGATCGCCCAGACCCGAATGCTTTGCTGCGCTACTATCGATCAGCGTTGCGGTCTGATCCTCGAGGGGCGCTTACACAGACCGATGATCGACATGGGATTTCATTTCAACTGGTCACGGGTAACGGTGACTGGACGGTCTCCGAAGGCCACGAATCCGTCATCCGCATTCAGCTAGACCACTTGCCAGGCGAATTCAGAGAGGCCCTATTCCGAAGGGAAGCCAATGAAAACGCGTTAGCAATTGGCTGGCCAATTGCAGTTGGTCGCAAATCCGGCGCGCCTGCAGTCTGGCCAGTGGGGTTGCTCGCAGCAACTTGGGAGCGGGGCGCAAGCGAGCTGATCGTGCGCCTCGGATCCGACGATGTCCTTGTGAACCCTGACTGGGTAAAGGCAGCGGCCCGGGCATCGGCGTGGTCTGAAATTGCACTTCGCGAGGCATTTCAACCGGCCGAAGGCACTGGTTTGCCAAGGGAGGAGTTTCTCTCAAGGCTGAACGAGGCAATGGCACGAACAATCCGCGGCACGCTGCGAGGACGCCAGTTGTGTTCGACTATGGACCCGCAGGATCCCGGAATTTTCGACGCACTCGCATTGTTTTTGCCGAATGAGAGTTCTTTCACAGCCGGTGCTGTTCGGGATATTGACGCAATCGCGGCTTGGCCAATCGATAAACTGGGCAGGACAGCACTGGCCGCCCTTTTCGGAATTGAACCCGAACCTGTTGAACGCATGGCACCATCTCTGAATGTCGGGACGCTAAACGCAGAACAAATTGGCGCGGTGATCAGTGCCATGTCCTTTCCGCTGACCGTTGTCACCGGGCCACCCGGCACTGGTAAAAGCCAGGCGATTGTTGCGATGGTGGCTTCCGCAATTGTCGATGGGCAATCTGTGGTGGTGGCGTCGAAAAACCATCAGGCGCTGGATGCGGTTCAGGATAGACTTGCGGCGATTGCACCCGACGCGCCCTTCATGGTGCGCACCCTCGACCCCGAAAGAGAAATAGATGCTAGCATGTCCAGTGTTCTGGAAAGCTTGGTGCGCGAGCCTGCAAAGGGTGCATCGCCCGGCGATCCGGCAATGCGGGACCATATTCTGGATCTGGCACGCAGACGCGCTCAGGCCCTATCTGACATTCAGTTGCGGCGACGGCTGCAATTGCAGATTGCAGAACATATCGAACGCCTCGACGCGCGGGAGGCGGCGGGCGTTGCAGGTGACAATGCTCCTAACCCTAGGGTTAAAATCAGCTTATTCACCCACATTCTGTTGTTTTTTCGATTGCGCAAGCGAGTAGTCGAGGCTGGCACGCCAGTCATGCCGGAAGGCGCGAGCGCCAACGATCTACGAGCCGCGATCCGCCGGGACCGTGAATCGTTGGCCGCCATTAGTGAGACTGCAGATCCGGTAAAAATGACGAACAAGATCGCCGACCTAGCAAAGGTCTACCTGCCCAATCTGCTATCGAGGCGCGCTCAGTTGGACGAAGACACGCGCATCGCACTGACGGCGGCGTGGCGCGATCTTGAGTTGTCGGGGAAATCGGGTCTGTCCCGTGACGTGGCAGAACAAGTTATCGTGCACCGCCCCCTCTGGCTGGCGTCCGTTCTTGGAACGCCCAAACGCATTCCCTTACATGAGGGCCTCTTTGATCTGGTTATTTTCGATGAGGCGAGCCAATGCGATATCGCTTCGGCATTACCCCTGATGGCTAGGGCCAAGCGCGTGGTCGTCGTGGGCGATGATAGACAACTGGCCTTCATATCACAGTTGGGCGCGGCGCAGGATCGTAACCTGATGGCAGCTCAGGGCTTGCCTTCAAAAGGCATGGGGCGATTTGCGCAGGGGCGCGTATCACTTTTTGATCTGGCCCGGTCCACGCCGAATGTGCCAGCAATAATGCTGCGCGATCAGTACCGATCCGCGACGGATATCGTGGGGTACATCAACCACGCGTTTTACGGAGGACGCCTCAGGGTTTCGGCTGATCTTGAGATGCTCAAGGTGCCGAGCGGTGCCAAACCGGGGCTGACTTGGTCCGATGTTCCGGGGCGCACTATCGACGCCGGGAAGGGCCTGAATATAAACTCGGCCGAAATTGACGCAATCATCGCGCATTTGTCTGAGTTATTGATTACACAGGGTTATGCAGGATCAGTCGGAGTCATTGCCCCTTTCCGATCTCAGGTTCTGGCGCTGCAAGAGGCGGCCAATGCCGCGTTTCAGCCAGATGTACGAAAACGCGCAGAGCTGCGGGTAGCGACCGTTGACGGGTTCCAAGGACAGGAAAAGGATCTCATCCTGTTTTCACCCACTGTTTTCAGCGGCAGCCCGATGACCGGCATAACTTTCTTGCAGCGGGATTGGCGCCGACTGAACGTCGCGATGAGCCGGGCAAGGGCGGTTGCACATGTTTTTGGCGACCTCGGCTATGCGCGATCTGGCAAGATATCATCTCTCGCAACCCTTGCTGCGCGTGCCACAGAGCCTCGGCATCGGACCGGAGAAACGGTGTTCGACAGTGAATGGGAACGTGTCGTTTATCATGCTTTGCGTTCCCGCGGTCTCGATCCCCAACCACAATACGACATCGCAGGAAGACGCCTTGACTTTGCTTTGTTCGGGGTGAGCGGGACAAAACTAGATCTCGAGGTGGACGGTCGGCAGTTTCATCAGGACATGGATGGTCACCGTAAGGTCGACGACCACTGGCGCGATCATCAATTAAGAACACTTGGATGGAAAGTCCGTCGGTTTTGGGTGAACGAATTGAAACAGGACATGGAGCGGTGCATTGACATCATCGAACGAGACCTCGCATAATTCGCGAATTAACATCTACATCGCCTCGGTGCTTTGCGGCCTTGTCCTTGCGGCAGTAGTGTTGCTTTTTATGGTTGTGCGATCACTCGATGCGGAATTTGGGGACGTTCGACGTAACCTGCCCAGCATGGAACGCGAAATTACCACGCTCGGTGAGCGGCGTGATCAATTGGCGAGCACCGTTACTGGTCTCGAGGATCGACAGTTAGCCCTTCAGGGCTCGGTCGCCGATTTGGTTCCATTGACGCAAAGGGTCGATGGGCTTCGAGCAAACGTTGTGGACTTGGAAAGCCGGAAGAGTGCCGCAGAAATCCGCCTTCGAGAGTTAGGGGAAATCGAGGCGAAGATTGCGACTGCGAGCGACAGCCTGGCCGATCTGCAGCGGGGCACTGCATCGCTGAAAACGCAGAGAAATGGTCTGGCGGATGAGGTGAGCAATCTTGGCGGCAATCGCAACCAGTTGTCAGACGAAGTTGATGCATTGCGCAGCCAGCGTGATGAGCTTCAGACAGACGAACGAAGGTTGCGCAGCGAAGTGGCCGGGCTTGGCCAGCAACGAGCAGAGGTCAGTGCGTTGACCGAGCAAGCGGCCAATCTGAACGCTACGGTGGACGAGCTTACGCCACGCGCGCAAGAAGCGGCCGAGCGACTGGCAGCATTGCGGGGCCAGATCGGCGCTGAACAAAGTACCTTGGACGGCCTAAGCAGCGAGGTTTCTGCGCTTCGTTCCACAGAGGCTGTTTTGCAGGCTGCCAACGCCGAACTGGAAGAGCGAAACCAGTCACTTGATACCGAGATAGCGACGGCACAAACACAACTGAGTGCATCGCAGACAGGACTTGCCTCGAGCGCGTCGGCCGCTTCTGAAATTGAAGCAAGGTTGATGACATTGCGCGCGGACAGCGCTGAGGCAGCATCTGCACTCGCTTCAGTGGAGCAAGATCGCGCTGCAATGCGTGTGGAGATAGTGGCGGAACAAAACGTACTCGTCGAATTGAATGCGGAAATAGCGGCACGTGGCATTGTGCGCTCGGCTCTGGCTGAAGCAGAACAGCGTCTTGCGGACGTAGAGAATAGTCTAGCAGCAAAATCGACTGAAAGTAGGGCTCTTGCGGAAAGCTTGGCGCAGGGCCGGGCAGATTTGATGCTGGCAAGAAGGGATCTGCAGTCAGCAAGCGAGGAACTATTGTCGGTCCAGGCGGAACTAGCATTAACACAGAATCGATTGGCCGAACTGAATGCAGAAATCGCCGCACGCGGCATTGTGCGCTCGGCTCTGTTTGACGCGGAACAGCGCCTTGCGAGCGTAGCGACAATCGTTGCAGCCAAATTGAACGAGAGTACGGCGCTGACAGAATCGTTGGCGAGTCTCCGCGCCGAGTTGACGGCATCGATTGCCGAGTTGGAAATTTCGCGAAGCCAGTTAGCGGAGGTTTCGGCACAGCGGACTAATGCTGAAATCAAGTGGGATGAGGCAAACCGAACAATGCAAACTGCCGAACAAAGCGCATTGGAGCTGAGCCAATCTATTGAGGCGCAAACCCAGCAATTCGATCGCCTTCAGCTGGACCTAAGCAAGGCTCGCGCGGATCTGGCAAAAGAAACCGAAGCGGTGGAAAACGCACGTGACGACCTGGAAGGCTTGACGTGCGAACCCGCAGCAAACCCTGCCCAAACGGATGGCCCAGAGACTGCGGGGGAAGAGATCTCGCCCGAACCAATTCAAACAGATGCAGACACAGTTGATCCAGCGCTCGGAGGGGCCGTTGCGCCTATCGTAACAGTTCCGGCCGACGGCAACGGTGCACAAGAGCAGCCAATCGTTGGTGATCAAGGAGAAAGCAATTGAATTTCGATCTTGTCACTATCGTTTTTATCGTTGGCTTCGCTCTTGTCGCTATGACAGCACTTCTCATTATCCTTGCGTTGAGGCACGACCAAGTTGTTAGAACCGCCGGGCCACTTCGCATTCTGCAGGATATCGAAGCACAGATCAGCTCAATACGCGGCGAAAAGGCTGAGATCGAAGCCGAGCTGAAAGCAAGGCGCGAAGCGCTTATGGACCTTGCCACGGTACAGGCAGAAATCGATGCGCTAATCAGACAACGTGACGAGCTTCTAGCAGCCCATGCTACTCTTGCCGATCGTCGGGAGGAAGTGCGCGCAATGAACGTGGAAACAGAAGCTGCAATCGTACGTTACGCTGAGGCAAAACGCGATTTGGATGAAAAGAAGGAAGCGCTTGATCTTGTTCAAGCGAAACTGGACCGCGCTGATCGTCTTGTGACACAGATCGCCACGATGACAGAAGAGCACGATACACTGTCCCGAAAGCTGACGGAAATTCGTGATGAGCTCCGCGACCTAAGCGAAGCAAAACTGCATGCAGAGGAACTTCGGAGCAAGGTTGAAAAGCTAGAGCGCGAAGATGCACGCCTGACGGGAACTGTCGAGGCGGCCAGAGAACAATTGACATCCCTCAAGTCCAAGGTTGAAATTGAAGAAAGGCGCGTAGCAGAGGCACAAGCTGGAAATGCCCAAAATCTTGCACAGGCAGAAGCGATGGCAGCTGAGACCCGTCAACATCTTGCGCGGCATGCTGAGTTGGACGAACAACGGTCGCGACTGGAGGCATTAGTTGCCCAACTGGAAAGTAAAGCTGATCGTCTGGAGGGGCTGATCGAAAGAGTTCATCAGGAAGAGCAGCGGCTTGCAACTGCACAGGATGGAAACGCCAAAGCGAAAGAGCAAGCCGCAGCTCTGGTCGCCGAAATCAGGCAGACAACGACTCGTCACGCAGAGCTTGAGCAATCGCGCAATGCTGCAGAAGCAAGGCTAGCTTACTTGCATGGTGAGATCGCCCGTTCTACTGGCAAAAACCCCGATGGGGAAACTGCCGATCCGCTTGATGAACTCAAGGTTCTGCCGCCCGTCCTGGCGCAGCTTGCAAAACTATCTGTCAGGGATATCGAACTTGAATCTGCGGCATTGCACCGGGTGTCTACGCACATGCAAGCGCTTGGACTTGAATACCCCAAGCGTGTGATCAACGCGTTCCACACTGCTATGAAGGTGAATGAGACGTCGCAAATGGCGGTTTTGGCTGGCATTTCAGGGACAGGGAAAAGCCAACTGCCCCGGCGCTATGCGGAAGCGACGGGCATCGGCTTCCTTCAGGTGCCGGTCCAACCGCGCTGGGACAGCCCGCAAGACCTCATGGGTTTCTATAACTACATCGAGGGCCGGTTTAGGCCGACAGACATGGCACGAGCGCTTTATCATCTGGACGCATATAATGGACCAAAAGAAAGCGACGCTCTTCAGGACCGGATGATGTTGGTGCTTCTGGACGAGATGAACTTGGCGCGAGTGGAATATTACTTCTCCGATTTTCTTAGCCGCCTCGAGAGCCGTCCGTCGGCAAACCAGACCGACACAGCGGCTTCGCGCAAGGACTCAGAGATTGAGTTAGAGCTTCCAATGCCGAAGGGTCAAAGCACCCCACGCATTTTCCCAGGCTACAATGTACTGTTTGCGGGGACGATGAACGAAGACGAAAGTACCCAATCACTTTCAGACAAAGTGGTTGACCGGGCCAATATACTGCGTTTTTCTGCTCCCAAAACAATTATGCAAGGAGTTGGCACAGGTATATTGGCCAATTCCGAAGCGCTTTCGCGCAAACAGTGGCGCGCCTGGGTTCACGGGTTTGATGCGCTGGGGCACGAGAAGCAAACGGTAGCTGATCATGTTGAGCGCATGGTTGGATTTATGCGTCAGCTTCAAAGACCTATGGGGCACCGCCTTGGCCGGGCAATAATGGCCTACGTCGCCAATTACCCAAAGAATGAAGGGCGGACCGACCTCAATACAGCATTGGCGGACCAAGTTGAGATGCGGCTCTTACCAAAGCTGCGGGGTATCGAAATGGATGCAGCCGAAGCGTTTCTGACTGATCTTGCGGTCTATGTTGAGCAGGATCTGCATGACCATGACCTCGCGACAGCGATCAGACAGTCGACAGAACAGGCGCAAGCGGGTACTGGACAGTTCGTTTGGCGCGGAGTCACGCGCACATGAGACTGCTCAAACGTCCATGGGCAGACAGTATTTCACTTGGCGAGGCATTAACCCTCGGCCCGGCTGATTGTTTCCTTGGCGATGTCACGAAAGGTAGGGACAGGCTTCCGAAACATGTGCCGTTACTCAGTTGGAAAGACGGAAGCCAAAACCGAGAAATCATACTTCTACCCTATCCGAAATCAGGGGCATCAGAGGGATCACCGATTGTGCGCGGGCTGCCCGCACGCCCAAAAATAAGCTTGGACCCTCAAAGCCCAGACGAGATTATTGCTGCAGACGCACTTGCGCGCATGAACCACGTCATCGCCCGCATTCAGGAACTTGATGCGGCACTGGACGATCCTGAAAATGTCTGGGTTCTCCTTGCCGAGGCTTGGCGGCGCGCTGAGGACGAGGCAGACCCGCGCATGGCTGAGATCGTACGTCAGGCACGCGACGTTCTCCCGCTGCTTCAAGACCTCGAAAAACGAATGCGGCGCGTTCTTCGCCGCAACCGTGAGATGACGTCTCTGGACCGGGTTCAGGAAATGGACCGCGGATCCATGCTCTGGCTTGTCCGGCAGCCTGGCCGAACAACGGCCGAACGCGCCGGGGCGGGACAGCGCATACTTGCGACAGTGCGGCACGAAAACTTCGACACGCTCGAGAACCGTGTTCTCCATGCCTATGTAATTCTTGCGGTTCAAGTCTCTCGTGAATGGCTGCGGGAACATCAACGGGCCAGCAAAAGTGACCGCTTTGGTCTAGTGGAAAAGTTCCGCAAGCACTGCAAGCGCATAGCAAGTGAACTTCGGGGATTGGGTGTAGGTGTTGCGCAATCTGGTGTGGCGCCGAACTACGTCCTTATGGATGACCAAGCTTACCGCAAAGTGCGGATCGCATGGGAACGCCTGTTGCATCGGGAACGGGTCATCGACGACCTATGGGCGTGGCAGGCACAAAGCTGGACGGATTTTTGTGTATTGGCAGTGACCCTGTCGCTTCATGCGTTGGAGGAATCCGAACTCATAGCTCAATCCCCGATCCTGTGGCGGGAAGAAGCCGTGAATGGTCGGTGGTTCTCGCAGGACAATCCGCTTGCCGTTTTCTGGCTCAAGGATTCTGGGCGGATTGTCGAGGTGCAGTCGCGGCCGCAGGGTATCTCCGCACAGCAGGCTGTGACAAAGGCACACGTCTGGTTGCGTATCTCGGATTTGAACAACAATGACCCCGCACGTCGCGTGCCTGTTTGGACTCCACATTGCTTTACCGCGCATAATCCGCAAGCTGAGGCAGAAGCAGCCCTTGTTACGTTGATTGCCGCCCAAAAGGTGACTGCGACGAACATAATGCGGGAAGGTCTCGTCTTGATGCAGGCTCACGGCCACCCAAGAGATCATGATGCGCGCGGCGGCCACTGCCTAGTTCGCGGCATCGCATTTGATGCGACAGGCGCAGCGCTGGCGCACGGGGTGCAACAGCTTAGTGTTTTTCTGCGTGGTGCGCTTGCGAAGGTGAGTGCATGAAGCGACTTGTTGGTTTTGATCTGAATGGATGGCGCGATCAGGCCATGCGAAACTGGATCGAAAAACCCGGAGAAGGGGAGACTTTTAACGACGGAACGCTGATTTCGGCGGGAATCGGCGGCATCGTTGTGACGTTGGGTGATGGAGTACGGGAGGGAGAGCTCGTCGGCGGAGCTCAGGCGCGGCTTGCCCCCCACGGTCGTGGGGGCGGTTGGGGAGGAATTGGTACTGATGCCCGCAGGGAGCGCGTGAGTGATTTGCTCTCAGATCCTGACAAGAACAGAAGGGCCCTTGGGGCTGCATTGTCCGGTCTGGCACGTGAAAGTGCCGTGGCTGTCATGGCGATTTCCGATACCGGAGCAGACACGGAACGGGCGCAGGAAGCTCTGCTGGATGCTATGCGTCAGGCAAAGGCCCAGCGGCGACTACTGGTCTGGCGGCCCGTCTTGGCGGTGCTGGCATCTTTGGATCTTGAAGTCATGCAGACTGTCACGACCGTTGGGATCGTGTCCCACGACGACGCCGGTTTTGCGACACAGAAACTGCTTATCAGACGCGAGGCGATCACGGCACCTGAGCGGCGCGAGGTGGGGAAAATTCATCTCTCCGATCTTGGCCTTTCCGGATTGCGTGCGAAAGCTGCAGCCTCCGTGAAGGGGGCGTTGCCTCCAGGAGTTGGAGAAAAACATCTTATGCAATCGGAAACCTTGATCCGACTTGCAATCGGCGCATCCACACGCTCAGAGCCCGTGCGCGGCTCCGGAGAATCGTGGCACATAATAAACCCGCCGAAGGAATTGGTGCTCGATCACTTGGTTCCGGGGCCCACGATCTTTGATCATCTGGCAGATTGCGATCTCATCCTCTTT
>Ga0208413_1002073_pt1 | contig 11811 bp, 12 predicted proteins | sample AntAceMetag02UKD_FD_184761 | JGI IMG/M metagenome (GOLD analysis project Ga0208413, IMG submission 184761) | Saline lake microbial communities from Ace Lake, Antarctica - Antarctic Ace Lake Metagenome 02UKD (SPAdes) (version 2) | ecosystem: Environmental > Aquatic > Non-marine Saline and... | reverse complement strand
GATTCATCGCGACAGTGACAACGTCGCGACGGAACTCACTTGGATAAGCGTTAGGCATGAGGAACATCCTTCCAGCCAACCCTCCGGGTTAGCCACTTTAGGTGTCCCCTTAACCTGCATCAGTCCCGAACGCTCTGTCGAAAGGAAAACGAACCCATGCCACACCCCGGGGGAAATTTGACCGTTATTCGCACGATCGCAATCCTCGGAATTGCCGCCCTCGGGCTCTCGGCGTGCACGGCGCTAAGTGGAGGAAGCGACTCCGCGGCAGAGGACGCAGCTGCGTTTTCCGATGCCCCCCGCGACCTCACCAGCTATCTGAGTCAAGAGTTCGCGTGGGGAACCTGTGACCCAGAGTGGCTGAGCGACGAAGGTGCAGGCAGTGATGCCTTGGATCAGTCACTCATCGAGTGCGGCAACGTTCTCGTTCCGGCCACGTACCAGGGAGTCCAGGACATCCCTGATTTCAGCATTGCTGTCATGCGGGTGACCCGCCTGGGAGGTTCGCCAGAGCCCACAACAGCCATCTTTATCAACCCCGGAGGACCCGGCGGTTCCGGTATTGAACAGGTGCAATATTCCGAGTTTCCTGAAGCATTGCATTCCGAGATTCCTTTTGTGGGGTTTGACCCCCGAGGGGTGGGGTTTTCCGACTTTGCGGATGGTTCCGAAATCGAATGCTCTGATGTTCTGGACTACATCAGCTACTTTGGCGAATCCTCGCCCGCCAGTGAGGCAGAGCTGGATGACCTTGTGGTGCAAAACGACCTGTATTACGAAGAGTGCACCGCGAACAATCCCTACTGGTGGACCCTGTCAACCAACAATGTCGCTCGGGATTTAGAAATTATGCGCCAGGTCATCACCCCTGGTGAACCGCTCAATTTCATCGGCTCGTCCTACGGCACCACTATTGCCGGTCGCTATGTCAGCCTCTTTCCCGAAGGCGTGGGAAAGATTGTGTTCGATAGCCCCACCACCGTGGACGACGACCGCATCGCCAGTGCTCTGATCGGCTACGAAGCCGACGAAGTCAAACTCCGCGGCTATGTCGAGGGCTACGCGCTCTTCGCCGACATTACGTTTGACGAGGCGTGGGATCGCGTGTTGACGGTGCGGCAACGAGCAGATGATGACCTTCTGGTGGGCCGTTACGGGTTTGAACCAAGCCCTCTTTATCCTGAGTACATGATTAGCTCTGAAGCACTGTTTACCCGGGGTATCGGAACACTCAACTACCTCCCGCCAGATCAAGCGCAAGAATGGTTCAACGCCGGCATGGATAGCGCCTATCTGCGCAACTGGAATGGCGATTTTGAATACTTAGGTTTCTTGCTTGACGGCTACGACCCGGACTCTTTGGCCGGGCCCTCTCTTGAGGCTAAGAACATCGTGCGCTCAAACGAGTATGAAATCCGGGTCATCGTCAACACAATGGACTATGCCAGGGTTCCTCTCACCGAGGAGCAACAGAGGGAATTGAGCACCAAAGCTCGAGAAATCGCTCCTTTGCTTTCGGCGTTGTACTCCGATGCCAGTGGGTATGAGTACTTTGGCCCTCCCAAAGGGCTCGACTGGGAAAGCTTCGCCACGGCGGACCCCCTCATTCCTGATCCTCCTTCGACGCCGTTTATCCCCTCAAACCCTTCCGGCAAAAAACTTCTCATTGTTGGATCCATTAATGAGTCGGTCACCCCCTATTCGTTTGCCAAAGACACCGCAGCGCTCCTGGGTGCACCCCTGGTGAGTGTGGAGTCAAGCGAACACGCCCCCGCGGCTGGATACAACAATGAGTGCATCAATGCTGTCCTCCTGGCGTATTTCCTTGGCACCGCAGAGGTTGTCGATGTGACGTGTCCCGGGACGTAGAAAGCCCCGGGGAGACTGCCCCGTCGCGACACTCGAGGGTTGCGTGCACCTCTAAGGAGCGGGGAACACTTGCCTCCTGTCCCAACATTCTTCAACGTTCAGCACTTTCCTCGCCCACTATCGGTTCTGGAGCTGACATTTGGGGCATTGTGCGAGAGTTGTGGTAATCGGAGGGTCTTATCCCGATGTTCCCGGACTCGATTCGCGAACAACGAGTTCCGGTTTGAACAGTGTCCGCTCTGGTGTGCTGCCCACCGGCCGTGACTCACGAAGCATTTCCCCAATCGCCGCTGTCATCTCGGAGATTGGTTGGCGAACAGTGGTGAGTGGGGGGTGCGCCAAAAAGGACACTCCGGCATCATCAAAACCAATTACCCGAAAATCTTCGGGGACTCGGTAACCACCAGAAATCAATCTCGAACTCACTCCCAGTGCAATAACGTCCGCCGCGCAGACAATCGTCCCTGACGTGTGGCCTTCGGCAATAATCTGCCGCGCGGCTTCTTGTCCCCAGTCGAAGCTGAAGCTTCCTTCCCGAAGGTCGACGTCAGGGCGAAGCGCCAAGAAGGCGGCACTGCGTTCACGGCCCGAGGACGACGATTCTCCCCCCCCTACAAAAAAGGCTTTCTGTAGGGCAACGGAGACCTCATCGGCAATATGGTCACTGATTAGTTCCATCCCAAAGCGATTATCGCAGCCGATAAAGGGTATGGCGGCCCCCGGGACAAACCGGTCAAATTGAATTGTGGGCACATAGCGGCTCGCCAACTCAACGGTTGCGCGACTCTCTTTCTCGTCGCTCGGGATGAGAATGAGCCCCTCCACCTGACGGCCGAGAAAAGATTGCACCGCCCGAAGCTCTTGGTGAATGTCATTGTCAGCGCTCGAAATCATGACGTCCACTTCGGAGGCCGCAAAACTCCGACTAACGTGTTGAGCTAGCGACGAGAAGAAAGGGTTTTCCAAGTCAGGAATGACGAGTCCCAGTGTGGAGGTCCTCTTTTGCCGAAGAGCTCTGCCTACAAGATTCACTTGATATCCCAGCTCGGTGGCGGAGTGCATCACCCGTAACCGGAGCTCTTCGGACATGGGGCGATTTCCACTCAGTGCTCGAGAAACCGTCGCAATCGAAACGCCGGCGTGCGCGGCAACATCGTGCCCTGTCACGCCCCTCGAAGATCCAACTCGCTTGGTCAATCGTCCTCCTTGTTCCCAAAATGTTATCTATTCAGGCCGCAATTAATTTCTACTGTTGCTCATTTCATGCTTAGATAACGCCAATCCGGTAAACGATTACCAGGACCGATTAGTACTCAGGAGGAAACATGACCATCACACGCAAGATGCTCGGTAGCTTCGCGGCCGCCGCAGCGCTTACGCTGACCCTTGCAGGTTGTTCTGCAGGTGCTAGCGAGACACCAGTAGCAGAAGACGACGCGGCTGCCCCCGCTGAGTCCGCTGTCAGCTGCGTAATCGGAATGGTTCAGATCAACCAGACCGCTGCCTTCTTCACCGAAATGAACAAGGGTGCTGAAGAAGCCGCCGCGGCCGCTGGCTGCGAGATCACCATTTCCAACGCCAACAACGACTCCGCCAAGCAGGCCAGCGACATTGAGAACTTCGTCACTCAGGGTGTTACCGGCCTGATTGTTGTTGCAATCGACGTCAACGCGGTTCTGCCGGCAGTCGAAGCAGCTATGGCTGCAGGCATCAAAGTGGTTGCTATCGATGCCGCACTTGAAGATGGCTACTACGACACCTTCGTTGGTGTTGACAACGAAGCTGCTGGAGCAGTTATCGGTCAGTGGGCCATTGACAATGGCTACGCAGAGGGAAGCTACGGCGTCGTTGGCGCCAAGAGCTCCTTCATCCAGAACCAACGTGAAGACGCGTTCCGTGCAGCTGTGGACGCATCAGGCGCAACGTTCACTCAGAGTGTGTCCGGTGACAACGTCCAGGAGCAGGCCGCTGACGCAGCTACCAACCTCGTCACGGCACAGCCTGGGCTGAACTTCATTTACACCACTGGTGAGCCCGCGACTGTGGGTGTTGTAGCCGCACTTGGTGCCAACTCAGCAACCAAGGTCATCGGTTGGGACTTGACCGCTGAAGTCATTGCCGGTCTCGACAGTGGCACCGTGGTCGGCGTGGTGCAGCAAGACCCTTACCAGGAAGGCATTGAAGGCGTGAACGAGATCTTCGCCCTTCTCGGTGGTGCCACCGCTAAGGGATTCATCGATGTGCCGATCGTGGTAGTCACGACCGCCAACGTGGAGCCCTACCGCTCAATTTTCCCTGCTGGATAATTGCCCGCGTAAGTTGAGCTGAAAGAAAAGAGAGCGTGACTCCGTGCCAATGTTAGAGACCACTCCCCGAGCGGAAATGATTAACATCAGAAAAAGCTTCGGCGCCATTGAAGCTCTGCGCGGAGTCACGCTCTCAATTCAACCGGGAGAAGTAGTGGGCTTGGTCGGCGACAACGGCGCCGGCAAATCTACCCTGATGAAGATGCTCGCCGGAGCGGAGATTCCTGACTCCGGCCAAATGCTGATTGACGGGGTAGGTTTTGACAAAATAGGGCCCAAAGCAGCGCGCCAGCTTGGCATAGAAATGGTGTACCAGGATCTCGCCCTCTGCAATGACATAGATGTAGCGGGAAACCTTTTCCTCGGTCGAGAGGTGTACCACCCAGTTACTCGAAGGCTTGACCATAAACGCATGCACGCCGAGGCGCTGGAGTACCTTGAGCGCCTCCACATCAGAGTGAAACGCACAAACCAACTAGTGGGAACTCTGTCCGGTGGTCAGCGTCAAGCCATCGCCATTGCACGTGCCGTCACGTTTGATCCCAAGGTTCTCGTCCTTGACGAACCCACCGCGGCGCTCGCTGCCAAAGAAGTGGAAACCGTCCTCCAACTTGTGCGTGATATCTCTGCCCGAGGAGTCGGCGTGATCTTGATTACCCATCGACTCCAAGACCTTTTCGAAGTCGCCGACCGCCTAGTAGTGCTCTACGAGGGCCAGGTATGGAAAGAGCTCGACCCCCAAAAAACCGACCTCACCGGTCTGGTCAGCGCGATGATGGGAAACTAACCATGGCCGATAAAGACAGCTCGAGAACCGACAGCCGTAAAACCCACGGGTCACCTGTATTCGAATTCTTCACCAAATACTTCAACATTATTTCCATCTTGGGTGTTTTCATACTTCTTTTTTCCTTCTTCAGCATTCAGGCTGATGCCTTCCTCAGCCTGGAAAACTTGGTCAACGTGGGGCGACAGATTGCCCCCACCATCATCGTTGCCACCATGATGACCATTGTCATTACGACCGGGCAGATTGACTTGTCAGTGGGCTCCATCATCGGGCTCACCGCGTCCGCTTTGGCCATCCTGATTCAGACCGGGAGTCCGCTCTTCGGCGTCGCCGCCGCCATCATCATCGCAATTGCTGCCGGTGTCATCAACGGGGTCCTTTCCTCCTATGGCAAACTGCCCGCTTTTATCGTCACGCTTGCAGGCCTGATTGCACTGCGCGGCGTAGCGCTCCTCATCACCCAGGGATACAGCACCCCGATCACCGTCGACTGGATATTGTGGCTCGGACAAGGCAAGTTCCTTGGGCTCTTTATCCCGACATGGATTGCCATCGCAACCGTCGTTTTCGGCTGGTACCTCTTCACCCAAACCCGATTTGGTCGCTACGTAGTCGCGGCAGGCTCGAACGCAGAAGCACTGCGGCGCTCCGGAGTGAATGTAAAGCGAATCCTTGCGGCGACTCTCGTATTGACCGGTCTTTTTGCCGGCATTGCTGGGATATTGATTGCCGCCCGCCTCGCCACAGGCTCATCGAACTCTGGAACACTTTTCGAATTAGAGGTGATCACCGCAGTCGTGCTTGGCGGCACAAGTTTGCTCGGTGGTCGTGGTTCTATCCTGGGCACGCTGATTGGTGCTTTGACACTGGGCATCATCGCCAACGGACTGGTTCTTTTGAGGGTGGATGTCTTCTGGGTACCTATCACCCAGGGCGTCATTCTTATTGTGGCCATGTTGCTCAACCAAAGCGCAGTGGATCGTTTTCAGAAGAGAAAAGCATGACCTCAATCCAGTCCGTAACGGGGGTTGTTGATTCGTCAGATCTCGGTATTTGCCTTCCACACGAGCACATCCTTAATGATGTGCGCTCCTGGTGGAGCGCCACCACCCAACAGGGAGTAGACACTGACTGGTTTCGCGATGCACCGGTTTCAGACTCGATTGCATGGGAGTTACGACAAGACCCTTTCGGCAACCTCGACAATTGCGCCATGGATAATCAACAGCTTGCCATTGAAGAGCTTTCAAGATTTGCAGACTTGGGTGGGGTGAGTATTCTCGAGGCAACATCAGTCAGTATCGGAAGAGACCTCCCCAAACTCCGGGACATTAGCCACGCCACCGGACTGACCATCATTGCTGGGACCGGCTTTTATCTTGATAGCTCGCAACCGGAAAATATCAAGAAGTTGTCCTCTGAACAGATTGCTGAGATTTTGCGCGAGGACCTCACGGTTGGGGTTGATGGTGTAAGGCCGGGGTTTATCGGGGAGATAGGTGTTAGCGCCGATTTCACGGAGGCCGAACGGAGAAGCCTCGAAGCTGCTTGCATAGTTCAAAGGGAGACCCGGTTACCAATACAAGTCCACTTACCCGGGTGGTTTCGGTTGGGTCATGAAGTCTTGGACGCCTGTGAATCTAACGGCGTTGACCCACACTCAGTGGTGCTCTGCCACATGGGCCCGTCGGGCGACGATAAGGATTACCAGCGAGCGCTGGCTAGACGTGGCGCCTGGATTCAATACGACATGATCGGCATGGAAGTGTTCTATGCCGATCAGGGTGTTCAATGTCCGTCTGATGACGACAACGCCAAACATATCCTGAACCTGTGCGACGCCGGCTACTTAAGTCAGGTATTGATGTCTCAAGACATCTTTCTCAAGAGTCTTTTGCGCGCCCACGGCGGCCCCGGTTTTGGACATATTCTGCAGTATTTCGTTCCGCGACTCCTGCGCCACGGCGCCACCGAGGATGTCATTCAACAGCTCTTAGTGACCAACCCACGCACAATGTTCGAGACCGCAAGAGGAGATTAACCATGATCAAAGTTTTGCTCGCTGGCGAGACCTGGATATCCGAGGCGACCCATTACAAAGGCTTCGACAGCTTCACGAGTGTCACCTTTCATTCTGGAGCAGATGCTTATCTCAAGGCGCTTTCTGACAACGGCATCTCGGTTCATCACATGCCGGCGCACGACGTCCCTCAGCGGTTCCCAAACACGGCGCGCGAGCTCGACGCTTACGACGTAATTGTGCTTTCCGATATAGGAGCCAATTCATTCCAACTGCCGCCAGAGACCTGGCTCGAAGGTAAATCAAGCCCCGATCGCTTGGCCGTTTTAGCTCAGTGGGTGCATAACGGAGGCGCTTTGATGATGGCCGGTGGCTATCTCAGCTTCCAAGGCTTCCAAGCACGCGCCAATTTTGCTCGCTCGGCCATCGCTCCTGCACTGCCGGTGACAATGACCGACTTTGACGACCGGGTAGAGGCTTCCGCCGGAGCACCCGCAAAAGCTGTAGGCAATGACGACCTCGCCAGGCTTATCACCCCGGCGGCGCCTGAGCTTCTGGGCTACAACAGGGTCACAGCTCGAGAAGGTGCCGCCGTGCATGCCACCGTCGGTGGCGATGTTCTCATCGCCACCTCTAGCTACGGACAAGGCCGCTCGTTGGTATGGACAAGCGACATTGGCCCGCACTGGTGTCCGGAAACCTTTGTGGAATGGGATGGTTTTGCTCCGCTCATGGCCGGGATGATCCAGTGGCTTGCCAACGGGAAGGTGGGAAAGTAAATGCCTACGCCTATCATTCTCGATTGCGACCCTGGCCACGACGATGCCGTTGCGATTTTGCTCGCGGTGGCGTCACCCAAGATTGACCTGCGTGCCGTCACTACCTGTTTTGGAAACTGCTCCATCGAGGACGCCACCCGTAACGCGCTGCGAATCTTGACCTTGGCAGGAGCAATCGACGTACCTGTTGCTCAAGGTGCAGGTGTGCCACTTACGCAATCGCTCGAGCTAGGCAACTACGTCCATGGGGCCAGCGGCCTTGACGGGCCGGAAATGCCGGAGCCCGCCATGGAGGTCAGTGACCGGTCTGCTGCGGAGATGATGCACCAGATCATAGAGGCTAGCGAAGCCCCGATCACTATGGTGGTGACGGGCCCGATGACCAACATGGCGCAGCTTTTGCGCGACCACCCCGAGACCGCTAAAAATATCTCCGAAGTGATTTTTATGGGCGGTTCGACCGAAGGGGGAAACCACACTCCCTCTGCAGAATTCAATACTTTTGCTGACCCCGAAGCTCTGAGTGAGGTCATCGAATCCGGTCTCCCTCTCCGGATGGTGGGCCTTAACCTCACCCACCAAGCACTTGCTGTTCCCTCGGTAGTGGAACGTATGCAAGCTATGAATCATGCAATCGGCAAAACCTGTGCCGAGTGGATGGGCTTCTTTGGCAGTTCCTACCGGTCGGTCTGGAGCTTCGAAGCTCCTCCCGTGCATGACCCGTGCACGATTGCCGCACTCATCGATCCGACTCTCATCGGCTGGACCAACACGTTCCTGGCCGTCGAGCTCGAGGGTAGGTGGACAAGAGGAGAAACGATTGTCGACCTACACAACCGGTTCGAGCTTGAACCCAACGCCCACGTTGCGATAACGCTCGACTCCGCTCGCTACTGGGACTTGGTGCTTGACGCGATTGAAAGTCTGGGAAAGGCTCGGAAGTGAAGGCGGACCACGATCCGGAGGTTCTGGTCGTAGGTTCAATCAACGCTGACACCTCATATCTCGTGGCGGAATTACCCAAGCCTGGAGAGACAGTTCTCAGCACCGGACGACTGGATGCGCCGGGAGGCAAAGGAGCAAACCAGGCCGCCGCCCTCGCTGCTCTGGGGGTCCGCGTCGAGTTTGTCGCGGCTATCGGCGATGACGACTCTGGGCGGGCTTTAGTCGAGGGCTTGAGCCGGCGCGGCGTGGGAGTGAAGGGTATTGCCACCCTCACCTCGCATCCCACGGGGTCTGCTGTAATTCTTGTCAGCGAATCGGGAGAAAACTCCATCGTTGTGCACCAGGGTGCCAATGGTGCGATGAGTCCCAAGCACGTCAAGAATGCCACGGCTTTACTCTCCCCCTCCATTGTCCTGACCCAACTGGAGATTCCCTTGGCCGCGGTAGCTCAGGCAAGCAAAGTTTCGGGGGCTCGCTTCATTGTGAACCCGGCCCCGATGCCAGTGCGGGACTCAGAACTCAATCAGATTCTCCAGGCCGCCGATATTCTGGTTCCTAACCGGACCGAGCTTGCCAGTCTCGCGGGAATGCCAACTCCGGTAAGCCTGGATGAGGTCATTGAGTGCGCTCGGGGCCTCGATTTTGCCGGCCAGCTAATTGTCACTCTAGGAGCTGAGGGCGCGGTAGTTTTCGCAGCCGGCGTTACCGGCAGCCACGAAATTGTCCCGGCCCCACAGGTCGAAGCGATAGACACCAGTGGCGCCGGAGATGCATTTTGCGCTGCACTAGCTGCAGCATTGTCCCAGGGCAAAACACTCACACAAGCAACCACTAGCGCCTGTGAATTTGCGTCGTGGACGACCACTCAACCAGGCGCTCAAGTTCCCCACAGCACGTTGAAAGGGCTATCCCTTTCCATTTGATTCAGCCGCTGGGGCGAGAGCGCGAAACACAGCGAAGGACGTCTTCATCGCATCCTCATCAAACTGGGCGCCTGCAGAGTGATTGAAAGAAGGGTTTTCCCCCACTGCTGCCCCCACGTACACCATTGCTCCCGGCCAGCGATGCAAAAAGTAGGAGAAGTCTTCGATTACCATTGATGGGTGCTCCATTTCCTTTACGTGGCCGCCAAGACCTTCGCGTTCCAAAGCACCAAGAAAAGCGTTCACAAAATCTGGCTCAGAGATTACTGCAGGATACCCGGTGGTAATGCTCAAAGAAATCTCAAGACCATGCAGAACCGCCATGTGATCACAGAGCTCGTGCATCCTGGTGTGCAATTCCTCCCGCTGGGATTCTGTTACAGACCTGATAGTTCCGCGTAGCGAGCCCTGAGTAGGTATCACATTGACAGTATTGCCACTCAGGAATTCTGTGACAGTCGCTACTACCCGTCCGCGGCGAGTACTGAGCTCCTGCGCAATACTGACGAGTTCCTCGACAAACTGTGATCCGGCTCGGACCGGGTTGCCAGCGCGCTCAGGAGCGCTTGCATGGCCACCTGGCCCATGAATATCGAGGAGAAACCAGTCGCCATAAGCCATAAAAGTTCCTCGACTGTAAGCAATGGAACCTGTGGGCATCACGGCATTCACATGAACCGCAAACGCCTCCGCCGTTTTTAGTTGAAGATTTTTATGCTGAAGAACCTTGAGCGCACCGCGATGAGACTCCTCACCGGGCTGGAAAACCAGCACGACATCCCGCACAGTCGGTCGGTCCACCAAGTCCTGCGCTAACCCGAGCAGGGTTGCGGTGTGAAGGTCATGCCCGCATGCATGCATTGCGCCATCTCGCGCAGATCGAAAAGGTACATCTGGATTCTCTTGGACCGGGAGCGCATCCATATCTGCTCGAAAAACCATCGGGGTCATAGTGTTTGCCGCCCCACGAACGAGGACAGAAATCCCGGCGCCGGGATGAAACTCAGGATCTAAACCGCACGCTTGCAACTGCTCGAGGACATATTGATGAGTGTCGGGCAGATTGATTCCCACCTCTGGATTCTGATGAAGATGCCGTCGGTGGCGCACCATGTTCGCCCAGACCTCAGAAGAAGGAAAGTCACCCACCCGTCATCACACCCTTTGGCACAAAATAAAGTAATACCAGTGTCGCAGGCTTTGAGGGGTACCGACCCAAGTCTTTGTTACTGTCGCTGCGTTTACCAGTGCTTCCACGCTCCCCCTCTCTTGACCACTGCGTCTCCTGCCCACCGTGGACCCGAGGGCCTCCCCTCATTTCATCGGTGCTCGAATTGCCTTTTGCCGCTGACGTTCGGCGCGCCGAGATGTCCTCTGGAAAGCGTTGAACCCTCATATCCCCCATGGGTAAAGAGTCTCCAGAGAAAAACCAATGCATCATCGCCCTGCGTGTGGCCTAGACAGCGAACACCGGGGCCCGACGTGCCTTGGGACGTCAGTGGTCGGGTATATGGTCTTTTCTCACCTACCTTGAAAGGCTGTATCTATGGAAGCTAGTCCCGCTCTTACTTTCCTAGATGACACCATCAGCTCTTTTGCTGACGCCGATTGCGACACCGGAGCCATCGTCACCGGGTGGACTCTGAGCGTGAGTGTTATCCACCCAGCGCTCCCCGGCAGCGATGGGTATTTTGTCGCCCATTCTCCAGGGTTGCCCTATCACTCGCAGCTCGGTCTGCTGCATTCAGCACTAGACGAAATAAAAACCACCATCTTGGTGAACCACCTGAAAGGAGAAACGCCATGAAGAAGGAACCTGATCACTGTGAAGAGTGTGCTGCGCCCTGGGTTCCTGGTGCAACCGTATGTGACGACTGCGGATATGACCTCATGAACGAGGGCGACGTGCACAGCGGCCCAGCAGGGTACTCACCCGGCACCGCGTATCCCGAAACCCAATACGGCAGTGGTTTCGACGAAGTGATCTGACCCCCAAATATTGGCCGTTGTTTATGAGAGTTGTGGGATGGTGGGCTTCGAAAGGAGCACCATATGCCACGCCAATACCCTCCACATTTCCGACGGGAAATGGTCGACCGGATGCTCGGCGGTGAAGCCGTGGTAGCCCTGGTTTTAGAAACCAGTGTCCCGGAGCAGACCCTCCACCGGTGGAAACACC
>Ga0208413_1002069_pt1 | contig 11827 bp, 13 predicted proteins | sample AntAceMetag02UKD_FD_184761 | JGI IMG/M metagenome (GOLD analysis project Ga0208413, IMG submission 184761) | Saline lake microbial communities from Ace Lake, Antarctica - Antarctic Ace Lake Metagenome 02UKD (SPAdes) (version 2) | ecosystem: Environmental > Aquatic > Non-marine Saline and... | reverse complement strand
CACCCTCAGTGAGGCGGTGGTAGGCTCGCATTCGTGTTCCTTTACTTTAGACGGTGAGAAGCACTTGGGCATCGCTGCCTCACGCTTCATATCGTAGGTAAAGTTGCACTGGCGAGTTGAATCCGCGATCTGCTGTTTGTGAACTAAGACCCGCGTAGGGTGGATTGCCGCACATGTAAGTTTCACCGCCTTCATTTTCGAAGTCGATCTGCGCCTGGTCAATTGGTGAATGAAACAAATCATCGGCGTGGTGCTTTACGCCCGTGCCCGTGGGCGGACAGATGCTCAGCCAGTCGAGCCGCAGAGCATTACCGCAAGTGATCCAGTTCATGGCGTCGAGCGGCAGAAATTCAGCCAAAGCTTCCTTCTGCCCACGATAGGTCACGTCGCACTGATACTCGGCGATGATCAGCGCCAGCCGTGCGATCTCAGCAGGGAAGTTGCGCAGCTCTATCCCTCGGAAATTTGTAATTGGGATTTCAGTGCGCTGATCGGCCTCGTCCCGCCGTTCGTTGATCTCGGCCTCAATGGCGCGCATTTCCTTGTAGGCGATCACAAGAAAGTTGCCAGATCCGCAGGCCGGATCGAAAACCCTGATTTTAGCGATGCGGGTGCGCAGGTTCAAAAGCTTGCGGGGATTGTCCCCTGCTTCTTCCAGCTTCTCGCGCAGATCATTAAGAAAGAGAGGATTAAGCACCTTCAAGATGTTCGGCACCGATGTGTAATGCATGCCAAGCGCGCCGCGCTCTTCGTCATCGGCCACGGCCTGGATCATCGACCCGAAGATGTCAGGGTTGATCTTCGTCCAGTCGAGGCTGCCTATATGGATCAGGTAAGACCGCGCGATCTTGCTGAAGCGCGGCACGTCAGTGGTGCCCGAAAACAGCCCGCCGTTCACGTAAGGGAAAACACTCGCCCAACGGGCAACGCCTGCCGCCGTGCGATCGTCGGCCTTGGTGTTCATGGCGCGGAAAAGCTCGCTGATCACCTCATGGGTGTTCGAGCTGTCCTTCTCACTCATCCGTTCGATTGTGCCGGTGAACTGATCGGGTTCGGTGAAGATATCGGTGTCTTCCGCAAAGAAGCAGAAGATCAGCCGCGCCATGAAGTGGTTCATGTCGTGGCGGCGCGCAGCGGTGCCCCATTCGGGGTTATCCTTCAGCAGCTCGACATAGAGCCGATTAAGACGGCCAGTCGCCTTGATATCAAAGGCACTTTCGCGGATTTGCTTGACCGTGCTGATCCCTGCCAAAGGCAGAAAGAAGCCAAAGTGATCGGGAAAGTCAGTGTAGGCGCAGGCGATCGTCTCGCCCGTGGTCAGGTCTTCAGCCTCAAGATCGGTGCCATCAGTGGCTAGGACAAATTTCGCCTTTGCCTTTGTGGACGCAGGGCTGGCTTTGAGCTGCGCAAGGGTAATGGTGACCTCGCCTTCTAGGCAAACTTTCAAATGAATGTTGTTGGTTTGAAGCACGCCGCCTTGGTCGGATTTGTTAGACGATCCGCTTTGCAGGCGTTTGATGGTCGTCGCCTTGTTGCCAAAGGCAAGCAGGAAGGCAAAAGGGAATTCCTCGGTGTCGAAAGGTAGCTCGGCTAATGCTGATATGGCTTCTTCGATCTCAACAGCATTCATACTTTGCTACCCTCGTTCAGTTTAAAATCATTGTTTCGGAGAATAGTAACAGCCGCTTATAACTATTGCATTCGCTTATCCTGCAAACCTTCGGGTTGACCGCCAAAACTTCACCCCAAGATCACGCCACAACGCAAAAAGGCCCCCGCATGCAGACGGAGGCCTCGATCATTTCGGTGGGGCGAGCTGTTACTCCGCTGCCATCTGATCGGTCTGCGCGGTACGCTGCATGATATAATCTACAGCCTTCTGCGCTTCGGACGCGGCCCGGAATATGGCGCGGCTGTCTTCCTTCATCGCTTCAAGCCAGCCTTCGACATAGGCCGCGCTTTGGTCGAATTCAGGCTCCACCCCGATCTGGGCGCACAACATGCAGTTTCCGATTTCAGCCACCAGTTCCTCGAACGCGTAGGCCTTGCGATCATTGAACCGGCCCAAGCGGTCCAGCCGCTTTGTCGCGCCCGTCCAGTGGGTCAGCTCATGCGCCAAGGTGCCATAATATCCTACGGCCCTGTGAAAACTAGCGATTAGCGGCATGTGGATGCGGTCCGTCTTGATGTTGTAATAGGCGCGAGGCTCCTCGGTGCTGTCGATCTGCGCACCACTCGCGGCAAAGAATGCTTCCAGCGCGGGATCAGCCACGGTGCCAAGATCACGGGGCGGATCGGGCAGGATGTAGAATTCAGCGGGCAAGCCCTCGATCTGGTCGGCGTTGAACACGCGGTAGGCCTTGGCATAAGGGATCTGGCGTTCCTCGCCGTTCTCGTCCTCGCGCTCAACGGTGCCATATTTTACAACGGTGGCGGATTTCTCACCCTTGCGGACATGCGCGCCCAACTGCTTGGCTTGGTTGAACGTCATCCAACGGGCTGAGCTGTAATCCTTCGCCATGGCTGCCACCCAAAGCATCAGAATGTTGATGCCACGATAGGCTTCGCCGTTGAACCGTTCCGGCAAGCTGATCGACACCCCTCCTCCGGTCCACGGCTTGCGCCACGGCGGTGTTCCCGCCTCGATCTGCGCGACAATCTGATTGGTGACATGGGAATAAACGTCAAATTTCTCTTTGGTCATTTGTGACCCTCCTTGAGTGACGCGGTCGGGGTCTGTTTCCCTTTCCGCCAATGGGCGGGCCTTCCAGTTCTGGTTTTTGGAATGCCCATGCATTCCGAACGGCAGAGCAGGTAAGGGCAAAGCCCTGCCTGCGGCCTGGCGGGGCCGTGACAACTGGGTGGAGGGCGTGAATTTGGGAGGGAACCGCGCGCCTGCGCGTGGGAGGAACCGGAATTCTCGACCGGAACCGACGCCACCGGCGGCGCTTGCCGGTTTTCTCGGACCTGCCGGGATGGCAGGCGGATTAACAGGATTGGGAAACTGTCAGGGTTGGGGTGAGCGGGCATCAGCCCGTCGAACCCCAGCCCTGTCTATCGCTTAAAGCGAGACCGGCACACTGCCGGGATCACATTGGTTCGTAAGGTTTCTGGATGAGGTGCAGCGTTGCGTGCTACAGCAAGCCCACGAACTTGTTTTGTTCGAAATAGTAGCGGTCCCGCGCTGGCTTAGTGTCTAGAGCCTTGTCGAACGGGTGCGCCTGAAGGGCCAAAACCGGCCAAGTGTCTGCATCACGCACCGGCGCATACATCGCGATAATCTCGTCATCCCCCGTCAGCAGGCTTGGAAGACTATTCCAGACGAGCAGCGGAGCATCGGTGATGTGCCCCTCATCATTCAGAACAACGGGACCTGCTATGGCCTGTTGCCATGCTTGGATTTCATCATCAGTTTCGAGCAGCACAAAATCAGGCCTGGGGTCAGGCGACAACAGCGGGTCTTTCACTCGAAACGCGTAGATCGTCGGCAATGCCCCTTTCGGGGTCCCATCCGGCGGTTGGTACAGCATGGTGTCGTAAACGTCCGTGTAATTAGGAAGCGGCTGCGATTGCCTCTGGTCTTTGTTGTGGCGATCTTCAAACACTGTGTGGTTCCTTTCAGTTTTAACGTTCTCTATCCCTGTCGCGATCTCGACCTTGCCCACGCTCCTGCCCCGTATCACGCCCGCGCCCGAGAATGTCATCCCGCAACCCTTTGTCACGTCCCTCACCGTCACGAGCGGCGATGTCCCGCTCTACCGCAGCCGCATCACGCTCCTGCCCGGTATCACGCACACGTCCAAGGATGGCGTCATGGCGATCCCGGTCTGGATCATCCGGCGCAACGCGCTCGCGCCCGAAATCCGGCGCTTGCGCCGCTGAACGATCAACGTCGCGGCCCAATACCGCCGCCCGGCGGGCCTCCATATCATCAGAGGCGTCCCGCTGTACGAGGCCACGGTCATCCACACCGTTGCGACCGTCTCCCCGTTCTACGTCGGCCTGCGGCCTCTCAACTTCACCCATCACCCTCTCCTTGATCCGTAACATCGCCGCTTCAGCGCGCTCCCAAAGCTGATCCAGCCGTTCGCGCGCGGTGGCAATAAACGCGCGCCCGCGCTCCGCCAGTTCCAGCCGCAATTCCAGCTGCCGCCAGCCCAGCTCTTGGCGCGCAGTATTGCGATCCTGCACCGCACGGAAAGCGTCACCGCGCTCCGTGACAATCCCGCGTTTCTCCTGAGCATTGGCCGACGGCCCAATTTTCGGCTCAGGCTCCCGGCTCAGCTCGACCACCTTTTTCTCGCGCTCAAGCGCGAGCTCTTCCTGCCCACTCCCGCGCGCGCGCTCGACCTCTTGCTCGGCCTCGGACCGCTGAACATCAAGGGACCGGTGATCAATCCGCTCAGACCGCCCTGCCCGCTCAAGAGCGGTGTTCGCATCCCGCGCCCAGGCTTGCCGCCAACCCACAAGCAGGTCCGGCGCATTCCAGCTGCGATCCTTCTTACCGAACCCGTCGCCTGTCAGCTCCCGCATGGTCAGCATGACATGCGCATGGGGCTGCGACTGGCCATCACGGGCACGCGCCTCGTGAACAGCAACGTCCGCGATCATGTCACGATCAACAAATTCGCGCTGCACAAAACCGCGCAACAACTCTAGGCGCTCACCCCGATCAAGCTCGCGGGGCAACGCCACTTCGATCTCGCGTGCAAGCTGCGCATCACGCCGCTTCTCGACGGCCTCTACCGCGTTCCAGAGCTGGTCGCGATCGCGCATCCAGTCGGGCGCATTTTCGGGGGCCATGATCTCTGAATGCACGACGCCACCCTTGCGACTGTAGTCATGCTCCAATCCCTGCCGATCATCCCGCAGCCGCCCAGCCGTCCGGTAGGCGGCGGCTGCGACCGATGACCGGCCTCCTGCCCGGCTGATCACTTTCGCACTGAGATGATAGATTGCCACGTCCGAGACACCTCTCTTCAAAACAGGGTCCAGCGTCTGGTTGCGCTGGCGGGAGTTTGAGGGCCGCGCCCTCTGCATGCGGCAAGGCCGCATTTTCTACGCCAATCGTCACACCACACACCGCAGTTTAAGGCAATTTCCAACACTTGCCACAGCGCACGTTGTCGAAGACAATGTATAAGCGCGCATTTGTTTCTTTTCAACCTATCATTCTAACGCTACCCTTGCCCCATTACTCACCGAGGTTGCCCCATGTCCCAAAGCCGCCCGCCAGACACGCGCATTGCAGAACTCACGCAGAAGAAAAGCCAGCTCGACGCCCAGATCGCAGCGCTTGATGCCCGGCGGCGTCTCTCTCAGAAAAAAGACGAAGACCGCATCAAATGGCTCTTGGGCACTTTGGTCTTCGACCGTTTGAGCGCCGAACCTGCTCTTCAGAGCATCGTGCGGCGCGACCTGCCAGACCGCCTCACCGAACGGGATCAGGCACGCGGCCTCTGGCAGGTTTTGTTTCCTGAAAATCTAGAGGACCAGTCATGAGTTTTGTTCTGGAAGCCCGCCACTGGGTGATCATGATCGGCGCTATAATTCTAGCTGCTGCCGCGATGATCCTCGCCCCGCAAGCTGTCGCGATCTATCCAGTAACAACTTATGCCTTCCCGATCATTGCAGTGGCTGCCATCCTCGACACCCTCGGGACAGCTGCAGAGCGTCACAGGCCACCCCTGAAGCTCCTCGCATGGGTTTGCCTGTGCGCACAGCCGCCTTTACGGCTCTGACGCCCCTTAGAGGCCCGTTCAGCGACGTACTGGCTACAACTCAAGCCTGGACCGGCACGGGCTGGCCCCTCCCCCGCGCCATTTGGGAAGGCCTCAAGGGTCTGGCCCGGTATTCTGACCCTCAGAAACAGGCCATGGCGATCTCCTTTTCGCTTGGAGCTTTTGGCGTGGCTGTCGCTGTCAGCACCCCGCTGATGGCGATCTTCAATCCGCGTATTGGCCGCAACCGCAAATCTCGCACCGGACCCTGGCAAGCGGGCTGGATGGATCCCCGCGACATCGCCCACATGGCACGCAATAAGACAGGCCTGCCCCTCGCCCTGCACAAGGGCAAACTGCTGCGCTACGTCAAGAACGATGCGAAAGGATGGCGCGGCGGTCATCACCTTGTCGTCTCCGGCACACGGGGCGGCAAAGGCGTCAGCGCCGTGATCCCTGCAATCCTCGATCACCAAGGGCCAGTTGTCTGCCTCGACATCAAGGGCGAGAATTTTGCCGTGACGCGCCGCCACCGCGTAGCGCTCGGGCGCAAGGTGGCCGTCCTCAATCCCTTCGGCCTCGTCGAGAATGGAACGGATCAATTCAACCCTCTCGACTACATCCGGCCGGGCGAGCTGGCGCGGGACGTGGCCCTGGTTGCGGACGGTCTGGTTAAACCCGAACAGGGGGACGGGGCACATTTCTCGGAAATGGCCCGTCAGCTGGTCGCAGTGGCGATCGAAGTGATCGTGACCCAAGAAGAGCCGAAGCGACGCAACCTGATCGCAGTCGCTGATCTGCTGTTGTCAGCAAATCTCGACGGCACTCTCGAGGCCTGGGCTGAAAACGGGGATCTTGTTGGTCACCGCCCCGCTCAGACCGCCGCAACTATTTTGCGCGCGGGCGATCGCGAACGCGGATCGATACAGACGGCTGTCTCCAAAGCGTTCGATTGGATGCAGTCGGACAACATGCGACATTTTCTGTCGGCATCAAGCTTCAGCATGGACGATCTTCTCGATGATCAGGTCGATCTCTTCATCGCGGTCCCTCTCGATCAAGTGGACAAGCAAGCGATCTTCATGCGCCTGTTCATCAACATCGTGCTGGGCACGGTCGTGCGCCAGGATGGGCGGCGTAAGGTCAAGGCCCCGATCCTGCTCGTCCTTGATGAATTCGTGCGGATGGGCCGCATGGAGCAGATCATGAACATTGCCAACGTCGCCGCAGGGGCTGGTGTCGAGGCGCTGTTCGTCACACAGGACACGGGCCAAGTCGAAAAGGCCTATGGCCCAAACGACGCCCGCTCGATCTTTGGCTCCTGCATTACCAAGCGTGTTTTTAACCTCAACGACATCGAAACCGCTGAATGGGCAGCGCGTCATCTTGGGGAAAGCACTGTGTATTCTCAGCAAATTAGCGAGGGTAAATCAGCGAACGAAGGTCGAGACTTTTCCTACTCTGAGCAAAGTCAGAAGCTGATGACTGCGGAGCAAATCATGGGAATGAAAGCGGATGATCTTTTGCTGTTGGTAGGCAATCGGAGTCCGCTTAAGGCGAAGCAGAACCTGTATTTTAAGGGTAAGGCCTATCGCGGGCTGTATGATCAGAATCCCCTGAATTGAGGCGGTTATACCTCAAGCTTTGTGATTATTCGTTGTTGTGATTGTGCTTTGGTTTGCGGAAGGCTGCAAGCTGGCGAGTGAAATGGTGGGTAATTCCATAGTGTTAAATATGTGTTATATAGGTGTTACGCTATGGATATTTGCTTATAGAGCCTTGAATTTGTTGTGTTTTCAGAAGCGGCTTGTGTGTAGAGTCACGATAGATTGTGTGTAAAGACACGAAGGATTGTGTGTAAAGACACGAAAGCTAGCTTCCTGTGTGTGAAAACACGAAAGAGCTTGACCGTGTGTGTGAAAACACGAAACATGGGGCATGGTGTGTGAAATCACGAAAGACGGCGACCGTTCTCCCTTGCTGCCTGATAGGCAGGAACAAGGCGACTTTTTTGTTTGCGATATTTTTGATGCCGCACCCAAGGGTGATATGGCTTCGATGGCGCATCCAATCTTTTCGCTTTCCACAAAACCGGATCATCGAGTTCGGCGATACGAAGATGGAACGGGGCGCAATTATCTGGAAGTGAAACCATCCTCAGATGGCTTGGCAACAATTCATGATCGTGACGTACTGATTTACTGCATCAGCCAAATTATGGCAGCTCTCAACAAGGGCCAGAAGGTTTCGAAAATCGTTCGATTGAAGGCGTTCGACCTTCTAAAAGCCACGAACCGGCCATCGGACGGGCGCGGTTATAGCGGCCTTCGAAGCGCCCTCGCTCGGCTTCAAGGTACACAGATTGAGACGAACATCGTGACCGGCGATGTGGAGCAGCTGGATATTTTCAGCATTATCGACCGGGCACGTATTGTGCGTGAAGCCCGTGACGGTCGGATGCAGGAAATCGAAATCACCCTTTCGGATTGGGTGTTCAATGCGATTCAAGCGCATGAAGTTCTGACCCTTCATCGAAATTACTTTCGACTGCGTAAGCCCTTAGAACGTCGTATTTATGAGATTGCTCGCAAACACTGTGGCTCGAAGAAGGAATGGAAAATCGGGCTTTCATCTCTTCAAGATAAGTGTGGATCTGCATCAACCACGCGTGAGTTTAAAAGGCTTGTTGGCAACATCGTCGCTCAAGATGATGCTCATAGTCACATACCGGATTATTCTGTGCGATTAGTCGACAATATGGTCGTATTTGTGAACCGTCATGCAGAAAAGCCGCCTGCCTTTGCCGCACCGTCTGGGGCAATCCGTTTGAGTTCTGACGTATATCAGGAAGCTCGTAAGGTTGCGCCGGGATGGGATATCTACACGCTAGAGCAAGAATGGCGCGGATGGATGGCCGATGGGGGTCTCGATGCACCGGCGAACCCGGACAAGGCGTTCCTTGGGTTTTGCCGCAAAGTCTTTGAGAAGCGCGGCAAGCCCTAGCTACCCTTGCCTTTCTGCTCTTCAAGCAACAGCTCTAAGCCCTGCCATAGTGTAACATCGCGCGTTAAGCAAAATGCGCGGAAGTCATCTACGATTCGCTTGGGGCCAGGTATCGAAATCTTGTCCTGCGGCTCTTTGCGTTTGGGACCAGGTTTGAGGCGTATCGTAGGCTCCCTGCTAACGAAGCCTAGGTCGGCACCGGCCCTGACGGCATCGTTTAATGAGCTGCCATCGACCTTTGGCCGAGGCTTGGGTGATGGTGTTGTCTTGGGCAGGTCGATCCCGCCTGAGAAGCCGTATTTCCCGCTCATGCCGCCTGCTCCTTAGTAAGGGTTGCAATGACGGTCTGCGCGTATTCTCGGGCATTCTCGATGGCGCTGGCCACCTGCTTCATGGCCTTGCCGGATACAGACGCGGTTTTACCCTGCATTTCTTGCGTTACGATTTCAGGCAGTTCTGACAAGAGCACACTGTCCCGGAAGATGCGAGTGTAAGGCGCGCGCTTGGCGATCCGAACGGGTAGCGTCGGGATGTTGTTGAGCTCCATTTCTTGCCGCACGTCGCGCTCATCCGTGGTCTGGAACGCGGCGTTGGTGCGAGTGAACAAGAGAGCGTAGTTGATTTGCGCGCGGATCATGTTTGCTGTGGTTTGTACCAAGCGGACCGCTTGAGCGGCTTGTCGGGCTTCCATGGGCGAGCCATCGAGCGGGATGATGCACAAATCTGTCCGCGACAGCGCGAAAGTAACGATCTGATCCTTCGACCCCTCAAGGTCGATAATGAGATAGTCGGCCTCGTCGGATAGCTTGTCGATGAGTTCGACCGTCTCTTCTGCCTGCGGTCGCGCATGAACCGTGAAAGGGACGTCCCTGCCCTCTCTTTCACGAGCTTGTGCCCATGCGAGAATGTTGGCGTTCGGGTCCAGATCGAGAATGGCAACGCGACCGCCAGATATGGCGATCTGTTCGGCCAAGAGCATGGCGGACGTGGTTTTCCCCGAGCCGCCTTTCGGGTTTGCGAAGGTGATTACATACATAAAATGAAACTGCCTGTTTTTAACTCTAACGTCAACATTGTCATTATCTTTAATTATAGAGTTAATGTTACCGACATAGTTAAAGATAATGTTATAGGTACTTTAACGGAATCGACTTCGTTACATCCCGGTCGTTAAGCCCTAAGGGATTTCAGTAATGGAACCGCAGCTGTGCGATCTCTAGGCTCTGGCCGTCGCCAGACCCACTGACACGGTAGACCATACGATCTTCCTGAGAAATCCGCCGTGACCACCAGCCGGTCAGATCGCCCTTCAAAGGTTCGGGCTTGCCTGTTCCTTTGAAGGGGGTCCGTTTGCATTGCTTGATCAGCTCGTTGATCCGGTCACGTACTTTGTCGTTAGTATTGACCCAGTGCTGATAGTCTTCCCAGGCCTGATCGGAGAAAACTAGCTTCACTCGGCCAGCTCACGCTCTTCGCCAGTTCCAGCATCGAGTTGCGCGATCGACGCGCGCAAGCGGGATGCGTTTTTCGGTGTGGACAAGAGGTGCAACGTCTCGTTGACGGCGTTCCAGGTGTCCAACGAGACGACGACGACGGACTCACCTTTTTTGCGCGTCACGACAACTTCTTGCTTGTCATGGATCGCTCGATCCATGACGCTCTTCAGCTGAGCGCGTGCGTCTGAGTAGGTCATAACATCCATGTCGAATCTCCTTTACTTCTCTCTATATGTACAAAATTAAGTACAAGTAAAGAGGCCGCGCGAAACAAAGGGTCATATTGACGCGAAGCTTAGCGGCTTGGCTTGGGCAGGGGCGGCAATCACAGGCTTCCGATCGACCGATTCATCGCGCCAAGTGCTTTTCAAGTGCGGCGTTGATCGTCTTGCACAGGCGCTCAAATTGGCGCTCACTCCCTATCGGCAGCACAGACGACGGATTAGTTGCCATCTTTTGCAGAAACAGCCTTGTCGGTCGCGTTTTGTGGAAGCTGATGGACAGTGCGTCGAACGCCGCCTCAAAGCGGCGGGCTATGCGGGGAATGTGGGTATTTAATTCCAGTGTCTTGCCCTTTAATTCTTTCGCGTAGGCTTCGCGCACAAGCGCTTCGTAAACCGCCGGGCCCAAAATATCTTCAATGTCAGCTTCGGGGGGCGGCACCTCGAATGCTTCGCTAGCGAAGACGACATTATCCGATCGGATAAGCTTGCCTTTGACCAAATCGTCGCGAGTTGCCTTTGCGTCCTTTTCATCATCGAACAGGACAAGCACTTTCAGTTGCTCCGACGTTAGCAACGCGACCATGTAATGAACTTTTTGCGCGCCCCCCGCGGGCGTGATGGTAAGACGTTCGTCAAGACCGACTTTGCCTTGGTCGTTAAGGTGCGCCGATACAGCCGATAATATCCAAAAGTCCGTGACTCCCTCGACGACCAAGTTGTTCGGGCCGATGAACAGGCTTTGGGCAAGGTCATAACCTAGTGCGGCCTGCAATGGGAACAGGGTTCGGGCATCGCCTGTAGGGTCGTTCGATACGGTCGTGCCAGCTTCTTCGGCAATATTTACGGTTCGCACCCAATCCAATTGATGCGTTGGCACCATGAACGGCGAATGCGTCGTATAGACAATTTGATTGGCAAAATCTTCTTCAAGGTGACGAAGTAAATCGCCCTGCGAACGCGCGTGAAGATACAGCCCCGGTTCGTCTAAAAGCAGAATTGCGCCTTCGGCTTCACCATCTTCGGTATCCGCCGCGAACACAACGTAGAATGCGAAGAACCATTGAAAGCCACGGCTTCTTTCATCAAGATTAACTTCAACGTCATACGTGCTGTTCGGGTCGGAAATCAGCGTATCAAAGTGTTCGGCGTCAAGGTTAAATCGGACCTTTAATTCTCGGTCCTTCCAACGCTTCCGGATGGCAGCCGTTACAACGGAACCGGCGCGATTGGCTAACTGCCCACGGGTTTCTTGATCCTGGCATCATCGCAAGGTTTGTTCGCTGAGTAACGCTAAGAGAGAACATTCAGTAAACACACTTTGTTAATCCAAAGCCTTTGCAACTCTGTAAGCAGTTGATCTGCCTATACCAAGCTGTTTGGCTGC
>Ga0208413_1002062_pt1 | contig 11851 bp, 10 predicted proteins | sample AntAceMetag02UKD_FD_184761 | JGI IMG/M metagenome (GOLD analysis project Ga0208413, IMG submission 184761) | Saline lake microbial communities from Ace Lake, Antarctica - Antarctic Ace Lake Metagenome 02UKD (SPAdes) (version 2) | ecosystem: Environmental > Aquatic > Non-marine Saline and... | reverse complement strand
CGGAATCACCAAACCTCAATCGGCTCGTATCTTCGAACGACGAGATGGTGTATCCCGGCCAGGAGGACTCGTATTTTGAAATCGGCCAGCAAGCGCTGGATCTCATCGAGCTCGCCCAGTCGCGCTGCTCGCGCGAAAGCCTGCCGCGGATCCTAGATCTGCCGTGCGGCCATGGCCGGGTCATGCGTTGGCTGCGGGCCGAGTTTCCCGAATCCGAAATCGTCGCCTGCGATCTCAATCGTAATGGAGTCGACTTCTGCGGGGACCCGTTTCAAGCGCAAGGGATCTACTCGGAGAGAGATCTCAACCAAGTCCACTTCAAGGCAGGATTCGATTAGGTTTGGTGTGGCTCCCTCTTCACCCACCTGCCGTTGGCCGCCCAGCAGACTACCCTCCAGCGACTCCCAGAATGGACCATCGAGGACGGCATCATCGTGCTCACCGTGCAGGGCCGATTTATGGCCACGCAATTGGATCAAGGGGATGCCGAATATGCCGATAACGTAGACATCGTCGGTCTGCCAGAGGACTTCAAAGCAACCGGTGCCAGCTATCCGTCCCTACGACGAAGATCCGACCGGCGAATACGGCCTGACGTTGCATTCCCCAGCTTCCATTGGGCAGTGGATTCAACAGCAACCCGGAGTCATCTTGCGCGGATATTTCGAGCCGGCATGGGGCTTGCAGGACGTGCTAATCCTCTACAAAAAATCCGGTTACTTCGGTCCGCTGTTTTGAGGGAGACTTTTGCTCTCCGGAAAGCTGCGGCATTTTGATTCAAATATTTACCGAAGAACGCAAAGCCAGCCGGAGATAGCCTGCTGTTTCGTCGTTCTCCGCTCCCGTGAATACTTCGCGCCTTCGTCGTCACCGGGTAGCTGCGAGCGGGAGCGAGTGGAACCGTGGGCGGCTCGCTTCCGCTTGCCGCTACCACGATAAAACGGCGGGCGCGCCCTACTCCGTTTTCTCCGTTCGCTCTGGTGAAAATGAATGCGGTGGATTGGCGGTTTGAAAAACTGAGAGGCTGAAATTGGGATCGGCTGGCGGGGTGGATGAAACGGCGCGCTCGGCGATCACGCCCTACCTTCCGGGTTCGCGGGATAAGCGGCGGTTTCGGGTGTTTTACCGGATCGGGGGAGATTCAAACGGTGGTATTCGATTGATAATTTACGGATGCGCGTCCGGGGCTCGCCGAAGTTCATCGGTCTGGGGCTGATTTTCGGCTTTCTCCCGCGGCAGCTGGCCGTTTGCCTTGGCGGCCATGAAGATACTTATCACCGGAGTCTGTGGATTTGTCGGTAGCACCCTCGCCCGGACTATCGCGGCCTCCGGTGCGCATGAGCTCGTCGGGCTCGATAACTTCATTCGCCCGGGCAGCGAATCCAACCGGAAGGATCTCAAGTGTCTCGGGGTCAAGCTGTTCCACGGCGACATTCGCAGTGCCTCAGATTTGGAGGCGCTGCCCTCCGTGGACTGGGTCATCGATGCGGCGGCCAATCCGAGTGTGCTGGCTGGCGTGGACGGCAAGACCAGTTCCCGCCAGTTGGTGGAGCACAACTTAGCTGGCACCATTAACATGCTGGAATTCTGTAAGTTGCACGGTGCGGGATTCACCCTGCTGAGCACCAGCCGAGTCTACTCCATTCCGGGCCTCGCGGAGCTGCCCGTCGAAATTCACCGCGGTGCCTACCGGCCAGATTCCAGTAAATCGCTGCCCCCCGGCATTACGGGGGCCGGCGTCAGCGAAGACTACACCACCATGGCGCCGGTTTCGCTATACGGGGCCACCAAAGTCGCGAGCGAAGCCATGGCCCTAGAGTATGGTGCGACCTTCGACTTTCCGGTCTTCGTGAACCGGTGTGGGGTGATGGCAGGAGCCGGACAATTTGGCCGTCCCGACCAAGGTATTTTCGCGTTTTGGATCAACAGTCACCTCGCTCGGCGACCGCTCAAATACATCGGTTTCGACGGACAAGGACATCAAGTCCGCGACTGCCTGCATCCTCGCGACCTCGTGCCTTTGTTAGAAAAGCAGTTTGCTCGCCCCACCCTCGCCGCCACCGACCGGATCATCAATGTCAGTGGGGGCGCGCCGTCCATGATGTCGCTCCGCCAACTCACCGCTTGGTGCGACCAGCAATTCGGGGCCCATCCGGTCGCCACGGAGCCTAGCCCACGGCCGTTCGACATCCCTTGGATGGTATTGGATTCGACCAAGGCCGATCGCCTCTGGGGCTGGACACCGGAGACCCCTACCCTGCATATACTTGAGGAGATCGTCGCCCACGCCCGCCAACACCCAGATTGGCTGGATCAATCGGCTCCATTCTAAACCAGACCGATTTGAACACGCCCAATCCCACACTCAGCGCCCCGACCTTGTTTTCGGTGATCATACCGGCGCGGGACGAAGAGGAGTCTCTCCCGCTAACGATTGCGGCGATCCATAAGGTCTTCGAGAGAGAGGCTATCCCCCATGAACTGGTTGTCATCGACGACGGCAGCTCTGATCGCACTTGGGAGGTCCTCAGCGAGCTGCAAGCGACCTACCCAGGCTTGGCTCCCGTGCAAAACCGGGGACCCCATGGCTTCGGTCGCGCGATTGTTTATGGTCTTAACCAAAGTAAAGGTGACGCGGTTGTCATCATGATGGCGGACAGTTCGGATGACCCTGAAGACGCGGTCAAATACTGGAAGATTTTGGGCGAAGGCTATGAATGTGCCTTCGGCAGTCGCTTCATCAAAGGCGGCGCGGTTTACGATTATCCGAAGTTCAAACTCTTCGTCAATCGACTCGCCAACCTGTTCATCAAGACGCTCTTCAACATTCCGCTCAACGATACCACGAACGCTTTTAAGGCCTACCGTCGCACAGCTATCGATGGTTGCCGGCCGTTCCTTTCGCCCCACTTCAACCTCACGGTGGAGATCCCGTTGAAAGCCATGGTCCGCGGGTTCTCTTGGCAAGTGACACCCATCACTTGGCACAATCGCCAATTCGGTGAAGCGAAGCTAAAGATCAAGGAAATGGGCAGCCGCTACTTCTTTATCTGCATGTATGTTTGGATGGAAAAATACTTCAGCCGCGGCGATTACCGGAGGCCCGATGATCGGACCTAAAATCCGCTTTGCGCCGGCCGTAGGGATGCTAACCCTGCTCTCTTTCTCATGATCTATCTACTCGGAGGTTCCGGCTATGTCGGACAAGCTTATCAAGCGCTGCTCACCCAGAAAGGGGTCCCCTTTCGCAATCTGCGACGGGCTGATTTGGACTACACCAATGTCGCTACGCTGACGGGCGCGCTGCAACAAGATCGCCCCGATTTTTTGATCAATGCGGCGGGCTACACGGGGAAACCCAACGTCGATGCCTGCGAAAAGGACAAGGCCGAATGCCTCTTCGGCAACGGGGTATTGCCCGGCCGAATCGCCGCCGCGTGCCAAGCCGCCGGCGTCCCGTGGGGCCATGTTTCGAGCGGCTGTATTTACACCGGTTCGCGCGAAGACGGGGCCGGGTTCACAGAGGACGACCCGCCGAACTTCTCGTTCCGCACCGATAACTGCTCTTTCTACAGCGGCACTAAGGCCCTCGGGGAAGAAGCCCTGCTCGATGCGAAAGATGTATTCATTTGGCGACTACGTATCCCTTTCGATCATCGGGACGGCCCCCGGAACTATCTCACAAAGCTCTTGCGCTATCAGCGACTTTTGGAGGCGGAAAACTCCATCTCCCAGCTGCACGAATTCGTGGCGGCCACGTTCGCCTGCTGGGAAAAAAAAATCCCCTTCGGCACCTACAACGTCACTAACCCGGGCCACATTACGACCCGCGAGGTCGTAGCCCTGATCCAAGCAAGTGGCGTCTCCGATCAAAAATTCGACTTCTTCGACGACGAAACTGAATTCATGCGGATCGCGGCTAAGACGCCCCGCTCCAATTGCGTGATGGATTCCGGCAAACTCGCTGCGGTGGGAATCGAGATGACGGCAGTGCGCGAAGCCATCCGCCGTGATCTCACCAACTGGCAACCTGAGAAACCTACGCTATGAAAATCCTCGTAACCGGCGGCTGCGGCTTCATCGGCAGCAACCTCATTCGTCACCTTCTGGAGACCCCTGAGCATCAGGTGCTCAACGTCGATAAACTCACCTACGCGGGAAATCCTACTTCCCTGGCTGATCTGGAGGGCAAGGCGCGCTACCAGTTTTCGCAGACCGACATTTGTGATGGCACAACCTTGGCGCAGGTTTTTGCGGAATTCGATCCCGATTGGGTGATGCACCTCGCGGCGGAATCCCACGTGGATCGATCAATCGATGGCCCCGGGGAGTTTGTGCAGACCAATGTGGTAGGCACCTTCACCCTGCTGCAGGCGGCTCGAAACCATTTCGATAATCTAGCCGCCTCGAAGCAGAACGACTTCCGCTTCCTCCACGTCTCGACCGACGAAGTCTATGGCTCACTCGGAGCCGAGGGGCTCTTCACCGAAACCACCGCTTACGACCCACACTCGCCCTACTCCGCCAGTAAAGCAGCTTCGGACCATCTTGCCCGCGCTTGGGCCGACACCTACGGCCTGCCGGTTTTGGTGACCAATTGCTCCAACAATTACGGCCCCTACCAGTTCCCCGAGAAGCTGATCCCGGTGGTGATCCTCAAGGCCCTGCGCGGCGAGCCAATCCCCGTTTACGGCAAAGGCGAGAACATCCGCGACTGGCTCTACGTGGGCGATCATGCGGAAGCCCTGCACACCGTCATCGCTCGCGGCGCCATCGGGCAGACCTACAACATTGGCGGTAACAACGAACGACAGAATATTGACCTCGTCAGACTATTGAGTGGATTGCTGGATGAACTCCAACCCCGGGCCGACGGCAAGGCGTATGCGGATCAAATCACTTTTGTGACCGATCGGCCGGGCCATGATCTTCGTTATGCGATTGATGCGTCTAAGATAAAGGCAGAGTTGGGATGGTCACCGCGACAAGATCATACCTCCGGTTTTCGTAAAACCGTGCAGTGGTATCTCGACAATCAAAACTGGACGCAGCGCATTCTCAGCGGCGACTACCAACTCGAACGACTCGGCCAAGCCTGATCGAAGAAACTAAAACTCTCATGAATCGAAAAGGTATTATTCTCGCCGGCGGCAGCGGCACGCGGCTTTTCCCGCTGACCATCGCGGTGTCGAAACAACTCATGCCGGTTTATGACAAACCGATGATCTACTACCCGTTGTCGGTTTTGATGCTCTCCAACATCCGGGAGATTTTGATCATTTCGACTCCGCAAGATCTCCCGCTTTTTGAGAAACTGTTGGGCGACGGGTCGGCGTTTGGCTTAAAACTCACCTACGCCGAACAGCCGAGTCCGGATGGATTAGCGCAAGCGTTCGTCATCGCGGCGGACGTCGGCTTTCTCGATGGCAGCGAACCGTCGGCCCTGATTCTCGGCGATAACATGTTCTATGGTCACGATTTCGTGAATGCGCTCGCCGCCGCGACGGTGCAGCCCCAAGGCGCTACCATCTTCGGCTATCATGTCGCCAATCCCGAGGCCTACGGTGTAGTCGAATTCGACAAGGATGGAACCGTGCTCTCGCTCGAAGAAAAACCTGAGTCACCAAAATCCAATTACGCCATTCCGGGACTTTATTATTACGACACCAATGTCGTGGAATTTGCGCGCCAGCTGAAGCCCTCCCCACGCGGTGAACTGGAAATCACCGACCTCAATCGTTGTTATTTGGAGCGGGGTGATTTGCACGTTGAGTTGCTAGGTCGAGGCACGGCTTGGCTCGATACCGGAACGCATGACTCGCTGCTAGAGGCGGGCGAATTCGTCAGTATCATATCGAATCGCCAAGGTCAAAAAATCGCCTGCCTGGAGGAGATAGCATTCGCCAAAGGCTGGATCGACGACGCTCAGCTCGATGCCCAAATCGCCAAACTGGGCAAATCATCCTACGGCGCTTACCTGAAAGCTTGGCCGCGCCAACGGGGCTGAGCTTCCCTCATCGTGGTCAAGGTCTCGTTCATTATCCCCCTCTACAATGGCTTGGCGCTGACCCAAGCATGTCTCCGGACTCTGCGGGAAACGCTGCCGCCGGATCTGACGCATGAGATCTTCTTTGTGGATGACGGCAGCACCGATGGGACCCGCGCCTGGCTTGCTACCCTAGAGACGCCTTGCCGGGTGCTGCTCAATAAAACCAATCAGGGCTACGCCGGTTCCAACAATCGCGGCGCCCGCGAAGCGACGGGCGAATATCTCGCACTGCTTAATAGCGACCTAGAGCTGACCCCGGGCTGGATCGAGCCGATGCTCAACGCCCTAGAGGAGGATCGGACAATCGCGCTCATCGGCAACGTGCAACGGCGATTCGACGACAACGCAATCGACCACGCCGGCATCCGCTTCAAAGCCGATGCGAAACTTGAGCACATCCGTGAGCTACCCTCCGCAGGTAGTATTCGCCGGAAGCCGATCCGCTACGTGCCCGCCGTAACCGCCGCCTGTTGCTTGGTTCGTCGTAAGGTATTTCTAGATACGGGCGGAGGGTTCCAACAGGAATTTCAAAACGGCGGGGAAGACGTGGACCTAGGTTTAGCTCTGGCGGACCGGGGACAGCGGGTGGCCATCGCGCTCAATAGCGTGGTGCGGCATCACGTCAGCGCTTCGCGCGGCAAGGCGCGCCCGCATGATGAAGCCAATAGTCGTCGTCTCTTCGGCCGCTGGCGGGGTGAAATCATCAACCTTTGCGCCGACGATTGGGCGCGGCAAAAGATTCGCCTCTGGCGCGAGGACCGCACGCAGGTGCCTTGGCAGGTTTTGCGGAGCGCGCTAGCTTACCGATACCGTTGGTCGAAAAGCGTGCCTCACGTCGCTTGGATAGAGGTCGGTAGTGCAATTTTTTACGAAGAAATTCACTGGCGTAAGACACTGCAAATTCCCCGGCCACCAGCCGGGGACGATCCGTCGGCCTATCGGCTCGCCGGAGTGCGGAGGGATCAAATCAACGACGACAGTTGCTCATTCCGTAATAAATTTACGGTGGTATTCGCGCCCGGAACCATTGAACGCAATGTGTTCATCAACGGTTTTGTCATGCCGCCGACCAAGCATCGTCCAGAGACTGCCGGCGAGCTCGGGCTCAAACTCACAATCAACGGGGTGCAAAGTGAATCGTTTTTTCCGCTCAACGACACTCACTTCAATTGCGGCATAGACCGGCCTAAAGTGGTGATGGACGAACCCGTAGAGCTGACGGTTGAACTCATTGGCACTCAGCGGGAAGATTTCAAGGCTTGGCTCGGCCGGATAACCCTGCGGTGGCCCCTACCGCGTCACTGGCGGATGCACCTGGAGGCCCACCGACCGCAGTTGAAGAATCGCCGACTGCGCATCGGACAGATCCTCTGCGATGAGCGCGTCGTCTACGATTTCAAACACCGACAACCGCTTCGGATCAACCGGCGCGAACGCCAGGACCACCCGTTGGGGATAAATGTCGTGGGTTGGTTTCGGGCCGAATTAGGCATCGGCGAGAGTGCCCGCTGCATGGCCCGCGCTGTCGCCACCAGCGATCTCCCTCATGCCTTGGTCGACATGAAACTCCCCTGTCTGAATCGTATGGGCGACCCGACGTTCGCCTCCCGGCTCCAGCGCACCAATCCTTACCGCATCAATGTGTTTCATATCGATCCACCGGTTTCCGGTGATATCGATCATCACCATGGTGATACCTTCCGGCAGGATCGGCTCAATATCGCTTACTGGGCCTGGGAGTTGCCGGAGTTTCCCGATGCTTGGGTGGGTGCCTGCCAATACTACGACGAAATTTGGTGCCCCTCGGCGTTCGTGCGCGACGCGATCGCCGCCAAAGTGCCTTTGCCGGTGCTTGTCATGCCTCACGCGATCAACTTCACCGTGCCCGTGGGCGACCAACGCGCTCGGTTTAATCTGCCCCAAGACCGCTGCACGTTCCTGTTCCTGTACGACCTGAACTCGTATCAGGAACGCAAAAATCCGCACGCCGTAATCGAGGCCTACCGTCTGGCTTTCCCCCATGAGTCCGGCGTGCAACTGGTCATTAAAACGCAAAATCGAGAACGGAATCCGGCGGCCTACCAAGTCCTCGAAACCGCCCTCGCTAGCCTGCAACATACCACGCTCATTGACCAGACGCTCAGCCGCGATGACGTTCACCGTCTCGAGGCGGCCTGTGACGTGTTTGTATCGCTGCACCGCTCCGAGGGATTTGGTTTGGCGGTAGCCGAAGCCATGTTCTTAGGCAAACCGGTAATCAGCACCGATTGGTCTGCCACGGCTGAGTTTTTAAACACCACCAATGGCTATCCGGTTCCGTATGATCTCATCGAGCTCAGCGAAACCCATGGGCCTTACGAAAAGGGTCAAATCTGGGCCAACCCGCGCGTCGAAGCGGCGGCCGCTTGGATGCAGGAAATCGTAGCCCATCCGGCCGCCGCAAAGCAGCGGGGCAAACAAGCCGCCGCCGACATTCGCGAGCACTACGCCCCGACCGTAATCGGCCAACGCTACGCCAAGCGGATCGAGGCCATGAGGCTCTGGCCGGATTAATCCGATTTGCTCTCGTCCACGATCACCCGGCCTTTGATCGCAAATCCGAGCAGACACACCGCGAGTCGACGTTCGTCGCCGGACGCAGCGACGACATTGAGCGCATCCGATTCCACCCGCAATCGGTTCTCACCCGGCTGGAGGATGATACCCGCTAACCGCCATTCCCGCGGTTGGGTATCCACCGGTTGCTGCCACAACACATTTCCGGCCTGGGTGAGCCGAGCCGTGCGGGCCGTGTGGGCCGTCCACTCTCCTCGGATCTGCACCTCCAGCGGATAAGGAAAAGGATTAGAAATCACGATATCGGCATCGGTTTCTGACCACCGCCATTGTCGTTTTCGATTCGTCTCCGCGCGATACCAAGGTCGCGGAAAATCAACCGTCATCTCGGCGTAGCGCACTTCGTCCGGCAGCATCTCGGCATTGGTTATCCGAATCGAGTAAGTCTCCCCGGGGCGGGGTTCCAAAGAGAACGGTCCCACAAACAAGGTGAGGTTGCCCAGCAGGAGCAACGGCCACCAACGGCGGCCAATCGGCACCAGTAAATTGAAAGCCAGCAGCATGGGCAAAAGCACTCGGCTGGATGCGCCCGGGTAGCCCTCCCACACGGCTGGCCCCAGACTGAAGGTCAATAGCGTGAACGGGATCATCATGCGCCACGCCGCCTGTCGCCACTGCCACCACGCCAACAAAAATACCGCTTGAACGGTGATGCTCAGGTGCGTGGCGATTCCCGCGGAGAGAAATTTCCAGCGGGTCTCCCCGTTTGACATGCTACTGATCAGTTCCATCCAACGCTCTCCGTAAGCGACAAACGGAACCGCAAAGTTCCTAGCTCCAGCGAGCGAACCACTTTCCGCAAATCGCCACTTCAGAAACAAAAACCAAACCAGCAACGGCATGGCGACCAACACGCCCTGAGCCACTGATCGACTCCAGCCTCGCCCATTATTCCACCGCGCCGGCGCCAGCGCGCCGGCGGCCAGCAGATTGGTTTCTTTGGCCAAACCGCTCAGCGCTAGAACGGCGGTGGCTCGCCATGATTTCCCCTGCTCGATCCAGCGTAGCGCCAGCGCCAATAGCAGCAGACTGGGGCCATCCACCAGCGACGAAAATGCGCTAAACCACACCCCCACTGAAAGCATGATGCCCAGCCACCGGATCGATCGATCCCACGTTGTCGGCGGAAACCAGCGGAGCAGCAGCCAGCCTAGAAAAAACCAAGATACCACGTTCTGCAGCGCGTAGACATTGAGCACCCAATTCGGCTGGCCCAGCCCCAGCACATAAGCAGTCCAGGGAAGGAGGATACGACGGGCCCGGTAAGGCAGGTTGTCGATGGACTCCGTCAAAGTCGGATCCGCTAACGTCGGATCAATCGCGAGTTGCGCATAATACTGCGCATCGTAACCCGAGGACCGAAAGTGGCGGTAGACGGTGACATCTCGTTCTTCGATCCAATCAAAATCCCGCGCCGGCTCATCGCCCTGACCCAGCAAGTAAGTGAAACCGTATTCGGGGACATAATACTCCGCTGCCTTGGTCAAAACCCCCCCGGCCGCCAGACCGTAGAGCAGCACCAATCCCGGGCGAATCCCGGAGGGTTCGCGCGGTATCGACAGCCATGACCAAAACTGTTTCAGCATAGAATGAGACTACGCAGCACGAGCGATGCGAGAGCGTCAACCGCTCTTCGGAGCCCTCTTTCTCAACCTGTCTCAGGCGTTGCAGCCCCTGCCCTCTTTCAACTCAATCACCGTCAACTTATGCCGAAACTCTCCATCGTCATCCCTTGCTACAACGAATGCGACACCGTCGTCTCGCTGATCGATGCCGTCCAGGCCGCCCCCATCGACATCGAGCAAGAGATCATCATCGTCAACGATTGCTCCAATGACGGCACCAAAGAGGTGCTCGATGAGCAAGTCGCCCCCCGGGTCGCCAAGGTGCTGCACCACGCGGTCAACCAAGGCAAAGGCGCTGCGCTACGCACCGGGATTCGCGAAGCCACGGGAGATTTTGTGATCATCCAGGACGCTGATCGCGAGTATGACCCGCAAGATTACCCGCGGTTGTTGAAACCTCTCCTGACGGGCAACGCGGATGTGGTGTTTGGCTCGAGATTCATCGGCGGAGAGCAGCATCGCGTGCTCTATTATTGGCACTCTTTGGGAAACCAGTTTCTTACCATGCTCTCGAATATGTTCACGAACTTGAACCTCACCGATATGGAATGCTGTTATAAAGTATTTCGTCGCGAGATCATTCAAGACATCGAGATCGAAGAAAACCGCTTTGGCGTAGAGCCGGAACTCACCGCGAAGATTTCCCGCAAGGAATGCCGGATCTATGAAGTCGGCGTCAGTTACGCCGGCCGCACCTATGCCGAGGGTAAAAAGATCGGCTGGCGGGACGGCGTTCGCGCCATCTACGCCATTCTGAAATACAACGTCTGGCACCGCTAAGCGGGATGCTGCTCTACGACCTTTCTCACACCAGCCACAGCCGCGCGCGGACCGGTGTCCAGCGGGTAGCCTTGGAATTACGCCGCGCCTTGAAAGACCTGTCGCACGAGGTCCAGGAAGTCACCTATGACCCGCATGGACAGAGCTGGCGCTTCCTCCGCCAGTGGGAACAGGCGGCGCTGGATCGGCCGGTCGTCGCCGCCAAGCGCCGCGGCGCTTACTGGCCTTGGTCCGCGCAGCTCCGAGGCAGGATTGATCGCCTCGGTCGTCGAGCTCGACCGACGGTGCAGCTTCCACCGGACGGCTCGGGTTTTTTCACTCCCGAGATTTTCACGCAACGCACCGGCACGATGTTGCCCGCGCTATTTGAACATCTGAGCGGTCCCAAGGTCGCGTTGTTTCATGATGCGATCTCGATGCGGATGCCTGATCTGGCCCCGCTGAGCACCGTCGGACGATTCCCCGCTTACTTGGCAGAACTCCATGATTTTGACGGCGTCATGGCCGTATCCGAAGATTCGAGACAGTCCTTGATCGGCTACTGGGATTGGGCGGGATGGGAAAACCATCCCCCGGTGATCGCAGCTTCCCTCGGTCTCGACCATCTGGTCCCGCGGGGCACTCCCGATCTCCCACCGGTTATTGCTCCAACCGATAAAACCATCCCGACCGTTCTCTGCGTCGGCTCTCTCGAAGGCCGTAAAAACCACCTCACCTTGCTCGACGCCTCTGAGCGGCTTTGGAGTCAGGGCGAACAGTTTCAACTTCGGCTCATCGGCAC
>Ga0208413_1002058_pt1 | contig 11869 bp, 8 predicted proteins | sample AntAceMetag02UKD_FD_184761 | JGI IMG/M metagenome (GOLD analysis project Ga0208413, IMG submission 184761) | Saline lake microbial communities from Ace Lake, Antarctica - Antarctic Ace Lake Metagenome 02UKD (SPAdes) (version 2) | ecosystem: Environmental > Aquatic > Non-marine Saline and Alkaline... | reverse complement strand
GCCGCGGCCCCCATCGGCCCTGGCCGAGGCCGCGGTCGCTCCGCTGACCGAAGCATGATCGGCAATTCGCCTCAGACTTTACTGCGATCTATTATACGCTATTTAATACACGTATTTTATTTCGTATTTTAGTTGCCATGGAGCTAACCGCCACCTTTTCGTGGCGCCGCTACATATGGATATTCTTACCACTGTTCTAAATCCCGGGGTGCTTTTCTTCATCCTCGGGTTCGTTGCCGTTCTACTGAACTCGAATCTGTCGATTCCTGAGCCGGTCGTTAAATTCGTTTCGCTCTACCTGATGCTGTCCATCGGGTTCAAGGGCGGCGTGAGCCTCTCGGAATCGAGTCTGTTTGGTGATGGTATCATCATCATCGGGATCATTCTCGGGATGAGCGCCTTAGTGCCGATCTACTCCTACTTTCTCCTCAAGAAAACGTTGGGCGTGGCCGATGCCGCCGCCGTGGGCGCGACCTACGGTTCGAACAGCACGCTCACCTACATCACTGCCGCCGGCTTCCTCACCTCGATCGGCGTGGGTTACGAGGGCTACATGACGGTGGCCTTGGTCGTGATGGAAACTCCCGCCATCATTTTGGCGGTCATCATGGCGCAGATGGGGTCCAAAAAACCCGGGGCCAAAGGCACCAAAGCAGTCATTAAAGACGCGTTGACCGACGGCACCCTCCTCGTGCTGGTCGGCAGTATGGCCATCGGGTTCGTGCTGAAGACGCTGGGCACCGATGACTCCCCGCTATCCGCGTTCATTGGGGGCGATATGTTCACCGGCATGTTGGTTTTCTTCCTCCTCTACATGGGCACCATGGTGGGCCAGAAATTTAAAGAAATTGAATCCTTCCCGATCATCTTGGTCGCCTTCGCCGTGCTCGCGCCGGTGGTCAATGGGGCGATCGCCATCCTGCTCAGCAAGTTTTTCGGCTTAGCCCACGGTGATGCCCTCCTCCTCACAATTTTGTGCGCCTCCGCTTCCTACATCGTCGCTCCGGCGATCCTCAAAGACGTGCTGCCGGAGGCCAATCCGGCCCGCTATCTGACCATGAGTATGGGCATCACCTTCCCGCTCAATATCATCGTCGGTATCCCCGTTTTCTGGTGGATCATTACGCACTGGGTGTAAGATTTCGGCCAAACTTAATTTTACTTCCCGACCGATTCGGTTAGTTCTTTCTTCAACATGATCCATGACAAAGCCGCTGAGCTCATCAACCAACAGGTAGGCCACGAATTCGCCGCCTCCTATCAATATATCGCCGTCTCCACGTGGTGCGACGCTGAGGCCCTGCCGGAGATGGCCAAATACTTCGCCAAGCAAGCAGAGGAAGAACGGATGCATGCCCTCAAAATGGTCCAGTTCCTCAACGACACCGACCGCACCGTAAAATTCCTCGCGCTGCCCGCACCGCAATCCGAATTCAAATCCGCGGAGGAGATCATTCAAATATCCTACGATCAGGAGGTCAAAGTGACGGACCAGATCAAGGCGATCTACGATGCGGCCGCCGAACATAACGATCGCGTCACGCAAAACTTTCTGCAATGGTTCTTGGAAGAACAGGTCGAGGAAGTCGCCAGCATGGACACCTTGCTCAAGATCGCCCGCCGCGCCGGCAACGATCTGTTCCGTTTGGAAGACTATATCGCTCGCGAAGGTCACCCCGACGCTGCCGGAGCATAAGGCTCAAGCCCAATTGCGGCTAGAGATGAGAGCGGAAGATTTCTGGACAAACAGAAAATCGATCTGCCAAAGCGCTTGGTCCAGCGGACGAGCTCTCGGCTCGAATATATCGTAGAGTTGATAGCTATGTTCGGTAAACGTGCGGATTACCTCCTCGGCCAGGGGCACCGGTCCTATCTTCAAAATAGATACCTCGATTTGAATCACTTCAACCTGCCCAAATAACGACCCTGCTCCGGCCAATGCTTCCAACTCGTGCCCCTGTAGATCGAGTTTCAGAAACTGGCAGTCTTCAAATCTTTCCTCCTTTGCGATCTTATCCAAGCGAGCTACCGGTAGCCGAATGAGATTGGGAGCAGAGTCCTCAAGGTCAGTATCCAAAGCAATCCGGCTATTAGACTCCTCCATCAAAAATGAGACTTCATCAGCGGAGTTTCCCAGCAGGGCAGCGTGCATCTGAATACCTGAGTGATTTTGACAAATCTGCTCTAAAACCCCGGCCTTATCTGGCTGCGGCTCGATCATAAGAATCTTCGCCGCCGGAAAAACATCGGTCACCGCCAGCGACCATTCCCCTCGAAAGGCCCCGGCATCGATTATATGAGTCGGTCGAAAACCAGCGTCCCGAAGATTAATCAAACGGTCGACGGCGGTGAAAACACCTGCCCGCCATTTCACCCACCGCTTAAGTCTTTCAGGAATCAATCGTGTTAGCACCGCATTTTAGTCCATTCATCGGTGAACAGGTTGACAACAGAATCTATCAGACAATGCCGCAGTTGCGGCGCGCCCGGTCCAGCACGTCACGCGCAACGGTCTGGGCTTTGAGCGCGCCGTCTTTCAGGACCGATTCAACCTGGTCTAGATTGGCCGCCAACTCGATCCGACGCCCCCGCGCCTCGCGGTAGAATTCCCAATAGTGCTCGAATAGCGCCTTCTTCAAATCGCCGTAGCCGTAGCCACCCGCTTTGAGCTGGTTCATGATCTCGTCGTAAGTCTCCGCCGGGGCGAAGAACTTCAGCAGCTGGGATGCGGGTAACGTATCAGCATCGGGCTTCGGCTCCTCGCGGGTGCGACTGTCCATGACGATGGACATGATTTTTTTGTGCAGCTTCTTTTCCTCGCCGAAAATCTCGAGGGTGTTGCCGTAGCTCTTGCTCATCTTTTGACCGTCGAGACCGGGGATCACCGCCACTGCTTCCGAAATGGACGGCTTGGGGACGACAAAGGTTTCGCCGTAGGCTTGGTTGAACTTGATCGCGATATCGCGCGTCATCTCTAGGTGCTGTTTCTGATCCTTGCCCACCGGCACGATGGTCGTGTCGTAGAGCAAGATGTCGGCGGCCATCAGCACCGGATAGGCAAACAGCCCGAAGTTCGGCGCGATGCCTTTGGCGGTTTTGTCTTTGTAGCTGTGGGCCCGTTCGAGGAGCCCCATCGGGGTGAGCGTGCCCAGCAACCAGGTCAGCTCGCAGACCTCGGGCACGTCGCTCTGCCGCCAGAAAATGCTCTTGGTTGGGTCCAAGCCGCACGCCAACCAATCCAAGGCGATTCCCACCGTATTCGCCCGCCGCACCTCCGGATCGAAGACCGAGGTCAGCGAATGATAATCTGCGATGAAGTAATAACACTCGCCCAGGTTTTGGGCGGCGATAGCCGGACGCATCGCGCCAAAATAGTTGCCGACGTGGAGCGTGCCGGAGGGAGTGATGCCAGTGAGGGTGCGAGTCGCCATGGTAGTTTTTAAACGACCATTAGAGCACCAGCCGCCAACGAAGAACCAGCCCGTTTTTCTATCGCTGGTTCAATCACCGCCGCCGTAAGCCGCCGACCCAATTGCCTGCTTTGCGCTCTAGCCGGATCCCAGCTGGGCTAAAATCCATTCCGTCGGAGATGCATCAGTCGCGGCCATCAACGTGTGTCGTAGTTCCGCCGTGAGCGCTGTGATGGCCTCCCCGCGCGTCGCATCTTGCAATGCGCGTTGGAGCTCCGCCGCCAAGGCATCCGCCGTCACCGCCCCCTGAATGTATTCGGGATACATCGCCCGCTTCAGTAGCAGATTGGCGATGCCGATAAACTCTACCTTCACCATCAGGCGGCCCAGCCAATAAGTGAGCGGATCGGTCTTGTAGGTCACCGCCCCCGGAATCCCCGCGAGCGCACACTGCAACGACATCGTGCCGCTGGTGGTCAACACCGCCGCCGCGCCCAACGGCTCCGTCAGCGAACTGGTCGCGCGCAGCTCAACGGCAGCCGGTGGCGAAAACGAAGCAATGGTCTCCCGAATCGGCTCACTGGGATACAGCATCACCGCCAGCCGGCCGGCTCCGCCTTGGGCGTGCGCCGCCAGCATGACCGGAGTCAGCCGCTTCACTAATCCCTGCCTACTGCCCGGCAGCAGCAAGATGGGACCATCCGGATCGTAGGCCACCGGTGGTTGATAAGCCGGGTCGACGAAGGGATGCCCGACAAACGAAACCGGCAATGCCGTATCCGCATACACGTCCTTTTCGAACGGAAAAATCGAGGCGAGTCCGTCCAAATGGTCCGCCATCTGAAAACGGCGCTTAGCCCGCGAGGCCCAAATCTGCGGCGAAATATAATAGAGCAACTTCGTGGGACCGCCGGCCTTGGCCGCGACGCCGGCTTGGAAGAGCTTTTTCGCAATTCTCAGATTAAGTCCGGAGGAATCGACAAAACAAACCGCGACCGGGCGATGCTCACTTACCCAGCGCACTACTTCCGCCATCAGCGTGCGGTAAAACGAAAGCCGGCCAAACACGGCGAACCCCATCGTCGATTGCGCGGTGAGATCTGCAAGGAGCTGCGCGCCCGCAGCGGCGAGGGCCGGCCCGCCGAGGGCAGCGACTTTCCGGTCCGGCTGCTGAGCCAACAGTCCTGCGAGCATCCGGCCCGCGTGTTGATCACCCGAATGCTCCGCCGCGATCACCAACAGATCCACGCGCCCCTCAGCCGGAGCCGGCAATCGAAATGGCAGCGCGTTACTCATGGGGAGGCAGGATTGTTTTAACCACGAATGGACCCGAATTTACCCGAATGGCGCTACGCCTACCGGCTCCACGTCCTTTGGGGTTTTGCAGTTAAAAGAGGTTCCATCGCGTAGCGGTACCCCGCCCTTGCGGGACTATTCGCATTCATTCGTGGTTAGAAACTACAGGCTGAAGGCAGCGTCGTCACTGCTTCGCCGCCCGGATTTGCTCCGTGATCATGATTGCGACTTCCAGCGCTTGACGGCCCAGGGCGCCCCCCACCTTGGGCTGATGCGCCGTAGCCACACTTTGGGTAAAATGCGCCAACTCCAGCGCGAGCGGTTCGCCCTTTTCGATCGGCACCGACTCGATCGGCAACGCCCTTAAGTCGGCCGGATCGACCTCCCCCTTGCGCAGTTTATCCGCATAGCCGAGCAAGCCCGTGGTCCGTACGAGATGCCCCGTTTGGCGCATGAAATCCAACGAGAAGTAGCCCGTTTCCTGAAACACCCGAATCTCGCGGACCTTCTTCAGGCTCATGCGGCTGGTGCTCAGATTGGCCACGCAGCCATTTTCAAATTCGATCCGCGCATTCGCGATGTCCTCGGTTTTGGAAACGAGGTTCACGCCGACACTGTCGATCTTGCGGATCGGCGACTGCACCAGCTGCAAAATAATCCCGATGTCGTGGATCATCAAATCCAACACCACTCCGACTTCCGTGCCGCGCGGAGTGAATGGCGCGAGACGCTCGGCGGTGATAAACTTCGGCGCTACCACTTCCTGTTCCAAGAATTCCATGACCGGATTGAAGTGTTCGATGTGACCGACCTGCACGATCCGATCGTGCTCCTTGGCGGCGGCCAACACGGTCTCGGCTTCGGCCAGCGAGGCACAAATAGGTTTCTCGATCAGCAGGTGGCATCCCGCCGCTAACAACGGCAATGCCACACGCTCGTGCAGATCCGTCGGCACCACGACCGAAACCGCATCACACGCCACGCCCAATGCTTCCAGCGTTTCGAAACGCGCGCAGCCGTGGCGTTCACAAATCTCCGCCGCCCGCGCATCGTCGGTCTCAAAGATGCCGACGAATTCCACGCCGGCCAGGCCCGCGTAAATCCGGGCGTGGTGCTGACCCAGCGATCCCACTCCCACCACCCCACAACGAATTTTTTTGGTTTCCAGCGTTTCCGACATGTCAGTCATGCCATGACTCACCCGCCCGACTGGCAACCCACTTAATCCGGCAAACCGCGCGAGTTATCGTTCACATTTAAACGACTCACCCCGCGCGCACCAAGCCGGACGTTGACAGCTCCCCGTAGCCTTCTATGGGATCTCCCTTTTACGCCGCCAAATGGCGCGCTCATTTTCTCTCAACCACTGATCCAATATGGCAGCCAAAACCCAAGCAAAGAAGACCGCTAAAAAAGCAGTCACCAAGTCCCCCGCCAAAGCCCGCAAGGCTCCGGCGAAAAAGAAGACCGCCGCCAAGGCCCTCAAATACGTTTACTCGTGGGGCGCCGGCAAAGCTGACGGCAACTCGACGATGAAGAACCTCCTCGGAGGCAAAGGCGCCAACCTCGCCGAGATGAGCCGCATCGGCCTCCCGGTCCCTGCTGGCTTCACCGTCACGACCGAGGTCTGCACGCACTTCTACGACAACAACCGCAAATATCCAACTGCGCTCCAAGGCCAGATCGAAGCCGGCGTGAAGCAGATGGAGCAGATCATGGGCACCAAATTTGGGGACGCCGCGGGCTTCCCGCTCCTCGTCGCCGTGCGCTCCGGTGCCCGCGATTCCATGCCGGGCATGATGGACACCATTCTCAATCTCGGTCTCAACGACGACACCGTCCTCGCGCTCGAAAACGCCACCCACAATCCGCGCTTCGCCTGGGACTGCTACCGCCGTTTCGTGCAGATGTATGGCGACGTCGTCATGGGCGTGCAATCGCTGCCCGGGGAAGACGTGGATCCTTTCGAGGCCATCATCGAAGGGCTCAAGAAGGAGCGCTACCAGAGCGCCCACGCCGATGATAGCCTCCTGACCGCTGACGACTTCCAAGAACTCGTCGTGCGCATGAAGAAGATGGTCAAGGAGCGTTCCGGCCAAAACTTCCCGGCCGACCCTTGGGAACAACTCCAAGGCGCCATCGGTGCCGTGTTTGGTTCCTGGATGAATGACCGCGCCATGGTTTATCGCCGCAAGTATGGCATCCCCGCCGAGTGGGGCACCGCCGTTAACGTCCAAGCCATGGTCTTCGGCAACACCGGACCTAAGTCGGGTTCGGGCGTCGCCTTCACCCGCGATCCCGCCACCGGCGAAAAGGTCTTCTACGGTGAGTTCCTCATGAACGCTCAAGGCGAAGACGTGGTCGCCGGTGTCCGCACTCCGGACGCCGTCGCCAAGCTCGCCAAGAAACAACCCGCTTCTCTCAAAGAGCTCGAGCGCATCCGCAAGGTCCTCGAATCGCATTTCAAGGACATGCAGGACTTCGAGTTCACGATTCAGGAGGAGAAGATGTTCATGCTCCAGACCCGCAATGGTAAGCGCACCGGCGTCGCCGCCGTCCGCATCGCTTGCGAAATGGTCAAAGAGAAGCTCATCGACTGGAAGACCGCGATCACCCGCGTTCCCGCCGAACAGCTCGAGCAGGTCCTCGCCCCGATTTTCGACTCCAAGGCCGTCAAGGTGGCCGAGAAGATCGCCAGTGGTCTCCCCGCTGGTCCGGGTGCCGCTTGTGGTAAGATCTACTTTAACGCCGAGCGCGCCGTCGAAGCCCACGAAAAGGGCGAGAAGGTTCTGCTCGTTCGCGTCGAGACCTCGCCAGAAGATCTCCGCGGCATGATCGCCGCCGAGGGAATCCTCACCGCTCGCGGTGGCGTTTCCTCGCACGCCGCTCTGGTTGCCCGCCAGATGGGTAAGGTCTGCGTCTGTGGCGCCGCCGCCCTGCACGTCAACTACGACACCCGCGAACTCACCGTGGGTGACAAAAAGTGGCGCGAAGGAGATTACCTCTCCATCGATGGCACCTCCGGCACCGTCTTCTCTGGCCAGGTTCCCACCGCCCCTTCCGAAGTCGTCCAAGGCCTGTTGCACCACAACAAGCGCGCGCAGAAGAGCGGTACCTACCAGAACTTCGTCCAGCTCATGGGCTGGTGTAAGAAGGTCACCAAGATGCAGGTTCGCACCAATGCCGATACGCCTGAGCAAGCCGCTCAAGCCGTCGCGTTTGGCGCGGTCGGTATCGGCCTCACCCGCACCGAACACATGTTCTTCGAAGGCAAACGCATCGACGCCATGCGCGAGATGATTCTCGCCGACAACCTCGAAGCCCGCGAAGCCGCCCTCGCGAAGCTCCTGCCTTTCCAACGCCAAGACTTCCTCGGCATCTTCAAGGCCCTCGCCGGTTATCCCGCGACCATCCGCTTCCTCGATCCGCCTCTGCACGAGTTCCTGCCCCACACTAAGGAGCAACAACTCGACTTGGCGCACACCCTCGAGATTCCGGTGGAGAAGATCATGACCCGCGTCGCTGAGCTCCATGAGTTCAACCCGATGCTTGGTTTCCGCGGCTGCCGTCTCGGTATCTGCTACCCAGAGATCACCCGCATGCAGGCCCGCGCCGTCATCGAGGCCGCCGTTGAAGCCAAGAAAAAGGGTATCAAGGCCAAGCCTGAGATCATGATCCCGCTCGTTGGTTTCGCCAAGGAACTTGAGATCCAAGTCGCCGCGGTTCACGCCGAGGCCAAGGCCGTCATGAAGGAACAGAAGACCAAGGTCTCCTACTCCGTCGGCACCATGATCGAAATCCCTCGGGGCGCGTTGACCGCCGATGAAATCGCCAAGACCGCAGAGTTCTTCTCCTTCGGCACCAACGACCTCACCCAAACCACCCTGGGCATGTCCCGGGATGATTCCGGCTCGTTCCTCGGCCCTTACCAAGAAGCCGACATCATGGCGAAGAACCCCTTCGCCTCGATCGACCAAAGTGGCGTCGGACAGTTGATTGAAATCGCGATCGAGAAGGGTCGGAAGACCCGGCCCGACATTAAGCTCGGCATCTGTGGCGAGCATGGCGGTGATCCGGATTCTGTCGCCTTCTGCCACAAGCTCGGTCTGGCCTACGTGTCTTGCTCGCCTTACCGCGTGCCCGTCGCCCGTCTGGCCGCCGCTCAGGCCGCCCTCGCGGACTAAAGTAGGTCGGGTTTTAAGCCCGATATACTCATTCATCTCAGCCCCGGTTCGCTCAGCGAACCGGGGCTTTTTTGTTACTTCCTCATCACCTGCTCATTACGCGGTCGTCATTGCGATCAGCCTGGTTTGTGCTCATTTTCCCGCAGTGCTCTCTTCGGTCGACCTTTCTAAGTATCTTGCCTACTCGCTGCTTCTCGGGCTCCCCGTGGTGTTCGCGATCAGCCTCACTGGCTGTAGCGAGCCCGAGGAAACCGCCCGAGCCGATCCCCGATCTCCCCCGGTAGAAGTGGTGCCCGCGCGCTACGGTTCTCTCCCCTTGGTGGAACGCCTGAGCGGCACCTTACGCGCCGACAACCAAGTCGTCATCTTTCCCGAATTATCCGGTCGCATCGCTGAGGTCATGGTGGAAAACGGCGACGCCGTCACGACCGGCCAACCGCTCGCCAGGATCAACGATGCTCAGATCCGCGAACAGATGCGCCAAGCGGAGGCCGGCTACCGGATCAGCCAAGCCCGGCGGCGGCAGGCCCAAGCCCAACTCGCCAAGGCCGATGCCCAAGCCGGACGTTCCCGCGAGCTCAATGAGCGCAACCTCGTCTCCGATCTCGAATTCGAAACCCTCGCCGCTCAACGCGAGTCCGCTGCGGCCGACGTGGATTTGGCCGAGGCTCAACTCGAACAAGCCGTCGCCACCTTGGCCGAGCGCACCGATCTGCTCGGCCGGGCCATTGTGCGCGCGCCGGTGGATGGTCTGATCGGCGCTCGCCGCGTCGAGGTCGGCATGCAGGTTTCCGGTTCCACTGCCCTCTTCACGCTCGGGGATATCAGCCAACTCCACGTGGCGGTCAATCTCACGGACTCCATGATCGGTTACATCGAAGTCGGCCAACCCGTGCGCATCGTCGCCGGTGAAGTCGTCGGCGGAGAACTCAACCTCGTCGGCACGGTCTCCCGAATCTCTCCGTTTCTCAACGAAGTCACCCGCAGCACTGAGGCGGAAATCCGTATCCATAAACCCGATGCGCAACTGCGACCCGGCATGTTCATGCCGGTCGATATCCTCTACGGCGACAGCGAACAGGCCACCTTGATCCCCACCAGCGCCGTCTTCACGGACCGCAATACCGGCATCGAGAGTATTTATGTTCTGGATACTACTAACTGGGAGCCGGCGGCGGTGCAGGCCATGCCAGACAATCTCTCGGCCCCGATGGCGGTGGAATTGCGGCCGCTCGAAATCATCGCCCGCGGTCAAAACGAAATCGCCATCGCCAACCTCGATCCCGATCGCTGGGTCGTCACGCTCGGCCAGAACCTACTCTCCTCGGACGGCCGATCGCAGGCCCGGGCCCGTCCCGTCACCTGGGCTCACGTGCTGGAACTACAAAGCCTCAACCGAGAAGACTTACTGACCGAAGTCCTGCAAGCCACGGGCCGCCGCACCGCCGACGCCAATCCGTAAGACCTTTCGGCCATGCGCATCACCGAAATCGCCGTCAAACGGCCCGTCGCTACCATGATGGTCTTTCTGATCATCATTACGCTCGGCGCTACGAGTCTCCGTTACCTGCCCGTCGATCTGTTGCCGCCGATCGAGTTTCCCTCCCTCACGGTGGCGGTCAATTACGCGGGAGTCGGACCGGAGGAAATGGAGCTGATGGTGACGCGCCAGATTGAGAACGGCCTGTCAGGCGTCACCGGAGTTGAGCGTATGCGCTCGCGAGCCGAGGAAGGCCGCACGTGGGTGAGCCTCGACTTCACCCGGGGGACCGACATCGCCGAAGCCAATAATGATGTGCGGGCCGCTTTGGATCGCGTGGCGGATGAACTGCCCCCGGAAGCGGATTCTCCTCGAATCTGGAAATTCGATCCCGATACCTCGCCGATTATTATCGTCGGGGCGACTTCTAGCTCCTGGGACCTGCAGGAGCTCACGCTCGTTCTCGAACGCGACATCAGTAAACGATTCGAACAACTTCCCGGCGTGGGCACCGTCGATGTCTGGGGCGGCGTCTATCGTCAGGTCCGGGTGGATCTCAAACGCGACCGGATGAACGCCGGCCAGTTGTCTTCCGCCGACATCCGCGCGGCCTTGGAGCGGAGCAATGTCAATCTACCCGGCGGTAACGTCATCGAAGGTGTCCAATCCCTCTACGTCCGGACGCTGGGCGAATACTCGGATCTCGACCAAATTCGCAATACCGTCGTGGCCACCAACGACGGGCTCCCCATCCGGATCGGTGATGTGGCAAATGTATCGCTCGGCTACAGCGATCTGACGCGGTTGGTGAAAATCAATGATCGACCCATGCTACGGTTCGGCATTCAGAAACAGTCCGGGGCCAACACCGTGGCTGTTTCCGAGGCGGTGCGGGCCGAAATCGCCCGCATCGATGCCGAACGGGGAGACCTCGATCTGATGGTAGTTTCGGATCAGGCCACGTTCATCCAAAACTCCATCGACAATGTCGCGCGATCCGCCGGTTGGGGCGCCCTCTTCGCTGTCGGCATCCTCTACCTTTTTCTACGTCGCGGCGCCTCTACCTTCATCATCGCTGCCGCTATTCCGATCTCGATGGTGGCGACGTTTGCGTTGCTCTATTTCAACGGGCTCACCCTCAATCAAATGAGTTTTGGTGGGCTGGCTCTGGGCATCGGTCTGGTCGTGGATAACGCCGTCGTCGTGCTCGAAAACATCACCCGCATGCGCGAGGAGGGGAAGGATCGCAAGACGGCTTCCCTCATCGGCACGCAGGAAGTCGCCGGTGCCATCGTCGCCTCCACGCTGACCACGACGGTGATTTTTCTACCGGTCGTCTTCATGCAAACCATCTCCGGCGTGATCTTCCAACAGCTGGCATTGGTCGTGGTGTTTGCGCTCTTTTGTTCGCTGCTCGTTAGCCTGACGTTAGTGCCGATGCTTGCCAGCAAACTGCTCCGGCACGATGCCCCCGAGGCCGGCACCGCGAAACCCACCCG
>Ga0208413_1002050_pt1 | contig 11903 bp, 10 predicted proteins | sample AntAceMetag02UKD_FD_184761 | JGI IMG/M metagenome (GOLD analysis project Ga0208413, IMG submission 184761) | Saline lake microbial communities from Ace Lake, Antarctica - Antarctic Ace Lake Metagenome 02UKD (SPAdes) (version 2) | ecosystem: Environmental > Aquatic > Non-marine Saline and... | reverse complement strand
GGGACCCGGGTGTGTGATTGCCAATTCATCAAGCACTAGCCATTTGAACCCTTCGGCGGTCAGGAAGTTCCGGGAGCACGACCTTCATATCGCAACAGTGCTATCTAAGGACTACAGCTGGAATGGCCTGGAAAGGATGTTTGCCTGTTTGGAAGAATGGAAGATGAGCAACCCGAAACTCACAATTCATTTTTCCGTGATTGGACCTGTCTCTGTCTATCGAGGCCGACTTCCGGATGGCATCACTGTCTCCTACGAGGGCTTTCTGTCCCCAAACGAAATCAGGAAAACACTTGCTCGTGCTCACGTTGCATTCTCGACCATGGGCCTCTGGAAAAAAAAACTCTCCGAAGCCTGCCCGCTGAAGTCACGGTTGTATATTGACCTCGGAATTCCCTTCATCGCAGGGTACGTCGACCCTGATCTATCGGGCAGGGAGCCCTTTGTACTGGGCGTTCCCAATGACGAAAGTGTGGTTCCTTGGGACACTGTCGAGAATTTCCTCGCCCGAATTTCAGAAGATGAGGAGAAGGTCATGGATGCCTTTGTAGAAGCGAGGCGAAGGATATCTCCGGGTAACAAGGCACTTGAACTCACACAATTCCTAGCAACTATTGGGTAGGGGAATTAGTCCGCGCGCTACTGAGATTGCGCACTATGTTGGGCATCCACAGCATTAGAAGTGTTCTCGCTAGTAGCTAATCATCCATTCACCGCCAATTGCGGAATCACTCACGGGTCCGCTAGAAACCTAAAGCAAACCCGGTCCAAAAGCGGCAATCACCGGAGACATGGAAGCAGTAAATGGAAATCGCTATCATCACGAATCCGTATCCGTACCTGGGGGGGGGAACAGTTCCTCGAGACAGAAATGAAATTTTGGCAGGCAACCGCGTTTAACAAAGTAACCGTCCTCCCCTTGTCGGCTGCAGGGTCCCCTAGAGTACTGCCGGCGGGAATCCAGGTGGATCTGTCGCTCGCCTCCCGCAGAGGCCTTGTGAAGCATGGATTTTTGGCTCTTTTTTCCCAATATTTCGTCCAGGAATGCGTTCACTTGAGGCAAACTGGAAAAATCTCTGTGGTCAGCTTGGTGTGGGCTTGGAAGATGACCGTTGGACTCCTCGTGACAGTAAGTAACTTGGTTAGTTGGCTGAAGCGCAATCCCTCGGTCAACGTCATTTACTCCTACTGGAACAACTACTCCAGTTACGCTGCCTGCGTCGCAAAGCGGAGGGGGCTGATCTCCAAAGTAGTCTCTCGGTGCCACGGGTGGGATCTTTACGAAGAGCGACGACCACACCAATACATGCCGCTCAAGAGACAGTTTGCCAATGATTTTGACGCAGTTTTTGTGCTTTCTGAAGAGGCAAAGTCCTACATGATTCGTCGGTACGGGACTAGAGACGAGAAAGTTGAAGTAATGCCTCTGGGCGTGTCTGTCCCCTCCGAGTGGTCCGAACCGACCGGAGACGGTGAGATTCATCTGGTTTCAGTGTCCTCGTGTATTCATGTAAAAAGAATTGACAAGGTGATATCGGGCTTGAATGAATTCGCCAGACAGTCACCTAGTCTGCAAATTAGATGGACCCATATTGGGGCTGGGCCGCTTCAAGAGGACCTGGAGACCCTCGCTTCACGTATTTTCACCCACGACAGCAATGTGTCTTTCGAGTTCAAGGGCGCCGCAACGAACGAATTCGTGAACAGATTTTATCTTGAAGAAAAGGTAGATTTCTTTATCAATACGAGCGAATCAGAGGGCATCCCCGTTTCAATTATGGAAGCTATGGCGGCAGGAGTTCCCGCAGTGGCGCCCGATATCGGCGGCATCTCCGACCTAGTGTCGAATGATTGCGGATTCCTATTGCCGAGTTCCTGGCAGGTTGAGCATCTACTACACGCGCTGAAAATTATCAGTCGAGATGCAAAAATTCCAGGACTGAGGTTGTCCGCAAAGAGAAAAGTTGAGGTTGCTTTCAATGCTTCACTCAACTATCCGCAATTTATCAAGCGGCTCGAGAAGCTCTGAAATCCCGAGTTTCCCAAAAAGAAAATGACACCATTCCAGTCTCTATAGCGCGGCATAACGAATATCGTCCTTCGCGCTGTTCACATGGGGCTAAAATTATGGGAATTAGACGCCTTCTTGACAAACTAACTCTCTGGTCCCTGGGAAATAATCAGAGCTTCAACAGTCGTCGCCAGTGCTTGGCGTAGTTCGGATTCCACATTTGGATTGACCCGTTCCACCGCGAATGCGGCGCAGAAGCCAACCGATTCGTATCCTCCCTCGGAGAGCATCGACCGCGCAGGGGAGTAGCCCCAGACGTGGTCAACGCAACCGATACCCCACACGTGTTTCAGTCCCCCATTTTCCCTTTTCTGAGTTTCCAGAGAAGAAGAGTATTCGACGACGACCTCGCTCGGAACCCCCACAAGTGCCAAATCGCCTAGACGTACACCATGCACCCATCCACTACGAGGCCCAACTTCGCTGTGGACGAAGACTTCACGGTTCACAGGCGTTCGCACACTTGAAATCCCCGCCCCTTGAAGCGGAGTGAACTTGACCGAACGAACGCTCTGGACCAGGGCATCAGCCCACACGTCGTATTGCGCCGGGGTAAATGCAACAAATTTCCTCCCCCTCAACAGGCGGCGAATTCCCCACGGAGTAGAGGGGCTGTTGGGCCTAATGTCCCCGCTGAATCCCTGAAGGAAGGCCACGGTCACGCCGGGCCCCGAGTCCTTGCGAATCGCCTCCCGCACACGTCCGGGAAAGTCCGCCGAGACGCCGTCTCGAGAAGGGTTCCCCGTTGGATGGAGAGCGGTTGACCAGACTTCTGCTGCCTCGGTTCCGTCTGAATTCAGAAGCCGCAACCGACGAATCAGCCTGTCGACGGGGCCGCGACGATTGGGGGCCATGTGTACAGCGTTTACTGTCAAACCGGTTCGGTCTAATGAAAGCATCCGTCTCCTGCGGCGATTAATGCCGGCATCGTGGTGACCGTAGCCCACTTCCGCGGTGACCAGCCGCTCTTCTTGATGATGAACGGCTCTGACCGCTCTGGAAATAGCGACCGCGATTGCCTGGATTTCCCCTTGCTCGGTGCGACCCAGCGCTGGCTTGGTGGAATCCGTCATTGTCGCCCGATGAGTATGACTTGCTCCCATAAAGAGCCGCTCAGGTCGAACTAAATCTCCCAAGGCGAACTCAATCATGTCTCTGAGGGTGTTCCCTATGTAGAGCAAGTCACAAGAAATGACCACCAGCGGATTTGGGCTGGGGCCAAAAATCAGAATGTTGGCCTCAAGCGGGTCATCTACCCTGCCAATCTTCTCCCGCGGCAGACCATTCGCCCCGAGAACGATCGGACTCTGGGGGGTGATGTCGGCGAACCCTGACCTTAGTGTCGAACTAAACATGACAACCTTCACGCGCCTCCCAGGTTCCGCAGCAGCCGAAGAGTTCTGCTGAAGTCTTTAGTGACACGGAAGTACGGAGATTGAACTGCGCCAAAGGTCCGGAAAAATCGCTCGACGGGTTCAATCATGGATCCTTCAAAATCAAAGATTTGCAGTCCTCTGTCCTGAGCGTCCTGTGCGGCATTCCACAAGAGCAAGGACATCCCACCGGTTGTTCGGAAACCCGGCGCGGTGCCACCGAGAAGGTAGTAGGCGCGCACAGAATCCCGAACTACGACGGCTGCAGCGTGGGTCGTCTCGTTCGCATCACGCGCAAGGTACAGAGAAACCGCACCTTCTCTGGACCCTCTGACAAGAATTCTCTCCAACAAATTCCTTGAAAATGGAACGGGTCGTCCTTGACGTTCAAAGGTGTTGCGAATCACCGGCCAGACGAGATCTAACGAGTAAACCTCAATTGCGGCTAGTTCGTTTCTGTTGCCGGCTTTCCGAATCTCCCGCCTAGAGCTACCTTCTAGGCTCTCCCACAAATTTTTTCCACCGCCCTCCAGATTGAGACGATAAGTATACCTCGTCGTTTGATTAAATCCCCTCCAATGAAACGGAAGCCAGTTACCCATCTCGGGTAACCAACTCTGCGTGTGGGAATCAACGTTTGGCAAACTATCTGCAATTTGGCCCAGGAGTTTGTGTTGCATCGACAGCTTGGGAGCGCCCCCCACCCCTGTTGACGAAAACCAAGGGCCAAGGGCCTGAGTGAGTGGCGGCTGACTCATGATTGTGAACCCACGCCACTTGACGAGGGTATAGGGGAGCGTCGCCGCGACCCGCCCGCTATCGATAACACTCACCACGTCCCACTCGTTCTCGCCGGCAGTCGCATCTAACCACCATGGTTGGTGCCAAACTGGCATGCCGACTTCTTCACTAGCCCATAATCGATAATTATCTCTACTTCCGTCTTGGGACTCGCGAAGTGCCATACCAATCCCTTTCTCTCTCACTGTTCACATTCAGTTTTCGTAGGCGGGAAGATGCTTGATAAAATGTGAGGGGTTGCCGCCAATGAGCTGATTACCCGAGGGAAATGACTTGGTCACTGCCGCGCCAGCCCCGACAACCGTATGTGGACCCAGGTGAACGGATGGCAGAACTGTGGTGCCCTGACCACGCCAGCGGTGTTGATTAATACGAATCGAATTAGGTAAAAGGTATTTTTCACAGTTGATTGCATCATGGTTCATCGAAATACGTGAAACGTGTGGACCTCCCCAAAAATTCGACCCGCGGGTGATGCCGTTTCTCCCACCGAGGCAGCAAACTGCGGCCAAGCCGGGCGTTCGAAAGCCCCTTTGAATTCCCCCGGGTGCTTTCCCTTCGGCCGTCCGGTGGACTGGCCACGACACACAACCAGTTCGCCGAAGCAGTTTCGGTCGAACCCATGCGCCCAGCACGATGACTGGATCATCAGCATTCCCACTAACCATGTACTGGGGCCACACGACTCCTGGCAGTGAGCCAGCAAACTTCGCAACCGCATGTCTTACTGCTCGCGCCACTTTCCGAAGCATTAATTTCATCAATACCCCCCTTCGGACTTTAGTCTGTCAACTAGTCGTCGATGCAATTCAGAATCTGTTCTGGAGTTCTCTCTCCGCGGCAGTTGACCAGGCAGCGAGGAGGAGATCCGACCTCGAATTCCAAACCCCGAAGCAAAAGTCTCCAGGCCTTCGATAGTCTTTCCAGGTGAGGCGCAAAGGTCCTCGTATTGAACTTTGTGAACAAACCGGGCGGGTACTCCAAAAGACTCCAAATCCTCGGTAATGGTCTGGTGCGTTTGCCGGATTTGAAAGAGTACTTGACTAATAGGGTCCCCTAGGGCGGCCCGCTCCCAGCCCGGAGGCCGCAACCCGAACCATTGAGCATAAGAGCCTAAAGCTGAGCGCCTCGCCTCGAGAATTGAGTGAGCATTCCCCAACAGTTCCCGCGAAACGTGGATATATCGGGCGTTTGGAAAGACGCGGGCGAGCGTCCGAATCCTCAGGGATGCGTAAGTATTTTTAAATATCACGCTTCTTTGAGCGCCGCTTGTCCAGTTAGTTACCGACCGCAACAACGCGCTTTCGTCAACTAACCGGGCGGTTGCTTCGTCAACGTAATTGGGGGCCCGCGGGAAGAACCGGTACCACCAGTCCCCACCTTCCCAAGCACCATTTAGGCCACCAGTCGAACCGTGCTGTGAATCCAACGCAAGGTTAGGGTTTTGTTGTCCGCGAAAAAGCAGCTCTCCAAGCCTCGGGAAGCCAAAAACCCAGTGGTGATAGTTGCGAAGATAAATAACGTTTAGCCGCTGCGACAACATCTGCATGAGAACCGTGCTGCCGACCCGCGGTGGCCCGACAATAAAAACAGGGGGGTGGCGATCTAAAACACCTAAATCGACCTGCGACAGGAGCTCACCCATGGGGAGTAAATGAAAGTTGATTGGGCGCAGTGCTCTCAACGCCATTTGCCTAATCAAGCCCACCGCGATACCCCTCCATCCGAACCGCGGCAGCTTTTTCTTCCACCGAATACCTCCGGCCACGCTTGTCGTGTTTGCCCATGACTCCATCCTCGTTTCCCAAGTATGAAATCTCCAACAGACCCAGCGCCGTTCACTCCCTCTCGGGGTCTGATTTTGCTCATCGGGCTTGCAACCGGATGGTTCAAGTAGGCACTATACAATTTTAGAGGCACCTCATTACCCGCGTTGGTGAGAAGTTGATGAATGGATAGTTCTAAGGCGCGACGCGCGATGCGCTTGGGTGACCATTAAGCTCTCTGACTCCTTCGAGACGGGGGCAATTCAATATCTCAACCCAAACACCAGACTTCAAGCGGCGGCGCTGGAAACTCGCACCTCCACCCCTGCTTTTGAGACATTGTCTCCTGGAGTCCAAACCGCTCCAGTTGAGAGTGTACTCGTTAGCGAATCCGCATTTGAGTCCCGTCGCAGGAGAGTCCTCGGATGCCACGCAACGTGGAACAGCCCCATGCGAGCTCGCGCTGTCTAATGCGAAGTTTCGGATTAGACAGCGCGCCCGTTCCTTGCTTGAAATTGGCCTCGCTAACCTGCCTGGCTGTTGGCAATTCGGGCGGCCGGGTAGATAAAGGGAGAGATACATTCACGATTGCTATCCGCTTTGTTTATGGATCAAATCGTGCCAACGGCCTCTTCAAACCCTCCTCTCGCTGCTTACGAGAGACCAGACTCAAACCAGAGTGAGCGTACTGATTACTCCTCATCCTGGAAAGCACCGCGCTCCTTTTAGCTACCGCACTTTCTTTGTCAGTCTTTGAAAATATCGAAGCAACCTTTTTCTTGCCTAATCCCAACAGGGAGTCCAGATAAAGAAAAGCCCGACTCGGGCGCCGGCCTGAATCTCCAACTCTTTGATAACCCAAGTAGCTCATTTGGCGGAAACAAATCGATTCAGCAATGGATATTTTTTTCATCGGAAGCTCTCTCAGAAACCTTCCACTGTTCTCTTGCATTGTCGGTCTCGACAAATTGGACCATTCATGAACGTCTTCGCGCATAGAGTCCTGGTAATTCTTTCCTTCCCCTGGCCCCACATTCAGGAAGGCAAGTAAACGCTCCAACGTGGCTGTTTCTTCGCTTATCAGAGTCTCGTAGCTGATAAAAAGACATCGGTTTTTTGCCCGTAACCTTTCACTTATTGCTATCGCCTTAGTCTGTTCATAGGCCCAGAGCTTTGATTGCGTGACAACACTATGTAGGGCGCTTGGTCTCTTAAGCTGACTTAGGATGAAGTCTCTGGGATCCCTGTAGAGGTAAATAAACTTAGCCCCGGGGATTTCAGCAGCAATCTCCGATGCCATTTCAAACAAGTGGTTGTCCTTGCAGATATAGCCTTGAAACCCTTGTTCCTTTGCGTACTTATTCATCATGAAGTGCATCAAGTGAACAGCATCTCTGCGCTGCTCACCGTAAGAAATCAGCACACTCTCCGGGGTCCAATCAATTTTCCACGGCGAGAAATGGACTAAACAAAGGTCCAAAGCGTCTGAAATAAATTTTTCGAAGTTTTGGTCAAGAGAAAAGTCACCGTAATAAGGCTGCTGGTAATAAAGATGCTTGAGGAAATGCCCAGGTGAAGGACCAAGGTAATAATCTTGGCTATCAGTTATACGTTTCCTGAGAAGATTGGAACCACTTCTTTCTGAGGAAATTATAAAAATAGGTTTTTCAGAGTAATTCAAACCACTACCCTTTCGATGGATCGATCCATATTTCTGGATATTTTCAAAATTGAAATCGATTGGCCCAGAAAACATAAAGACAGTGCCAATGAGATAGCAGAAAAAATAAGAACCAAAGATTGCGTAAAAAAAATTGAGATTACGATTGCCGCAGATACCGAGAACAAAAGTATCAACTGATAAATCAAGCCAACTTCATTACGGCCCAGGACAGCAAAACCCGCGATGGACTTCGCAACAAAACTGATGCAAAAGGCAGGAATCATCACCAGCGCTAACGCATCGACGCCCTGCCATTGATCGCCGAACATTTTTTCCAAAACACCGATCTGGAATGCCACAACCATGAGTCCTGCCAGCACAAGGCCTGGGAGCAAAAATTTCCGAATGAGGGATTTTGTAAACCCGTAGATCGCTTCGCCACTTGCGAGGCGGCTGGTGACAGACTGCAGGTAAACCTGGTTGACCGCCCTGGAAATGAGGGTGATCGGCGCAACCATGACCCGCTGAATCATCGCGTAATAACCTGCAACTCCAAAACCTACTAAAGCTGACAGCAAAACCACTGGCGCCTGAGAAGCCAAGCTGCTGACGAACACGGCAGGGGTTGAATAATAAACAAACTTTCTGTGCTTTCTGGCCCAGAAGATAAGCCGACGTTTTTGTGACAGTCCCACAAACGCGTTAGCCCGCCTGAAGTCAGTCACCAGGAGGAAAGTAGCAGGCAACGCCATAGACAGCGCCATAGCACCCACCAAACCGTTTCCCTCAAACTCAAGCCAGAAAGCAAGCGTTGCGCTAACTACGAAAATCGCTGACCGCACGATCTGAACGCCGACGATCCTTGCGTACCGTTTTTTCCGGTTCTGCAGAAAAGAGCCGATGTTGATAATCGAGGCAGAGAAAGAGGCGATTGGAACCACGAGCCAGAAAGCACTGAACGACCCGGTGGCCACCATCGACAGAACGATAATCGTTCCCGTAGCGTTCGTAATCAAAGTAACCAGAAAAGATAGACGCAATGCGAGCTGAGATGCGCGATCATACTTTGGCAACAAAATAGTCATCTCATAACGAAATGAGGACGCTGCACTGACAATGGTTGCAAATCCAAGCGTCACTGCGTAGACCCCGAATTCTGAAGGAGAATATAACTGGCTCAGGACAATTATCCCGAGTAGCATAATGCCCTGCGCTATTCCAGTACCGAGGGTAAGTACCCGGATGCTCTTTCCCATTTTCAAAGTTTATCCTGCCGGCTTAAGACCACTTGATCAGGATTGGAACAGCCGCGCGTTTAATGGAGAAGTGTTCCATTGCTTCCTAACGATGCTTTTGTCTGGTGAAAATCAGCATAGAACATCCACCGATTGCTCCCTGACGCGACCCTCTGTCTTTGCCCAGTACCCCATTTCGAGAGCCGTCACCGGTTTTTTGTGGGTGCGTTTGCCAGCTCAAACCGCTGGGGCTGGAGTGATGCAGGGTTTGCTGACATCCAACACCCCAAACACCGGACCGTGTTCAGGATGTTGTTGTCCTGAGTCGTGCCACTTTAGTGCGTATCGCGTGGCTGGGTGATCGCGTAGAGAATGGCCGCGGCGTCGGGTCCGGGCGGGGTCGTGGCTACGATCTCGTTCCCGGCGATGTGGATGGTGATGTCGCGGAGGGGCCGGAGGGTGCGGACGAGTTTGCGGATGCTGACCCCGGTGACCTCCTGCAGGTGTCGGGCGACGGCCAACGCGGTGAACACGATCGTGAGGTGTGCTTGGATCGAGTCGTGCTGGTGATGGAACATCGGCCTCGCGCGGAGGTCGGTCTTGGCCATTCTGAAGGATCGTTCGACTTGGAATAGGTCGTGATACGCAGCGACAACGCCGTGCCCGTCGAGCCGGATCGCGGGGATGTTGGTGACGTATCCCTTGAGGCCAGCGACGTGCCGGGCCCGGTCTACGAGGCCCTGGTCGATGCCACGTCGGGTGCCGGTGAGTTTCACGAACCGGTCCTTCTTGAGGGGCCTGGTCCCGTCGATGACTTTCTGGGCGCGTTCAATCTGTTTGTCCAACGTGTGGTTATCTCGTCTGTCTCGTTTCGCAGAGTAGTGGTAGACCACCCGCCGCTCACGCGCGTTTCCACCGACACCCATCACCCTCTTCGATTCCAGGGTCTGCCCGTCGTGGAGGGTGGCCCCAAGGGTGACGTACTCGGCCAGGTCGTACGGGGCTTTGCTGATCCGCGACCCGACGATGAACGAGAATCCGGCGTCTTCGAGGGCGTTCAGATTCCCCGCAGAGAGCATCCCCGCATCGGCGACGACGACCAGGTCATCGACCCCGTGCCGGTCCTGGAAGGAACGCAACACGGGGATCAGCGTGACGGTCTCGGCGGTGTTCCCGGTGAATGCATGCACCTCTAACGGAAACCCACCCCGGGTGACCAACAGCCCAACGACGATCTGCGGGTCCACCCGGCGTTCCTTGCTCATCCCCACCTTGCGGAGCTCGTCCTCGTCCTCAGCTTCGAAATACAGGGTCGTCACGTCGTAGAGCACCAACGACAGCCCACTTGCCTTCGTCGCGTGCGCGTACGCAGCACGACTGACCTTGTCCCGCCAATCGTGCTCGACACAGCGGCCCAGCGTCCGCCAGATCGTCCGCAACGACGGCGCGGGGATACCGAGCTCGTCCAGGACACGGATCGTGTCTGCTTTCGAAGTCGGCTCCACCACCCGGGCCAGCACTAGCTGCCGGAACACGTCATCGTCGACCGTGTCGAACCCGAGCCGGGCGTACGCGTCTTCCAGCACCGCCCACAACACTCGCGACGTGCTGCCTACGACCGTCGGTGCCGCTGTCACCGACGGACCGGGAGTCAACGCGTCCAGGTCGAACGATTGCTGACCGGCGTGGATCTTGTCCTTCGCGGTCTGCACCAACGCCGCCAACTGAGCGTCGTCGTGCGCGGAACCAATGTGCTCCACGATGCTCTGCACGCCCCGACGGGTATGCGCGATCTGCACTGCGGTCGCACCAGACGCAGTGCGCACCTTCCGCACGAACAAGCCCACTCATGCAGTCTAAAAGCCACGCGTTAGTGCGTAAACGCACTATCCGAAACCCCCAAAAATCAACGAAAAACAGTACTCAAACCATGGAACCAAAGAAAGTGGCACGAGTCAGGCCAAACACCGGACCGTGTTCAGGATGTTGTTGTCATGAAAGCATTCCCTGAAGATTTCCGCCGTGACGCGGTGACGCGGTAAAAGTTGCCCAGAACATTAAAGAACCACGAAAAAATATCTCCGGAGATTTTCGATTTTCCCGTGAGCTTTCTCGAATTGGTTGCCCCAAGCAGACGGCGAGGATGGGCCCCTGGTTGGAATGATCCAGGTTCAGTCTGGCGAGTTGCGACAACTGCAGCACCGTAATCGACCTCTCGCGCAAGACAACAAAGAGTGCGCTCGTGCTGCAGCATTTCTGTCCAAAACGAACCGGAAACCGGGTGGCTTCCCGCAATGAATTACCCCCTCGTCCGCAAGCTAGCCTAGGGCCGTATTCCCGTCCTGCTGACGTGTCGGCGCTTGGACATTGGAGGGCAGCGAGCGAGAGCGGTGCTGCCCAGGGTTTATCACCGACCAGACAAGGGCAGTGTTCTCACCCAACTCAATCGACCCCCAGACTGCATAGGCGAGAACCGCCCCAACGTTTTTAATCACCGTCAAAACACCCGAACGGAAGTCCTGTCTCTCGCTGTGTCCCCGAAAGATGTGGGGCAACAAATCTTTGTCAACCAATCCCGACAAAAGGCTCAACCGGGAAACCCGCGTGCATCGACAGTGCGGGACATTCGCCAACCGGAACGCCATAATCTTCCTCGTCGTCGCTGTGTTGGCAAAACAAACCGATGAGTGGGCAGGAGGTCCGCAGTATCGAGGTATTGACGTTCTCAATCGTCAGGGTTTGTCTCTTTCCCGGTTTTCGAGCGTCGGATCGTCGACGTGAGGAGCCACCGTGGGATGGTCAGTGAGTAACGACTAAACCACTCACGAAGGACACACACCACGATGGCTCTTGACCAGTCTGCACTGCTTGACCTGCTTGCCCAACTGAAACTCACCGATGTCACCGACCGGATACGGTCCGCGACCGAGACGCTCTACCAAGAGCTGATCGATGCGGAAGCGGTGTCGTTAATCGGCGCGGCCCCGTTCGAGC
>Ga0208413_1002049_pt1 | contig 11906 bp, 8 predicted proteins | sample AntAceMetag02UKD_FD_184761 | JGI IMG/M metagenome (GOLD analysis project Ga0208413, IMG submission 184761) | Saline lake microbial communities from Ace Lake, Antarctica - Antarctic Ace Lake Metagenome 02UKD (SPAdes) (version 2) | ecosystem: Environmental > Aquatic > Non-marine Saline and Alkaline... | reverse complement strand
GACGATAACAACGTTCTCTTGCGCCTTTCGGTAATCATGATGCGCTCTTTTGGTTATGCTGTGACCTCTGCTGTGAACGGTCGTGAAGCCCTAAACTTGATGAGGGGCGAGGTGGACTTTGATGTCGTGTTCATGGACGTAGATATGCCTGTTATGAGGTGTGTACCCTATATAACCTGTAACTCTTTCCGAAACTCTAACTAACCACACAACCCTTATACCCCTTTATCTGAATAGGGGCGATGAGGCGGTGAAGCTCTTCAGAGACTGGGAAAAACGTAACCGAGCTATCGATGTGCGCGTCAAAATCGTAATGATGTCGGGGAATGTAGACGAGCGTGATATACGACAAGCCATCGACTGTGGAGCTGACGACTTCATCACAAAGCCCTTTGCACCGGAGGTGCTAAAACGTCACGTGAGTCAAGCGTTGTTGAGAACAAGATGACGACGTCCAAATATGTTTTTTTGTATCACACAAAACTAACTAGTCATAAATAAGTTCATAGCAAACACCGATCTACATAGTCACACTTAAAGCAAGGAATGAGAGTTAGACAAGCATAAATCGCCAAGTAAGCAAGCCCTCCTCCGTGCGTAACATCGTTGTCAGAAGACTTATCCATCCCTCAAAAGCGCGGCCGACGACCTATGCGGTTCGTGCCCGTCTATTCGAGCAAATAGGAATTTCAGACTGGTAGCACTGACATGGTCGATCGGCTGGGGCGGTATATCGTCCCAGCCGACCGACCAAAGTTTTCGATCCCGGCCGGACAATCTCGACTTTTGCATTGAAGAATTCCTAATTATACGCACTATAACATTTATATGGTATAGATAAAAGCTCGATTTTTGCACTGAAAATTCTTTGGAGAATTTTTGGATGATATAGAAGCCAAATTTTGCCATATTTACTCGAATAGACAGGGGCACGCACGAATCGAGTTGACACTGACAACGTGAAGTAGCTAGCTTTTGCTTTAGGGTGAGGTCAGTCAGGATTATCAAGGCACCTCGAAAGCCTGAAATCATGTGGTAAACTATCCGAGCCTTATATGATCGCTTGAACAAGATTTTAAGGTTTGCTTCCCTCCGATTGCGATGCGAACTTTATGAAGCACGCGCATGCTCCTTCATTCATGACGCAACCACTGCTCCCGAGTCCTCAAAGTATTTTTTGTTGTTAAGTTGGCAGCAAAACAGGCTATCAAAAGAGCGGCCGCGGACAGCAGACGTGTAACCAACATCTGAATGTATAAAATAAGTAAACCACAACTATTGTTTCGTTAACGATATTCATCGTCGGAAACAATCCAATTCACCTCATCATGGACGCGATGTTGCACTGTCATATTGCTATATAATATTTCCGATCTGCGATTGATTCTCCAAATAGCCCCGCCCCGGGACGAAGGTATCCGAAAAATTCATGTAGGCGTACACCGATTCAAAAATTTAGTTATAATTTATTTCAAAACCTAGAAAAATGAAACCCTAAAACCCTAGAGACCCTTACTTATTTATTAACCCTTAATTCTGAATCCTAAATCGTAAACCCTTTAAACCCTTTAACCATAAATTCTGAAATCCTAAACTCTAATCCCTAATTAAACCCTAAACCCTAATCCGTAAACCCTTAACTCGGTAGTTGCATGAGCGTAAAAGCTCAAAACTTGACAAGTAGTAGTTTATTTGTTTAATTGAACTTAAGAAGGCTCTCGAGCTTCTCCAATGCAGGTATATTTATGAGATTGAGTGTAGCTTGGACTCGGTATTACCAAATCGGCAAAGAACAAGGGGTAGTGAATTGATCAATAATTTCAAGTGGATTCTAAAAGAAGATTGATCGTGCAACATGACAAAGAACTACTTGTGTATAACTTATATTGTAATAAGCAAGGCGCTCAGCCGCATTGTGCGTGACTTGTCGATCAAGGAGTGACAAAAATTTTAATTATAAACCGTAAAATTGCAAATTTGTGAAAGAAATAAGAGTCAATCAACATAAAGAAGGATGGGAAACGGCCGGGATAAATAAATGGTTAACTCTGTCCGTCGGGTAAGAAATTAATTAATTTTGCGTTCGTGTTTGGAATTGTAACACCTTTTATTATCCATCTAAAAGCAGATTTCGAAGGTGTTTGAAGCGCCTGCACTCGAATGGAAAAACAGTGGAGAAGTCTAAAACTGGACCCATGTTTTTGTCGGAAACAAGCTAAAACATTTACACTTCGCCAGCTTCAGAGGCCGAGAGAAAAATGATCAACACAGTTATTTTGTCCCGCTCTCGTTGTTTTCTTTCGTCTTACCCAACAACTCGCAAACCCTGGGTTTCCGGATCGATCCGGATCGATAAAACTCGCGAAAAATACATAACACAAATACAAAATTAGCTAAAAGTTAACTAACTACTGGTCACAATTTATTTGTCATAGATGGAGCGGAGCGTACACTCTCTTCATTCAAAATTATTCCATTGTTTCCTTGCAGGGGATTCGACATTGAGAATATACACCGATATATTTTTTGAGCTGCCTTGATTAGCAACTCTTTCGTATGACGCAGGGTCAGGAAGCTGCTGAGAAAAGCAGCTCGGATAATATTTCTGAGAAGATGCAAATCTGGGAATCTCCGGCACGCAGCGTTTCGTAAAAAAATTTGCGTCCCCGATTTCAAACGCCGTTTTTACTTTCCCAGTTGGACCTTTATAAAATGCCCATACGGGAAAGGCTGCTAAATTAAGCTGGTCAGCAAACCTGCTCAAAAACTCAGATTTATATTCTCGGGTCCCATTCTTGATTACTTCTCTCTATGACCAGAGCACGGGTTGGCGTGTAGCGAATCCAAAACAAGGTTGATGGTGTAATCCCTGCCGCCCCACGCTCTGCTCGAGCTTTTCTGCGAATCTTTGCTTTTTACTGTCACTTTTTCTTGATTCTTCCCAACTGCCATCTATCTACAAATGATGGCCTCCCTAACCAGACAGAGGTGGGGGAGGGGGGCTCATTGAGAATAAAAACCAGGAAAATTTCCCGAGCTGCTATTCTTAGCAACTCTTCCGTGTGGTGTAAGGTCAGAAAGCTGCTAAGAGGTAGCTCAGATTTGTTTTCTGTGCAGCCGCAAATCTGAGCGCAGCGTGTCGTAAGAAGCTTTACGTCCTTGGTCTCAATTATCGTCTGACGTTTTTTGCTTGGACCTACCCATTCAATTCCTACGGAGCTTAAAGCTGCAAAGCAAAGCAGGTCAGAAAAGCTGCTCAAAATTTCAAATTTCACTTTCGGTTCCTAGCTTTAATTACTGTCATGTTAGGCCCCAACAATCAACTTGAGGAAGCTATTTTTTGTTGAGAATATATTGTTTGAGTTTTGAAAAATAAATGACGAAATAAAATTCAACGATATTTTGGGACATTGGATGAACCTAAATAAAATTCAACGATATTTTGGGACATTGGATGAACCTAAACAAAGCGCATAGGGAAGCGCCTCAAATCAACCTTCAACTGCTTCTAATGCATCCCGCTTTTCTGGTGTGAAGGTCGCGGGAAGAATAGGCATTGCTGTTGCAAATGTGCGTAGGTCGGCCGAAACCGCGATTTTCATTAAAATATTCGGTTGATATACGTCGCTCTCGTCAATCCAGATGTTCACAACATGGTGTTTATGATATGCACGGCATGCATTGCGCTGGACCCCTCTTATTATCTGTGATGGTGTGTGTACCAGCCCTACCCATACAGCCCGCTCTGCTATATTACGCCTCCTTCATCGCAAAATCATTTTTCCCTATCTTTACGAAGCTATGGGAGATGTTAGTTAGATCACAGAATTTGATGCATCTGTATTTTGAACTTAACACATCTTGCTTGTGTCAGAATTAACATATTTGATGCTGGATAAAAAAACTATTAGAGGCGAACGTTAAAATGGATTATCAGAAATTAGCGCAAGATGTTTGTTTCTGCTCTCGACAATCATGCGGCCCCAGCTATCGAAAGCTCTCCAGAGGAACCATCACTTAATTCATCGTATCCTTTCTGTATTGTTGATTTAATAAATTATAAACCCTTGTCAAACCAATTAGAACCCTATAAACCCGAACCCTGAAATGTTTAATATCAACACCAAACAAGGTGTTGGACCGCGACGGGGGCATCCCTGCTGCTTAAATGCCTGGACCTATTGACCCGCTGCGAGCTTCGCACGCCCGTTAGGGCTTATGGATCGAATGGCAAGAGCCTTGTGCGTTGGCGGGGTCAAGTTTAAAGGTTGTTTTCGGGCAGAAAACGATTTACAGCGCTTGTTGTCCGCGTGTCCTAGCCTCGGACCAAAAAGGAAAATAACGCCGGCGCCAGCAAAAAAAACGAACGGGACGGTAGGATATTAAATGCTGGCGACCAAGAGTCTATGCGTCGAGCTTGATCTGCACCATGGCGCGTACATGCTCTACGAAGCGCAAATAAATACACATTCAACTGCGCTATTAGCAAGAATAATAACTAGCGCGTTTCACAAACGGTTCAAGGGAATAGAAAAAATCTGAATTAAAAGAACGTTAAATGCTTTTGTGAATCTATGCGCTATTCTTATTTCGAGCAGATCCTAGCCCATGAATGAGTCACTGACGGGACTGCGTCGCGTCATCTCGATCCAGTCAACATAGTCGCTACCACGCAAAACAGCAAGGCGCACCTGTCGCTCTCTTCTTCGTAGTTCATCAGTTTCTACGGTTTTATCTCGCAATGACTCGGCGTCGCTCGCTATGCGTCTTGTCTCGTCTTTCTCTATCTCGCTCTGCTTAAATAAATCCATGGAGTGGCGAGGAAGATCCGAATAATCCTTCGCTACGTCATCCCACTTTATTTGAAAACCGTCTGCAAATAAAGCTTTCCATTCGGTGAGCGAGTGACAGGCAGGAGCAGCGTAAAGCTCCAAATTTGCTTTATGGAGGTAGATCGTGAGCACTTCTCCATCATAGTCCCAGACCGAGTCATCGGGCACGATCAGAGAAGCTAAATCTCCCGAAAGATGGTTGATTCCTTTCGAAACATTTATCACTTGTAAGCTGCTTGGGGTAAAAATGACGTCTAAATCTGCTGCAACGGTGCCAGATGCGATTCTCAGTACTTCCACTCGAACCTCCGAAGCAGATTGTTGCCATCGATACGAGCCATCTGTTGGTTGGAACCATATATCTTGGGCAGTGTCGCTGTGATCATAGTGCACTCGTGACATGCAGAAAGGGTGCTTGTCCACCCGCTCTACAGCAGAACCGTCTGAGTAAACTAAAACGTATGACCTGCACAATATTCATCCTGTATCATATGGAGAGAATTAAATAAGACGCTTGGTATTAATATACCTGTAAGGCAGGTCGATTTCCAAGCTCGGTCTTGCCGCCTCGACAACTGCTGTGGGACTAATGTCATCAGGCAATAGCATACTCTGCTCAACAGTTTCAATCATGTCGTCGCCAATATCAATTTCTTCGATTGACCCTGTAACTTATATTTCAGTGAGTAATCATTTTTTCATGAAGCCGAGTGTTTGCAGCCAGCCTCTTACCAGATTTATGAACGATTGCTCCCAAAGATAACTTCAAGTTCGTCATTATTCCGTCGTCACCGACACGTGAGAATTTGTCACAAAATTTCTGCAGATGAGATGGTTCAGGTGTTTGTTTTGAAAGTCCATCTTTGACAGTTCACACAAAAAAAAGCTCATGAATTGCGGCTTCTCACCTTTCCTTTTGCTCTCTGAGGTCCGAGATGGATTTGAAACGTTATCTGAAGTTAGGGTTCGTTTTACACATGTCGGCACAGGACAAATTTCATGCAGCAACTTAAATTTAGTTGCATTCATTGTATGTAGAGCTGGCTGGAGTACGGCAATGTACCCTACCTGAAGATTTCGTGTTGATTCTTTATCTACAACAATTGATACGCTCTCAATCAAAACATCCCTTGCTTCAACTTCCGTTCGCAAGGGTCGATCAAACCGTTTAAGTGCCATCATCATCATACTGTTTGAAATTTACAGTCGATTATACCACTTGAATTGAAACAATATCATTCAAACGAGAGTGGGCATAGAAATTAATCGTACCGCGCTCGCTGCAAGTGATTTCTTGAGGGACTTTCTCGCATCAGCACCAAACAATGCCAATGAATCTCGTTCGAAACGAAGGCACCCCTGTAAATGGAAACAGCTGAGAAAACACATCGACACAAATAATTGTTTTCGTCCAAATGGGCTGCATACCAAAATTCGGCATAGTGGTTTTTTGTTTTCAGCTGCAGCTTCTGCCAATATTGCCTGTGGATGGGTGGGTATAGATAGATCAGAGAAGAAGGTCTCGAGATGCTATTAATGCTTTAAACTTACCGGAAGGCCAAGCTCTGAAATGAGTTTTTGTTCGTTTGCATCGTTTAACACCTCATTCATCTGAGTGTGATTCAGCTGAGAGCATATTTCGTCAAATTCGCTTCGATATTCAATGTTATTTTGGTCCTGTCACATAGCAAGAAGATTTTCGGAATGGACTCAATGTCAAATGCAACAAAGTTCAACGCTCACCAACTTGGTTGCAATTTTGAGACATTTTGCCGCTCTGATTAAGTCTTGCTCTGGATATCGAATTAAACATTAGACAGACGACGGCTGGTTATTAAGGTACATATTGACTAAACTCGAAGGTTGACAATTGCTTCAAGCATTTTTTTGACGAAACATGTGCAGAAAGTTTCTGTCATGGCACGTGCCTTCACTTATTTTCGTTGCCTGGTAGTAGTAATAATGTCCATGGCGAAGCAAGCCACGTCAGCTGAACAGATAGCATCACAAATATAAAACATTGTATTTCGACTTACCTTAAAGCCGAGTCCTTGCAAAAACCAGCCCCAAGCTCTTGGAAGAAATGTTCGCTTTCTAAATTTCAATATAATATAAGCGGTAAATGAGTGGTTCAAAATTTAGTTGATCAATTGAAAGCGTAGGATGCACACACACACACGTGCACACTTACTTACTCGAAAGGATTTGGAGTGCCCGGATTTGCTAGGATTGTTTTTGCCATTCCGTCCTCTGAATGCTCATCCCCTGACGATATACTGTCGGTTGTACCGTTCTTACTTCCACATTGCTTTATGGCAGCCTGCGACCGTGCATATAATATAGTGTTCATCTGTAGCATTCGTTTACGGCTTGCCCTGTTCACATTTCGACACAGCCAATTTTGCATTCATATTTCACTCACCTGAGCATCCATCACCACCTGCTTGAAGCATAGGGCTTCCTTGTACATGCATGCACGCTGCCATCCAGAGGAAAGAAAAGAGTGTAATCATCTCGACGCATTGCATTGGATACGATATAATAAAAGCGTACCTGCAGGTATGCCAGCTTTATGCTCATGGGCTTGAGTGCCAATTTTGCCACAAAGGTGCAATAATCTCTCTGAGATTTGTGACCTTCTCTATGCCTATGAATCGACGACATCAGCCGTATTGAAAGCATTAAGTTACGGTTTAGTGTCAGCTACTATGATCATGAGACGTCACGCACCATTCCCGGATGTGGCAGAACATGGCCTTGTGCAAGGGTGCTTCAACAAAAGTACACATGTTGGACGGAGTGGAAAAGCGTCTTTGACGTGATTAATGCAGGGCACTCTTAATATTCCTCTCGCAGGTTGTCTGTCACTCTCATAAGTCGAAAAGGTCGATGTTAGAGGGTCAAGCAAACACAACACACGCAGACGCACACACAGCAGCTAGCAGCAAATCACCCGTGCCTCTCTCTTCTCATTATCTGATACGTTCTGCTCTCTCGGAGGTTGAATGAGACCTTTGAGCTGCACAAGGAAAAAGGAAGAGGAGGAAACTTTTGCATCAGAATAGGTTCACCTCGTGCTGTGTGTGCACTGACTGCATTGCCGGGCAGTGCGGTTGGTTAAATAAAGCGATTGGAGAAAGACACTGACCTCATAGTCATTTAGCACAGACACGATGTACTCTGCAAGTTGCTCCCTGGTCATGAGCCTCGTAATATCCTGTTGAGTGAAGGAGGAATAAAGAAGATGCTTGAAATCGCGTCACATGTATGCGTTGACCAACCGTGACTGCTGCTTTGTACTCGTCGTAGCTCCTTGACGTGTCTTTTGTGAGAAAGTATGACGTGCTGTAAGCCTCGAGAGCCTGGAGAAGTGAAAGATGAATTTTTAAATCAGGAGGCGAAGTGACGCTTTCGAAAAGATAACAAGTATACACGAGGAACGGCACAAGGGCTTGAGGGCACAAGGGCACAAGGGCACCACGATGCACGTACCCTGTTCAACTGCTTTAGTCCTCTTAGAGCCGAGCTGTTTTTCCATGTGAAAGAGAGAGATTGGAAATAAAAAAACTTGAGTGTGAGGTTTTTAGTTTTACGTCCAAGGCACAAAGATGGAGCTCAAAATGGTAGAGACATGAAGAAGTATATACAACACAAGCGCACATGTGATTGGTAAAACATCGTAACGAGGTCTCCATGCGTCTGAAACCGGTTTATTTGCGTATGCTAAGAGTGCGTGCGCTGACAAGAAAACGTTTCTGCGCTCGCCCGTAAACGGGAGAGGGTCTGGTCTAAAGGTGTAATAACTTGTGTGATTTATTATTGGGTGCAGGAGCGCTTTTGAAACTCACGCTTTCCGCCACCACGCCTTCTCCCAGTCTACTCTCAAAGCGCATGCCTTCTCGGCATCCTCCAGCGCCAAGTCAAATTTATTCGCCTGTTGTGGAGTGGAATGGGGGTAATTTATGGTGGAAGTGATGAAAATCACAAATATATACAAATAAATACGGTGACTGTTCTGTCTGTCTTGCTTTCCTCCACAAAAATAAAGGTTGCAAGCTCACCTTCGCGTAGGCCAATGATCGATTGCTGTACACAGCATGCGCTTGTTCATAATCGGCAGGCATCACGACTATGCACTCCGTGTACCTGTGTGGGCGTTTCGTGGATTTATTTTTACGGGGTGAATGAAGGTGCCGGCTCGGCATACTCCGTTTTCACTTTCTCAGCCGAACGCGATCTCATTTACCTGAGGTACGCCTCCCTGGCGTTTCCTGCCTTCAAAGCAGAGTCGGCTTGATTCTTCGTGTAATTCGCCTTCATGACCCTGCGCACGCGGCAGGAGGAATTACATGTTACGCGTCTATGGTGCTATAACCAACCAAAGGATGGGTCCTCGAACGCATAATAAACCAAACTGGAATCCAAACGCTCGTTTTCTCGTTCGATTCACTCTTTGGTCCCCTCTCACCTGAAGTCGTCGTCGCCCGAAAATCGCCCCTCGGACGACATGGTTGGCGGATGGTGTTGGTGAGTTCTGTGTCGACAGCGTTTCGGGAAACGGGTGCGCACGCCTGCAAGTGACAGATGGAAAACGCGTTCGCTCGTTGTTATATTTGCTTTTTAGAAACGCGCCTGCTCGTCTTCCAAACGAAAGACCACCAAGAAACACTAAAGATTTTCCTAACCTGCTCTTCCAGGTTAGCCCTGACACCCTTTAATTCCACGCTGGCAGGGCTGAGGAGCTCTGTGGTGCCCGGAAATCGGGAGTCAGTCAATACTGTTTTGCGGACTAGTTTTGACCCCCTCTCAAAAGGCGCCCTGCTCTGACTAATCGTCATATACCTTTTCACAAAATTTCTAAAAGGCTCTTGACCAATGAAAGCTCTGGGGCTAAATTTCCCGCAAATCACACGCGCGAAGCGCGTGCGCGAGCGCGCGCGCGCGCGAGGAGCGCCAGTTTCCCACCAATCGTACGCGCGTATCGTTTGCGCGAGTGTTGGAGCGCGTTGACAGGCAAAAAAACAATCTTTCGCAAAACACAAAGCTCGCGCGTCGAAAAGGGTAAGCGCGAGTGCGCACGTTGGATCCGCGCGCGATCGTTGCTTTAAGATCGAAGGAAGTAGCGTACCCACCACGCACACGGCAAGCGTGCGACCGAAGGGAGCAGCGTCCCCAACGAAAATATACTATACGCGGTTAGGGTTTTGACGGTTGAGGGAAAATGGAGGGGCAAGCGCGTAGCACTTTGCTCGTAGCGCGAAGCGCGCGTAACCAGCAGGTTAGCCCGTCTAAAATCTTGTTGGGAAAAACAGGCCAAAACGGGCTCAAAGCCAAAGAGGGTTTTCCCTACAGATTCTAGCGACGCGCATACTCTCCTCCGCTGGCCACAGCCGCGTCAGCCAGGAACATCATGAGCAATCGTATATCGAACAAAAGCTCACTCGAAAGGGCCAATAAGTCGACCGTCCTGCGTCAAGGTGAACCCTAAACCTCAAACCTCAAGCCCGAAACCTTAAACCCTAAATCCTGACTCCCCAACCTTAACCCTTAACCCTTAACCCGAGCCCAAAACACTTAGGACGTCTTACGCAGAAGGGCCTCACGAGCCGCGGCGCCGGCGTCCGATCGAGCAAGGCATCAAAGGGATCACGCCGCAATGGTCGGGTTCTTGTAAAGCTGAAGAGCAACTTTGCGGGGGTGCAGTCGTAGATCCTGATGCCTGTAGTCTAATAATGCGAAAGCCGTACCGATACCGTTGACCTCACACCGAGGCGCCGAATCTGGAGAAGCTGGATTGCGCTCTAAAATACAGATATTGGACGAGAACGGAGTGGACGTCACTCCCAAATCTATGCTGCACCTCAAGTCCTCCGTCGCCGCCGGGCAAGGAGTTCAGGGAACGCCAGGAAACTCAGCCCTTGCGTCTGAGGTGCGTGCGTATACAACTTGTGCCCTAATGTGCCTAATCCCTTGACCCTAAATCCTGGACCCCAAACCCTAAACCTTGAACCTTTTTAACCCTACCAACCCTATTCGACTAACTTGTACCTTAATCTAAGACCCAGCTAACATATTTGACTTGACTGCGCAAGTTGCCCTGCCCCACTCTGGCTAACTGACCAGTCGCCTGTGTGCGTGCCCAGGCTTCCGAGGCGTACACGATGGAGCGTATGTCGATGTCAGCGCAGTTCAGCAAGTCTGACCAGACGCAAGAAGGATCTGCCGGGTGAGCCGGGATACAGAAATTCTTTACTTGATACACTGCTACTCTTCGTTTCCTTTCTGCTTGCTTCTTTCCCGGCTGGGCAGTCACAAGTGCTTCAGATTGCCTGACCAGAACCTCCACCTGGTCTTGTCGCAGAGCTGACTCCTCGGTTCAAGGAGCGGATTCTCGTCGAGGGGGCGATATTGGAATCAACAGGTTGGTACTGCACAGCTGGGCTCTCTGTGCGATTCCCGCTTCTCGCACGAGACTAACCCTTACATGTTGTACTCCGCGTTTCCAGGGAACAGAATGGCGTAGTCCGGCCTGAGGCCCTGCCTGATGGCATTTCCAAGGTCGAGAGGACTGAGCTCACTCGAGCGCAATCGGAAGAGTACGGTGATCAAGAGGTCAGAGTCGCCTTGTGCGAGTCTGACACTTTCTTGCTTTTGCACATGCCTGGGCGCTGCGTAGCGAGTGATTCCACAGAAGCTGTTGCAGTGGAGGAAGCTAACGGGCGTTACCGTGCATTGCTGAAAGGGCGACAGGGAAGCGAGCTGTATGCTGATGTCGGCATCCAAACGGTGAACAATATCGTCAAGGCGAAAGAGATCCAGTCTATTTCAGAGGAGTGCACGTCGCAGCACTCCCAAGCCACTGGGTGGGAAATCCACGACGCTCTTCACTCCAGTCAAGCTGACGCGCTTGAGGTACGATTGTCTCCTGCTTTTCTCTTCCTACCTGTGAACCAGTTCAGAATAGCCTGTTATAGAGTGCGTTGTTGGCTGAGTGGCTGACCATCAATGGATCTTCACCAGGGCTTGCCGGATGGTTCCATGTCGCTTAACTCAACGTCTAAGCGGTTGGACTCG
>Ga0208413_1002038_pt1 | contig 11965 bp, 19 predicted proteins | sample AntAceMetag02UKD_FD_184761 | JGI IMG/M metagenome (GOLD analysis project Ga0208413, IMG submission 184761) | Saline lake microbial communities from Ace Lake, Antarctica - Antarctic Ace Lake Metagenome 02UKD (SPAdes) (version 2) | ecosystem: Environmental > Aquatic > Non-marine Saline and... | reverse complement strand
CTCTTCTATTTCATGGTCTTTAATATTATATTTCTGAAGCGTCGAGGGTTTTGGGAGTTTCTGTTTCTTCTTCATATCCATGAGAACCTTCTTCCTACTTATCACTTTCAAAAAATCTGGGTCTTTTTTCTGACGTTTATACCTCTCCACACGAGTCTCAAACTTCGTGTTATTCAGACACCGATTGAGACCTTCACGACTCGTTACGAGTTTTTTGAATATCTTATCGATGGGTTGGTCGTGTTCGAGGACGTGTAGGACACTCAGTGTGGATGTTTCATTTTCGCCGTCCCATCCAGCCTTGAGAAGTTCTTCAAGTTCTTTGTTGATTTTGTACTCGAGTTTGGAGAGCCATCTTTCTACTCCATAACACGCGTTCCATCGTTTGTTTAGGGTAACAAGAGTTAGATACGCGTTTGGGTAATGGTATTTATCGACGAGTTTATTATTTAGTTCATCTTGAGTTATAGACCGGTAAGGACACATACCATACCCGTCTAAAGTTGATTCCATCTTACCGACCCACCAAGTTCCTAAGGTTTTATTTTCCAAGATGTAGAAAATTGTTGGTCGGTGACTCATCTATCTATACCCGAGAAAATAATTATCAATTTTAAATGTGACTGTCCTGGGATTTTCATATTTTCAAAAAGTTTGTCAATCTCGGTACTACCCCTCTTCAACTTTTATTTATTCATAGATGGAAAGTTTAGTATACTATCTACTTTTTTTTAAAAATATTTATAAGTTAACTAGTACTAGTACCGAAAGTGACAAACTTTTTGGGATAAAGAAAAAAGTCTCAGTATATGTAAATGGAAGAGGTGACTCTGCCCGCCCCACCAGAGGGGTATATATATAAACTGGCGTCCATCGTAAAGAAACCCAAGCCATCAATTAGATATAAAGATCCATCTGAATTGACACCAAGACAGAAGGCAACCCTGAAGTACCAACAGAAAAATGCAGAAAAAATTAAAGAATATGCTAAGAATTACAGACAGAAAAAAAGAGAGGAAGAAAATCAATAAAAAGTTTGTCAATCTCGGTACTACCCCTCTTCAACTTTTATTTATTCATAGATGGAAAGTTTAGTATACTATCTACTTTTTTTTAAAAATATTTATAAGTTAACTAGTACTAGTACCGAAAGTGACAAACTTTTTGGGATAAAGAAAAAATCATAGTATATGTAAGATGGAAGAGGTCACTCTACCCGCCCCACCAGAAGGGTTTAAATATGCACTCATCAGGGATGATGTAAACACTGTAAGAGGTAAAGACCCATCGGAATTAACTTCAAGACAACTGGCAACCCTCAGGTATCGTGAAAAGAATAGACAAAAATTAAATGAGAAAAAGAGAAAAGATTATCACGAAAAACAGAAATAAAAAGTTTGTCAATCTCGGTACTACCCCTCTTCAACTTTTATTTATTCATAGATGGAAAGTTCTTATAGAGTTGTTTTAAAAAATATTTATAAGTTGAAGTGTAGTAGTACCGAAAGTGATAACTTTTTTAGAAACTTAAAAACCCAAAACATAACACTAGTAATGGCCACTCTTGTTAAGTTTTTGTTTGCGCCCCTTGTCCCAAACGCGCGAAAGAAGAGACCGAATAGGTCATCCCTTCTCGATGCCCCTCCACCCCCCGATGTTACGATGAACGAATGGGAGTTTGGAAACTATTCATGGAAGGCGACGGTCGAGGCTAAGGATGCGGATGGTGTAGTTGACACGACCTTTATTGGGTACAGTCAGAATATGGACATAACATCTAGAACCCAGGTTGCGTGTGATCGTTACAAGCGACGTGGAACTACATGTGGAGAAGTAGAAATGGTGATGAAAGGGGGTGATTGTGATGAGGTTATTTTTATGAAAATGAAGACTGGAAATCTAATGCTGATTCCACCCTTTTAAACTGATTTCACTCTCTTCACACCATGGGTACATATCCTCTTTGTGGGAACCTATGAAATTTACAGCGGTCATACCAGATTCTATACACGCATCACATATGGATTTATTATCATCTATGATGATACCTATGTTTAGGGCTCGGCAAATATCAACTTTCTTAACTTCATTCGGCGTATAACTATTCGTGAGAATAACATCATCGAAAATACCTGGGAAGAAATAATCGATCCATAACTCTGTATCTTTCCTCACAACATCTTGGCGACCCGTGACAATGTACATCTTTTCTACGTTGCGACGGATTATCTGCATAGCTTTTTGGGACCCCCTTATCGGTTTAAGAGCTTGGAAGTGGCCAGACTTGTAAAATTCTTGAACCATTTTTTGAGATTCTTCTTCTGTGACATTAAAAATATCCCGATAGACGTAACTGTACTTTGGTTTATCGGTTTTCTGTATACCAGATTTCTGTTTGTGATACCTCGACATAGGACTGAGAAACGGGACAAGAACTTCATCGATATCGATCGCAATCTTGTTCATTACTATACCCTATTATTATTCGTAATCTCTAACTACCACACCAACGGGAAAACGATCACTCCCATTTTTATAAGGCGTTCCATAATAGGTTTATTTAATTTCTCAACTTTAAATAGATGTCTGGATTACCAGTTGTAAATTATAGTAGAATGGAACGACTTAGGCCTCCAGAGAGATCACCAGTCCCATTGACCTTAAACACGGTGTGTCTAGTGTTTATTGTCATATGTGTATTGGCGATGTATAAGCGCTCTGTGACGATTAGTCAACAGCGTCAACGATTTTATACTTGATACACTTTTCACCCGAAAGATAAATGTCCCTTTTCATTAATTTTTTTAGAACCTTCTCAGGGATTTTAGTCTTTTCGAGATACATTTCTTTTAATTTCTTCATAAACTTATCCGTCGATTTCAGTTCGTGTTTGAGTTCCTGAAAATTACCCCACATCTCGGTAGAAATCTGATGAATGAGAATATACGCATTTCTTCCCATACGTCTCTCGCTACCACCGAGTAACACGAATGTCGCAGCACTACAACAAGACCCTTGGGCGATTGTGATAACCTTCACACGCGACGTTTCGAGAACGTTCATCATGTTCATACCAGCAAATATACACCCACCTTCACTCATGATATGCACGCGAATTTGTGGTTCGTACCCAACGAGTTCAGCCTTTTTCTTTAGCATTTCAATCTCGAGTTTCTTAAACTTCTCGACGAATACAAGAGCGTTTTCACGATCTACGTCACCATAAAATAGGAGTTCGTTACCGATAACCTTTACACATTCCTCGACAACGGGTTCAAGTTCTTCTTCGTTCGTAGGCATGTTGCAATGCTTTCTTTACTCTTGTCACGTCTCTTGATTTTAAGCTGTTTCCAACTGTGAGATGATTGATAACATCAAAATCCTGGGGGGTGATTCCATAGTCCATGAGGGGTTGTAACTCACCCTTCTCTGCGTACTTCTTTAATACATCCAATTCTCCTATACCTAGACCCATTCTAGACTTTTTACGAATATCGTCGTATTTATGTTTTCGCATCTTATAGTTCCCAAACTTTGTCCAACAACTTCCCGGTCTGATTTTGTCTCGATCGAGTGGTTTTCCCAACGCCGATTTGGGTATGGTGAGCGCGTTGGCTACAAAATACGGCATAAGGTGCCAGTCTCCATATGAATACATCCGTGTATCGTACATATCAGCATCCGAAAATGATTCAGATATTCTAATGATATCTACACCTTCGGAGTCGAGGTAGTTCTCTTGGAAAATGTCCCATACATGACCATGTTCCGATATACTGTCGTAAATTTCGATCGGTTGTGGATCTGTCAGAACATCCACCACGAATTCCTTTGGTGTCTGAAAATCGTCCGTATCGTCGTACCCATCTATATACGTGAAGAAATTTCGTATATTTCCATCTGCTCGTATGGCGGCATTTTCCACTTTAGGTCCCGATTCTTCGGTAAGTTTCATGAGAATTTCGGGCTTGTGTTTCGGTATAAACACTGTTTCAAAGTTTGGATACATACACATACTTGTCGTAGTAACTAGGAGAGATCCACGGGAGAGCCTATCACCGTCGGCTACTTGTTCTATGATAGGTTTGAATATCGGATCATAATTTTCAATAAACACATGTTTCGTCGATGGTTTGATGAAAGGCAGAAATAAAGATTTACTTTTCATGTGTTCGGGAAGTAATTCAACATGACTGAGTCCTCCGAGAACAGCATCGAGAATATAGGTTTTTCCAACACCCAGAGCACCACAGATGAATACATTCTTTCTTTCTCGAATGTACCTACGAATGAGTTCGATTTGTTTCGAATGAATCGTAGAACTAATAGGTTCTTTTTTTTGTTCAACTATTTTAATGAAGGAATCCATTGATGATCTTACTAATCAGGCGATAGATTTGGTGCTCGGGAATGACGCACTTCATAAACGTATCGTAGAACCTTTAAAAAGGAAAATTGTACCATACGTTGTGTGTGGAATTATGACCAACTTGACTATGTTCATTCTTTTGGTGTACCTTGCTCGACGTCTGTCTCTTCTTCCTCTTCTTCCTCTTCCTCAACTTCCTCGTACTCCTCCGGGTCTTTAGATAAAAACACACCAACCTTTTCAAATGGAGTATTTTTCGTGAGTGCTCGGATGGGTTCTATAGTTTTAGGTAACTTCAAATGTGGTATAGGGCGAACAGATAAAATTTCGGGTCGTGTGAAAACACCTTCTATTGGATATTCCTTTTCGAAATTCATAAGAATCTTTTTGGGAACAGCGGGACATTGTTCGAGTAAACGATCGTATTCAGCCTTACATTCTTCAACAAATTTCAAACCCTCCTTTTTACGTTCTTCACGTGGGAGGGCTAATTGCAGTCGAATATTTCTCGAAAGACTTCCATGACCCAGCGCAGACGTTCGGTGGTTCTCCATCAGTTCATTCACCTTGAGAAACTGCATGATCGTCGCGATCAGACCCGCGATAAGATTTAAACCACCAATGATCGATGGTGCGGCTGGCTGAATACTCAGTGGTAAAGTACTCTGAGCAAAATTCGCAGTACCTGTGATGGTCGACAAGACAATGACGGGTAAATTAAAACGCAGACTCAGTTTTTTATACATCAGGAAGGATCTGTGATGCATATACCTGTAACACGCACATGCCTCACCCCATTGACGCAGTACGTTCTCGTGATACTCGTTCCACATATCTTCCATTTTAATTTCTTCTGACATCTTATAATAGATGAACATAATATTCGTGATCCATCTCGTGTTTCTATTGTGGATTCTGATCGTACCCTTTATGAATGATCGCAGACAGCTCGAATTCTATTCTATGGTAATCCCGTTCATATTTTATCACTGGTCCGTAAATGATGATACATGCGCACTCACACAAGCCGAAATGTATGTGACGGGTCGTGACAAGGATGAAACATTCATGGGACGTGTCGTAGGACCGATATACAAAATGGAAGAGAATGATGTCAATCGCCTAACAAAGACGTTATTTTTCACGTTGTGGTCATTCGTGCAGTACCGCCTTGGACATTTCGATTCATTTGTAAAGGATTTGGACAAGTTATTTAAAGGTAAAAAGATACAATAATGTATAATGGATAACGAGATTTCTCGACTCGATACAATCAAAGATGTATATAAACAGACCTACCTCACAAACCTTGAATTCATGGAAGATAAACTCACTCGAATTAATACACAAATCGAAGCTACAGCACCCGGACTCAAATGGGAAATACTCACGAAACAGCGTGACCACTATGTACGTGAAATCGAATCACTCGATGAAAAGATCGAGCAGGTGATTGGTGGTATTGATACAAAGATTGAACAATTGGAAATACGGAAACGGGAGTTTGAAATTCAATCTAAGAAGGAGCTCGAATCATTCGAGTATAATATGGATAAAATTAAAGAGGCTCTTGACAGACGGAATGTCGGAGAACTGTTCAACATCTTAGAAAATGTATCAAACGCACTCATTATTTTGAGAAAGGATCAAGTGAAAGATTTTTCTTAAGTATAGTAAATGAAGAATAAAACGAAAACTCGATTACTTTGGGTAGCACTCGTCGTACTCATACTCATCGTGGGATACATGCGGTACAATCCAATGGTCGTCAAAGTCCCAGTCCCAGTCGAGGTAGAAGTCCCAGTGATGGTACCAGTTAGGGGTGGAGGGGAAGACATGAGACGCACACCTGAATATAGAGGTCCTCCGATCAAACAGTACAAACCTGGGCACATGCAGCAGATGGGGATCATCACGAACGAAGAAGGTGAAACCCTCCCACTCTATGGTAAAGAAGTCCGTGGTCGTCGCGATCGTTACCACTACTACACCACGACGGGTGGTGAAAATTTGTACCCCATCCCAGTGAGTCATGATGGTCGTGATTGTATCGACGATATCGGATGCCAGGAACTCTACGGAAATGAAGCAGTCTCGGTCACTGGTAAGACTGGTTCATTCGGTGTGAAAATGTACCGAACTGATGATTTTTTCTAACAAAAATGATTTTTTAGCGCTTCGTACTCACTCTTCTGAAGTCCGGATGTTTCCGAAAACTTCGCCTTCAAATTGAGTAACTCTTTTATCGTATCGTCATCGAGACTTTTGACAAAGTCCTTCTTCGCCTCGATGTCGTCCATTTGGTTATACTCTCGTTGTGCCTGTACGTAAGGCCATGTATATTTTCTCAGTGAAGTAACTTCAATTTCGAGTTGTATGATTCGCGGTAACAATACTTCCCTAATCAATTTTTCCGTATCGGTCATACAAGCTACTCTGTCGATGTCCCTAAGTATATTTCTTGCGTTTTAATAAGGATGATACCGGAGAAGCGCGCATTTGTAAAAAAACTCGCACACGGTATCCGCGATTTGTTAGAATATATGAATATACAACTTGATATTGAACCATCCATAAGAAAACAAATTTTTACTCAGAATGAATTCTCAGTTGGAAAGTTTAGGATGGTTTTGGATACAGTACATTCTGAAATACTCGAGTCTTTGTTGAAACAGTTCGATCGGATTGGTATAACGATAGACCGTGCGTTTACGATGGCATCCCCAGATCCACTCTTTTTTACACAGGATGACCGCGATTTCGTCAAGCGCATTAACGATGGAGATATCAAGACATTTTGTCATTTCCTCATCTATTAAACAAAAATGAGACCAAACTTTTTCGAAATGATCTTCTTCGCCCCCTCAAAAGTCGGGTGGCCCCAGAGGTACCAGCGGGACCAAAAGCCGGCCATACCGATACCACTTATTCCCCAATTCTCTGAGAAACTGTAGTCCACGTATACCATCTTATCTTGTATCTTCTTGGGGTCTCTCTCTGTCATTGTGCGTTTGGGTACTCTACCGCCATGGCGGAGTACGTAGGAACGCATACGTGAAGGATTCTTGTGTTTGGTGTAGTCGGAATACCCACTGGCACCAAAGTCAACAGTCCTGCCGTCTTCTAATATCGCCCTGAACTTCTTTTTAGAATTAGGACTTCTAGTAATAGTGACACGCATACTTACGTTTTACGAATATAATTTAATTACACGACTGGCAAGTGTATTTCTCACGACTTCTCTCGAGAGAAGTCTCGAGACTCTTACGGAGCTCCGCACGATTGGCGACATATTTTTCACGGGTGGGAACGAAAAGAGCCTTTTCAGAACCACGCTTGATAAGAAACATGTGGTCGTAGAAGTGAAGAAGTGCGACGGTGAGGGCGATTGAACCAACTACTACGCCGTTCATCTTACGAGCCGCGTAGGCATAGGCAATGATCACCAGGACGAGAATGATCTGAACAAGGGTGATCTTGGGCATGACAAAACGTTTCTCGACTGTCTTGACAATCTCACTGGGTCGGGGAACGTACATCTCGTTTCGCTTGCCGTAACCTGGCATTTTTATTATGTACTGAGAAAATAATGTGGTCGTTATTCCTGGTGCCGATGGTATTAATACTTCACGATTATCTAAAGGCGCCCATAGACCTCCTGTACTTTACCAATCCGAGACGTCCCCTCGTTGGTATGCAGAACGCGATGATAGATTTACTCAACTGGAGATCTCAGTATCGCGTGAATGATCACCCAGGTCTCTGGCTCATAAAGACACACTATGAAAAGATATACCAGGAGTTCCTGGAAGTTTCACCATCAGTGAAACGTCACCTCTTCCATGACATCGATCCATGGTTTGATACCAATGATCGGTATTACTTCCATAAAGTGGGGGACTTTCCTCTCCTGAAAAGTCTCATAGATCAGATACCATCTATACACGAGGAAACAGCACTGTTTGCTGTCGTCGATGGGCCGATGGTTATAGCACCCCATCGCGCAGAGACAAACCTTCTACTTCGGTATCATCTTACTATAGAGGGTGGGGGTGATTGTACACTCTATACTGAGAAGGGGTCACATATACATGAAGATGGCGAAGAGTTCCTATTTGATCACGCCAGATACCACGAGCTCATAAAAACAGGAAAAGGACGACGAGTCGTACTCATCTTAGATGTTCATAGATGTTTCTGACAGACTGCTATATACATATCACTCCCACCGATGAGTTCGAGTTCTGTGTTTTTCACTATACGTTTTGTAAATGGACCCGGGGTCTCTTGTCGACAGTACATACACAGTGCTGACAACTTTGTAACTTCACTGGCAATTGGGATACACTCGAGAATTTCTCCCCATTTCCTCTGAAACGCATCACCATCGAGACCTGCGATGATGACATCCTTCCCCATATCTAGACATGTCACGATAAACCTTTTAAGATCGGGATAAAACTGCGCTTCATCGATAGCTACAATCTCAGAATCCTCAAAGTCGTGCTTTCCCATGAGTTCGTACAAGCTGAATACTTTGTGACAATCAAACTTAACATTATCGTGTGTCTTGAGAACTTCATCGGAGGATCTCGTATCTTTCGCAGAATTTACAACCACAATCCGCTTCCCTAAAATCTTGAGTCGCTTCAACCTTCGAATAAGTTCTGAAGTTTTACCTGAAAACATATTTCCCATGATAATTGAGAGACCCATCCTGACTTATTAAAATAATGTTGTATTTTTTAAATGAATGATTCACACAAGGCTCTCTTCAATGGATATGAGGGGTACTACAATCCAACCACAGGTCGCGTAAAATTGGGAAACCGTCTTTTTCCTGATATAAAGACCGCGGTAAAATATCTCAGGAAAAGGTAAGATGCCTCTCAGCGATGCTGCCATCACCAAGAAGGTTGGACAACTGCGTAAATCCGAGGGTAAGATCTACGCACCCCTCAAATATTTCAGGGGGCTTGAGACTCTCACAGGGGTTGAGACACGTTATAAAAAGATGCTCAAGCGAGACTATAGGGGATTCAAAACAGACGAAGGACAGAAGACAAAGACTTCCTCCTACACCCAAAAATTTAGGAAGATGTACGGACCAGAGGTTAGGTCCCTACCCGAAATTGCTAAGGCTACTAAGATTCCTCTGAGGACTGTGAAGACCATCTATAACAGGGGACTCGCTGCGTGGAGAACCGGGCATCGTCCGGGAGCCTCTCCACAAGCGTGGGGGTATGCTAGGGTCCATAGTTTCGCCACTAAGGGGAAGACGTACTACACGGCGGATAAGGATTTGAGATAGTAATGATCACCACCATTTCGTTTCATCTGTTATGTATCCCTGGAATATTCCATCCTTTTGAAGTTGTAATACATCTTCCCAAGATAATTTCTCGTTTTCTATGCGTGCTATTTGCATGAGTTGCTTTGCTAACCACGTATCGAAATCGAAATTTGGGGGTAATTTAGCTTTCTTCAAGTTCTGGTTTTCACCCGGTGGTAAGTATTGAAGATTTGTAAAGTGAAAACAAGCTATCCGATGTTCTCGTATTGTAAAATCAAAAGCTTTGCAACAAATAATATGGTCTATGTCCATATCCATGTATGATGGGTCATGTGAAATTCTTTTTAATTTAAGATATTCCTTAACATGTTTCCATTCTGAAACACCTACGAGCTCCATAGTCTTTTCAGGGCATGTTCCACCCCTGGTGGTAGTTCTTAACCGCGATCTCAGTAATGCTGCCATAGCAAAGTTTTCATCGACTTTCCTTCGTTCTCTGTGATAATCTCTATAGTATCCCTGTGTTTTTAGAGATTCTTGACGTATTTTTCTACAATCTTTGCAACACACAGAGAGGCTGTCCCACGTGCGATTATCATTGTTGAAACGCTCGTTATGTTTGAATGTTTTACATTCGCTACATCTTTTTGTTGTTTCAGATGTTGTAGAAGCATGATGTTCATTTGCTCTATTAACGCGAGTACATATATGACAATAAGCACCACCGTGCTCATCTAAGCATCTAAAAGATTTTTCCCATACATTCCCACAATTTGTATTCATACAATAACCTTTAAGATTTGTTTCACCAGTCACTTGATTTGGTGGGTTTATCAATTCAATACCCCTTTCAATACATAGACGTTTTAATGCGAATATGTCATGCAACTTTTTAGAACCGTTACACTCTTTACACAGGGCTCCCTCTTTGTTAATACGACCCAGTCTTTTAGAATGAGGTCGTCCACATTTACATATATATGGACAACTTGCTTTGGTAAAGTCTGTAGGAAGTTCTTTGCTCTGGTCTAGTGTTGCACTATCTCGTTCTAGACAGAGAATAAAAAAATCATATGTGTATATCTTTCTCATTATACTTTATTAAAGAGTGAATCTACCCCTTTAAACGCTTAAGTTGTTTTGATATACCCTTTTTTAAGAATGTATTTAGCTTTGAAATTTTTGAATAATTCGGCATCACCACCCTTGTTTGGGTGAAGTTTGAGAGCACCTTTTAAATAAGCTTGTCGTATAGACTTCTCATTCTTTGCCCTACCGAGAGCGTTAAACAGATTTCGTTCAACTAAAGATAGTTTTTTGTTCTTCACGGCATTTGAGTTGTTATTTGAGATGTAAGTTCGAAAAGACTGGTACAAATTAGATATTTGTTCACTTTTTGGCCATTTATACCACTTAGCTTTATCTCCTACGTAAATTTCAAAACCACGGTTATTTGTGTAGTTTGGGACATCGGTTGTATACAATCCAGCATTCCTCGTCAACCTTCTCCCCAGATTTCTCATTCTCTTGGCTGATCGTACATGACGCTGAATATAAAATTTGAATTCTGCTGGTTCCAAAAGAATTCCAGTTCCTCTAGTGTTTGATTGATACACATCAACACCTATATCAACCCATTCTGAATCATGGCTATAGTTAAAACCGTTAGTTCCTGGAAAATTATGATACACTCTTTTTGAAGACGGAGCAGCTACTGACATCTTCTTACTATGAGTAAGTATTTTTTATTTCTTTACCCCGGAATGAGAGTATCAACGTCATCACGCGCGTTCGCACATACGCAAATCCAATACAAAGACGTCAACCCAAAAAACGCAATCGGGATACCAATCATTAGTATTAATTTACAATTTTAAATCTAATGATCAGTCTGTGTTTTAAGTACCTAAGTATCGTTTTGTTTCTGTAATTTTTAAACATCCAAAAATGTCATCCCCTCGCTCAATTGAAGACATTCATAAAACTATCATCCCTCGCATTCGCACTCGAATGCCTTGGGATCGAATTGTAACCCGGTGTGGTAGGACTCAAGCAGCTGAGAGTGAGTACATTTTTCACCTCAGACAGGCGATCATTGATGAAGGAGGCTCAATCACCGAGTATACCGGAACGCAGCAGTCGAGGGATATTCGTGGTGTTAAGTATCCAGGTATTGACGGTCTCTTTGATTACGAAGGTAAGAAGATAAATGGTAGATCTGGCAACTTCTGTCTGAATGATACTCTTCCGAAAGGAGATAACGTCTATTACATCTTTCTTCGAGTCGGCGGACAATCAGTTGA
>Ga0208413_1002033_pt1 | contig 11988 bp, 10 predicted proteins | sample AntAceMetag02UKD_FD_184761 | JGI IMG/M metagenome (GOLD analysis project Ga0208413, IMG submission 184761) | Saline lake microbial communities from Ace Lake, Antarctica - Antarctic Ace Lake Metagenome 02UKD (SPAdes) (version 2) | ecosystem: Environmental > Aquatic > Non-marine Saline and... | reverse complement strand
AGGTTCAGACGGTGCGGGGCCAGCCGTGCCGTTTATGTCCTTGCGGGGAATTCTGACAGGGAATTTCCCTAACCGCTCTTCCGGATCGCTCAATAATGGAAAATAATTTAGGCACTATTCACAAATCAGGTTCGAGGAAAAACCTTTAAACAATATTCCCAGAGTCATCCCTCGTGGATATAATTTCGACATGTATAAAGGAAACACCCAGGTAGAGGGACCCGCGCACGTTCGTGAATTGACCGATCTCATCATCAGCAAAATCACTGTCGGTCCTTACAACAATAATTCTTATTTATTACGATGCCGAAATACGGGCACCGAGGTTCTCATTGACGCCGCGGCCCAACCAGAGCGGCTCCTCAACTTGATCGGCCCCGATGGCCTCATGGGTGTTCTCACAACACATGGCCATCAAGATCACTGGAATGCGTTGGCAGAGGTAGTGGCCGCCACGGGGGCCCAGACATACGCACCCCAAGGCGACATCGAGTTAATCGGTGAGCCCACCAATCATGCGATGGCTCCAGAATCAATGTTTACCTTCGGCGATATTTCATTAAAAGTACTGACCACGGGCGGTCACACCCCCGGGGCCAGCATGTTTTTCTACGACGACCCATTCGGCCACGGACACCTGTTTTCGGGAGATTGTCTTTTCCCCGGCGGCGTGGGGAAGACCACCACCCCGGTTGAATTCACAACTCTTTTCAACGGCGTGAAGTCACAAGTTTTTGATTCCCTTCCCGACACCACCTGGGTGTATCCCGGGCACGGCGATGACACCAGCGTTGGAGCCGAGCGGGCATCCTTAACCGAGTGGGAATCCAGGGGCTGGTAACTCCTGGGCTAAGTCTGATCCTCGGGGCGTTCTTCGGTGATCCGACCCGCATGACCTCTGGCACCCGGGTCACGTTTTAGTTTGATGGCTGATCCAATGAACACGGCGATCAGCACAAACGCGATGAAGATCAAGCTCAGGTTCGTTGAAATTTTTGGGATCGAATTATCGACCTCATGGAAGTAGGTCAAAAATAGTTTAATTCCAATGAAAATCAAAATGACGGAAAGACCCAACGACAAGTAAATCAACTTGTCGAGCAGGCCGCGCAGTAAGAAGTACAAGGCCCGTAGACCCAGTAGGGCAAAGGCATTCACGGTAAAAACGAGATACGGCTCTTGGGTCACTCCGAATGTTGCCGGAATGGAGTCAAGAGCGAAAAGAAGATCTGTGGTTCCGATCGCAAACATGACCAACAGGAGTGGCGTTGCGAACCGAACACCATTGACTCTAATGAACAATGATGTGCCGTGGTATCCGTCGGTGAAACGGTAACGCTTGCGTGCAATTCGCACCAAAATGTTGTCCTGCGGATCCGGATCCTCGTTGCGGTGCCGCATCAACTGAACACCGGTCCACACGAGCAACGCACCGAAGATTACGAAAGTGAATGAGAAGTACTCGAGGGCACTGGCCCCGATCGCAATAAAAATGCCCCGCAACACGATTGCTAGTGCAACCCCGATTAGCAGAACCCGTTGATGCAAATTGAACGGAACAGCAAACTGCGTCAAAATGATAATAAAAACGAATAGATTGTCAACACTGAGTGATTTCTCCACCAAGTAGGCGGCGAAATATTCCGTACCGTATTGCGATCCCTGCCAGAGAAAAATAAAGACCCCAAAAGCGATTGCAACGCCGACGTAGAAAATTGACGCTAGCAGTGCCTCTTTGAATTTAACTTCATGCGGTTTACGAGTGATGGCAAAAAAATCAAAAGCCATGAGCACTGCGATGCCAACGATCGTGATAAGCCACAGCCCAAGCGATGTTTCCATTGATTAATTTGCCTCTGCGGACTGCATTCCGCGAAGTTCCTTTTTCAAGTCTGAAATTTCATCGCGTAGTCGGGCAGCCAACTCAAACTGCAATTCGGCTGCAGCGGCGCGCATCTGATCACTGAGCTCCTGAATGAGGGCCACAAGATCTCCGCTGGGCGTGTGTCTGCGGGACTGAGATTTTTCGGCGATTATCAGTTTGGCGGTATCTTCCTCTTCGCGGGAAAGCATGTCGGTGATGTCAGCAATTTTCTTGCGCAGTGGCTGAGGGTCAACGCCCATTTTCTTGTTGTAGGCAACCTGTTTGGCTCTACGTCGATTCGTTTCATCAATCGCCTTAGCCATCGAGGGCGTGATTTTGTCGGCATACATGTGTACTTGCCCATTGACGTTTCGAGCCGCACGACCAATGGTTTGAATTAGAGATGTTCCTGAACGAAGGAAACCCTCCTTGTCGGCGTCAAGGATTGCAACCAGTGACACCTCGGGAAGGTCTAACCCCTCGCGCAAAAGGTTGATACCCACCAGGACGTCAAATACTCCCAAGCGCAGCTCTCGCAGCAACTCCACCCGACGAAGAGTGTCAACTTCGGAGTGCAGGTATTGCACTTTGATCCCGTGTTCGGCCAAATAATTGGTCAAATCCTCTGACATCCGCTTGGTGAGAGTTGTGACCAAGACCCGTTCATTTTTTTCAACTCGGAGCCTGATTTCGTGGATCAGATCATCAACTTGGCCCTTGGTCGGTTTAATCACAACCTCAGGGTCGACCAGGCCGGTGGGTCGGATTACCTGTTCCACAACATCACCCTGAACGGCAGTAAGTTCGTATGGACCCGGTGTGGCAGAAAGAAAAACCGCCTGACCGATTCGTTCTTCAAACTCTTTCCACCTCAGTGGCCGGTTGTCCATCGCGCTGGGCAGCCGAAATCCATGTTCGACCAGGGTTCGTTTGCGACTCGCGTCCCCTTCAAACATGGCCCCGATCTGAGGGACGGTCACATGGGATTCGTCAATGACCACAAGGTAGTCCTCCGGGAAGTAGTCAATGAGGCAGTTGGGTGGACTTCCCGTTTCGCGGCCGTCAATAAATCTACTGTAGTTCTCAATTCCGGAGCAGAACCCGACCTGCTGCATCATTTCGATATCGAAAGTTGTTCGCATCTTTATCCGCTGGGCTTCAAGGAGCTTTCCTTGCTTTTCAAACTCGGCGACTCGCTGCTCTAACTCGACTTGGATGTCACCGATTGCTCGAGACATGCGTTCGGGTCCCGCGACATAGTGCGTGGCAGGAAAAATATACATTTCTTTGTCTTCGGTAATTATTTCCCCGGTGACGGGATGCAAGGTCATTATTCGCTCAATTTCGTCACCGAACATTTCAATTCTGACTGGGTGTTCCTCATAGACGGGAAACACTTCAACGGTGTCTCCCCGGACCCGGAACGTGCCCCGGGTAAATGCGATGTCATTGCGGGTGTACTGAATACCAACCAAAGCTCGCAGTAATGAATCGCGGGAGTAATCCTCGTTTACCCGTAGGCGGATCATGCGATCAACATATTCCTGGGGAGTGCCCAGCCCGTAAATCGCGGACACGGTTGCAACAACAATCACGTCACGCCTGGTGAGCAAACTATTAGTGGCGGAATGTCGGAGCCGCTCCACTTCCTCATTGACCGTTGAGTCTTTCTCAATGAAAGTATCCGATTGGGGCACATAAGCCTCTGGCTGGTAATAGTCGTAGTAGGACACGAAGTACTCAACAGCGTTATTCGGCAGTAATTCACGAAACTCGGTTGCCAATTGAGCCGCCAGAGTTTTATTGGGAGCCATTACCAGGGTTGGTCGTTGTAACTTTTCCACCAGCCACGCGGTGGTGGCACTTTTACCGGTACCGGTGGCACCCAGCAGAACGGAATTTTTCTCACCGGATTGAATCCTCCTGGTGAGGGCCTCAATGGCCGCCGGTTGATCCCCCGATGGTTTAAATGGCGAGATCACCTCGAATGGTGCAACCGTTCGAGTGAGATCGGTTATTGGTCGGGTCACGACCTAATCTTATGGGCTCGTTCCAGAATCTCTTCCCAGACAAAAGTGCAAGCCTGATCGAAATCCTGCGTTGTGCCACTGTTATTAATTACCCACGTCGCTGCCTGATTTCGAAACTCGCGAGAACTTTGATTATTAATCCTTGCCTGCGCCTGTTCTGCACTCATCCCGCGATGCGCCACAAGCCGCTCAATCTGTTGTTCAACCTCAAGGTCAATAACGACGATAACGTCACACATGTCAACAGAGTGAGTTTCGACAAGCAGTGGCATGTCGTAAATAACAATCTGGTCCGGTTCAACATTGGCGATTCGCGTAAGTGCCTCCGAGCGAATTCTGGGATGCATGATTTCATTGAGTTCCGTCAGCGCCATCGTGTCTGCGAACACAATAGTTGCCAAAGCCGCACGATTCAGTGAACCACCTGATTGAAGGATTCCGTTGCCGAATTTTTCCGCTAGTTCCTCAACTACCGGCGAACCGTCTGCCGTTAGTTCCCGCGAAATCATGTCGGCATCAATAACAACAGCGCCGTGCTGTGAAAAGCACGACGCCGCTGTTGACTTGCCCGATCCAATACCACCGGTCAACCCGACGATAAAAGGTTTTCGTTGAGCCACAAGATTACTCGGTGGTGAGTTTGTCCCGAAGGGCCTGCAAAGCTGAATCGTCGGCCAAAGTTCCCTCGCTGGCCATTGACTCTGATGAATACGCACTCGCATCGCCCGACTCAACCGCAGCAGCCTGATCGGCTTCCTTTGCTTCGGTCACCTGTTTGCGGTGCGCTTCCCAACGTGAGTGCGCTTCCGCGTACTCACGCTCCCAATCGGCCCGTTGTTCTTCGAAGCCGACTTTCCATTCACCGGTTTCGGGATCGAATCCCGCTGGACCGGTGTAATTGCCTGCCTCGTCAAATGCTGGTGCCATCCCGTAGAGGTAAGGATCAAATTCTTCTATCGCCTGTGAATCAGATGAGTCATTCGCCTGTTTGAGCGAAAGCGAAATACGTCGACGCTCAAGATCAATATCGATCACTCTCACGAAGATGTCGTCATTGACCTGGACGATCTGCTCCGGCATCTCAATGTGGCGCTCGGCAAGTTCGGAGATATGCACCAGACCTTCGATCCCCTCGTCAACGCGGACGAATGCACCGAATGGGACCAACTTGGTGACCTTGCCCGGCACGACCTGATTGATTCCGTGCGTGCGTGCAAAGTGCTGCCAAGGATCCTCTTGGGTTGACTTGAGCGAAAGAGATACCCGCTCACGGTCCATGTCGACTTCCAGTACCTCGACGGTTACTTCGTCGCCAACCTGAACGACCTCGGATGGGTGGTCAATGTGCTTCCATGACAGTTCAGAGACGTGGACGAGTCCATCTACGCCACCAAGATCAACGAATGCACCGAAGTTAACAATGCTTGACACCACCCCGTTGCGAATCTGACCGCGCTGAAGCTGGTTGAGGAAGGTTTGACGGACCTGACTCTGGGTCTTTTCTAGGTAGGCGCGACGGGAAAGAACCACGTTGTTGCGGTTCTTGTCGAGTTCAATGATTTTAGCTTCAAGGGTTTTACCGATGTAAGGCTGCAGATCGCGGACGCGACGCATCTCGACCAAGGATGCGGGCAGGAAGCCCCGAAGGCCAATATCGACAATTAGGCCACCCTTGACAACCTCAATGACGAGACCTTCAACAACACCGTCTTCTTCTTTGATCTTTTCAATGGTCCCCCATGCGCGTTCGTACTGTGCGCGCTTCTTGGACAGAATCAAACGACCTTCTTTGTCCTCTTTGGTGAGAACGAGTGCCTCAACGATGTCGCCGACACTCACCACTTCACTGGGATCAACGTCGTGCTTGATCGAGAGCTCGCGGGAAGGGATGACACCTTCTGTTTTGTAGCCGATATCAAGGAGAACTTCATCTCGATCGACCTTAACCACGATTCCTTCAACGACATCTCCGTCATTGAAGTATTTGATTGTGGCATCAATTGCAGCGAGGAAATCCTCGGCGGTCCCGATGTCGTTAATTGCTACCTGGGGCGGTGTTGAAATTACGGTTGGAATAGTCATGGAGAAAGTGGCTCCGGTGGATAGATGTTGTGGGTGCCCAAACACCTTTTCGAGAGGATTCTAGGTCTGATCCTCAAGCACATGGGACATTTGGAGCCTAATGCTTCACTAATTCTCAATGGGCAGCGGCATCCCAGTTCGGACCGGTTCCCACGTTCACGTCCAATGGAACGAGCAACGAAGCGGCCGAGCCCATTTGTTCCCGGACTAAAAGGCTGACTTCCTCCGTCTCGCCAACGGCAATTTCGAGCACCAGCTCGTCATGCACCTGAAGGAGCAACCGGGATCTCAAATGAGCATCCCGCAAGGCTTGGTCAACTTTGAGCATGGCGATTTTGACGATATCGGCGGCGCTGCCTTGAATTGGCGCGTTAAGGGCCATACGCTCGGCAATCTCACGCCGTTGGCGGTTATCACTGACCAAGTCCGGCAACTTACGGCGCCGGCCGTACATCGTTTCGGTGTATAACTTGCTGCGAGCTATTTCGACCACTTCCGCGAGATAAGAGCGGATTCCACCAAATCTGCGGAAGTAATCATCCATCATGATTCGGGCGTCTTCCGTTGAGATGTCAAGTTGAGCTGCTAGTCCATAAGGTGAAAGTCCATAGGCCAGCCCGTAGGACATCGCTTTGATTTGGCGTCGCATGTCTGGCGTAACTTCACTCACGTCAAAAACTTTGCGAGCGACGCTCTCGTGTAGATCCTCACCGGATTTAAAAGCCTCAATCAGTGCTTCGTCTTTAGACAAATGAGCCATGATGCGCAACTCGATTTGACTGTAGTCCGCCGTGAGTAGGCATTCAAAATCATTTCCTGAGGTGTCGGCTCCTACGATAAAAGCCGCCCGGATCCGACGGCCGGCCTCTGTGCGAACCGGAATATTTTGCAGATTTGGATCAATCGATGACAGACGTCCGGTTGCTGCCACGGTTTGACGAAATGTGGTGTGAATTCGACCAGCTGAATCAACGAGCGGGATAAGACCATCCACTGTTTGGCGCAGTTTTGATTCCTCACGCCAACTCAATAATTGTTGTAGTAACGGATCGCTCGTTTGAGCGAAAAGGTTAGTTAGCGCCTCTGCGTCAGTGGTGAAACCGGTTTTGATTTTTTTAGTCTTTGGTAATCCCCGTTCAATAAAAAGCACTTCTTGTAATTGCTTTGGGGATGCCAGATTGAATTGATGCCCAACCAACTCAAAGCTCGCAGCTTCCGCAGAACGCATGTGTTCGGCGAATTCCCCGGAAAGGCCTTCAAGGGCATTCAAATTCACCGCGATACCGACGTTTTCCATTTGCGCCAAAGCTATTTCTGTTGGGATTTCCATGTCGACGAGCAGCGACATTAATTGGAGTTCCTTAAGTCGGATGGACAAGGTGGAGCCCAACTCCCAAATGAGTTCAGCCGCCTGTGCCAAGTTCGCATGTGTCTCGTTGTCACCGAACATCGAGAGTTGATCTTCGGTTTCCTCAAGGCTACGGCCAAGTTCGCGTTGGAGCAGGTCCGCAAGTTCATAGGACCTTTGGCCCGGGTCGATCAGGTAACCTGCCAGCGCCGTGTCCATGTGGATTCTCACTTGGGAGATGTCAATTCCAAAGGACGCCAACGTCCACAAAAGATACTTTCCGTCATGAATAGTTACTTCATTGACGCACGTTGCCAACCAATGCATGACGTCGGGTGCATCCTGCTCGGAGATCGAACTCAGCACGTGTACCTCTTCGCCCGAACAAACGGCCAGTGAATTGATCACTCCGGTTCCACGAGAAAATTCCCCCTGAATCGCAATCGAAACCGGACCTCGCAAAGCAAGCAGGTCAGCGTGGGTCGAATCGGGAAACATTTTGCGGTCAACAACTTGGACGGGTACATCTTGTGAAGCTATTTGCTGTTCATCACCCTTGGCCGCGACCGCACCCGGTAGTTTTTCGATCCTTCCCCGTAATGCTGTGAACTGCAATGTGTCAAAAAGTTGATAAATGTCCGGCAACGAGAAGGGCTTGCGATCAAGCTCATCCACGCTAAATTCAAGTGGAACATCACGCACCATCTCGGTGATCCGACGGTTGAGAAGCACTTGGGCTAGGTTTTCTCGGAGTGAGTCTCCAACTTTCCCGCCCACCGTGTCAGCCTTATCAACCAACACGCCAAGGGTTCCAAACTCGTTGATCCACTTTTGAGCGGTTTTTTCACCAACTCCCGGTATTCCGGGGAGGTTGTCGCTTGGATCCCCGCGTAAGGCAGCAAAGTCGGGATATTGCGCCGGCGTCAGTTTGTATTTGATCTCGATCGCTTCTTGCGTCATGACAGCAAGATCGGAGACCCCCTTTTTTGGATACAGAACGGTGACCAAAGGTGAAACCAGCGCGAACGAGTCCCGGTCGCCGGTAACAATTTCAGTTGCGAAGCCCGCAGCGCTGGCCTGCGTCGCCAAAGTCGCAATAAGGTCGTCTGCTTCATAACCTTCTTTTTCCAGGCGCCAAATTGACATTGCATCCAAGACCTCTTTGATTAATTCGACCTGGCCTTTAAATTCGTCAGGTGACTTTGAGCGAGTGGCTTTGTATTCGGGGAAAATATCCGTCCGGAAACTCTTCCGAGAAACGTCAAATGCAACGGCAATATGTGTTGGGTCGTATTCCCTGAGCAGGTTGATCAACATCGAGGTAAATCCGTAGACCGCGTTCGTCGGTTGCCCTGTGCTAGTACTGAAGTTCTCAGCCGGCAAAGCAAAGAAAGCCCGGTAAGCCATCGAGTGTCCATCGATAAGAAGTAATCGATTTCGGGACATAGTCCGATACTAGTTGTCCAGATACACCATAGGCTTTATCACTATGACAAACATCAGTGATCAAGCCGCAACCGATATCACCGCGGAAGTCCGTGAAATTGGAATGGGCGCCCTCGGAGAGCGAATGGGAATTCGCCTGCTGAGTGCATCTATTGACGCCCAAGGCTTGGCGACCATCAGCGCCACAATGCCGGTTGAAGGAAATACCCAGCCTTATGGACTCCTGCACGGTGGAGCGAGCGCAGTATTGGCGGAGACCGTGGGCTCAATTGCCGCCGGGATCACCGCTCATCAGCGTCTTGGTCAAGGCGCACTCGTGGTCGGCATAGATTTAAATTGCACCCACCACAAGTCAGCACGTGATGGTGTTGTGACCGGGGTTGCCACCATGATCAGCGCCGGAAACACGATGTTATCAAGTGAAATTGTGATTACTAACGACCAAGGCGAGCGGGTGTGTACATCTCGGCTTACCGCAATGGCCCGCAAGCCCCGGATCTAAAACATTCACAAGTGGGTAACAATCGTGTTTCATCTCAAAAAGCCCTGTCCTTTCATGATTGACGGGGGTAAGGTTCTCCGAGTTCTACTTCAGCAGTTACCTCGCATGACTCGATACAGCGCCGTGCTTACTGTTCGCTCACTAGACCCGGAGGTACGCACACGTGCTTAGACGCGTTCGACTAGCACTCGGAGTCCTTCTCCTCACATCCGTCGCTTTTTTGATCACCGGGGGTCTCTCACCGGCCAACGCGGCTGAATCCTCCATAACCGGGACCTTGACCACCCCAGCGGGTGTTGCCGTTGAAGGGGTCGTGGTCAGTGCAGTTGATCCGGATGGGGTGATCACTTCCGGTACATCGGATGCGAAAGGTGTTTTTGTCGTCCCACTCCCAGCCGGTGGTACCTACACCGTCGAAATTGATCAGACCACCCTGCCGGAAGGAATCACCCTCAACAATGAGCAAGACGCCAGCCGCTCCCTGTTGGTGCTCGGCGGTGAAAAAAGAATTCTTATCGGCCTCTCGGAAGGTGGTGATTCCGGAATTGTCGGATAGTTCAGGCACCGGTGAACGGGTCTGAACCTGGTCTTTGGCACCACCGGATTAACAAACTTCTCACACGGTGAATTGCTGTCCCTCGGAGCGTTTACCGCCCTTGCCATCAACACCGCCGGAGTTAACATCATTATTGCTGCGCCGATTGCGATTATTTTTGCTGCATGCTTTTATGGCTGGGGACAAAATCGCATCTTGTGGCGTCCCCTGAGACGACGTAAGACAGGTTTGATTGCTGGCATGATTGTCAGTATTGGTTTGGCAATATTCCTGCGGTACACCTTGGTTCTTTTCTTTGGTGGTTCACCCCAAAGTTACAAGCAGTTTGCCGGCCAGCCTGGGATCGCGCTCGGACCATTCAATACGACTCCTAAAGCCCTCATTCTTGGCGCACTTGCCGTCATCGCCTTAGCGGCCACCGTGATTTGGTTGCAACGCTCACGTATTGGCAAGGCCACTCGCGCCGTTTCCGATAACCCTGCACTGGCCTCAGCGACCGGAATCGACGTCGAAAGAGTGATTTCAGTGGTGTGGATTATTGGTGCGGGACTGGCAGCCTTCGCTGGCATTTACCTTGGTTTAACCCAAAACACCGTGTGGAATATGGGTCAACGGATGCTGCTTGTACTTTTTGCCGCTGTAATTCTGGGTGGTTTAGGAACAATATATGGTGCGATCGTTGGCGCCATGGTGGTCGGAATCTTTATCCAAATGACCACGCTGTTTATCCCCACCGAGATGAAAACCGTAGGCGCACTCTTCCTGATGATTCTTATCCTGCTGGTGAGGCCTCAAGGATTGCTTGGTCGAAAAGAAAGGGTGGGTTGATCGCGATGGATTTCGGTCAAATTTTCTCACTCACCATCACCCAAGCCATTGGTGTCACAGCGCTGATCTATCTGTTCGCGGCAATCGGCCTTAACGTTCAATTCGGCTACACGGGGCTACTCAACTTCGGTCAAGTGGCATTCGTCGCCGCCGGCGCTTACGCCGTTGGCGTCATCGTGCTGACCTTTGATCTGAGCCTGTGGCTTTCCATTGTCGTGGCCCTGATCACGTCCACACTACTTGCTCTTTTACTGGGTATCCCAACTCTGCGATTGCGCGCCGATTACCTCGCGATTGTCACGATCGCCGCCAGTGAGCTACTTCGTCTCCTGGTCCGATCAATTGCTTTCAAAGATGTCTTCGGTGGTGCACAGGGGCTCAACGGGAAACTGGGCCAAGAGTTTCACGACCTCAATCCCCTGCCGGCAGACTTCACCCTGCCCGTGCTCAGCTGGAGCCGTCAAGACCTCTGGGTCGTAATCGTCGGTTGGAGCCTGGCGTTGCTTTTCACCCTGCTGGTGTGGGGCTTGGTCCGCAGCCCCTGGGGTCGCGTGGTCAAGGGAATCCGCGAGGACGAAGACGCCGTTGTCTCCCTGGGAAAAAATGTATTCGTCTACAAGCTACAAGCGCTCGTCATCGGTGGCGGTATCGCGGCCTTTGGCGGTATCTTGTGGGCCATTGCGAAGCAATCCGTCCAACCGGACACCTTTCAACCAGACTTCACGTTCTTCGTGTTCACGATCCTGCTACTCGGCGGAGCGGCCCGGGTATTCGGTCCAATTGTTGGAACGGTCATTTTCTGGTTCCTGCTCGCTGGATTTGGCGAAGTCCTGAGTTCACTGATCAATAATGGTTACATCGACTTCCTTACCGCGACAGATGTCGGCTCAATTCGGTTTATGCTAATGGGGCTAGGTCTGATGTTGCTCATGATTTTCAGACCACAAGGAATATTCGGCGACCGAAGGGAGTTGGCCCTCGATGCCCGCTAACACCGAGACTATGGCACCGGGTCGCGCCGCTGCCGTAGAAGCATTGCACGATGTGGCTCAAGTCCCGGGTTCACCAAAACCAGACCCCATCTTGATTGCCGACCATGTCAGTCGAGCGTTCGGCGGACTTAAAGCTGTTGACGTCACCCACGTGGAAATCCAGCGGGGTGCCATCACGGCCTTGATTGGTCCTAATGGCGCGGGTAAAACCACGCTGTTCAACCTGCTCACTGGTTTTGACAAGCCGGATTCCGGCGAATGGACTTTCAATAGGAAATCTGTTGCGGGTACAGCTCCATATCGGCTAGCGCGCATGGGAATGGTGCGTACCTTCCAACTT
>Ga0208413_1002031_pt1 | contig 11998 bp, 32 predicted proteins | sample AntAceMetag02UKD_FD_184761 | JGI IMG/M metagenome (GOLD analysis project Ga0208413, IMG submission 184761) | Saline lake microbial communities from Ace Lake, Antarctica - Antarctic Ace Lake Metagenome 02UKD (SPAdes) (version 2) | ecosystem: Environmental > Aquatic > Non-marine Saline and... | reverse complement strand
TTATTATGGCGGAAGCGCAGGGATTCGAACCCTGGGAACCTTGCGGTTCTCTAGTTTTCAAGACTAGCGCCTTAAGCCTGACTCGGCCACACTTCCTTATATTTGGCATAGGTGCAAGGATTTGAACCCTGACGAACGGTTTTGGAGACCGTCATGCTACCGTTAACATCACACCTACACGGTATTGGTGCGGGATGACGGGTTCGAACCGCCGACATCAGCCGTGTAAAGACCGCGCTCTACCAACTGAGCTAATCCCGCATTATTTTGGCGGAGCGACAGGGATTCGAACCCTGGGTACCCTTTCAGGTACGACAATTTAGCAAACTGTTCCTTTCGGCCTCTCAGGCACCGCTCCGTATGTGTTAGGCTCTACCGTTTGTTTGGCTCCCCAGGATGGAATCGAACCACCGACCTGGAAGTTAACAGCTTCTCGCTCTGCCGCTGAGCTACTGGGGAACATTTATTCTTTCTTAACCAACTGAGCTAACAAGGAATAAACTCTACTTACAACTACACAGAACTAAACCTTACTCGCTTCCGCGGCTAAGCCTCAGGCTATTCCTGTGTATGTGTAAGTAGAGTTTGTAAACTGGCTTTGGTATTACCAGTTTCTCTACTTACTCTCACCATCATCGCTTACGCTAGGCAAGTGATTGTTTTAAAAACAACCGTGTCTAAATTGTCAAATAGCGTGTAAGCATTGCTGCCTACTAGTTAATGTAACACTGTTTATCCTGTGTGTCAACCATTTTGTTTTAGTCTTTGCTAGCTTGGAAGCTCTGCGTTTGCGTCTGCGTTCTTTGCTTGCTTTACTGTTATATACTGTGTTGTGTGCCTTGTCAATCTTTTTTTTTGCCTGTTTAGAATAAAAAACCCTCCTAAGCGTTGTGCTTGGAGGGCTTTAGAAACTTTTGTTTGTTTAGAACAGTTTAGTCTCTCGCACCCTCCAAGCATAGATCAACGCCCGGATTACTTTGTCCTGGTGTCCATGCTAAAGATATGGCGAGTGATAGTGTCATTGAAGTCTCTGTTCCTTTGTTATGTATTTATTTATCATCTTGACAAAAAAACGGTTTAGAAATGACTATTTTCTTAAACAAATCTCAAATATCAATTCCAATACTCCTCAGCATAGACTGTGCTAGATCAACACTGTCAGTTTCTCGCTCTTGCTCTATCTCAAGATCCAAGATATGATACTGTCTAAGTTTTTTGTGAAAATCCTTAGCACTTTGAATATGAAAGGTATAATTAATTCTGTAGGGGTTTTGATCTTTGTTCATAGTGTTTCCTCACTGTAGAGTTGTAATACCGTAGTGTGTTTGCTTGCGAACTGCGATCTCATCATAGAGCCAGTCCATATAGGCTTCGATCTCATCATTGGTCATTGGTTCTTCACTCTTGTGTGTAAAGATTCTGTCGAGTCTTTCCCAGTCATCATCTGACATTGTAAGACGCAGTGGATGAACAGCAGATTCAGGGTCAATCAATTGTTTAGCCATAGTTTTCTCTCAGCGTTGAAATTCAAGAGTAACGTTTCGTCCACCTTCGCGCCACGTTATAGTGCTGTGGCTGTAGACTTCTTCGTATGAAGTTGAGTAAGCAGTAACGTTGTGACACTGTTGTTCACGACGGTATCCAACTATGCTGTTGCCCTGTGCTGAACGATTTGCTACGTCAGCACCCACAATAGCGCCCAACACAGTCATAGCATCTTTGCCATTGCCATTGCCAAACTGATTGCCGATAGCGCCGCCGATAATAGCACCTACAATAGTATCACCAGTGTTGCTTTGTCCGCTATACACAGGAACTTCAACAGTAGAACACAGTTGCTCAGTATGAGGCACATTGCGTGTTACTGTGCGAAAGTGATCAGTAACTGTTCCAGTAATTGTATAGTCTGCCAGCGCAGGTGTTGCTGCCAGCAGTAGTGTAGCCGTAAGTACTAGATTTTTCATTTTGTTCTCCAGCAGTTCAAGTTATGTATATAATATACATTATTTATTCACCTCTGTCAACTGAATTGTTGTACCAATGCTGTTCATACTCATCCACAATGTTCACAGCACTTACACGATCATAGCGGAAACTGCGCCAACCTTGAGCGTTCACGTCCCACACACTGACCACAGCCTCAGCAGTTTCTCTCACTGCGGCTTGGGTAATTGGATCAGATTTAGTTGCTGGTGGTTTGATATCTGATCTCAGTGTACAGGTCATTACACGTCTATCACCGTTGAGTTTTAAAAAATCCACTGTGACAACATTGTGCTCAAGAAGTTGTTTGAGATCCTGCTTTGTGGGGATGCCTTTGAGCACTGCTACTGCGTCAGCGACTTGTGACGACTTTGTCTGCGAGTCCATACTCTACTGCCTCCTCTGCTGATAAAAATGTGTCAAACTTCATAGTCTCGAACAGTTCAGCGTATTCCTTGCCTGCTGTGTTGTGACGCACATACAGTTCAGTCAGTCGCTTGTTAAGACGCTTGGATTCTTCCATTGAACGCACAGCATCTTCAAACTGTAGTTCTTGTACGTGAACTGATCCACTGGTGCCACGTGTGCCTGAACTTACTCTGTGAATCATAGTACGACTTTCGGGCAGCACATAACGCTTGCCTTTGGCTCCTGCCTGTGCTAGGAAACTGCCCATTGAGGCTGCTTGACCCATTACAATGGTGCTGACATCACATTTGATAAACTGCATAGTATCGTAAATAGCAAGGCCTGCTGTTACTGCGCCGCCACCGGAATTAATGTAAAGATTGATCTCTTTGTCAGAATCCTGCGATTCTAGAAACAACATCTGTGCTATAATTGTATGAGACATTCCTGTATAAATATCGCCATTTAGCATAATAATTCTGTCTTGAAGCAATCTTGAAAATATATCATATGATCGGTCGCCTGCTGAGGTGTTTTCGATTACAAAGGGTATCATGTGTTCTCCATATATTGTATAACCTTGTTCATTTTATAAACATTTGATAAATAATAATAACACGCCACTAAAAAAAAGTCAAGGAGTTTTTAATGCCATCTAGATATACTAAAGCAGATTTTGTTAAAAAATCAAATATAGTACATAATAATTTTTATAATTACAGTAAATCAGATTACAAAAATATGCATACTAAAGTATGTATAATTGATCCAGAGTATGGAGAATTCTGGCAAGTTCCAATGGGACATGTAACCGGACAAGGACACCCCGAAAGAGGAAAAAAAAGTTCTGCTAATAAAAGACGATTAGGCAAAAAAGAATTTATCGAAAGAGCAATTAGAAAACATGGAAATTTGTATAATTATAATAAAGTAGAATATGTACATACTGATTCTAAAGTATGTATAATTGATCCGGAATATGGAGAATTTTGGCAAAGTCCTTATCAACACTTAAACTCTCACGGAAATCCTATCCGAACATCAAAAAAAGAATGGACCACTCATATAGATCATATAATTCCATTGTCAATAATACATCCCGGAAATAGAAGTCCTGACAAATGGTTTAAACAAAGACCGTTATATAAATTTTTAGATAGCGACATTAATAAGAAGAATATATCGTCTGTTGAGAATTTAAAAAAGTCAGATATAGTTAATATTAAAGGAAGAAGCATATATTGTAATTCTGTTAGAAATAACTATGATGTTATTCATTATTTAATAAAACATAAATTAAATTTTGATGCCACTGATATAATAGTCGAGGATAAAAATTTTATCAAAGATATTTTTAGTTTATAAGTACCGGGGCTGTTGATGTAAAGAGGCTGCTTGACCCATTACAATGGTGCTGACATCACATTTGATAAACTGCATAGTATCGTAAATAGCAAGGCCTGCTGTTACTGCGCCGCCACCGGAATTAATGTAAAGATTGATCTCTTTGTCGGGGTTGTCTGCTTCTAAGAACAGCATCTGTGCTACAATTAGATTAGCCATGTTGTCTTCAACTACACTGTTGAGCATCACAATACGATCTTTCATCAATCGACTGTAGATGTCGTAACTGCGTTCACCGCGGGCTTCTTGTTCGACTACAATTGGTACTAACATAAGTTTATTTTTCCTTTTTTTTTAATAAATAAGTATGTATTTAATACATAGGAATCTTATTTATGGACTACAACGTTTTTGTTAAAAACAAATATACCAAATGGTATATTAATATTATTGAAAATGCCAAGATACGTAAAAAATTGCCTAGATGCCAAACTGAACGTCATCATATCTTACCAAGATCTATATTTCCTGAATATGCTAACTTAACAGTATATCCCGAAAATGGCGTTTACTTAACTTTTCGCGAACATTACATATGCCATTGGCTCCTTGTTAAAATGGTAATGCCTAATCATCTGTATAAAATGTCAAATGCATTACTAAGAATGACAAAAGGTTCTAAAAACAGATATAGGCCTAACTCTATAATTTATAGTAACACAAGATCTAAAGTACGTCAAGCAGTTAGTGGTAAAAATAGTCCTCATTACGGTATTCCTAAAAATTATCCTAATGGCAACAAAGGAGTTGCCATGAAAGAAGAAACTAAAGAAAAACTTAGACAAATTAATATTGGTAAAAAACATAGTGACGAAACTAAAAATCGCATGAGTAATTCTCTAAAAGGAATTAAAAATCCTAAATTTAATGGATACTATTGTACTCCTTGGGAGAAGTTTACTACCGCTTCTAATGCATCAACAAATCAAGTTTCTGATTTTATGATTAAGACATGGTGCAACAATCCTGATAAAAAAGTATCGTATCATCACGTTGCTAAGTCTATCTTTTTAAGTAAAAATGACATAGGACGTACATTTAAAGAATTAGGATTTTTTAAAACTATAGATTAAAATCTTCCTTTTAATGTTTTAATTTCTTTTGGGCCTTGGCTGGTAAATTCCATACCAAAAGCATTGCCTATATAGGCGTTGCCGTTCCAACGAAACGGAATCTTGTTAGCAGCGAGATAAGCATCAAATCCTTTGCCTTCTCGAAAATTATCAACCTCAGCGTCGGCGTCTTTACCTGTGTTGGTGTTGTTTAGAATCACAATATTTTCATACACCATTCTTGACATTTTCAGCACCTTTGAGTTGTAGGTTAAGAACAAAGTTTTCTACCAGCAGTTTGGTCATAGTTGCCATTGCTACCACTGCTCGTTCGTTTTCAGGCACAGCAAACATCTGTTCTAGAACCTGACTGGCCATCATTTCAAATGCTTCTTTCTCTGAAACAGTGAGCAGCCCCCAATCAATTGGATCTGTCATTTCCGCTTCCATTGCCAGTTCTGCCAACTGCTTAACTGTGCTGTTCATATTCTCCATTATTGGATTATCCTTTCGTTGTCGTTGTTTGGATCTACGCCGAAAAAGTGTACACAGATTTTTGCCACACTGTCCGGTATTACTTCGTCATCATTTCCGTCAGGCACCCAGATGCCTTTGAGCTTACCAGTTTTACTACAGACGATCAATCCGTAGTCTTCATCACCGATTGCTTCACCAAAACTGATATTGTCTTCACTCATTTGGTTTCATACCTTTTTTTGTAAAACTCTTTGCTCTGCGTACTATTTCTTCTTCACTCAGTCTACTGTTGCTTAGATACTGCTTCCACTGTTTGTACAGTTTAGACTTGGTTTTATCCTTGTTCAACTTCATCGTCTGCTTCCCAATAACGACTGTATTTTAACGCCAGTTCAACGTCTTGTTCTGGATAGCCTTCTGCGATTAACCAACGGCCTAGATCAAAGTCACTGCCCAGCGTGTGAAATTCTTCGTGTATGGGCTTAGGAAAGCCAAAAAGCCAACCACCGGGCGGATCAATCATCAATACCTTAGCCATGCCGTGCTCCCATTAGTTTATCTCTTACTCTACGAGTATACCATGTCTCAGGGTTTTTGTCAAGTTGATCCAGCAGAAACTGCCAGTCTTCACGATCCATTCCTGCTTCACGGTCTTTGATACAGGTGTATCCACGCTGATTCATTTCGTCAATCAGTTCTTCATCATCCCACTGATCGAGATCGATGTCAACATCTACATCTACGTCTACACTTGCGGTTGTAGTTACAGTCTTATAAGTCATCTGTGTCCTCCTTGACTTTCTTAGCAATGGTTTTGTGAATTCCAGGGTTTACTTTGAGTACGTGTGGCATCATCTCATGCCTAATATAGTTTCTAGTATAACATGTATCTCTGTTGCTGTCATCCTCTATCCACGGCACTGAATTGATTCTTGCCCATAATTCTAAATCTCGTTTGCGTGTAAGACGAAACGGACGAATCACATGATTTCTACGATAGGGGATCCATTTGCCTGTGCCGTTTAGACTGCTCCAGATCCAAGTCTCCACACAGTCATCCAAGTGGTGGCAAGTGATCACAGGCACAGTACAGAATTTATCAAAAAATTGATAACGCTGTTCTCTCCACCATTCTTCTCTGCTAGGTCCTGGAGGAACAGTACCATGTGCTTCACCCACAGTAAGTGGGATCTGCTGTTCAGTACAATAGCGTTCCATAAATGCTCTGGCCTCTTCACCGTGTGCTGTGCCATGATCAAAGTGTAGCACATGAACACGATGATTACGACGTAGGAAATCCAATGCTGCCATTGAATCTACTCCACCACTACACGCAAGGCAGATGCTTCTAGGCAGTTTTGTTTGTAGTTTGATCACAGTTCTACATCAACGTAGTCAAGTTCGCCAATACACTGAAACTGTGTACGTCCGTACTTGTATGTCATAGTTTTATGCCAGTGTCCAAAGTACCATTCGTCTGGCTGATGAATATCCAAAAATCGATCAAACCACTGACCAGTACGGTTTGGATACATAGGCCCTGTTAAAAAGCCTGAACCCCAAAACATCTCGTAACTAACACGCTGAGGACAATCGTGTGTGATCATAACACGTGGTCGATGGAAGTCATATGCTTCCAGCATCTGCTCAAAGCGTTCATCTGAACATTCCTCATCAAACCACCAATCAACACCAGCAGTACGACGATACCATCCTGGAGGAGCAACAGGGTTGTCAATACTCCAAGCCCCACCGATGAACATCACATCATCTTCGATGTTACCGTCGTTGATCCAGCCCACCATCTCCTCACGGCACACAGTAGGATTGTCGTGATTGCCACGAATGAATCTGTGAGTGCCATCTGCATGGAAACGATTTACATTTTCGTGCCAGTAGTCGCTTTGTCCCATGCCAATGCCAAAGTCTCCTACTTGAATAGTAGGGCCTGCCCAGTCTTCAATACTGTAGGCCTGGTAGTGATTGAACATTCCGTGAATATCGCCAATAAGTCTAGTCAGTGCCATCAGTTACCTTCAATTTATCATATACCCAGTTGATCTTTTGCTCTTCGGTCCAGTCTTTGAGATAGTCATTTTGTTTATCAAACATTTCGAGCATTTGTTTTTGGTCAATTTCATAACACTCTAGTATCTGCTCTCCGACATGTTTTTGAGAAAATTCTTCAACTTCCTCCATATATACACTGTCAGCAAGCCATTCTACCTCTACAGGTGCATCTAGGTTGCATCTCTGTAGCTGATCCATAGGAACTACAAAGTGATGATAAAATGTAGATACTGTTGTTACTACTGCGTATTTTTGAGTTTGTTCAGTCATTTTAGTACTTTCATGGTTCTAATTAGTCTAGGTTTCAAAACAGTCTCTTCCTGTTTGATGTTCAAAAGTTAGTAGTCCTGCTCTAGGAGCACCTGGTTTACTGCATACACCCCAGTCTGCACCTAACTCACCTTCAAGTGAGAGAAAGTGTTTACAACCACTGCTACAGTCAGGATAGTCATCACCGTCTGCCCAGCGTAGTACCTCCCCACCGTAGTCTGTATAGTCAGTGGGAAGGCGCTTTAGCAGTGTGAACAGTTTCTCGTGCTGTGTCATTTGGGTTTGAATACTCCAAGACCAATTCTGCTTTCAGGTTGACGCATACCAGCACGAACAGTCATTTCGCCAGCATCGTTGTAGCGGATCAACCAGTTTAGGTAATCTGTGCTGAACAACGGAATGTTAGTAATACGTCTCAGCATGTCCTTAGGATAGTCACTGAGAGCATACTGATCGCCAATATACTTTTTACCCTTCAAGTAGAAGAAAGTAGTTCTGCGTTCAAAATACTCTTTGGTCAACGGCTTGAAGACAACATCATATGCTTTGCGTACATCAGCAGGCAGTTTGTTAATATCACTCTCACGCATGATGTAATGCTTTTTATAATTGCCTTTAGCACGGTTGCGCACATCACCTTTGCGCAGTTGTTCTTGCTGATAACTTAGCATAGTGGTTTCTTTCGGGTTTTATCATTTTTATCCTTGATAGTTACGTTGTCCATTAGGAAGTAAACTCCAAAACCAATTACCACTACGACTGTTATCAGTCCCAGCAACGATAAGGCCAAAGCCATAGATTATCCTTTCATTCTGTTGACAATACTGTCATAGTTACAAATAACGTACCACGCAGTGTGTTCTACTGCCTTGGCAAACAAACAGATAGAGCCAAACAGTGCTACGTTGAGCAGCACATAGTTAATCAGAATTTCCATTGTGTCCTCTTGTGTTAGTTTCTACATCTACAGTTATAGCATCATTCTACAGTTTGGTCAAGATATTTTTTGTAAAATTCTAGTCTATCTCGTTCCAATACAGGATCAAACTCTTTGTTAGGATATTTGATACGGGCAAAGGTAAGTTGAGCATCAGTTAGCCACACTACCTCGCCGGCAGCCCACGGTCTGTTTGTTATCTGTGTCCAAACAGTATAACAGCGTTTTCGATCACGCTGACGAACGGGGTTAGGTATAGGCGCAGACCACTTGTTCATCTGCCCAGCCTCACAGGAGTTTTAATAGGTCCTACGTGTCCAACTTTGTCGCCTGGTTCTGCAGGTTCTACACGATGTCCACGCATACGCAGCAGTGTTGTTTTTTTTGGCTTCAGCCATTTTACTTCGTAGGCAACATCGTGTTTGAAATATTCATCTACCCAGAGTGTGTATATTTTTTGTATACCAGTATAGGTCTTGCTGTGTTGTCTGCCCTTGCTAAGAGTCATTTTAACGTCTGCCCGCTTGTAGTCATCTTCAATCGCATAGATACGATACAACTCGTAGCCCAAGCGAGGCAAGCGAACAGCATTGCAGGCTGTGCGACTTTGCGTAAGCCGTTGTTTGAAGTCTACATCAAAACGGGGGTTCGTTGACTGCTTCACGTGCTTCTCCTTTTAACACACGCCAAGTGTATTCTTTTTCTTTCCGTTCGCGGTACTGTGTGCGAAGTCCATCTTTGTCTCTGCACCACGCTCGCATACGTTCAGCATTGCCATAAGCTTGAGCAGGCAACTTGAAAAATACTTCATTTACGATTTCAGGCAGGCGCGGCTTGTTCCAATGATCAGCACGACCACAAGCAAGTTGTAGATCGTTGCAGATAACTGCGGTCAAAAATCCACCTGGCATATAACCGTGCAGCAGATAGTTTTCAAGACCTTCGTCCAGCAAACTGTTGCCAGTGTTGATATCAGTATAACGGATCATTGCCATTCATTTCCACGATTAATTTCTTCCTGTGTAAACTGTCCACCCATTCGATCCGGATTCAGTCTCCAGCCCATATCACTGTTTTGGTGTTCCAGATGTGCAACACGCTTTTGCAAACGCCAAATCTCTAGTACAAGATCCTGTTTCTTCATCTTCATCAGTTTGTTGAATTCTTGCTCAGTCATTGTGTGCCTCCTATATACATTTATAACACACAGACACAAACATTACAAGTAAAAAGTTTCTTTAGATTCCAGTGGCATAGCCATCAACAGCAAAGTGTGATATTTTTCTCCGCGGAAGTAGATGCGTTTGCTGCTCCATCGTTTGCCCTTATGATGAGCAACACCTCGATAGTTACCATCGCCATATACACGGCCAGCAAACTCCCAAAACTCTGGTCCGAGGTTAGCGCGGCAATATTTGGTATAACGATCGTAGTTGTTCCAGTCGTTGCTGTCAAACTCCACATAGCAATCAAACCCATAACGGTGCAGATTGTATCGTTTATCGGTTTTACGAAGTTTCATTTTTCCATTCCACAGCCTGTAGTTGAATCATTAAAAACTCTTTACGATCAACTGGTGTCATTATTCCTGTTTGTCTATTTTTAACATACTTTACTTCATCTGTCAACGGGTCCCAACTCCAAATACGAGAAGAGAAGACCAGTGGGGGTGAGCCTACATGGTTTCCTGTTGCTGCATGACGATAGTATTTTATATTGTTATATCGCCACTTTTCGGGCATTTCATAAAACATCACCTTCATTTGATACGTGCCTCTGTGTATTTTGTGTTAGCATACAGTTTTTTACCGTTTGTGCGAATCATATCAACCAGTGATTGTGGTTTATCTTCAGGGTATGCTATGTCCCAGTTTTCTACTTCTTTATTACACACGATACAATTTGTTTTCATGCTTCTTGTGTTCCTAGTTCATAGTTCCAACCCTTGCCGCCAAGTGTTTTGAGATTTTTCCATTTATCTGCTTCTTCCTTACACTGAGCCGACTGTCCCATACTGCCTACCACAGCAAAACAACTGTCACAACGATAGGAGAAATCACCGTCAAAGTGAGCAGTTGATCCACACGGTAGAAATATTGTATTAAGAACGGTCATTCTTTTGGTTTCCATAGTTTAGCAAATTTCAACACATTTGGCAGTTCTTCAGTAAGTTTGGTATAAGTTACTGCACAACTCTTACGCCCGTCTAATGTCGTGTTTTCGTGTCCTAGATAGACATTATCAAGGGCGGCAATCTTATCAAACTCTTTTTGATTAACACGAATCACACATTTCTTAAATGACATACGCAACCAGTTATTGTAATGTCCGTCATTTTGAAATTGTAAATGAGCCCCAAGAACAGCATGTGCCACAAGAGTAGGCGTCATATAGTCTGGAAACTCATCTAATACACAAATATACATTTTCATTCTGCCACATGTCCTCCTGTAGGGTTTTGTTGATACACAGCATCGCCAAGGTTGATCAACTTCTCGATATGTTTCGGTTCAAAGTTCCACGCTGGCTCCGTCATATTTACAAGATTGTATCCATGACGATGTACACAGCGACCATAGTAGAGAGCATAGCCATCACCGTGCGGCTCGATTGTATATCTGTTTTCACACTTACATTCACCAAACGGATCAGTCATAGCATTACTCCTAATAAAATTCCAAGTCCGAAAACAGCAATTACAGTCCCAATCACATACCAAAAAGCAGGACCCAAAATCATTCCAGTAGCAAGAACGACCAAGTATGGAAATTCAATAATTTTTTTAAGCATCGCCATAAGCCTTTAAAAAGTTTTCCATATACTTGCGAATGTTTTCCGCACCTACGGGATTCATTGAATGTACTAAATATCCAAAGCCCATGGGCAAACGCAGATTGTGATCCATGATATAATCACAGAACCATTTAGCAAAGGTGTAGCCAGTCTTTTCGCCATCACCAATGATGTAGTGTACATCTGCTAAATCATGATCAAATGATATGAAAGTGGGCAAGCCATATTGCTCTACACACCACACAGCATCATCCATAGTGCGGCAGATAACTAGATCCTTATAAGGACCATAGTTGTGCCGCACATCTGCTGGAAAGCGTATGTCATCTAAAAAAAGTGTCCAAGCCATTATAGGCCTCCATATTTCAATACAAACAAAGTATAGCACTTTTCGTTAGCAAAGTCAACTCTTGTTTGGGGAATATATTGTGCCTTGAACTGTTTGAGTTCTTGATTTAGTGTATCAAGGTCAAAGCCTTCAAGGTTGTTTTGTTCAACTCCTCTATCACGTAGGTCGCGAATAAAGTTTTGCCAGTTAGTAGGACACAAGGATAGGCCATCACCTAACCGTAGACTCACAGTCATTTTAATGTCCATAAGTCTT
>Ga0208413_1002026_pt1 | contig 12022 bp, 10 predicted proteins | sample AntAceMetag02UKD_FD_184761 | JGI IMG/M metagenome (GOLD analysis project Ga0208413, IMG submission 184761) | Saline lake microbial communities from Ace Lake, Antarctica - Antarctic Ace Lake Metagenome 02UKD (SPAdes) (version 2) | ecosystem: Environmental > Aquatic > Non-marine Saline and... | reverse complement strand
GGGCAGTTTCTGCCCACGTGGAGGAAGGGTCGGGATTATCGGAACACTGTGTCGGCACGGGAAGAGCTAGGTGGTGGAGTGTTGCGTGAGCTCAGCCATGAGCTCGACTACCTGCGGTGGATTTTTGGTGAGGTGGAATGGGTCTCGGCATGGCTTGGCAAGCAGTCATCGTTGGAGATGAGTGTTGAGGACAGCGCTCATGTGACGCTAGGTTTTACGGCGAGCGAAGGAAAATCCTCGACTGTCGCCCAGCTGAATCTAGACTTTGTCCGTCGAGACAGGGTCCGCAGCGTCACAGCAATCTGTTCGGAGGGGTCTCTGCGATGGGATGGGATTGGCCTTCGTGTGGAAAGGTGGGAAGCGGATGCCAGCGACTGGCAGGTGGTATTCAAGGAGGGTCAGGGGCACTCAACGTATGACTTGCAATGGGCAAGCTTCGAAGCAGCGTTGGAGAATAATTGGGTCCCTGCCGTGACCGTTGACGACGGTCTTGCGGTCCTTCGAATTATTGAGGCGGCTCGGGCTTCAGATCGCTCGCGAGGTATCAAGACAAGCAACCCCGCCATCGAGGAGTCACGATGACGGTGTTTGGCGCAGTGTTCGCAAGGGGCGGATCCAAAGGTGTCCCTGGTAAGAATCTTCGTCAGGTTGCAGGAGTTTCACTCCTGGAGGCTGCCCTTGATGTGGGTTTGAAAATGTCACTCATCGACCGAGTTGTATGTTCCACTGATTCTCTGGAAATCGCCGCGGAGGCAGAGCGAATGGGTGTGGATGTGCCCTTCTTGCGCCCTTCCGAGCTTGCTCAGGACGACTCACCTGAGTGGTTGGCATGGCAGCACCTGGCAGACTACTTGTGTGAGCGAGGCGCATCGGATTCCGATCTTCTTGTTTCCCTGCCGACAACCTCTCCGTTGCGGGCCCCGGCGGATGTAGAGAATGCAATCCAACTCTTCCGCCGCGGATCCTTTGACGTTGTTCTTGGAGTTGCGGAATCGACTAGGAGCCCCTGGTTTAACATGGTGACCCGCGAGGAGTCAAGCGTTGTCTCGGTCGCCTTGCAAACCCAGGGGGATCTGGTCTTTCGCCGTCAAGATGCTCCGAAGACTTTCGACATAACTACTGTGGTTTATGTGACGACGCTTGGTTTTGTGCTGGACGCAGAGAGTCTTTTCGAGGGTGTAGTTGGATCCATCCTGATTCCGCGGGAGCGCTCCATTGATATTGATTCCGAGCTCGATCTGGAAATTGCCGATTTCCTGATGACAAAAAGGGGTGGTGGTAGCCATGAATAGAGGAAAAGCTTTCTCGCTGAGAGGAAGGAAAATACTGGTAACCGGTGCGGCGGGATTCCTTGGACGAGAACTTTGTGGTTACCTTCTCGCTGACGGCGCGGTGGTCTTCGCCGCTGATGTGGATGAAGAAAGGCTCGCATCAGTCGAAAAACAGCTCAATCCGAGGAAGGGCTCCATGTTTTCTTTTCATGCGGACCTTAGCGAGGAGGGCCAGCGGCGCGACCTTGTCGCTGAAATGGGGAACCACACCGACTCTCTCGACGGGGCTGTGTTTGCTGCGGCTTTCGTGGGAACAAGCGACCTTGACGGGTGGGCGGTAGATTTTTCGGAGCAGAGCCTGTCAACTTGGAGGAACGCCATCGAGCTGAATCTGACTGCTCCTTTCCATTTGACACAACTATTGGTGCCTCTGTTGTCGCGAGGGCAGGAGCCTTCTGTTGTGAACATTGGTTCAATTTACGGCTCGATTGGCCCAGACTGGTCTCTCTACGAGGGGCTCGAGATGTCAAATCCAGCGGCTTATGCTGTGAGCAAAGGCGGCCTAGTTCAGCTCACAAGATGGCTTGCGTCCACAATGGCCCCTCATATCAGGGTGAACGCGGTCTCGCCCGGGGGAATCGAACGTGGTCAGGCGGGGCAGTTTGTCACCAGGTACAGTAAAAAGACTCTTTTGGGTCGCATGGCGGAAGAGGCTGACGTAGTCGGTCCAATTGTTTTTCTGCTTTCTGATGCGTCGAGGTACATCACGGGTCAAAACCTCCTGGTTGATGGTGGCTACGTTTCTGTTTGAACAGGAGCGAACGAGCTGACCTGTGAAAGAGTGGAGTTTTGGGGCCTGGGCATCGGGGAGCGGTGGGGTTGCCGACTCTGGGAGAACAACGCTGCTGGAGCTTTGCTCTCCAGCAGGCTGACATATGCGGCTTTAGGGGCGCGCTACCATGTAACTCGTGAGTCCGAGATATGTTTTCTTGACGCGGTTTGCCATTATGCCCGAGGGGGAGCTTTTAGACTGGGACACGGGAGACGTGATGACTCCGAAGTTTCTCAATGAGGATTGGCTGAGCTATAGGCTTGGGATTTTTGAAGAAACCTGCGTTCCAAGCGTCCGGAACCAGTCTGACCCAGATTTTTTGTGGCTTGTTGGCATAGATGCTCGGGTTCCCGCGAAGTTTCGTCGGAGGTTAGAGACTGCCGTGGAGGGGGTGGGCCATGTCGTAGTTCCAGCGCCGGGGGAGAATTTTGCAGACTGTGCACTATCCGGTTTTGGTTTGGGAGAAGAGTTTATTTCGGCCAGGATTGACTCCGATGATGCCATTACGCGCGAATTTGTTCGACTGTCGAAAAACCTTGTAAGGCGAGGACAAGCCTTGAGCCTGCAGCACGGTCTGCAGTTGAACGACTCTCCTCGGTCCCTTTTCCATCGCTTTAGCAAGAGCAACTCTTTCAGCTTGCTGTGGACTGTTTCGGGTGTGAATGTGCTCCAGCTGGGACGGCACAAACAAATTGGTGACCAGGTCAAGATCACCAATAGATTGACCTGGAAGCCCCTTTACCTGGTGTATGTGCACAACGCAAACACCTCGCGCTATGCCCCTAGGGGGCTCCCTGTGTGGTCTTTTCAGCGGAGCTTGCGCTCCTTTCGGGTCAACAACAGTCTGTTGCCCAACCTGGGAGATCAATTGGGACTGTGTCGGCGGAATCTCGGCGGACTTTTCGATGTTGCTTTGCCTGGCTTGTCCAAAACCCTGGCGAGGCGGAGGCGAACTCGGGTTAGGTCCCTCTAACACAAGGGCTTCAGTTCGAACTTCGAAAAATTCCGCATTATATTAACATGTATAGCTTCGCTCATTCGCGGATGCCGTTCGACAGGAATTTGGTTCGCATAATGCACAATTCTCTCGCCCTTTGGTTCTCCCGATACCTTGGTGAGGCTAGAGGTTTTGCGGTGGCGATCTCGTTTGCTCTCTTGTGGGTAGTCCTGCAGACAACCGCCGTGGACAGACTAAACATCTACCTCCTCTTCGCTGCGGTTCTCTTGATAGCAGTATCCGTCCGATGGGACTCGGTGCTTCGTGGGCGGAGGCCGAAGCTGGTCCTTCTTTCACTTGGGTCGCTTTCCTTGATAAGTTTTTCCTCGACCTTGGCCGCGGGTGGCGGTTTTGATCACCTCCGTCTGACTGTTTTGGTCTCTGTCATTGTACTTTTGGGGATTGCTGTTTCCTCAGCTGCCGGAAGCAAGTGGGTATTGAGTGGGCTCCTTTTGGGTAGCGCGCTTGTCCTCTGTTTCGAATTGATCGTCGACACGAGTGCGGTAGCCAACGCCCGCTTTTTATTCTCAGGAACCTGGGGAAGCCTTGATGGTTTGGAATACAACAACTGGCTGTCAATTGTGGCTGGCCTAGTGAGCTATTTCAGTCTCTTCGGGAACCGATTATGGCTCCTCCTTTGGTTCTCGCCTTTTGCGGGCATATATTTTGCTGCTGCGGTGAACCTCGGGCAGATTGGCCCTTCCGTTGCAGTCTTGGCGGTGGCGGCCGCGACGATTGCGCTTCTACTGCTGAAGTTTGTGGACCACCGACTCGTGGACAGGATTGTTGCTCCTAGCGTCGGTCTAGTAGCGCTTGCAGGTGCCCTTGTCCTAGCTGTGAGACCGCTTGCGAACCGTGTCGCGGTAATTCTCGGTGACACGGGAGACTTAGAAGCACGATACGTCATTTGGGAGTCTGCAGTCGGCGAAGTCGATGGGAGAGGTTTTTTTCTTGGCTACGGAACATACTTCTGGTCTCAGGAGACTTCTTTCGTTGCCGCGGTTCGGGAAGGGATTGCTAAGACTGGTGGAGACCAACCCGATCAGTTGCACAGCATGTATGTTGATGCCTTCTTAGCCTTCGGAGCGATCGGTGTTGCGATTCTGTTGATGCTCCTGGGACTCGCCCTCTATCGTGCCTTTCGGGGGTGGCGGGGTTCGGGAAGCTGGACAAGCTCGGTGTTCCCGCTTCTCTTTTTCATCGGATTTGGCACCCTGGGGATAACGGAGAGTTATCTCACTCAGCAACCGATTGGATGGTTTCTGACCGGAATATTCGTTGGTCTTGTCATTCTCCCCGCAGCATTTCCTAAAACCTCGAGTTCTGGTGATGTGGGGTTTGCTGCGCTGAGTCGAACGGATATCCACGGGGAAGGACAAATTTCCAATCCGTCCCCGAATTCGTAGGGAACCGAGCCACTTTGCCAGCCTTCGTTGTTTTACTTCTCAGTCTTTCTCCCGAACTGCTTGGGAGCGACTGGTCGGGCCCCGCACACCCCGGAGGTTTGAACAGGTTCCAATGACCGCTGAGCAGCAGCAAGGAGGCCGCTCAGGTTTATGCGCTGGCTGAGATAATCCCTGCGATGGCATTCCCGCTAACGGCCTGACCAATGTTAGACAGACACGCGTCGACAGTCTCACAGTAAGAATCCCAGGTTGACCCAGCTACGTGTGGGGTGAAGAAGACATTTCCCTGGGCCATCAGATCGTCATCCGGACGGGTTGGCTCCTCGAAATGGGCGTCCATGGCGAGTCCGCGAATCGTCTCGGAGCGGAGTGCTTCCAGGAGAGCGTTTTTCTCAATGATTTCAGCCCTTGAGACGTTTATGAGGAAGGGGCGCCTTGTGAGACGGGACAAATTGTGTAAATTCAGCATGTGTCTCGTCGTGTCGTCAAGATGCACGTGGAAGCTGAGATAGTCGGAAAGTTCCAGGAGTTCCTCGAAAGTCTGCTTCATCCAAGTTAGTGAGGGGCTTGATTCCAGTCCTGGATCATGGAAAATGACTTTCATCCCGAAAGCTTCAGCTCTGTGAGCAACGAGGGTCCCAATGTTGCCAAGGCCCACAATTCCGAGTGTCTTGCCAAAGACAGAGAAGGACGACACGCCGTGGTCGTTTCCAGCCCAGTTTCCTGTAACAACTCGATTGTGCATTTCTGGCGCCCGTCTGGAGGCACCCAACATCATGAGGATTGTGTGTTCTGCAACCGATATTGCGTTTGAGCCATGGTTGTTGGCTACCGGAAGACCAAGACGGTGTGCGTCGTGAATATTGAACTTGTCAAAACCGGAGCTCCAGATTTGCATGAGTTTGCAGTGAATGAGGCGTTCCATGAATTCCACGGGGAAGTGCCGTGCAGGGGCAAGGAGCACCGCATCTATTTCCTCGAGCGGAACTGTGATGAGCGCATCTATCGAGTCATAGGAAACTTCGTAGAATTCCCAGTCCTTCTCCACCACCTTATCTCTAATCAGGTTTCGGAGTGATTCGGGGTGCCGATCGATGGTCATCCAGAGAATCTTGGTCATGCCAACAGGCTAACAGGGAGAGCTTCCCCTCTTAGATTGCCGATGAATTCGTGATGATCCGATCTACGGCAAGAATATCTGCGGGAGTGTCGATACTTATGTGGACACCTGGCGTCACTAAAGCGGTTGAGTTTCCTCGAGAGAAAACAGTTTCCGAATTTCTGACGAAACTCGATGTGAACGCGTAGCAGACACCATTTCGATGGAAGGAACGTTGGAGCTCTTGTCGGGCGACGATGGAAGATTCCGAGTCAAAATAAAATTCGAGCACACCGTTTGGGGAAATTTTGACCTGCTTGTGAGGATGGTAACTCAGACTCGTTTCTGACACCGTCCATGCGGAATCCCACGATCCCGAAAGGAGCAAATCGACACAGGCTTCAACGTCCGCTGCGGTGCGAAGGGGCGACGTCGGTTGCAGCATCAACACGACATCGAACCGGTGGGCCGCCGATTTTTCACTCTCTTCCAGAGCATGCGCGAGCACAGGCATGTCACCTATTCGATCGCCCGACAGGTCCTCAGGTCGCCAAACAACGTCCGCGGTCCCGGCCGCCTGACCCGCCGCAGCAATTTCTGGAGAATCAGTCGAAACGACGGAATGATCAATCCATGGCAGTTCCCGCAGAAGCTCGGTAGTGTAGGCGATTAGTGGCTTCCCAGCGACTAACGTGATGTTTTTTCTTGGGATGCCTTTGCTTCCTCCCCGAGCAGGAATGACTACCAGAACCCGCTTACCGTGGCGCACTAGTGATTCTCTGATGTCGGAGATACTTCGACGGCCCGGCCCATTCTCGAAGATTCAAAAGCGGCCAGTGCAACTTCCATAACCTGAACTCCCTCATGGAGGTCCAACGAAGAAGGTTGGCTGCGATCGTCGAGCAAACTGCGAATGTGTTGTATTTCTCCCGCAAAATCATCGGGCCTCGTCTTCGGGAAATTCCATTGCTCCACTAGCTTTCCCGTAGCTGAATACTGTGACACGGAGTCGCTTGTGTCACCCATTGTCCATGTCAGCGTCCCGTTATCGAACGTTGCGGTTGCCTTTTTTTCTGCGGGCCAGGTATGGAGGTCTTGCCGCACTTCACCGACCAGTCCGGATTCCAATGTGACACGCAGATGCGAGTCACGGTCATAACGCCCTTTATCGTGGGCAACCCATTCGATCTTTGCATCCACATGAGTTGGTTTTCCTTGCCCTAGTGCCTGGGCTAGGTAGAGGAAGAGATTAAGCGCGTGACTGTGTTCGAGAAGCGCCCCCCCTCCTTGCTCGGTGTAGGCAAGGTAGGAATCTTTTTCGTTTTCCATCCAGAAGTGTGCCTTCAGAATGCCATCCCAACTCTCGAGCATGTGGGAGCTCAAGCCCGTGAGCCCCCCAAGAGAGGGATTTTGAGCGGCCTCGATAAACTTGAGAGTGTTTGGCTTGTGACGCTGGTTGTAACCAACTAGCACTCTCGTGGTTGAATGGTCAGCCAGTTTCACAAACGCTTCTAGCGCCTGTGGATCAGGGTGAGATAGCGGTTTCTCAATCATCATCAGCCGGGGCGGAGTGTTCGAAAGCTCGGATGTTGCGACTGCGAGATGGGTTGCGGGAGGAGTGCCAACGATGACAACGTCGAACGCCTTGCCCTTGACCTCGGGAGGGGAAGCAAGAGTGATGCCCTCATCCCATGCGCCGTAACGGCTGGGATAAATGGTGTCCTTTGTGCGCTGGAGAGCCCCGGCGTTGAGGTCAACGATAGTCACGTGCCACCCTTGTTGGCGGCAACCGTGAGCGAGATGGTTACCGATTGATCCCGCTCCGATAACTTTGACCGTTGGAATCATGGTCTTACTCGGCTAAAGACCAAACAGAAATCTTGGTCTTTCGGTCGTTATTCGTGTTGATGGAGTCATCCGTGTAGAAAGAATCGTTGACGTAGTGGGTGGACGAAATTTCTTCAAACACAGCGCCGTCAGGCGAGGTGAAACTGTGAGGCGTTCCCACCTCCACCGTCAAAATATCGCCAGGCTTCATCGTGTGGATCTTCCCACCCAAATTCACGACCAGCGTGCCACTCAGGCAGACAAAGGTCTCTTCCTTTTTCTTGTGGACGTGCTCGGGGTTGGTCTGGCCTGGGAAAACGCCGATTACTTTCTTGCAGTAGTCCCTATTCACCACAGTGACCATCACGATGCCAAATTCATCAAATCGATCGATTCCGTAATGATGTGAGAGCTCAACTGCGCTGCGGTTGGGAACCATCACACCCGCGGACTCAAAGTGGAGCTTGCTTCGCTCAATCAACCCGCTGACAACCGCATCGGTGTCCGAAATTGCAACGTTGGAGGCGGTGAGCATTTCCTGCATCTCAATACTCGAGGTTGCATGCTTTTGCTCAAGCTTTGACCATTCGTTTGCCGTGAGTTGGCCTTCAAACACGGGGATTTGGAAGACAACGTCATTGTCGGCTATCTCATCGCCTGCGACCAGAACATTTTTTGCGTAGACGCCTCGGCGTAAAGCTCGGACGGATTCGCGCTCCACAGGATTGAGGTATCCAACAGAATCCATTCCCGAAAGCATGACCGAGGCCTCTTTGAGGCGATGAGCCCACTCCTTGAGCTCTCCGGCTTGAGATGAGTAGTTGTTCACAGCCATCCCCTCCGCTTCAAGACCAATGTGGCGCTCCATAATCTGGGCTCCCTTGGCTAGCGCCAAGCCGCCTGCAACAACGTTGCGGGGATCTTCGTGGGTGGAGTATCCAATCGTGACGTCTTTATAGCGGTTTTTGAGCATGTCAATCCGATTGAGTGCCAACTCACCATCTGGCGTTGGATATACCGCAACGCAGTGCATGAGTGCCAACTGAGACACTCGCTTGCTCATGAACGCTGCGACTCGGTCTGTGTCATGAATGCTCAGACCCCCGGTCGAAACAATAACGGGAAGATTGTGGGTGACAATTTCGGTCAGCAGCGGCCAATCGGTGGCGCAGGCGCTGGCAACTTTGATGATGTCAAAGCCGTGGTCGACAACTTTTTGGACAGAAACTTCATCGAAAGGCGTGCAGGCGACGAGGAAGCCCTTCTCCCTCGAATACTGAACTAATTCCAGGTACTCCGCATCGGAAATGCGGGTTTCTTCAAATCGCTTGATGTATTTGAAGTCGTGATTTCCCTGATGGTCCGGGTGAATGAGCGTGTCCAGGTTTCGGTACTGAAATTTAATCGCTGCGGGAAAGTCAATATCGACCAGGGCGTCTGCGGCACTGTCGATGATTGCCTTGCCATGCGCGACAGACCCATTGTGGTTATTCGCTAGGTCAAGAATCAGAAGTGGAGCAGAAGCCGATCCAAAAGGGAGCGCTTGGGAGGGTGAAGTCATCACGTGCGGAGCCTTTTCCGTTGAGGGAGGGTGTGGTCACTAGCGTATCGGGTGCCCATCTTGAGCAGCGGTTGCCACATGCGCGAACCGCAGCGGATGCTCCAACAACGCACGTGGAGGGAAGACTCCTCCACAAGATTCTTTGGTGTGAATCCGATTGTGAGGCCCGAAATATTGCTCTTGTGCCCTTTCCCTTTGACGCTCATCGACTAGTCGAGAGGCGCTGACTTCAACAATAGAGCTGAATGGGCAACAACCGCTTTGAGGGCCGTGAGAGAATTTGACGATGCAACCCGATCAATCTTTTCGCCTCGCTCTTCTCGTAACCCGAGATCTTCATCCTGACCGAACTTGGGGTCAACTAATTGAGCATGTCATCGGTAGGGGACATTCCGTTGTTGCCTACAAAGGGTCTTCTGGGTTTCGTCCCCCAGGCGGTGGCGGACACCACGTAGAAATTTTTCCTGCTGACGTAACAAATAGGGCTTATCGCGACATTTCTTTCGAGCCACAAGCCGCAGAAATCCTGAACAGGTTGATTAGTGAAAAAACCTACGCATCAACGCATGCAATTTTGCTGACCATGCTTTCACGGCGAGACTCCAGTGGCTCCTTCAGGATGGTGGACAGGGAAGTTGTAATTCGACACCTTCTTCTCGGGCTTATTTCGCAAATCGTTCGGGCTGCACCCACCCACTTTATTTTCGAAGAGACACCTCACGAGGTTACCGACTTCGCCCTGTTTCGTATTGCGCGGTTTTTGAAAATCCCGACCCTGTTTTTTCAACCAAGCCTTGTTGGCCCGCAAATGGTTGCTCGAACGTCGCTCGAAGATGTGTTGGCCACAGGTAAGAGGGGGTCAGGAATCCAAGCCTTGGACGACGCCCAACAGCAGTCTGTGCTGATTTCGAGGGCGGCAATTACAAAACTTGAAACAGGGGGTGGGACAGCGCTTTTGGACCGCCAAAAAAGCATCGATTCGAAAGTCAGCGCGGTGCGGCCGAAAATTCGATCCTTTGTGTGGACGGCAAAAACGATACTTCGCGGATCGCCCAACCCTTTAATTAGTTTGACCGGACACAGAGGGGTTCCCACTCTTATTCGGAATGCGTTTGAAGTTCTCGCGGCGCGCTCTTTGCGAAACACCCTCCACAGCGTGGTCTCGAATCTTCCGAACTCCTCGCCCCCAACGGGGGCTAGATTTTCCCTCTTTGCCCTCCACTACGAGCCTGAGCGCACGAATATGCCCGAGGGGCTCCCATATCTTTCACAACTGGACGCAGTTCTTGCAGCGAGGGCCATGCTCCCAGCAGATGTGACGCTCTATATCAAGGAACATTATGCTCAGCAGTCCTCTTCGCTCCGCGGATACGTGGGGCGAAGTCCTCTTGTTTACGATTTTCTGGCTTGTATTCCCGGAGTCCAGGTTCTCGGTGTAGAGGCAAACACTCGTGAACTTATTCAAGCAGCAGAGAACATCTTCACAATGACGGGGAAAATCGGAATTGAAGCTGCATTTCTTGGCACCCCAGCCGTGTATTTTGGTCAGCCCTGGTGGGGTCAAATGCCCGGGGCAACAGCGTTCTCGGACGTCGAAACCTTTGATGATCTTCAAAAGTCAATGGCCTCATCCCCGGCGGAGGTCTGGCGATGGTTTGAGAAGCAGATTAACCAGGAGTTGTTATTTGGCCTCGGGGGTACTTCCCCGGAGAAATACTCTTCTCGCATTGCCCCCCTGCCAAAGGGTTTCGAACAGCTTGAGTTTGAGTCCCTCGCTCGAGCGGTCGATTCTTTCTTTTCGCTAGTCGCACCCTAAACCCTTCACCGCTGTCATGATTTGGAGCATTCCTGGATTGACAATGTGAAGAGTCCTTCTGCGCCGCGTGGGGCGAACAAGACCGACGCTAGGCGTTCTTAGACACCCACCAACGCTCAAAACCGTTGAAGTCGTCTGTGATGTGGTGAAGTGTCGATTTTTTATCCTCGAGAAAAGCATCCACTGCGATCTGGGCCCCTGGAAATTTCAGCGAGTAGTACTCGTCGAGATAAACAATCCCGCCAACAGACAACTTGGGCCAGATAAAATTAAGCGCAGTTGAGTAGCTTGAATGGAGATCACAATCCAATATCGCCGCAGAAATCGGGCCTTGGGGGCCCATGGCTGAAGACATTGTCTCTTCGAATGGCCCAGCGACCAGCTCTGTGTTTTCTAGGCCCATATAGGAGGCGAGCTTCTCAATTCCCTGCTGGTTTGTATTGGTAAAGGCCCCTGAGGAAGAGACCGTCTCGTAACTGAGTTCTTCGAGACCGTGGAGGTACTTCAAGTGAGTCATATTTTTCCGCACGCGCGCGATGAAGGTGTCACTGACTTTGCCTTGCTTGTGGAGTTCTTCAAAGCGCTGGGGGTCATCCTCTGGAACACCTATGGGGGGAAAACCAGAAAAACTGTCGTATCCAAAAATCTTTTTCCCCGGGGCTACTTTGGAGAGAACATACGCGCCGGCGAGGAAAGATTTACCCTGGAATACCCCAGCCTCCAAGACATCCCCTGGAATTTCTTGTATCTCATTCCATAGGAAGTCGAACCACACTTTAAGGTGGCCATTTCTGAGTGGGTTGTAAACCTTCAGTACATCAAATTCCCACGATTCTAAGTCCATCACGAAGGCTCTACTTTCTTTACGGTTGCGGATCCACCAAAAACTGAAAGTTCACCCCCCCAGCCTACTATTCCGACTTCGCTTGCCATTCTGGTTACGAAGGTTTGCCGCGAGAGTCGATTCCCTCGGAGGCGAAGGGAACATGAGCCTCGACGAGCCACGCTTTTCGCCGAGAAGCTTTTTTTCTCAGAGTAGAGGGAGGGCTCCTGGCTTACACTTATTGTATGGAAAAGCCAGACATCAAACCCCGTTCACGTGTCGTCACCGATGGCATTGAGGCCACCACCTCGCGCGGAATGCTCCGCGCGGTCGGGATGGGTGATGACGACTGGGATAAGCCCCAAATCGGCATCGCAAGCTCGTGGAATG
>Ga0208413_1002022_pt1 | contig 12038 bp, 11 predicted proteins | sample AntAceMetag02UKD_FD_184761 | JGI IMG/M metagenome (GOLD analysis project Ga0208413, IMG submission 184761) | Saline lake microbial communities from Ace Lake, Antarctica - Antarctic Ace Lake Metagenome 02UKD (SPAdes) (version 2) | ecosystem: Environmental > Aquatic > Non-marine Saline and... | reverse complement strand
GACCAGCTGCTTTGTTGCGAAGTGAGCTGCGCCCCTTCGCTTCTTTGAAGAAGAAACAACTGCGGCTGATTTGGACTGGACTGAGGTCGACCATGGCTCGAAGGACTGAGCGACTTGAAACTTGAGGGCTGACGGATGAGAAGGAGAAAACCTGAGAGCTGAAACTTGACGAAGCGCGGCAGCGCGAAGATGGCATCGCAGCAGCGATGGCCCAAGGGGCCGACGACACGGGTGCCCTTCAGGGCGGGGGAAGGAGCAAACCTGAGGATTGAGACCCTCCGCCGCTGTGCCTCCCGCCTCCGCCAAGCCTACGGTGGGCAGGATGGAGGGCGTGTTGGAGGGGCAGGCCGTTACTTGCTACTTTCTTACCCATCGATCTAACTGGGCTGGCTGCGAATTGTGAGGTTTGTTCATCTCTTCCGATTGTTGGAACTCAAGGCGAAGCCGCTTCGCCTTGAGTTCAAGTTCAGGCCCTACCTCTTCCACCTACTTCACAAACGCTTTACCCAATAACTAGGCTCTTTGCTCAGTTGCATGACTGCGACCACCAACAATTCCTCGGCTCTAACTTGATAAACCAAACCGCAGGGAAAACGGTCGAAACGGCATCGGCGCGATTTTGATGAAACCCGTTGCCACGCCTCCGGGAATTCTTTGATGCGCTTTAGGTCGATCACCAACTCTTCCTTAAACTGCATTCCAAGACCTTCGACGACACCTTCATAATAATCATAGGCATCTTGATACTCCTGCTCCGCAATGCTTAGAAATCAAACTTTCACTTGGCTCGCTTGCCTCGATACGCCAGCACATGTTCAGCCGTTTTCGCACTGATCTTGCCGGCATCATAGGCGGCGATTCGGGCATCCGCCTCCTCGCTCCATGCGGCGGAGTGCCGACGCTCGGTTTCACTCGTTAAACTCTCCAAAAGCCGCGAGGCCATCGCCGCCCGCTTACGTGGCGGTAAGCATAACGCATCTTTTTCCAAATCAATCGTTTTCATGATTTATAGTTCATATCTATTGGGACTGAAAAGAGGTCAAACCAGAATGTCTGATATTTTGAGCCTTCAAAACTGAAGACTGAGATCTGAAGGCGGAGGGTCTTAACGCAGAGGCGCGGAGGACGGTGTCGAGCATAAAGAAATCTGTTTTAAGCGCCGATTAGTGCACGCAACTGGTTGATAATTCGATCTGACCAATGCTGAAGCGACAAATTAGAGACCTGACGGCGCCGGGAGGCGTAGATGGTAAATCGTGTAGCGATTTGCCCCGGAGGGGTGACGCAGTTGGGTGCCCTTTGGGCAAACGAGGAACAAACTTGAAACCTGAGGGAGTCGAGCATGAAGGAACTCTGCATCATACGCCAATCTCATGCTGCAATTGCGCCATGATTCGATCCGACCAATGCTGCAGCTCCGCTTGGTCGGTGCCTTCAAGGAGCAACCGCACCTTAGGCTCGGTGCCGGAGTACCGCAGAAACACTCGCCCTCCCTGCGCTTTGAGAACTGTCTCCGCTTCCGATACCAGCGACAAAACTTCCGGCAAATCAACCAACGGTGCTTTCACCCGGACTTTGAGGTTGGTGACCAGTTGGGGGAGGCGGGTCCAGCCTTGGCGCAGCGCCGAGAGGGGCTGGCCCCGGTTCTTCATTATACTGAGAATCTGCAACGCGGCCACGAGTCCGTCCCCCGTGCTGGCGTAATCCCGGAAAATCAGATGGCCACTGGCTTCACCACCGAAATTGTGGTTGGAACGAAGCATTTCTTCGATCACGAGCTTGTCGCCCACGCCCGTCCGCACGATTTGTCCGCCAGCCGCTTTGATGGCGATGTCCAAGCCCGCATTGCTCATCACGGTCGCGACCAGAGTGTTTTGGGCGAGTTTTCCCTGGGAGAGGAGATCGAGCGCGGCAATCGCCATGATGTCGTCTCCGTCGAGCAGTTCCCCATATTCATCGCAGAGCATCACGCGGTCGGCATCGCCGTCGTGCGCAATACCGATGTCTGCGCCGAGTTCCTTCACCCGGGCACAAATCACCTCCGGATACATCGAGCCACAATCCAGATTGATGTTCCGCCCCGTGGGTTGATGACCAAAAACCGTGACCTCCGCGCCCAGTTCCCGCAGGGCGCAGGGCGTCGCTTTGTAAGCGGCCCCATTTCCACAATCGACCACGACTTTGAGCCCCTCAAGCGTCAACCCGCGAGGGAAGGAAGATTTGGCGTATTCGATGTAGCGTCCCAGCGCATCATCAATCCGGGTCGCCTTGCCGATCGCATCGGCGGTGGGGCGAATGTCATCGATTTCACCGCTGAACACCAGTTCCTCGATTCGCCGTTCGATCGGATCATCCAGCTTGTACCCGTCGGCCCGGAAGAACTTAATCCCATTATCCTCGTAGGGATTATGGGAGGCAGTGATGACGATACCCGCGTCGGCCCGCAGGCTGCGGGTGACATAAGCCACGCCGGGAGTGGGCAATGGTCCGACCAACAGCACGTCCACCCCCATGGAAAGCACTCCGGCCGCGATGGCGTTCTCCAACATGTAACCTGAAAGACGAGTATCCTTGCCGATCACAATCTTATGTCGCCCGCCGCCACGCGACTGATCATATTGCGTTTTAAATACGTGCGCCGCCGCCCGCCCTAGCTTCAGGGCAGTTTCGGCGGTCACCGGCTCAATGTTCGCCGTGCCACGCACACCGTCAGTTCCAAAGATTTTATTCATAATTACACTTGGGGCTAAAGAAACCTGAGACTGGAGACCTAAAACCTGAATGTGGAGACAAACCTGAGCGCTGAATCTTGAAGACGGATCCCTTTGGGTTTTCCTTGGTATTTTTCGACTTGATCACGAAAATTGCGATCAGTTCATCGGACTCGTTCCGAATCGGCTCAATCAGCCCAAGGTCGATTCCGCAGTCATCACGTAATCACTCGAGCAAAAGTTGAGACTTCATTCGCCTCTTGCGAATCCAATCGAATTTTCGCGATGAATTCCGCCGAAGAACGACTACGGGAAGCCTTTCGGTAATTGGCGGCCACTGACGTCCCCGGCCGAAGCAACTGTTTCCCCGGAATTTTCAATTCTTCGCGAGTCTTATCCAACCCGCAATAAAAGCGCCCCACTCTGCTCGCGAACGCTTTCGTTCGCTGGCGCATCTGGATCTTTTACTCGTGGGATGTCATCATGTGGTTTCCTGCTCGGTTTTTTTGTTTCACCTCTGATCTCTTGGCTTTCAATTTCAAAGCTTCAGATCTCAAGGTTCCATTAGGTTCCTCGCCTGCCCGGAGGACCCCGTCGGCGTCATCGATTCGCTCCGCGACTCGCCGACTCCAACCCCTCGCTCTTATTCGAGTTTCAGGTTCCCACTTTCAAGTTTCAGGCTCGAGACTAGCCCTCTACTCCACCGTCACCGCTTTCGCTAAGTTGCGTGGTTTATCAACATCACAGCCTCGAGCGCAGGCGACGTAATAACTGAAGAGTTGCAGTGGGATCGTCGCCAACAGCGGTAATACAATATCGTCGCACTCAGGAATAATTAGGGTCGCATCCGCCAATCCTGCGGGCAGTTCCGTGCCTTCGTTCGTCAACGCAATGATAGGGCCGCCCCTCGCTTTCACTTCCTGCATCGACGAGATGACTTTGTTCAATAGTTCCCCTCGGGGCGCGATTACCAATGACGGACAATCTTTACTTATCAGTGCGATCGGACCGTGTTTCATCTCGGCGGCAGGATAGCCCTCCGCATGGATGTAGGAGATTTCTTTGAGTTTCAGTGCCCCTTCTAACGCGATCGGAAATAGATCCATCCGTCCTAGAAACAAAAAATCGGGGTGGTGCGCAAAAACTTCTGCCACCACCTTTATTTTTTCGGCTTGTTTCAACGTTTGCTCCACCAGTTCAGGCACTCGTTTGAGTGCCTTCACGAGCGCGGCCCCTTCCGCATAACTCAGATCCCGTAAGCGACCGAGATGAATCGCGAGCATCGCCGCGATCAAGACCTGCGACGTAAACGCCTTGGTGGAAGCGACCCCGATTTCCGGTCCGGCATGCTGATAGATACCCCCATCTGCTTCGCGGGCAATCGAAGACCCCACCGTGTTACAGATTGCCAAAACATTGAAGCCTTTGCGTTTGGCTTCGCGCATGGCGGACAAGGTATCAATCGTCTCCCCCGACTGCGAGATGACAATAAAAAGGGTCGCCGGATCCAAGGGCACGTTTCGATAACGAAATTCCGAGGCGTAGTCGACTTCGACCGGGATACGGGCGTAGCGTTCGATGAGATGTTCCGCCACCAAGCAGGCATGCCAACCGGTGCCACAGGACAGCAGATGGATGCGTTTGATTCCGCGTAGATCAGCTGGCGAAAGATTGAGTCCGCCGAAGACTGTCGTGCTTTCGTCGGCAGAGAATCGACCCCGCATGGCATTTTTCAGTGCTTCCGGTTGCTCGAAAATTTCCTTCAGCATGAAATGGTCGTAATCCCCCATTTCGGCATCTTCAGCATTCCAAGTGACTTCGTTTACGATCGGTGCGATCACCGCAGCTTCCGCCGAAGTAAGATTCAATTCGTTGGCCCTAACATCCGCGACCTCTCCGTCCTGCAAGTACACCACGTTGCGGGTGCGCCCGATAAAGGCGGAAACATCCGATGCCACGACATGCTCATTGTCTCCCACTCCGATGAGGAGCGGTGAGCCTTTGCGCGTCGCTAGGAGGCGGTCGGGAAAGTCTTGGCAGAGGATGACCAATCCATAGGTGCCTTCGACATGTAGGAGCGTCTTTCGCAGCGCATTCACCAACCCCAACCAACCTTGAGCCTGATCTTCCTTCGCGTAGTGGTATTCCAGCAAATTGGTCAGAACTTCGGTGTCAGTCTCGGACCGGAAGGTGTAGTCTCGGCTTAGCAGGAAACGTTTGATCGCGTCGAAATTCTCAATGACACCGTTGTGCACTAGGGCCAGCCGACCGTCGTTGCTGACGTGCGGATGGATATTCGGTTCGGTAACCCCTCCGTGGGTGGCCCAACGGGTATGGGAAATACCAATATTCCCCTGAGGTTTGAGTAGAGCCGTCGCCTTCGCCAACTCGGAAACCCGCCCGACCCGTTTGATGACACGCAATTCGTTGGACTCCATCGTGGCCAAACCCGCCGAGTCATAACCACGGTACTCAAGGCGTTTTAACCCCTCTACCAAAATAGAGCCCGCTTGATGCGGTCCGATATATCCGACTATTCCACACATTGAATTTTAATTATTACTGGTTTCATTTTTGAGGCAAAAACGGATGGAAACCGAAACTTGGGCGTTTGCAATCCCCTGATTTCCGACCAGTTACATTCCAAGGTATGGCCTGTTCGAATCGAAATTTGATTCCGCCTAAAAAGCGCAATTCGTATGGGGTCATGTCGTGAATTGTGAATTTCATGGGTCGCGTCCCAAACCAGGCGTCGTCAGGCAACGCCCCTACATTTGCGCAATTCCCGTGGGGTCATGTCGTGAATTGTGAATTTTATGGTTCGCGTCCCAATCCGGGCGCAGTCAAGCAACGCCCCTACATTTGCGCAATTCACATAGGGTCATGTCGTGAATTATGGTACCGAAATAGGGTCATGTCGTGAATTGTGAATTTCATGGAGCGAAAAATAAGATCCGTGAGAAGAGCGAATGACGTCAGATCTTGATTCTTGATCAGCTGCATTGTCGCCAACCGCGCTTTGCCAGGCCGCGTCTATGATGAAGAGGAGTTAAACCTCACCTTTGATATTTTGGAAAAGCTGAAATAGGAAGTCCGAGAGAAAATCGTGCTTTATCATTTCAGCTTTTCATCCAGCTCGGCAAATACCCGTGAGCTGGGAATGCAGATTGATAAGCCGGCATCGTATTTCTGTATCTCCACCTCCCAATCATGCTCGACCTGCGCATTAAGTACTGGCTCCACCCTCGCCAAGATAGGGTGGACCAAGGTCAATCGCTGGTCGTGGGAAAGGTGCAAAGCCTCCGATATAAACGCTTACGATGCTTTCATAAAATAAAGCGGTATATTTCGTTACTTTGCCCATGGGACTGGAGGGGGAATTCTTATGCCGACCCCAAATGAGTGTGCCACCCGTCGCTCTCATCAAGGCTGAAGTCGTCATCACCGCGACACCTCTGCCTCGGCATTACCGGACCGTTGCGCCGTAAAACCTTTCACCTTGATTACGACCGACCAATCGGCGGCGTTGCCGCCGGATAATGGATAATGGGTAGAGCACGACGCTGCGGGTCTGGTGAATGGGACATCAGGAATTAGTCAATGGTGATGCCCAAGCCGCGCGGCGTGCGTAGACGGTAAACCAGAGATAAGTGGGCAGTTTTAACCACGCCGGTTGGCAGGGGATAGCCCGTGAACTCACGAAGAACGCCGCCGGGGAACGCGGAGCATCCGCTCGGCAGACCAGGCGTCCAGAGACACTTCACCTCGCTACGCCTCTCGGGCCATCGGTCTCCGCCTTGCTTGGATGCCTCATTGGCTATGAAGCGGTCGAGCGATGATCCCTTCGGCGAGTGGATACACACGAGTTCCCGGATAGATAACCCAGAGCTCGTCAAGTCCAAGGTCCTGCTGGGCGATCTTCATCGATCGGGTCAATCGGGGGGCGTCGGCACGTTTGATTTCCACTCCGACCCGACGATCTCCCCACCGCATCAGCAGATCCAGCTCGCTGCCACTGTGAACGGCATAAAAATTCACTTCATCCGGTTGCTGTGTTCGGATGATTTCCTCGATCACAAACCCCTCCCAGGAGGCACCTAGTTTGGGATGGGTGAGCAGCTCCATTTTATCGCGGATCCCCAACAGAGTGTGCAGTAGGCCGCAGTCGCGAAAATAAAGTTTGGGGGACTTAACCAGGCGTTTCCCCAGATTGCCATGCCACGGGAGTAAACGCCTCACCATATACGTCTGCTCCAAAGCATCGAGATAGGATCTCGCCGTGTGGTGGGATACTCCCAGCGATGCCGCCACTTCACTGCTGTTCCAAATCTGACCATGATAGTGGGCCAGCATTCTCCAGAATCTGCCCATCACAGCCGGCGATTGGCCAAATCCCAGCGCCGCCAAATCGCGCTCCAAAAAAGTGGACACAAACTGCCGCCGCCAGACATCGCTATCCGCTTCGTTGGCCGCCAGAAAAGATCGGGGGGACCCACCCCGAAGCCAAAGTTGATCCGCGTGATCCTGCCCCACTTCCGAGGTGTCGAATCCACGCATTTCGATAATTTCAACCCGCCCGGCCAAAGACTCCGACGCTTGCCGAGCCAACGCTGGCGAGGCACTGCCCAAGATCAAGAATTGCCCCGGCTGATTCTCGCGATCCGCGAGCACACGCAGCACCGGAAACAATGCCGGACACCGCTGCGCCTCATCGATCACCACCAGCCCCCGTAGCGAGGACAAGGCTTGCAGCGGGTTTTCCATCAACTGAGCCACCAAAGGGTCTTCCAAATCAAAGTAAGTGGGAGACACGACCGGGAGAAACTCCCGCGCAAGCGTCGTCTTACCGCACTGGCGCGGCCCGAGCAACGCCACGATCGGCGCGCGACTCAAAGCCAGATGGATCAATTTACGGTATTGAGCACGATCTATCATGGATGATATTTGGAAGCCACACTTCCATTTTTCAACCTTTAAATTCATATTCCAGTGGAGCCTAGACGGAGCGGTAAGCGCCTGCGGCGCGGTCGCAAATGGAAGGTAGGAAGTTGGCTGAGCGCAGTTCAGTCCCGCGACTGCGGGATGGGAAAGCACGAAGGTCAGGGAGGGGGGCGGTTCGGATGAGGTCAGGCTGCTAGTCGTTAATTCTCGAATCTTGGGCCCATCCTCGAGCCGGGCGTCACTGACGGCCCACCTCCACGAACCCAATCCCGGAACTTTTCACCACACGAAGCGCGGGAGCGCGTAGATGGCGCAACGGAACGGTGTGCCCCGCAGGGGGGACGATAGCAGGTGCCCTTTGGACGACAGGGGAGCAGATTACACGGATGAATACAGGATTTCAATTCCCACTCCGCTGCCTTTATCCGGTTCGTCGCGGTGTAATCGGTGGTTAAAAAAAGACAGCCTGATGGCTCCCAGAGCCTTCCTATTTTTGCGCCTTTTTACAGCTAAATCTCTGGATCAATTCTATTCTACCCCTCCTCACCTCCGTCAGCATCCCCCTCCTGTTTTTGCAACTTCTGCGTCTTTTTGCGGCCAATCATATTCCGCCCCTCTTCGCGCCTCACCGCTCGCGCGCCTCTGCCGTGGTGCCTGACCGCCTAAACGGATCCAGCACCACATCCCCGAGACGACTGCTCGATTTAATCTGCATCTTGATTACCGCGATGGGTTTTTGAGACGAGTGACCAATCTTTCATCATCGCGTTTGCCCACAGGGCACCCACCGCCACGAGCCCGTTGGGCCACCACTCCCCAAGCTCGTGGCACCATCTTCGCGCTATCGCGCTTCGTCCCTTGGTCAGGTTGGTCGGCTTTTAGCAATCCGTTCGCCCGCCAGTCGACAATACTCGGGATTTCGCTCAATTCCGATCCATGCCCGGCCAAGTTTTTGGCAGATCACGCCGGTCGTGCCGCTGCCAAAGAACGGATCGAGCACGAGGTCGCCTCGCTTTGAGCTACTCGATATCAACATCTCAATAAGTCGCTCCGGTTTTTGGGACGGGTGACCAACCTTTTCTTTTGACGCTCCCTTCAAACTCGGAACGCGCAATAGATGGGTGGCGTATTTGCCTTTCTCAAGGTGGGCCCTTCTCGCGTCCCTATCCTGATAACGTTTGTCTTTCATATAACGCGCAATCGTCGCGGCATCGTAGGAAATACGCACCGCGTCTTTATCAAAATACGGCACGGAACCGGCTGTCTTCTTCAGCACTATAATATTTTCACAAGCTGGCGTAAAACTATCACCCCTCTCGTTATATCCCACCACCCGATCCCACACAATCAGGTCGTGAAATGCTCCGATCCGGCACAGCCTCGACCAAGCGTGAATCCAGAGATGCTCCCGTTTCCCAAGCTGCCCAAACACGTAGAGAAGTCCGTCGGGTTTCAAGGTTCGCAAGGCCTCGCTGACCCATCGCTCGGTCCAGTCCAAATAGTCATCCGGTGTCGCCCACTGCGTATCCCAGGTCTCCTCCGTCAGTACGTTAAAATAAGGCGGATCGGCGACAATGAGCTGAAACGTTCCATCAGGAAACGAAGGCAGCGTATCCATAATGTCCGCTTGGATGAGTTTTGATTCACCAAATTCGAACCCGTACATCCTAGGAATACTAACGCAAAGTTTCGGAGTCGTCGAGGCGTTAACCCAGCCGGCTGACCGTAGATCGTACTTCGCCATTCCAGCCCTTCAAGTTGAAGGCCATCAAACCCTCGACGTCGCTTTCAGCGATTCACTGCCGCAATCAACCTGCACCGCGGCCCTGCGGTCTTTGCGTTAATGTCAGCGGCTGACATATCCTTCACTTTTTGCGTATTTTGCGCCTTCTTGCGGCAATCTGAAACCCCGCTTAAAGCAACAAAAGCTCCGTGCCCCAGCTAACAAGCTCTGTTGCGGCCTTGGCTCCCGCTGTCGCGCTTCGTCGTTGCACTCGACGGTATCAGCGGTTCATGCCCGCTGCTACCGTTTGTTCGTCAACACACCCAAAGGGTGCCCGCGTTTCCTCCCCTTCACTTCGTTGCGGGCAAATCGGCAGAAGCCAATTTACCATCTACGCGCTGTCGCGCTTCGTCGTTGCACTCGACGGTATCAGCGGATCATTCCGGCAGCCACCGTTTGCTGAACGATCTGCCCATGGGGCACCCGATCGGTCAGGCCCTGTGGGCCAAATTGATGCTCAATTTACCATCTTCGGCCTCTCGGCCTTCGTCGTTACACTCGACGGTATCAGCGGATCATGCCCGCTGCTACCGTTTGCTGAACGATCTGCCCATGGGGCACCCGATCGGTCAGGCCCTGTGGGCCAAATTGATGCTCAATTTACCATCTTCGGCCTTTCGGCCTTCGTCGTTACACTCGACGGTATCAGCGGATCATGCCCGCTGCTACCGTTTGCTGAACGATCTGCCCATGGGGCACCCGATCGGTCAGGCCCTGTGGGCCAAATTGATGCTCAATTTACCATCTTCGGCCTTTCGGCCTTCGTCGTTACACTCGACGGTATCAGCGGATCATGCCCGCTGCTACCGTCTCGTTAGAAAACTCATCCACCAGGATTACCGATCCAGTAATCCGGTTTTTCTTGTAAGAATCGTAGAACAACGGGGACGAGGTGCGCAGAGTCACTCTCGCAATATCATTCAAGCCCACCGATTTATCGTCTTCGATTTTGTGCAGTGAATTAACGTCAACTTTGTAGTGCACTTCTCGCACCACTGCCCGGCATTCTTTACTGGTATGCCTGATTAAGAATTTACCTCTGACTCCCAAGGATTTCTTTTCTGAGAACCAACACAACATCAGGTCAATGTCCTGTCCTACCGTAGGTTGATTCTGCGGTTTGGCTAACATATCACCCCGACTGAGGTCGATTTCACGATCCAACGTGATCGCCACCGAGTGGGGACTGAAGGCTTCGTCCATTTCGCCGTCATGGCTGTGAATCGCCTTCACCTTGGCACTAAATCCACTAGGCAACGCCGTGACTTCATCGCCGGGTTTGAACACCCCACTCGCCACGCGTCCGGCAAATCCTCGAAAATCGTGCCACTCATCCGAGTGGGGACGAATCACATACTGCACTGGGAACCGCGGGTCCACGTGATTCATATCGGTGCCAATATACACCGTCTCCAAGTGATAAAGCAGGGGCGCTCCCTGATACCACGCCATATTTTCTGACTTGTTGACCACATTATCCCCGTGCAACGCAGAGATCGGAATGAAAGTGATCTCCGGAATCTCCAGCCGACTAGCAAAGTCCTTGTAGGAGGCCACGATTTCATCGAACCGGTCCTGAGACCAGTCCACCAAATCCATCTTATTGACCGCCACGGTCACGTGTTTGATTCCGAGTAAACTGGAAATGAACGAATGCCGACAGGTCTGCTCGATGACTCCCTTGCGCGCATCGATCAAGATGATGGCGAGGTTGGCGGTCGATGCCCCCGTCACCATGTTGCGCGTGTATTGGATATGACCGGGAGTATCCGCAATAATGAACTTCCGCCGGGGCGTGGCGAAATAGCGATAGGCCACATCGATCGTGATCCCTTGTTCGCGCTCGGCCCGGAGTCCATCCGTCAACAACGCGAGATCGAGATGCACGTCCCCGCGTTGTTTCGAGGTCTTCTCGATCGACGCGAGCTGATCCTCAAAGATCGTCTTCGTGTCATACATGAGCCGCCCAATCAGCGTGCTCTTACCGTCATCAACGGAACCTGCAGTGGTGAAGCGCAAGAGCTCCATGTCTTCGTAATTCGTGTTACTCATTTTGGTGGGAAGGTCTGAAGGTCGATGGTGGGATGGTCGGAAGGTCTGGAGGTCTGGAGGTCGGAAGGTCGGATGGTCTGGAGGTCTAAAGGTCGGAAGGTCTGGAGGTCGATGGTCTGACGGTCTAGAGGTCTAAAGGTCGGAAGGTCTGGAGGTCTGACGGTCTAGAGGTCTAAAGGTCGGAAGGTCTGGAGGTCTGACGGTCGAATGGTCGATGGTCGGAAGGTCTGGAGGTCGAATGGTCTTAAGGTCGGAGGTCTTGAGGTCGATGGTCTGGAGGTCTGGAGGTCGGAAGGTCGATGGTCGGAAGGTCTGACGGTCGATGGTCTGGAGGTCGGAAGGTCGATGGTCGGAAGGTCGGGAGGTCTGGAGGTCTGACGGTCTGAGTGCGCGTCGCGGCGCTTACTTATTTGTATTCTTACGTCGGTAATTCGAAAACGATCCAAGCCCGGCACCGAGCTCCTCAGACAGTTTTCGCAGCTCTAGTGCGGAGTCCGGCTCAAGATAATTCAAGTCCTCCGCAGCATAGGTCATACTTCGCACCTCACCGG
>Ga0208413_1002018_pt1 | contig 12044 bp, 10 predicted proteins | sample AntAceMetag02UKD_FD_184761 | JGI IMG/M metagenome (GOLD analysis project Ga0208413, IMG submission 184761) | Saline lake microbial communities from Ace Lake, Antarctica - Antarctic Ace Lake Metagenome 02UKD (SPAdes) (version 2) | ecosystem: Environmental > Aquatic > Non-marine Saline and... | reverse complement strand
GTATTCATACTAAATCCTGTATTACTAATGATTTCAGCTATGAGTACTATGATAGATAATGATAACATCATCCCCATATATGGAGGCAAATGCGTAACGGTCTTAAATATTGGAACAAAAATGATCATTGCTAATCCTGTGTAAAGCATTAATGGGCCTTTAGGATTTTGCTTTTGATCAGAAACATCGATATCAAACTTTCCTCGAAATGCGGGTAAAAAACCAGCAAGAAAAGTAGGGACAATCATGCAAATTAAGGAAGGGATAATAAGTAATTGGAACAATTTGATTGTGGTAACTTTATTGCCCATCCATAGCATTGTTGTGGTGACATCGCCAATTGGAGACCAGGCTCCCCCAGCGTTTGCGGCGATTATTATTAATCCGGCATACCAGATACGGTCACTGTTTTTGGACAATAGTTTCCTAAGAATTGTTATTAAAACAATGGTTGCCGTGAGGTTGTCAATAATCGCTGAAAGTATAAATGCTAAAATGCAGATTATCCATAACAGTGTTTTTTTGTTATTAGTTTTAATGTAGCGTTTGATTGTTGAGAAACCGTCAAAATGATCTACAATCTCAACAATTGTCATGGCACCTATGAGGAAGATTAGTATTTCACAAGTTTTCCCAAAATGATGTAAAAGAGTTTCTTCCATTAAATGAAGACGATCCGCGTGCCCCAAGCTATTGTAATCAACGGTACCACCCGTGCCATCCATTAATTGATGACTGGCTGGGTCAAACCATGCAGTAAAATCGTCTAGGCCAAATGCAATACAAGCCCATGCTAATCCAGTCATTAATAACGCTGGAGCCACTTTGTCAATACCGGTTGAGTGCTCAAGAGTAATGCCTAGGTAGCCTAAAACGAATATGACAACAATTGCAATTTCCATGATTTAAAGTTTGTTAGTTAAATTATACCAGTTGATTCAACGCTATTTCAAAAGCAGTTTTAGCAATCCCTGTTTTAGAATTGTTTGAATTATGCGCATTTTGAATTGCACCTTTAATGATATTTGAAGTATCCTTAAAAATTGCTTGATCACTCATATCCACATGATCTTGTTGCATCAGATAACAGAAAACTCTAGCCATTCCACAATTAGAAATGAAATCAGGAATAACAGAAATGTGATTGTCTGTATAATCGGCAATTGAACCAAAGAAGATCTCTGGATCGGCAAAAGGTACGTTAGCTCCAGCAGCGACTACCTCCATTCCACTTGCAACCATCCTGCTCACTTGGTCTTGTGTTATTAATCTAGAAGATGCGCATGGAATGAATACTTCTGCAGGGACGTCCCAAATTTTAGAATTTACCTCATTAAAAGAAAGCATGTTTTCAGCAACCAATTTATTGCCTTCTTTTTTGTTGAATAATTCGGTGATTTCTTCAAATGAAAAACCATCTTCCTTTATAAACCCGCCAACGCGGTCAATAATTCCAACAATTTTTGCTCCGCTCTGAGCTAAATAAAAAGCTCCTGCTGAACCAACATTTCCCCAACCTTGGACAATAACTCTTTTTCCTTCAAGCTTACCACCATATATCTTGTAATAATGTTGTACAGATTCGGCTACTCCGTAACCAGTTATCATATCTGCAACAACATACTTTCTGCTTACATCTGGAGAAAAGCTAGTATCTTCAATCTCTTTAAGAACACCTCGTCTAAGTTGTCCTATTCTATTTATTTTTTGAGGCTCAGTAGGTTGAAAATGACCATTAAAAACACCCTCTTGTGGATGCCAAATACCGCAATCCTCAGTCATTGGTATTACTTCGTGAATTTCATCAACATTCAAATCTCCTCCAGTACCGTAATAGCTTTTTAAAAGTGGAGCAACTGCTTTATACCATCTTCTCAAAACACCTTCTTTTCGAGGGTCATTTGGATCAAAGTTAATTCCAGATTTTGCTCCACCAATAGATGGGCCTGCAACCGTGAATTTAACTTCCATAGTTTTTGCTAAGGATTCCACTTCCCTTTTGTCTAAACCAACCCTCATTCTTGTTCCACCGCCCGCAGCGCCGCCTCTTAGAGAGTTAATAACGACCCAACCGTGCGCTTCTGTTTCGGCATCTTGCCATTCGAATACGATTTCAGGTGTTTTATTTTCAAACTTTTCGAGTAGGTCCTTCATATTCTCAATATTTTGCCACAAATGTAATCGTTTGCACTCATAGGAAATATTGTTGTCAAGGTTTTTTGATGTCTAATATTTACTTTTAGTAAGAGATGATTTCTCCTGAGGAATGGTCTTTTATTGCCCCAGTTACCGATGCTAAAACGTTATTTTCATCGCGAATTCTTAAAGTCCCTAGAAATGCAAAGATTAAAGCTTCTTTAAATTCAATAATTTTTTTTTCTGGAACAGTAATTTTTAATGAGTTATTGTGAAGTTTTATTCTATTCATTAAATGAGTATTGAATGTTCCTCCTCCAGTAAAAAGTGCTGTTGAGTTTCTTGGAATCGACTGAGCTATTTGAATTGCCGCGTGCTCGGTAATGGTTGCTATTTTTTGTTCGATAGAATAACTGGAATTATTTAAAAGAGGCCAAACTTCAGTAAACACCCATTCCCGCGACAAACTTTTTGGAGACTTAGAGTTGTAATAAGACAAGTCATTTAGTTGTTGCAGCAATTCTTCGTCAACAGTATTTAAAGCAGCAATTTTTCCTTTGTCGTCATATTCTAGTCCAATCTTGAGAGTTAAATTGTTTAGAATATAGTTGACTGGGCAAATATCCCAGGCTGTAATTGTATTATTTGATTTTAGCGAGATATTGGCAAACCCACCCAAGTTGACACAAACGATATGTTTTTTAAAAAGCAGCAAATCTCCAATGGGAACCAATGGAGCACCTTGTCCTCCAAGAAGGACATCTTGCTGTCTGAAATTACTTACAGTAGTTATGCTAGTTTTATTAAAAATAGAACCACCATCACCAGCTTGAAAAGAAAGTTTTTTAGCAGGTTCATGAAATAATGTATGCCCATGAGAGGCAATCAAGTCAACTCCAGTAATTGCAAATCTTTTTATGAATAAATTGACTTCTTTACCAATATAAAGCCCATATTCCCTGCTTATTTCTTGATAATTGGAATTTGGTTTTTCGGCATCTTTAAGAGTCTTAATCCACCCTATTGAATAGGCAATAGTTTCTGCTTTTTCTATTCGGAAGCTCCATTGATTATTTTCAAGAATAAAGTGGCATAAGGCAATATCTAATCCATCGAAAGAAGTGCCTGACATTAGACCAATTACTCTGTATTCCTTTTTGTAGCTTGTCATAGTCACAAGTTTAGCAATTAAATGAACCAAATTAGGTACTTTCGCGTCCTATAATAAATTGAATTTACACATGGATTTTGAATTAACAGAAGAGCACCTAGCAGTGCGAGAAGCGGCAAGAGATTTCACTCAAAATGTCCTATTGCCAGGTGTTATTGAACGTGATGAAAAAATGGAGTTTCCTAAGGAGCAGATTGCTCAGCTAGGCGAGCTTGGTTTTATGGGAATGATGGTCGATCCAAAATATGGTGGTGGCGGAATGGATGCACTCTCATATGCTATTGCAATGGAAGAGTTTTCTAAAGTAGATTCCTCCAGTTCTGTTTGTGTTTCCGTTTGTAACTCTTTAGTGAATTATGGTATTGAGCAATATGGTTCGGAAGAACAAAAACAGAAATATTTAATTCCTATTGCTAAAGGTGAAGCTATTGGTGCATTCTGTCTGAGTGAGCCAGAAGCAGGTTCTGATGCTACATCTCAACAAACGACCGCTGAAGACATGGGTGACTATTATCTTTTGAACGGAACAAAAAACTGGATTACCAATGGTAATTCGGCTTCTACATACATTGTTATTGCCCAAACTGACAGAGAAAAAGGTCACAGAGGAATTAATGCACTTATCGTTGAAAAAGGAATGGAAGGTTTCATAGTTGGAGCCAAAGAGAATAAAATGGGTATTCGTGCAAGTGATACGCACACTTTACTATTCAACGACGTGAAAGTACCAAAGGCAAACAGAATTGGTGAAGACGGGTTTGGATTCAAGTTTGCAATGAAAACTTTAGAAGGTGGTCGAATCGGAATTGCCGCTCAAGCTTTAGGAATTGCAACAGGTGCCTATGAATTAGCGCTTGCTTATTCTAAGGAAAGAAAAGCATTTGGAAAAGAGATTTGCAAACATCAGGCAATTCAGTTCAAATTAGCCGATATGGCTACAGATATTGAAGCAGCAAGAATGTTAGTTTATAAAGCTGCTTGGTTAAAAGATCAAGGCCTGCCTTTTGGTCAAGCTTCTGCAATGGCAAAATTATATGCAAGTAAAGTTGCTATGGATACTACGATTGAAGCCGTTCAGGTTCATGGTGGTTATGGTTTTGTGAAAGAATATCATGTAGAGCGACTAATGAGAGATGCTAAGATTACTCAGATTTACGAAGGAACTTCTGAAGTTCAGAAAATCGTCATTTCTAGAGGTGTTTTGAAAGATTAGAAGAAAGTATTTATAAAAATTAAAGCCCTTTTGGAGGAATCCGAAAGGGCTTTTTTATGCTTAAAATTGTAGATACCTAATAGAGGTAATGGTTATACGGATACTTAGTTTCGTAGACACTTCTTACCATGTGATACAATTGTTCTTTAAGTTCCTTAATGTTCGTTTTATTTTGAGCAGAAATAAAAATACATTCAGTATGTTCATTTGCCATCCAAGTCTTCTTTAAATCAATGAGTGAAACATTTTGTTTTGCATTTCCGGTAAAATCAAATTCGCCTTCCTCTAAATTTCTGTAATTATCAATTTTATTAAAAAGAAGAATCGTTGGCTTATCTGCAGCACCAATGTCAGAGAGCGTTTTGTTTACGACTTGAATATGATCTTCAAAATTAGCATGGCTTATATCAACAATATGAATTAGAATATCAGATTCACGAGCTTCATCTAGGGTAGATTTGAATGACTCTACTAATTGGTGAGGTAGTTTTCGGATGAATCCAACTGTGTCTGAAAGTAAAAACGGAAGGTTTTCAACTACTACTTTTCTTACAGTTGTATCTAGAGTTGCAAATAGTTTGTTTTCAGCAAAAACTTCAGACTTACTTAGGAGGTTCATTAGAGTGCTTTTTCCCACATTGGTATAACCAACCAGCGCTACTCGAACCATTTTTTGACGGTTCTTTCGCTGAACAGCGTTTTGCTTGTCAATTATTTGAAGTTTTTCTTCTAGTAACGAGATTTTTTTACGAATTCTACGTCTATCTGTTTCAATTTCTTTTTCACCAGCACCACTCCGAGTTCCCGTACCTCCTCTCTGTCTTTCCAGGTGAGTCCACAAGTTAGTTAAGCGAGGCATTAAATATTGTAATCGTGCTAACTCTACTTGTGTTTTAGATTGAGCAGTTTGTGCCCTAAACTGAAAAATATCTAGAATTAATAAACTCCTATCGTAGATTTTTTTCTGTACTTCTTTTTCAATGTTTCTAAGCTGGCTAGGCGAGAGGTCATCATCGAAAATAACGACATCAATTTTATTCTCTTTTATGTAAGAATTGATTTCAAATAGCTTTCCCTTTCCCACAAATGAACGCGTATCAGGATGATCCATTCGTTGAGTAAATCTCTTGATGGTTTTTATGCCAGCAGTTTTAGCCAGAAACTCTAACTCATCTAAATACTCGGCTACTTCTTCGTCAGATTGTCCATCTAGGATTAATCCAATGAGAACAGCTCTTTCATTTTTCTCCTCTGTTTGTGTCAAATTAGGCGAGTTTTTGCCACGGAACGCGGCTTAAAATTAGTACCAATCCTAGTAGATAAAAGAAGGCCATTGATTTGAATTTCGATCTATCTGTATCTGCTTTTTTAGATTTTGAATAACCAATCGTAATAAGAATGATTCCGATACTCATGGTTAATGGATGTTCTATAACTAAAAATCTTAATTCGGAATTTTTCATAACCTCTCCCATATTACTGAAATGAGACATTACCGGTCCTATGAACATTAATGCTAAGCCAAGTAAAAACTGCACATGCCCGCTAATTAGAGCAAAAAGACCCAGTTTCCGATCACCTTCTGTAAAGCTTTTCTTATTTAACATGCCAAACATTGCTTTTAGCATGGTTACAAAAATTAAAATGAGTGCTATATAGGCAATCATTCGATGAAGGTGTAATAATCCAGTATACATATTAAAAATAATTCCATGCAAAAATAGGCTTGTAGAAAGCCCATTCGTTGCAATTGGTGCATTAATTCCAACATAATTGCATTTGAATGTAACATAATTTAGATGATTTCGTTTGACAGTGCAGTACCAGTTAGAAATGGTAAGAAAATCCGTACTTTTGCGGTGCAATTAGAAGTTCGTAGAAAATTGTAAATTGACGGACTTAAACAATAATTTTTTTATTCGCCTATGAGACAACTGAAAATCTCCAAACAGCTCACGAATCGTGATTCGAAATCTATTGATAAGTATTTGAGCGATGTTTCCAAAGAGGAAATGATCACTGCTGAAGAAGAAGTAGAATTAGCGAAGAAGATAAAGCAAGGAGATGAAAGGGCTCTTAACAAGTTGGTTAATGCTAACTTACGTTTCGTAATATCTGTTGCCAAGCAATACCAAGGTCATGGTTTGACATTAGAAGATTTAATTGCTGAGGGAAATATTGGTCTGATAACAGCAGCCAAAAGATTTGACGAAACAAAGGGTTTTAAATTCATTTCTTACGCAGTTTGGTGGATACGTCAAAGTATTATGCAGGCTATTGCAGAAAACTCAAGAGTGGTTCGTTTGCCATTGAATAAAGTTTCTGCCATACAAAAAGTAGCTTCAGCATTCTCAAAACTTGAACAAGAATTTGAAAGAGCACCTTCTCACGAAGAAATTTCTGTGTTATTAGAAACTAATGCTGATAGCGTTGGTGATCTGGTAACGTACTCTCAAAAGCAAGTATCTGTTGATGCACCGCTTATTGACGGAGAAGAAAATTCTTTATTGAATGTACTTTCAAATAATAATTCAAAGAATCCTGCCGACGAAATGATGCGGGAATCACTTTGTAAGGATATTGAGAGAGTATTAGTTTCATTAAAGCCTCGTGAGGCTGAAGTGGTTCGACTTTCATTCGGTTTGAATGGAAGAACTCCAATGACTTTAGAGGAAATAGCTAATAGCTTAGGTTTAACTCGAGAGCGCATCAGACAAATTCGTGAAAAAGCACTAAGAGGTTTGAGAAAGAAAACAAACTCAAACTTTTTGAAACATTACTTATAGTAGGTTCTAGAAATTAGAAATTAGAAATAGGAAAGACTTTCAGGAAACTGAAGGTCTTTTTTTTTGCTCTATTATTTACTCAGGACCCATGCGTCCTTGAAACCTGAAGACTTGATTTTATCTAATTCTCTCAGAGCTTCTGCTCGGTTTTTGGAAGAAGAGGCGCTTATTCTAAATAACCCATTTTTCTGATCTACAATTTGTGCTTCTAATCCTTTTGATCGCAAACTAGAAACGTATTTAGTTGCATTTTCATAAAACCCGAAGCAACCGGTGATTATATAAAAACCGTGTTCATTTCTTGGAGCAAATAAGTTTTTGTCGCCTGAAACAGCTGTTGAGAAGGCTACAGCTTTAAAATTATGAAGTCGAACGGGAATAAAATCTTTGCTATGTAATTCTTTGTCTGTAGTCTCTAAAAATGAATGATCAACATAATTTTCATTTCCTATTTCAGCAATGAGTTCTAGAGTGCTAACAGACTCTGCTGGTATTTGCACTAAAGTTGCCTCTTTGTCTCTTGGGTTAAAGGTGTCGCATACTTTTTCCGAAAATGGATTTAGATCAGAATATTGAAACTGATCATTCCCTTTCAATAAACTTGTAGATGTGCTAATCCAGAATAGATAAAAAATGAACGGAATTAAGCACGCAGCTATAGCTAACTTTTTCCAAGGAAATATTTTCTCTTCTTCTTTAATCTCAGCAGAGATCGAAATAATCGGAGTTTCTGTTTCTTTCTGACTGTCAGTTATGATTGGTTGAACTGTTGGAGTATCCTTTTTAATTTCAATAGGTAATGAGCGAATTGATTCCAACCCAAAGAAATTAGTATCTAAAGGAAGCTTTGTATTCTGTTTAAATCTTAGATTACCGTTTACATCATTATAAAAGGTGCCGATTTCGTCTAATACAAACTGATTACTTGTAGATAAATCATCTTTTAATTTATTCACAAAAGCTTGAATAGCCTTGCTTGCTTCATTATAATCTACATTATCCTTAATAGAAACCTCATGAGCAAGAAGGCCATCACTATTTTTAAGCCTAGTATTAAATCCAAGAGCTTTATATGGAGGTGAAAAATGTTGACTTAGCTTATTGAAAGTAGCACTATGTGGATTACTTACTAAACCACCAAAATCAGGTATAATCACACAATCATTGGTGAATAAAAGACTTTTTATATGTTTGGGAACTGTTTTCATTTACTGGCACTAAAGTAAAAATTTGAAACTATTTAGAACACGGATTAATCCGAAAACATTGACTTATGAGTAATATAATTTCCGTAAGAGGATTTACCCCAAAACAGGGTGGTAATTGTTTTTTAGCGCTAACCTCAACTCTTATTGGAGAAGTTGAAATGGGTTATGATTGCAGTGTTTGGTTTAATGCTGTTGTCAGAGGCGATGTAAATTCAATAAAAATGGGGAATAGGGTTAATGTTCAAGATGGAGCAATTATTCATGGAACATTTGAAAGATCAGGAACTATAATCGGAAACAATGTCAGTATTGGTCATAATGCTCTGGTGCATGGTTGTACTATTAATGACAATGTTTTAATTGGAATGGGAGCAATTATAATGGATAATGCTGTTATTAATTCAGGAAGTCTTATTGCTGCTGGTGCTGTCGTATTAGCGAACACAGTTGTAGAATCAGGTAGTGTTTATGCTGGTGTTCCAGCTAAAAAAGTGAAGGATATTAGTCCAGAACTTTTTGAGGGTGAAGTAATGCGAATTGCGGATAATTACTTGAAATATTCAAGCTGGTATAAATAAGAACTATTGGTGCTGCACTAAAGAGTCAGTAGAAATGGAGTCTTTAAGAGTCGTATCTGGTTTAACGACAACGTTTTTCGGAACTTTTGGTTCCATGATTGTTTTTAAATCTTTTTGTAATTCTTCTTGAGTAGGAACATCGCTGCCGTTGCTGCCTGAGCAGCCGACAAGTAACAATGCAAAACAACTTAATTTAAGATATTTTTTCATTTTTATTCTACTGTTACAGATTTCGCTAAGTTTCTTGGTTGATCGACATTACAACCTCTAAGAAGTGCAATATGGTACGATAACAGCTGCAATGGTATTACTGAAAGAAAGGGCACAAGTGCTTCCTCAATTTCAGGAATTTCGATTGTATAATCCGCCATTCCTTTTACATCCACATCGCCTTCAGTTGTTATTGCAATAACAACGCCTTTACGTGCTTTTACTTCTTGAATATTACTTACAACTTTTTCATAAGATGGGCCTTTGGTTGCGATAACTACAACCGGCATCTCTTCAGTAATAAGGGCAATAGGACCATGCTTCATTTCTGCTGCCGGATAGCCCTCCGCATGTATGTAAGAAATTTCCTTCAGTTTTAAAGCTCCTTCTAGCGCTACTGGAAATGAATAACCACGTCCTAGGTATAAGAAATTAGGCGCGTTTTGGAATCGTGCTGCTATTTCTTTTATCTCATCTTCAGTTTTGAGACATCTTTCTACCAATTTAGGTATCGAGTTAATCTCATTCAATAATGACCGATACCTAGATACGGGAACAGTGCCTTTTTTATGACCAATACTAAGTGCCATTAAGGTCAAAACAGTTATTTGAGCTGTAAACGCTTTTGTACTAGCAACTCCAATTTCTGGTCCTGCATGAGTATAAGACCCAGCATGTGTAGCTCGAGAGATGGAGGATCCAACAACGTTACAAACTCCAAAAACCGTTGCTCCTTTAGATTTAGCAAGTTCAATTGCCGCCAAAGTATCGGCAGTTTCTCCCGATTGAGAAATTGCAATTACTATATCACCTTCATATATAACAGGATTTCTGTATCTGAATTCACTTGCATATTCAACTTCAACTGGAATTCGTGCAAAGTCCTCAAACAAATATTCTGCTACAAGGCCAGCATGCCAGCTAGTGCCACAAGCAACAATTATTATTCTTTTAGCACTCAACAGGGCTTGCTCGTAATCTTGAATTCCTCCAAGGTTTACAATCCCTTTAGAAATATTTAATCGACCTCGCATACTATCCTTGATAGACTTAGGCTGCTCATAAATTTCTTTGAGCATAAAATGGTCATAACCACCTTTTTCAATTGCTTCCAATTGAATTTCCAACTCTTGTATGTAGGGCGTTTTCTCTTTGTTTTGGATGGTAAAAAGATTTATTTCTTTTCCTGGTTCTAAAATAGCAATCTCTTCATCTTCCAAATACATTACGTTTTTGGTGTATTCTATTATTGGTGAAGCATCTGAAGCAACGAAATATTCATTTTCTCCAATACCAACAACCAAAGGGCTACTTTTTCGTGCAGCATATAATTTTGAAGGTTCATTTTTATCTATTAATGCAATGGCATATGCACCAATGACGTGGTTAAGGGCTTTTCGAAGAGCAGCACCTAAAGATAATTTTTCATTTTCACGAATATCTTCAATCAAATTGAGAAGAACTTCTGTGTCAGTATCACTATGAAAAATATAACCTCGTTTTTCTAGTTCTGATTTTATGGAAGCATAATTTTCTATGATTCCATTATGGATCATTACTAAGTTTCCGTTGTTGGAGAGGTGTGGATGAGAATTGGAATCATTAGGTTCTCCGTGAGTAGCCCAGCGTGTATGACCTATTCCTAAATGGCCGTTTTTATTTTTATCAGTAGCGAATTCAACCAAATTTGAGACTTTACCTTGTTTTTTATACAAGTTAATTTCACCTTCGTCAAACAATGCCACGCCGGCACTATCGTATCCTCTATATTCTAAACGTTGAAGGCCTTTAATGATAATTGGGTAAGCCTCTTTAGAACCGATATAACCTACAATTCCACACATATTTATTTAATTTCTGAGCTTATTGGAGTATATGATATTTGTAATTTCATAGCACTTGAAGAACTTCCAGGTCCGTAGATCACAGATCTTGCACCAGCGCCAGCTAATTCTCTCAAAAGTAGTCCGTTATTTTCAATTTTACCATCAAGAACTCCTTGAATATATCGAGTAATTCCAAGCGTATAACCTCCTGAAGTATTAATTGCTCCATCATAATGAATCTCACCATTATCAGGAAGTTCGAATAATAGATTCCCATCTGCAGACGATCCAAAAGCAAAAAGATTTGAAATCGGAGGATATAGATTATCGTTTTTTGTATCAGCACTAAAAATCAATTTGGCATTATTTACTAATACCGGCCCGTTTTTGATAATTGAGTTTAGTGTTGGAGTCTCGATTTTAACCATTGTTCCACCAAAACTATGCACATATACGAATTCTGCATTAGCGTCTTCTTTTTCTAATACATCTCCTAAATTACTTCCAGTATATGCCATTTTTGAAAGGTTAAAAGAAACACTTTTACTATTAATGAGATATGCTAATTCATTTCGGGAACCATCAGTATTGGTATAATAAATTACCATTCTAGTATATACATCTGGTAAATTAAAATATAAAATCGATCCTTCACCTTCAGACTGGTTTGGATTGTTTGAGGTAATATATATTCCTTTCATGAAATTTGTGAAAGCTGAATTACTTTCATAATTAGATTGGTCAGTATTAATTACTTTTCTAGCGAAATTTGTGTCCAATGAAATCCTAATAGAAGGAGACTCTAACTCTCCATCTTCATTTATTGGTGAAACGGGAACAGTTGATGAACTCTGTCTTATTCCAATTGGATTACTGGAAACAGCAACAAAATTGCTGGTGTAATAAAATGTGGAAC
>Ga0208413_1002017_pt1 | contig 12056 bp, 4 predicted proteins | sample AntAceMetag02UKD_FD_184761 | JGI IMG/M metagenome (GOLD analysis project Ga0208413, IMG submission 184761) | Saline lake microbial communities from Ace Lake, Antarctica - Antarctic Ace Lake Metagenome 02UKD (SPAdes) (version 2) | ecosystem: Environmental > Aquatic > Non-marine Saline and Alkaline... | reverse complement strand
CCTAAACCCTTAACTGAATGCCGGTCTGCATGTACAGGCTTTTCAAATCCTCGCGAAATTCGTTGATGCCGTAGCCGCGCGTGAGCTCGATGCTGAAGCACTTGAACCCCGCCATGAAGGCCGCGAAGCGGGTCAGGCTCTGCTTGCCAGAACCACCCACGCCCACCAGCATGGCGTTACCGCGCGGCTGACGCAAGATGCGCGCGATGCGAGTTGCGTGCTCGGCGGCGTCCATAAAAAACACGAGCTGCATGGCGTTCGTGCTGGAGAAGTTGTACTCCTCGAGGTACTCCTCCATCAGCTTGATCATCTTGGACATGTCGTCCACCTCCTCGTACACCCGGTCCTCCATATCCACTCCCATCTTGAGAAAGTCGCCGAAGATTATGTTGCGATCTTCGAAGAGTTGCGCAAAGTCGGGCCCCCCCGGGAAGTTCTTCTTGACAATCTCAGAGCACATCTTCTTGTAGTGGTCCTTATCTTCGATGGAGATGAGGCGGTCGTGGAAGACGCGCATGGACTCGTGCACCCACAGTCGCGTCATCACGTCCTTGTCCTTGCAATTGGCCGGGGTGATGAGCAGGATGCCCTGCAGCACCTTGCTCAGGTCGCGCAGGTTGAAGGTGTAGTGCGACTTGGCCGGCGTGGGCAGCAGCTCCTCGCTAATGCGCCGGTACACCTCGACGCTCGAGTCAACCACAGGCTTCACGCAGTCCTGGAACTCGGGAGTGAAGTCGCGGAGGAAGCCGCTGTAAATGGAGCTCAGAATGGTCTTCATGCACGCGTCGTTGGGCGGGGGCACGTTGAGCATGTTGAAGTGGCGGAAGAAGCGCGGCGTCACCTCCTGCCGCCCGCCGCCGGGGGGTGCGCACGCTGACACCAGCGTGGTGTCCTCCACGTCCTTCCAGAAGAGCTTCTTGCGGTCGTAGAAGCCGCGGAAGTCCTGGAACTGGCGCAGAAGCTCCACTGGAGGCTGCGCACCGTACGTCTCCTGTGCCGGCATGTTGACGTCGTCGATGAACAACACGATCTTCTTGTTGGGGGGCGCGCCGAACTTGGTCTTGCGCTTTTTCTCCAACTTGGACTCGATGAGCACCTGCGTGTCGTACGCGGGGGTCTGCGCCGAGAAGTTAAGGACGATCGGAATCAAGCCGCGATCCTCCGAGGACCGGGCGAGGTAGTCGGTGATGATGACCGACTTGCCCACGCCCGTGCCGCCTGTAAGCAGCAAGCTCTTGTCCACGTCCAGGCACGTCTCGAGCAAAAAGGAGAAACGCGTGGTGTCCACGTTGGGCACCAGGAGCTCGAAGTAAGGCACCTCCTTGCTGTACGCAAAGGGCTGGATGAGAGCCTCCCACGGAGCAAACCTCCCCTTGGGCTCCTCTGGGTCGTTAAGGGAGACGTAATAATCGTACACCATGCCACCACCGGGAAACGGGCCGAGCTTGTCAACCTCCCCGAGCTTCTCGCGCGCCCAGTCGTCGAACTTGTCGTGGAACGTCGACTCGATGTTCCCACCGATGGACCAGATGAAGGAAAACACGTACACCTTGGCCAGCTTGGCGTGCAGCACATCGGGCGCAGCCGTGAAGTCCACCCCCTTTCCGGGCTGCACCAGCGACTTGAAGAGGAACGTGAGCGAGGTGATGAGGTTGATGTCAACTGTGGGAATACCCTCCTTGAGATTCTTGCGAACGAAGGCGATGCCTGCGTTGACGGTGGTGTCGAACAAACCGAGGAGCCACGCCTTGGTCTCCTTGGTCATGGTGTCGGGGAGCTGCGTGTTGGCCCAGGTGGTGACGTACGGCAGCCACCCGAGCTCCTCGGGCGGTACGTACACCATGCCGCAGCGAGACACCGTGGCGGGCGACGCCACCGACAGGTCCTCCACCTCGAAGAGCATGCGCATGGTGTTTGGGTTGAGCTTGATTCGCTCACCGTTGGGGAGGCACAGCGTGCAATTATCGTCCAGCACCGTGTTCATGTTCTCGATCCAGATGGCGTCCACCGGCCCGTCGAAGACGATCCACTTCTTGTCCAGCGTGGTGTCCGCCACGGCGTTGCGAATCAGCGTCGAGCCCAGGCCGTCAGTCCACTCGTTGGTCTGGAGGTTGTACTCCCCGTACAGCTCCCCCATCTTGATGCACTTGGGGTTGAGCACGAAGGTGTGCACCGTCTGGTACTCCTCGTTGGCGCTGCCGCCGGCGCGCAGCTTGGACAGCGCCGCCCTGAGCATCTGGTAGCACGTCGTCTTGCCTCCCCCCGTGGGACCAACCGCCATGACGCCAAAGCGCACGTTGAATGTTTCGTACAGCTGGATCGTCTTGGTCACGAACTTGTCCACCACCTGTAGCTTCGCCTCTTTCATGGACGCCACGATGGCAGCGGCCAGGTCCCCGCCCTCCGTGTCTGGCACCTCAACGCCCGGGAACAGGTCCTGCACGATGGCCTCGAACAGTTCCGCGTCCTCCACGAGAAACTTGGGCAGGTTGGAGTCGCGCATGGCGCGGATGAGCGTCACTTGTTCGTCCACGTCGGGCGCGCCGCGCTTCAGCGACCCCGCCATGACCAGCACCGACTTGAGCGCGCGCATGCCGAAGTCGTAGTGATCCTGCTGCGACAGCTGCTCCGAGGACAGCTTGTACAGCTTGACCATCTTGCGGCTGAGATCCTTGGACGTCTCGAACCCCTCTGAGAACAGCATCACCTCCGCCACCAGCGCGTAGTCGGGGATCATCATCGCCATGGGGCGGAACAGCGCCTTGAGGTTGTCCGGAAGCTCGGTGCGGCCGGCGTATCCCGGGTTCATGGTGATGAAGACGGCAAAGGAGTGTACCAGCTTCATGTCCGTCCCCTCGAAGTTGAAGCGCGCCACCTGCGACTTCATTGCGTTCTGAATGGTGAGCAGCTGCTGCGCCACAACCGACAGCACCTCGATGTCAATGCGGTTGAACTCGTCGAAGCATGCCCACGCGCCACACTGCGCCAGGCCGGCGAAAAACTTCCCCATGAACTTGTAGTCCAAGTTGTCGCCGCAGTTGAAGACGACGCACTGGACGCCCAGGGCTTTGCCGAGGTCCTTGGTGGACTCCGTCTTGCCCGTTCCGGCGGGGCCTGCGGGGGCGCCCCCCAGCTTGAGGTGCATGGCGCCGGTGAGGGTCATGTAGCAGCGGTCTGTCATGGGCGTGACCACCAGGCGGGACTGCGCGCCCAGGTACTCGTACGCGTAGGTGAACTGCGAGTTGGTCTGGCGGATCAGGCATGTGTCCTCGTCCTCCTGCCAGTAGTACCGCAGCTGCATCTGCCAGTTGAAGTCGCTGGTGGACACTACGTTTTCGGTGTGCAGCTCCTCCACGATGTCGCGCGCGTGCACGTCGATGGTGATGAGCGCGGCGATGATCTTGCGGTGCAGCTTGGACAGCTCGCCGCGCACCACCACTGTCATGTCCTTGAGATCCCCGCGGTTGTGCTCCAGCCACAGCGCCATCTGCTCCACGGGGGTGCCGCTGTCCAGCGCGTCGATCACCCCGCGGCACCAGTAGATCTGCGACACCATGATGACGATCTGCGCGGGCTGCTTGAGCACCCACTCCGTGCGCTGCTCCTCAGGGTAACTCAGGTACGAGTCCTTGCCCTGCTTCTTCAGCGCCACGATCATCGCCGCCTCCACCGCGCCCAACCACTGCTCCACGTTGCCGCGCGCTTTGAGGTTCTTGCCCAGGCCCACGGACTCGCCCTCCGGGGACATCATGGCGAAGATGTCCACAGATTTGGGGTCCGGCCCGAAGTCGAGGGACTTGATGCCGTCGAAGCACTTGCTCATGTGTGGTTGCACCGCCTGCACGTTCTTGGTCTGCGCCAGAATCTCGAGGAGCTCGTCGTTGGAGAGGAAGTAAAAGCGCGGAAACGCCATGCGCTTCGTCTCGAGGTAGTCCTCCAGGTTCTTCTGGATGCGGTCCAGTGCCTCGTTGGCCTTCTGGAACGACGCGAGGTACCCGGGGGTGGTGCCCGCCTTGAGCGCGTTGTCGTTCTCGCGCGTCTTGCGCATGATGTCTCGGAACTGCTTGTCCACCGCAAAGAACTGCTTCGCCTCGGTGGGGAGCTGGCGCTGGATGTCCGGCGCGCTGAATATGGACTCGAGGTACATCCAGTTCTTCTGCACGTTGAGCCACTCGTCAAGCGTCTCGCTGAACAGGTTGAGGCCCTTCTCCACCTTCTCCACCTCAGCGCGGATGCCCCCCACGAAGCGGCTGGACAGAATGGTGGTCATCGTCACCATGGAGTCCTCCAGCGCCATCGTGACCTCCTCGATGCCGCCCAGGATGAAGGTGTCCTTGGACTCTTTGTAACTGACGCACATGAAGCTGACGTCGCCCCACTTGGTGCTCACCTTGTGCAGCAGCTCCTCCAGCGCGGACTCCTGCGTCGCCTCGGTGGAGATCGCCGCGATCTCCTCGGCGTAGTCAGGCGCCTCCATGTCCAGAATCTTCTGTAGCGTGAAGTTGTTGTCGCGGTCGATGGGCGCGCCAATGAGCTCCTGGACCTTGTCCCAGTGCCGCGTCTTCATCGACTTATTGAGCAGCGCATTTATGACGGGGAGCAGGTTCTTGTAGTCGTCCACCTTGTCCTTGAACCGCGGCACCACCTTGTTGCGGGGCAGGCCGCGCTCCAGCTTGAACGTCATCTTGCTGAAGCGCTGCACCTTCTCCTCCATCTCGGCGATGTCAATCTGGTCAAACAGAGAAGTGGCCCATGTGTCCACGTACCCGTCCCACTCGCGGCCCCCCTCCCACAGGCTGCACTTGAGCGCCACATCCTCTACCACCTCCTTGAGATCCTCGAACTCGCTCACCTGCATCTTGAAAATGTTCTGGAACTTTCCGATGCGCCGCGCCTCCTCCTGCTGCGCTGCCACCTGCGCGGTGAGGTCGGCCATGAACGCGATCACTGCCTCGGGGTCGGCCTTGTGGTCTAGGATCATGTCGCTTCCCGCCAGCGCGCGCAGGTCACTCGCCGCCTTGGACACCGCGTTGACCCCCTGCTCGAGCTCTGAGGTGAACAGCGTCACGTTGTCGTCCCGCGCCGCCTCCACCTCCTCCAGCAGCGTCTTGAGGATGTTGAAGTCCACATTGAGCGTCTGGAACGCCGCAGCCTCCATCTCCGACACGGGGAACTTAAACTCGCCAATCAGGTCGTACAGGTTCTGCGTCTCCACCGCGTCCGTCTCTAGCACCGCCAGCGCCTCCCGCCGCATCTCCTCGGCGAAAGACATCTGCGCCACGAAGTCCTCGGCGCTACTGAGCTTGGCGCTGAGCTGCGTGGTGGAGTCGTGCACGCGTGCGATGAACTGCTGATACATCGCCGACGCGAGCTCGGGGAGCCGCGCCGACATCTCGGCCAGCTTCTCCACGGGAGAGGGCAGCAGTATCTTTTGCAGGCCCGCGGCGTTGATGCGCACGATGCCGACGTCGGAGGTGGTGTAGAAGGCCGCGATGCGTTCCTTCTGATCTGTGTAACTGACGATGTCGCGGCGGAAGTCCATCAAGGTGCACGTCCCGGCCCTGTAGTCCTCCACCATCTGCGGCGTGCTCGCCTCGGTGTTACGGACCATCATTTGCCGGAACTGCTGGAAGTGCTCCTTGTACTCCCACGCCGTGGAGAACCCGAACGCCAGCGACGCCTTCACCGCGTGCACCAGCTCCTGGTGGCTGTCGCCGTCGATGAGGTCCGCAAGGGAAGACCCCGCGTCGGCGTCGGCCGAGGCGTCACGCACCTTTTCCATTAGCTCCTCGTTGTCCGGAAGGCGGTCAACGGTAGCGAGGATGTCGATGAAGCCCGAGATGGCGCGCTCCACTTCCGAGGTGAACGTCTCCGCTGACGGCACAAACGCCAGCGCGCCGTCCCGCAGCACCAGCTCAACCTCGAACTGGGGTACCACCGGGATCCGGGGTTGGAAGGCGTTCATCGCGTCCTCCTCGGCCAGGAGCTGCGTCGCCACCATCGCCTGTTCGGCCGCGTCCGCCTCCTTAAATGCAGCTTCGGCCGCCTTAGCCCTTTTGCTGGTGGAGGAGCCGTTGCCTTGCATGGACATCCGGGCCATATTCGCCCTGGACGCGCGGGGCACGTTGACAGGCTTCCGGAGGCGGTACGGAGGGAGCGGCATTTCGAAGTCAGCCTCTGGACACTGCCCCGTGGCGGCCAATATGTCCGACACGGACTCGACCAGCACCTCGTGCAACGTGTCGCAGATCATATAGTCGGTCATTTTGACGAAACACAGGAGCTTGCGCTGCTCGCTGCGCCGTGCCGCTGCCACCGTGTATGCGTACTGCGCACTCTCCCCCTGGGTGCCCGCCATCCCCGCACCCCCATCCACCGCGCTCTCCCCCAACCCACCGCCGCCGCCGCTGGTGGGCTTCCCATAGAAATCATTCAGCCGCTGCTCCAGGGCGTCCAGTGCAGCCTGGCACGCCTGGTCCACGGTGGCGATGGTGGTGGTGCCAAACACCTCCAGCTTGGAAATCACCTCCTCGCGGACATTCCCCTGCGCCGTGGAGAACTCCTCCAGCGTGCACAGCTGGCCAACGCGCAGCTTGCTGAGGCGTAGGTATGACAGGTCGAAGCACAGCCGCCGCACCTCGGTGATGGACTTCTGGAACACTGGGTTCAGCTGGAACAGCGTCTTCTCCAGCACGGTTTGCGCGCGCCGGATCTTGGTGGAGCGCACAGTGCCGCGCCACACGCTGAAGCCCTTCCACTTGCGGAACTGGCTGAACACGTTGAGTCGCATCATGGCGCTGAACAGCTGGAACTCGCGCTCCCACTGGTCCAGGGTGGTGAAGTCCGCGTTACTCCCGTCCACAAAGTGCGTCACCCCGTGCACGCTCATGGTGTAATAGTCCTTGGGGTCCACGGCTTTAAAGGGCACCATCTCCAGCGCGTACGGGTTGTAGTCGGTGGAGTCCTTGTCTAGCCGACTCAGGTACACGAACTCCGTGCTGTTGGGGTACTGCCGCAGAGTGTCCATCAGAGCGATGTATGACGTGCCATCCTCCGCGCCGCCGTCGGTGCCCACGGTGGAGGGCCTGTGCGACTGCGGATGCTGGGCCGCCGCCGCCGTTGCTGCCGCCGCACGTTCGCGCCCCTGCGCGGAGACACCACGCAACGCGGGCGTCCGTTCCACGTGACCGCCGCCGCCGTCCCCAAACCGACCCCGCTTCGTGCTGCCGCCGCCGAGTGGGGTGAGGACGGCGTTGCCCGGCGTCACGGGCGACGCAGATTGCACGACAGTCTCGTAAGACGACACCACGCTCCTGCCCATTAAGCTGCTGGCGCCGCCGGCGCCGGGGGGGAGGGGGTCGAGCCGCGTCGATCCCTGTCGCCGTCGTACGGTGGGTGGATGGAGGGGGAACACAATGTGAATACGTACGTGGGATGTGAGCCAGATGCGTGCGGACGAGGGACAGAGAGGAAAACACGACGATGCCGCCCGAAATGAAATGACCGAAAAAGGGTCGAGCGCTCCAGATTGTCGCTGGGGGCAGCACCCGTGCTCGCTCCCGCGAGACCGCTCAGATCCCGGTCGGTGGACGCTCCCGCTCCCGATTTCCTTCGCCGGCTCATGCTCGCCCGTCCCCGGGCTGGGGCGTGGTGCGTGTGCACCCCACCTGTGACTGTTCCCCGCCGCTTCGGACATGCTGCTACAGTATTCCTCACCCCTCGCTGGCTTAGGGGGCACCATGGGAATCAGGCTCGGGGTGACGACGCACCTTGTGCAGGCCGGTCCGGGCGAGCGCGGCGGGCCTGAAAGACGAACCCCCGGGCACCTTTGGCTTCAGGTAGAGCTGGCTTTGCAGCGCGTGCCGCGACAGCGACTTCCCGAACCCATCCTGTGGGGACGGAGGAATGGGGGGCGGGGGGAGGCCACAGTGAGCTTTTCTTTTCCAACCGCAGCGGAGGCAATTGACCGCGGAGGGCCACCGACCCACCTGCTGGTTGTTGGGGTCCGACGCCATGGCGGACGTCGCGCTCGAAAGCACCCGGGCGCTCTCCCTCTTCCTGTGTTGCCCGCCGCTCCTCGTCCCCTGTGCGCTGCTCCTCACTCCTCACGCGTGCACACCGCGCGCGAGAGGGATTTGCTCTTCGTCCACCTCGCCCCAAACCTGGCTCCCCAAAAATTCTTTCTTTCCCTTTCGTTTGGTCCGCGAGCCGGTAGACGCGCCGCGCGCCGACGGCAAGGTAGAAGAGGCCGTCAAAAACGTTTTTTACGCAGACCATTTGGCACAAAGGAGCCGGCAGCCGCCAAAACGAGATCCCGCAGCTGGTTGTAAGCCCTTTTCAACGGCGCACGCAGCTGCTCCCCGAGAGCCGCGCAGCAACCATGCGTCCTATTCTGCTTAAGGGTCATGAGAGGTGAGATGCGGGCCACTGCCGAGGCCGAGCCGCGGTGTTAGGGGGGGGGAGGGAGGCACGCATCGTCACCCCGAGCTAGAAAAAACCTTGACGAATTGGCTTTTCGGTGTGTCAGCGAAGAGAGAGGGTGGCTGAATTGGAGAGGAGGAGAGCGCGCGTGGTGTTTGCAAGCTTCCTTATCTCACGCGTTCCTCGCCACTCTCTCCCATCCCCCCTTTCCGACCGTGTGACATCCCATAATGCAGGCCTCTGACGTTCATCAAGTACAACAAAGAGGGCGATCTGCTGTTCACGCTGGCCAAGGATCACCACCCGACGCTGTGGCGCGCGGACGACGGAGACCGAGTGGGGACGTACATCGGACACAACGGCGCGGTGTGGACCTGTGACATCACCGGTGCGTCAGCCCGCGGACCCCAAACCTTCGTCCTTCTGGCGAGGAACTACGCAAAGAGGCAGCGAGGGCGAGCGCTTGGGGGAAGCGACAGGAATCCGGCGTGTACACGACGGCGTATCCGCCTCAGTCCAGCTAGCGCGGGGAGGTTTTTTGTTGGCTGGGGCCTTTTTAAAAACTTTTCTTTTTGACACATGCCCTGAGCGATGCGCCTTGTGTCCGCAGCTGCTGGCTCGCGCGCGTGTCGCCGCGCCCTGATCATGGCCCTGGCTCTAACCCTGACGCTGACCGTTCCCGGCCCCGACCTACTGCCGCGCAGATGACTCCAAGATGTTCGTGACGGCTTCGGCGGACACAACGTGCAAGATGTGGGACACCGAGACGGGGCAGTGTTACTTCACGCACCAGTTCGAGCAGCCAGTGCGCGCGGTGTCGCTGTCGCAGGGCGACCAGTTCATGGCCATTACGTCGGACCCGTTCATGGGGGTGCCCGCGGCCATCCATGTGGTGGCGGTGACGGCGGACCGGTCGCAGCAGACCAACGAGATCATCCGCTCGTTCACCGGCGTGGAGGGGCGCATTAACCGCGTGCTGTGGGGCCCGCTCAACGAGACGCTCATCACTGGGGGCGAGGACGGCGTCATCCGTCTGTGGGACGTGGAAACCGGGAAGGTGCGGGCGGAGACCCGGGAGCACAAGAAGCAGATCCAACACCTGTGTCTGTCGAGCGACAAGACTCACTTCGTGTCCGCGAGCCTGGACAAGACGGCGAAGCTCTTCGACAGCACCACGCTGCAGTGCATGAAGACGTACAGCGCGGACCGCCCAGTCAACGCTGCCATCCTGTCGCCCGTCTTGGACCACGTCGTGCTAGGCGGCGGGCAGGACGCCATGGCAGTGACCACCACCAGCAGCAAGTCGGGCAAGTTCGATGCCAAGGTGTACTACAAAATCTACGAGGAGGAGATCGGAGCCATCCGGGGGCACTTTGGCCCCATCAACGCGCTGGCGTTCAACCCTGACGGGGGGAGCTTTACCTCGGGCGGGGAGGATGGTTACGCGCGCATCCACCACTTTGACAGCGACTACTTCCGCATAAAATAAGCGGGCAACGCGCCGACGACACGAAGCGGCGAGCCTCTCGACAGGGCGCGCACGCGGGGGTGCGCGGGGGCAAGCCGCGGCGGGATGCTGCCAGTGCCCTTATGGTGGGGGGGTGGCTTCAGGGTCGAAGCTGTTGTCTCGGAGCTTTGAGATTGAAGAGAAAATGTAGCGGTGTGTGATTACCGCGTGGCCGGTTACGCGGAAGGGGAAGGGGGGTGTTGGGAGGGGTGGGTGGTTAGCTGCCCACCTGTAGCTTATGCGTTGCTTTGTTTTGGTTTGCACAAACGAAATGAAGCTTTTTGACGCTGCGTCACGTCGCGAGGCAAAATGTTTGCAATAAACAAACATATACATCTACGCGCGCGGATGGACCATCACAGAGAGAGGTCCCCTGACTATATCATCACAGAGAGGTCCCCTGACTATACCACGGAGAACGAGGACAACGGATACAACAGATGCAGCCCAAGCAACAAGCCGCGACGGCCTCAACTGCCCAGTCCACTCAGTCCCACTCCCCGCTCAGTTCACATTCACCTGCATAGTTACAATTTACAGACCCGAACTCAGCGAGTTTCAACGTTCGCACCTCGGTGAGATCCGTGAGCAAGGCCGCCCCGTCCATGTACTTCTGCAGGTGGCTGCTGACGATGTGCTCCTGCAGCGCGGCCTCATCCCGCGACCAGGGCCAGGCCGGGCCAAGCGTCGTGATTGGTTTGTGTCGCGCAGCACCGCGCAGCACCGTGCATCGCACCGCACCTCAGCTTCCACGTCTCACATTGCCTCACGTCGTGGTTGTCGGCTCGATGACAGCAGAGAGAGTGCTGTGGGTGAGTCACGAAACGGAGTGGGAGCATATTGTATTGTACACACGAGTGCAGACTGAGTATGCCACACATGGTATGCAGCAAATGGTGCGGCTGAAGCTGTCTGACCAGCTGCACAACTGCTACCTGTCGGCTGTACGTGAGTACTGGTGTGATGTCACCCGGAGATTGGGACTGGGACATGTGCGTGCGGCACGGCGACCCCCGTGCACCAGCTCCACACCTCGTACGTCTCGTACAGGAACACCTTGTTCGGCTCGTCGATGCTGAAGCCGTAGTCGAAGTACATGCACCTGTCGTGCATGAAGCACTCGGTTATGTGGCCTTTGATGAGCTGCGTGGCAAGAAAGGAGGAGTTGGCATGGGTGAGATGCGGGCTGAGCTGTCGCGCGTACGCAAGAGAGTCGGCGACGAAGTGCGGTGCACACAGCTGGCATGCCACCGGTACTCGTGCAGAGGCACGTACTACACAGTGCGCTTCTGCGTGTTGAACCACAGCGTACCACACGAAGTGAGTCTTTGTCTCTCTCACCTTCTCGTACGCCTCCATCTTACCCGCCTTTACCGTCACCGTAACGAACAGTGACTGCCGGCCCTCAGCCGCCGCCGCCGCCTCAAATCTGACAGGCCGGTCCTGCGTCAATTAGTCAAGGAAGAAAAGGTGTGTCTTAGTCAGCGTGCGCGAATTTGCCAGCTGGGCATGAGTTTTTGTCTTATCCCCCACCCTTGCCCTTGGGCGCCCCCGAGGGCGAGGGTGGTTGTTCCGGCGGCACATCTCCCTGTTCGCTCGCGTGAGGAGGCCGACATCCAGGCTGGTCATTGACATGTTGTTGAGGCAAGTTGCCTATACGCTGGCGACTCAAAAGTGGCGCGTGCCTCTGAGGAATGAAGAGCTATTGGAGTTTATAAAGTCACAATCAAACATCGAAAACAAGACTTGAAGACTTTGTTTGAGACTTTATAAATAACAAGGGTTTCTGCCTGTGCGCTTCGCTGCACCCCTGTGTATGTACACCCCTGTGTACCCCTGTGTACCCCTGTGTACCCCTGTGTACCCCTGTGTACCCCTGTGTATAGTACCCCTGTGTACTGTACAGTACTGTACCCCTGTCAGTCCAGGCCGGGACGTTAAATAGCGACGCGAGCGCGACACTTAAGGAGCGCCTTAGGGCGCGCGGAGCGCCAAAATTGAAAATTCGCAGTGGGCATTTTTTGGAAGTTGTGATCGTCGATTTTTCATCGGCCGGTCGACATCAGGAAAATTTTGGCCGGACTTCAACAAAAAATGCCCAAGCTGCCAAAAGTGCGAATGCCCACTG
>Ga0208413_1002015_pt1 | contig 12066 bp, 6 predicted proteins | sample AntAceMetag02UKD_FD_184761 | JGI IMG/M metagenome (GOLD analysis project Ga0208413, IMG submission 184761) | Saline lake microbial communities from Ace Lake, Antarctica - Antarctic Ace Lake Metagenome 02UKD (SPAdes) (version 2) | ecosystem: Environmental > Aquatic > Non-marine Saline and Alkaline... | reverse complement strand
GCCGGTGGGAGGATGAGGATGTGGTTTTAACGCCGATTCAATTTCACCAACTGTCGGATCGGTCGAACGATTTAGCTTCAAAATTGGGGCAAGCGACTGAGTTGTTGATCGGTTTAATGGGGGGGGCACTATTTTGACGAGAGGGTCGGATCCAGGGGGAGGAAAGTCGATGGGAGCGGTCGACGCTGGCAAAAGAAGGGATGGGAGAACGCGTGACCTGAGGATCGTCTCCGGCGGGGAACCCTTTTTGGGACTCGTCTTGCGGGACTGGTATTGTCAGCCGTTTGGGGATGTCAGCTGACGAATCGAGCCCCGCAGTTTTGCCCACCCGGTGGGGGCGGGCGGTGTATTGGGCGGCGGGAGTGATTATCGGTCTGATGGCACTGAATTGGGTGCTGGCGGTGGCAAGGTTTCAGGTGAACGGGTTATACTCCGATCAATGGAATTTTTGTGAAGCGATCTTGAGGGGCGAAGGGCCGGTCGGATTGTTTACGTGGCAGCACACGCCACATCGGCAGGGATTGGCGTTTGTGCTCACGGCGTGGATCTGGGAGTGGAGTGGATGGGACACGCGGGTGGAGGCGTTTTGGGGCGTGGGATGGTTAGTGGTGATCGCGGTGGGGATATTGGCGTGGAAGGCGCGCCTGACGGGACGATTGAATTGGCGAGATCTCTGGTTGCCGGTGGCGGCGCTGGCGATGAGGCAGTTCGAAACGGTGATCACGGTGCCGAATTTATCGCATTCGGTGTTTCCGTTGGTGCTGCTGTTGGCGATGGGGTGGATCATGGCGAAGCCGCTGGGGCAGGCGCAATGGGCCGTATTGGGCGGGATCGGATTGATCGCGGTGTTTACGGGGTTTGGTTTGTTTGTGGCCGGGGCCTTGGGCTGGGTGGCGGGATTAAGATTGGTGCAAAATGCCCGCGACCGACGGTGGAGAAAAATCATGGGACCAGGATTGGCCGCGATTTGGCTGGTCGTGGCGGCGGTCTGGTTCTTGTGGGACTATAAACTGAGTTCGAGCAGTGCTGGTGGCTCGTTTCTGCATTGGCCGTGGTGGGATTATCCGCGGTTTGTGGCGGTGATGTTGGCTTCGCGAATGGATCTGACGGGCGGAGGTGCATTGGTGTATCTGGCGGGAAGTTTGATGCTGATCGTAGCGGTCGCGGCCTGGGCGAATGCGAGTTGGCGATTGGGGCGAGAAGAGGCGCCGTCGCCGGCTTTGATGTCAGCGGGGTTGTGGCTGACAGTCGGATTGGGTTACGCGGTTATCACGGCGGTGGGACGAGTGCATCTCGGGGTCATGGCCGGGGAGGCGCCACGCTATGCGACGTTGATGGTGTCGGTTTGGTTGGGATTGTTGGCGTGGTCTTGGGCGAGCCAGAATTGGCTTTGGCGAGGCCTAGCGGTGGTCCTCGGATGGAGCATGGTGGTGGCGCCGTGGTTCGACTTACGGGAGCGCCCGGTGGGGGATTGGCCAGGGACGATGGGCATGAGTGATGCGAGCCGGGTGGCGATTGAGTATTCCAATAACCAGAAGATTGAGTGGATCAGCATCTGGGAAGAAACGGGAGATTGGCGGGTGGCAGAAGCCCAAGTGCCGGGAGCGATTCATGGCCAAGCGGTGGAAGTGCAGCTCGGGGAGAAGATTGATTTTATGCGGAAGAATCGGCTGTCATTTGCGGCGGAACCGGAATCACCGTGGTCGTGGTTGCCGTGGTGGAATCCCAAGGGAATTACGTGGGCTCGAGCGATGGGGGGGCTGAATCAGCAATGGATGGCGGAACGAGCGATCTTGGTCGTGGACGGCAGGCTCGATGAGTTCCTGAACTTGCGGTTAGCTTGGAAGGCAACCGATTTGGCCGAAGAGGCGGAGTTGGAGGTAATGCTTGGCGATAAAAAGGCCCGGTTGAGCTATCAGGAACTGTTGGCTGGCGTCTCCATCGATGCGCCGGTGGAACGGGGAAAACTGACATTGCGCAGCGTGATGGGCACGGTGCCCTTGAATCCTCCAATTGATCCGCGGGAAGGTTCGTTTCTGGTGGTGGAACCGACACTCACGGCTACCCCTGAGTATGAGTATCGCGGTTGGGCGGAGGAGGCGGGTGAATTATGGGCGGAGCAGGCGCTGGAAATCGTGAGAGGATTTTATGGTTGGGAAGGTGGCGGGACGTTCGGGTGGACCGAAGCGGAGCTGGAGCTCGAGGTGCGCTCGCTTGCGCCGCGTTATCTCAACGTTTCGATTCAGTTGCGATTTGCGCAGGTCAATCAAGGCCCGGTGAAAGTCGTGGTGGATGGAGAAACGCACCCGCTCGCTTGGTCGCCGGACGGATTACGATTTTCGGTGGAATTGAGTGGCGGGCGAGCGCATCGAATCCTGCTCATTAATGAAGCAGGGATGATGAGCCCACGAGAGGTCGGTCGCTCCGGCGATTCGCGTCAGTTGGCGTTGCGAATAAACCGGCTGACGCTAGACGAGGCGCCGGTCTCGACGTTGCTTTCCGACCTGCCGAGAGTCGAGTGAGTGGTCGGGGCTGAAAGGGACGACCGAGCCGGGAACAGCTATCACCTCGTGCCGAGCCCGGCGAAGATTTGAATCTCGGTATTGCGTTTGAAAATCCTGCGGGCCAACGCGGTGAGGTCGGCCGTCGTGATGCTGCGTAGATCTGCTTCGCGGGAAGAGGCGAAACGAAGCTGATCGGGGTCTTCGGAAAGCCGATCTAGCACCGAATATAACCAATAACCGTTGTCGCGCATTTGGTCATCAAGATCATCCAGGGTCGGATTGAGGGCCTGAGTTAGGAGCACATCACTGAAGCCCTTTTTGGCCAAATCTAGGGCAACTTTTCTGATTTCGCGATCGGCGCGTTCGGTGTAGCGGCGTTCGGTGACGACCTCGGCGCGGATGTAGCCGATGGTGGGATCGGTGTCGGGATACCAGACGCCGACTTGGGGGCTGTAGGCTAGGCCTTTTTCTTCGCGGAGCCGTTCCCGAACGAGCAGATTTAAGCCCTTGGCAAGGAGTTCTAGTTCACGATGGCTACGGACGCCGGCGGTGAGTTTGACCGGCCACATGAGGGTGACGCCGCCGCGACCGTCGGGACTGTAGGAGGACACATTTTCCTCATCGTCTTCGATTTGCCAGCTGATGGCTGGCGGCGGTGCGGTGGGTGATCGAACTGGCAAGGCCCCCATGGTCTGAGCGACGGCATCGACCGCGTCTTCGAGGAGAATATCGCCGACCATACTGATCTCGAGGGGAAGCGTTTCGAGTTGAGGGAGTAGCCATGCGCGAACGTCGGCTTCATTGATGGTGCTGACCTGTTTGGGTTTCGCGGGACGGAATCGATCGTCTTTGCCGGAAAGCACGTAGAGGAAATTCGCGCGGAGAGTGGGCTCCGGGATGATGGTGCTGAGCCGAGCTTCCTCGGCGACCTGGGTGACGGCGTAGCTCACGGCAGAAGGGGCAAGGGCCGGGTCGGAGAGGTAGGCTGCGATCATCTGGCAAAGCAGCGTGATTTGTTCGCGATCGGAGACGCCGTTGAAGACTAAGGAGTCTTCATCAACGCGGAAACTGAGTTCCGCAAATCGCCCATTGAGCGAGCGGGTGAGGCCCTCGATGTCTAAGGCATTGAGGCCGCCCGCGATGAGCGAACGACTCGCAATGGCGGGCAATGCAGTCTGCGTAGGGGAGGTTTCAAGGAGGCCGCCGGGACGAAGGCGCACGAGGACAGAAACGGACTCGGCGTCGAATTCGGTTTGCTTGAAATTGAGGCGGACTCCGTTGGTGAATTTGACCTGATGCACATCGGATGTCGTATCATGTTGTTGGGACGCAATTGCTCCAGGGTCTCCAAAATCGTCGTAAGGGAACTCGGCGCGTTCCGGCATGGCGGGAGGCTCAACTTTTTCGGACATAGCAGTCTGAAGTGAGCCCACCAGATTCTGACTTTTACCGGCCTCCGCGAGATCCCCGTAGATGAAATAGCGGGGGCGTCCGGTGCGGAGGAAGTCGGCGACGGCAGCCTCGCAATCCGCGACGGTGAGGGTGGGAAGGACGGATTCTACAAAGCTGAAGGCATCGGGTAATGCAGGCATGACCCGGCCATGAATAATCGCGTCGGTTAAGCGTTGGGCATAGTCGGGCGCGCGTTCCGCGTTGGGTTGTCTCCGGGCATAGGCCACGCGTTTGAGCATGATCTCTCGGGTCTCTTCGAGTTCGGCAGGGAGGATGCCGAACTGGAGGACGCGTTGGTGTTCACGAATGAGATCATCGAGGAGTTTTTCCCAGTGCTCGGGTTTGCCGGAGATCCCAAAGGAGAGCTCGGCGACATCGATGGATGGATTGCTGAGGCCGATTGCGATCGTTTCCACCTCGCTGGGGGCGAGCAGAATCTTGCGGTTGAGGCGGGTTTGAATGATGGCCAGGACGACCTGGGTGGTGAGTTGCTGGATACGGCGCTGATTTGAATCGATGGCGGGTTCGGGGCGGGTGTGAATAATCTCAAAATTGAAGGATTTGATCGGTCCGATTTGGGTCCAGTGGAGGCGTGGCTTGGTGGGGTTGGCGGCGACGGGGCGGGAACGTCGGGTGGGGGCAGGACCGGTGGCGCGGAAGGACGCGAAGTGTTGTTTGATTTGAGCGGATATCTGCGCGGGTTCGAAATCACCGACGACGGTCAGGATAGCATTATCGGGACGATACCAGCGCTGGTAGAAGGCTTTGAGTCCGGAGTCTTTGGCACGGTCGACGCTGCGGGGAGTGCCGCCCACAAAACGATCGCCGAGAGGGTGGTCGGGGTAGACGAAGCCCATGCGTTCTTGGGCGAATGCACCGGCGACGATTCCGCGAGCGGCCATCTCAGCGAGCACGACTTTGCGCTCTCGTTTGACCTGGTTGGAATCGAATACCAAGCCGTCGCACCAATCACGCATGACGCGGAGGGCGAGTTCGATGGTGGCAGGATCGTGGTGGGACAAATCGAGTTGGTAGACCGTGTGATCGGGGGTGGTGAACGCGTTGACTTCGGGACCGAACCGAATTCCGGCTTTGGCCAAAGTGGCGCCAAGCGTCTCGTTGGGGAAATTCGTGGTGCCGTTGAAGGCCATGTGTTCGACGAAGTGGGCGTAGCCTAGCTCGTCTTCATTTTCGTCGTTGGCACCGGTCTGGATGATGAGACGAATGCTGACGCTGTTACTGGCATCCACGTGGCGCGCATGCACAAAGCGAAGTCCGTTATCGAGTTGGTCGGCGGTGATCCTCGCATCGACGGGGATTTCCGGGATCTCGGGGAGCCAATTGTTTTGGGCGGTGAGAGTGGTCAGGCCGATTGCGACGGCCGAGAAGCAGGGGAGAAGTCGTTTCAGCACGAAGAGACCACAGTAGATTTTAGTTTTCGTCGCAAGGAATGAACCGGTTGAATCGGTTGGTTTTTCGGCGAGCTAGGGCAGAAATGAGGGGGACGGAAGATTTTGGGCGAAAGAACGAATAACTTCATAGCGAGGTGCGTCGCAGTTTGTATGCACTCTTCGACTTTGGTCCCGACTCTCGTTTCACGGGCATTTGCTTGCTTCGTTGTTTCCTCGATTCTCAGTGTGGGGACGGTATCCGCGCAGCATCGGGACGATCGAGGGAGAGGGGGCGACGGGCGAGATAGCCACCAACGTCACGATTCAGACCGTGGTTACTCGGGGCATTCGAATCGCTATGATCGTCACGATTATCGAGGGGCTTTTTTCGGTCCGTCAGGGCGAACTTCGTCGAGCCGATATTCGAGTTTCGGGGGGCATCAGCGATCGCGAAGTTGGTCGAGCGTGATTTTCGATATCGATTTTGGGTATCGGCGTCCCGTGATGGACTATGGTGAAGTGGTGGCGCCTCGGTTGGTGATCGAGCGTCCGGTCGTGGTCGTGGAGCGGGCGTACGTGGCAGATCGGGAGATGGGGGAGGATTTGAGGGAAGTTCGACCGGGAGGCTGGCAGGATAACGAATTGATGGAGGTATGGTTTGGCGAAGAGAGCTTGTTGCTTGATGATGGGGAGTATTTCCGCAGGGGAAGTGAAGGCTTGGTGTGGGTGCCGACACCGGTGGGGGCCGTGGTCGGCAAGTTACCTATCGGCGTAAATGCTATTTGGCATGAAGAGCGGGAGTTTCTGGAGTTTGACGGGGGTTATTTTCGACGTAGTCCTGAGGGGTTTAAGGTGGTGAATCCGCCGTGGGCCGACGCTAAGACCGAGCGCACAGAGATAGCTGAAATAATCGAAGAGTAGACTGGTCGAAGATGAGGGGGGGAGTTAAGCGTGGGGGTGTTCTCCAACGTTTAATTTCTATCCCCATGCCCCTGTTTCCCCGTCCCTTGCTCTACTTAGCCTTGGTCCTCGGGGGAGGATCATCCGCCCTCGCTCAACTCGAAAAGGGACCGAACTTTCTGTTCGTGGTCGCCGACGACCTGAACACCCACATCGGGCCTTATGTTGACGCGTCGCTGAAGGTTTATACGCCAAATTTGAATCGGCTGGCGCGCGAGGGAGTGAGCTTTTCCCGGGCCTACACGCAATATCCGGTTTGTGGACCGGCCCGGGCGGCATTCATGAGCGGGCTTTATCCGGAAACCAATGGGGTGACGGGTAACGGATTTGAAATGGGCAACCACCGGATCGCGACTCCAGCATTGGCAGATCACCCGACGCTGGCGGGGTTCTTGCGAGAAAGAGGCTACTTCACCGCGCGCGTCTCAAAGATTTTTCACCTGGGAGTGCCAGGCGGTATCGAGCGCGGCGAGGCGGGATCGGATGACCCCGACTCTTGGGATTACGCGGTGAATCTCATGGCGCCAGAAACGCTGACCCCGGGGAATTGGGAAAAGCTGTCCCAAGGAAACCACTACGGATCGGTTTTTGCCCGGCTGGAGTTGCCGGATGGAGCGGAACTCACGCAAGCCGACGTGCTGGCAGCAAATCAAGCGATTGCGATTCTGGAGAATCGAGCGACTCCGCGCCCGGTCAATTCGACGAATCGTTCAAAATTCAAGCCCGATGCACCGTTTTTCCTAGCCGTGGGGTTCGTGCGTCCGCACGTGCCACTGATCGCCGCCTCGCGGCATTTTGCGCATTATCCCGAGGACAAGGTTAAGTTACCTCACGTGCCGGAGAATGACTTTGCTGATATTCCGGAGCCCGCGTTAGCGCTGCGGAACGAAACTCGATTTGGCATGGATGGGTCCCAGCAGCGACGGGCAATTAGTGCGTATCACGCGAGTATTAGTTTTATGGATGAGCAGTTGGGCCGCCTGCTTGACGCGTTGGATCGACTCGAATTACGGGAAAGCACGGTAGTCGTTTTTATCTCGGATCACGGTTATAATCTCGGCGAGCACTCAACGTGGCAGAAGCAGAATCTCTGGGAGGAAAGTGTGCGGGTGCCGTTGATTGTTTCGGTTCCTGGCACATCGCAAGCCGGCAAGGTGGCGAAAACGATCGTGGAATTGAATGACCTTTATCCGACATTTGCGGAGCTCGGGGGCTTGGGCGAGATGGCGCCAGCGATCTTGCAAGGCGAGAGTCTAGTGCCGTTGCTGGAGGATCCCCATCGGCCGACGGGCGACCAGATTGCGTTCACGATATCAGCGAGTGGAGGCGCTTCAATTCGGACCGAGCGATGGCGCTATAATCGTTGGGGGGAAGATGCGGACGGTTTGAATGAGGAACTCTACGATCATGCCAATGACCCGAGAGAGTATGTTAACCTCGCGCGATTGCCAGAACACGGGTCAAACCTAGCTGAAATCCGGGTCCGATTTGAGCGGGTGCGAAGGGTGGCGAGAGGGAACTAGACCCGAGGGGGGCACGACTTTTAGCGGCAAGGGTTTCGGGAAAATAAGCCAGTTTGAAATGGGTTCAGGACAGGAGGGTCGCCATCATTGATGGGGTAGGGCTCGGGAAAAAAATGAAGTATTATCGTCGCTCGCGGAGGAAAATTATATCACCCGCAAATTTTGCGTGCGTTTTAGAATTTATTCGGATGTATTCCGCGAATCCCCTGTTTGCGGCAGTAATTAAACGATTAACCGCGCTTAACTGATTAACTGATCTTAAAATTGCTGAGAATTCTCGATAGAATTTCTTTGCCGAAATCTTTCCGACGACCTTGCACCCCTTACCCGACCTAAATTTTCCAGCGTAGTTTCCCCTAAATCCTTAATCTTTAGTAGATTACCTACCCCAAGTATGGCCCCCACCACTTCGCCGGAGGTGTCGTGGTCAGCCGTATTTGTTTCCAGTTATTAGACCCCTTTTGAAGTTCTGTGTTCTAGCCGGGGCACTGCTCGCTGCCAGATCTTCATCTTACGCAAAACCTACCCATAGTTAGTGACTTATATGCACCTGACCTACCTACCTAAAACCCCGAGAGCACTCTGCATGGCAGCGACTGCTCTCTTGTCCGCATCATTTCTGGCGGCCCAAGCAACCGACGCTTCCGCTGATGACGTCGATGCCGAGGACGTTCTCAATCTCTCCCCCTTCGTCGTGGATGCCGAGACCGATGAGGGTTATGCGGCAACCCAGACCTTAGCGGGTGGTCGGCTTAACCAATCTCTAAAAAACACTGGTGCGGCCATTCAGGTCATTACCAAGGATTTCATGGATGATATTGGTGCGACCAGTATTGAAGAACTGCTCCAATACACCACCAGTTCGGAAGTCGCCGGTATTCTCGGTAACTTCACCGGAGCTGACGATGGTGGTTCGGGTGAATCCAGCACGGGAGGTGCCCGGCGCAATCCCGATGGTGCGACCCGCGTGCGTGGTCTCGCTGCACCTGACCGGACGCGTAACTTCTTCAAAACGGATATTCCGTTCGACACCTACAATACCGAACGGGTGGACATCAACCGAGGAGCGAATTCCTTCCTCTTCGGTCTCGGTTCTCCGGCTGGTTTGATCAATAACGGCCTCGCGGTCGCCCGCTTCAAAGACTCCGCCGAGGTCAGCACTCGGGTGGGTAGTGGGGGTGAAAATCCATCCTACCGTGCTTCCTTCAAGGTGAATAAGGTGCTCATCGAAGATAAACTCGCAGTCAAAGTGGCTGGTTTGGTGGATCGCACGGAGTATCGTCAGCGTCCGACCTACAAGGATGATGACCGTCTTTATGCGACGATGACCTTACGTCCGTTTGGTCATCAAGACACGGTGATCAAGGCTCACTACGAAACCGGCGAAGTGTTGGGGAATGCACCGGACGTGCTGATGCCGATCAACAACCTCAGCACATTCCTCGACTATAAAGAGTCGTTCGATGTCTACGACAACATTCGTCGCTTCAACAACCAAGAGGGACCGAATCTCAGTCAGTGGCGGAATAATGGTAATGTTGCGCGTTTCGTGACGGCTGAAGAACGGGCCAACTGGCCCATGTATACGGATGAGAATGGCAATCAACAGCCCTTCATCCGTAATTCGGTCAATAATAACGTCTACGGAAACAACCAGTGGGGTAACGGTTCCTATGGTTTCGTTTTTGATGGATCTAACGGTCGGGAACCCGGTTTTGCCTATACCGATCTGCTGTCCGCCAATGTTTATAACCGGAACGATGATTTCTGGGACCCAGATAATCGCGGCAAAGGCTCACCGCAGTCGGTCTACCCGGGCAATACTCAGGATATCAAAGGAACCGGTTGGCTCGACCAAGGTTTTGTTGATCTCGAGACCTTCAACTTTAGCAGATACAACCTAGGTTGGGACAACGATTACTACACCCGCGATTTCGATAACGTTAATTTGTCGGTGGAGCAGGTATTGTTTGAGGGTAAGGCCGGTGTGACGGTGGCCTGGGATTATCAGGATCTTTTCCGCGATAATTACACCGCGTTCAATGGCGGGAATTCCCAAGTCACGTTTGATGTGAACGAGGTGCTCATTCTCCCGACTGAAGAGTATCTCAACGGCGGTGAACCCGGTTTGCGGGCGAATCCAAACTACGGTCGTCCGGTCGTCCTCACCAAGTCCGGCCGTAATGCGATTGATGAACAGCGCGAGACCCTACGACTTACCGCGTTTATCAAGCATGACTTCGCCGAGAAGTCCGAATCGAAGTGGGCCAATATCCTCGGTTCTCACACCCTGACCCTGCTCGGCGATAGAAACGTTTACGATGAACGTCGAGTGAGCTATGTGCAGAATTCCTTTGGTGATCCCGATCCTCCCCTGCACATCACCACCGCTAACGCACGCTCAACCGCCAACAACAGTCGCAATGTGCCCAACTTGGTCTACATCGGACCACGACAAACCGGAGCTTTCACCGACGACTCCTGGCAGTTGAGCGACTTTATTCTTCAGCCCGCCAAATATGATATCCTTCGTCCCGCGGGATACACTATCGACAAGCTGAGCTGGAACTTAGGGCCGGATGCGAGTAACGACAACCTTGGCATTGTGTCGGGCCCCGACTCGGTCATCAACGGCAATGAAGATTGGAAATGGGGGACATTCGAACCCCGTGAGGTTCCCACCAAAAATTATCGCAAGCAGCGCACGGAGATCACCTCGGCCGCGATTAATACCCAGTCGATGATGTTCGATGATCACCTCGTGTTGAACATGGGTTATCGTGAAGATACCATCGATAACTGGCTCAACACCGAAGCCCCCCTTATCGGCATCGACGAGATTCCTGATTTGACCGGTGAAGGATGGACTCTTGCCGACGGAGTGTATGCTCAGACCGAGGAGTCCACCTTTGGTTACGGTGGCGTGCTCTACTGGCCTAAGCGGTTCATTCCTCTGCCAGAGATATTCAATGACATCACCTTCCACTACAATACATCGGATAATTTCATTCCCGCGACTGATCGTGTTGATGAGCTCCGTCAACCGGTGGATTCTCCTCGGGGTGAGAGCCAAGACTGGGGGGTGAGTTTCTACATGTTTGATAACAAGCTCACCGCTCGGCTCAACTGGTATAAGGCGCAACTTCTCAACGCCTCTTCCCCAGTGTCGAACAACTACAATCAAAACATCTCCAATATGTTCAACCATTTCGGGAATTTGAACCGTGATATCCAGCAATACGATTTTGACGGTAATGGCCAACTCGACCAATCGGTCATCGATGAGTTCGCTGCCAGCGGAGATTTCGATCCGATGTCGGGTTTGAATGATGAAGGACTCACGGTCACTCAAGCGATCGCGCAACAGTTTCCAAATCTAACGGACTCGATTGCTGCCCGTGCTTCGATTGAGCAACATCTGAGCCCTGGACTTAAGGAGGCTTATAACTTCCGCCAGCTGGCCAGCGGTGGCGTCGTCACCCAATGGGCAGGCGCAATCACGGACACGCAGGATATCGATGCTTCGGGCTTCGAGGCTGAGATCATCTACAATCCAACCCGCAGCTGGCGCATTGCCTTCAACGCCGCCCAACAAGAGACCGTCCTCACCAATATCGCCCCACGTTTGACGGGATTGTTGAACGACGTGTGGATCCCGCATCTGGCTCAATTCGGTCATCTCGACTGGAACGCTCCGGTGCAGGAAAATAACGGTAATACGACGGCTCAACAGGTGAACAATCGTTTGATCGATTACTTCGCCATCAAGGGCAACGAAGGTCGGGCCAATCCCGAAACACGGGAATGGCGTTTCAACTTCATCACCAACTACCAGTTCCGTGACGGTGGCCTCAAAGGCTTCTCGATCGGTGGCGCGGCTCGTTGGGAAGATGAGTTCGCCGGGGGTTACCCGCTGTTAGTCGACAGCGCGACTGGGCTGATTACGCCGGACGTAAACAATCCCTTCTACGGCAAACGCCAGATGTCCGTTGATGCGACCTTTGGTTACCGCCGTAAGCTGGATTTCTTCGGTGGCGTTGATTGGCGCATGCAGATCAACATACGCAATCTGCAAAACTTGGATAACGGCGATGTCCAAGCCACCCGCTACCAGCCAGACGGTTCGGTCGCTCGTGCTCGTTTCGGCGCGCCTAGCCAGTTCTGGTTGACCAATACCTTCAGCTTCTAAGCCCGAAGGTTAGTCACAAAACTCTCAGCGGATGCCTTTCGAGGCAT
>Ga0208413_1002013_pt1 | contig 12083 bp, 13 predicted proteins | sample AntAceMetag02UKD_FD_184761 | JGI IMG/M metagenome (GOLD analysis project Ga0208413, IMG submission 184761) | Saline lake microbial communities from Ace Lake, Antarctica - Antarctic Ace Lake Metagenome 02UKD (SPAdes) (version 2) | ecosystem: Environmental > Aquatic > Non-marine Saline and... | reverse complement strand
CTTTTAGAAAGTGAGCTTTTCGGTCATGAAAAAGGTGCGTTTACTGGTGCCATTTCTTCGCGAGCAGGTCGTTTTGAGCTAGCCGAAGGAGGAACTCTGTTTCTAGATGAGATAGGGGATATGCCTCTGAATATGCAGGTTAAATTGCTTCGAGTACTGCAAGAGCGCAGTTTCGAGCGAGTGGGGGGAGTTAAGACTCTGCAAACCAACGTTAGAATTCTAGCTGCCACTCATAAAGATTTGGAAGCAATGATTGACCTCGGTGACTTCCGCCAAGATTTGTACTATAGAATCAATGTATTTCCTATCGAAATGCCTTCGCTGCGTGAGCGAGCCGAAGATATACCGCTGTTGTTAAACGAATTGATTACAATCTTGGAGGCGGATAAAAGAGGCTCAGTAAGATTCAATTCTGGCGCGATATCCTCGCTATGCAGACACCCTTGGCTGGGTAACGTTCGCGAGTTGGCAAATTTAGTTGAGCGCATGGCTATTCTATATCCTCATGGCATTGTCGGTATCAACGATCTGCCAAACAAATTCCGCCACTTAAGTGACCAAGAAATTGCTCAGGTGACTTCAGATGCTGCGACCGGAAACACAGTAGTCAACGTTACTAGCAATTCGGCGCCTAAAACCGATACAGAGACTTTGCTGCCCTTGAATGGTTTGGATTTAAAAGAGTATTTGGCAAATCTTGAAAAGGACCTGATCAGTCAGGCTCTTGACGATAGCGCCGGCGTAGTTGCACGTGCCGCGGATAGATTGAATATTCGACGGACTACACTAGTGGAAAAAATGCGCAAATACAATTTACAAAAGAAGCAAGATGATGAGGCTGTTCGGGAGCTAGATTCCGAAGTTGAAGGCAACGATAAGGGCAATGAAAAAGACACGGTTGCGTCTAGCTAGCGCCTGTTTAAGGTCGCTTAGCTCTATTACACCTCAAGCCTTGCACTGGTGCCCTCTCTAACGCTATAGGCTGTCTCTTTTTTTTCTTGGGTGATGGCTTGGTCATCTGCTTTCTTCTTTTTTCTTTCTTCTTTTTGCCCTTTCTTTAGCTTAACTTATACCAATACGCCGAACTCGCCAATAGCGCAGCTACGCAAAGTGCTTATGCTGAGCTTGGCGGCATATAAGGCTTTCGTCTATTAGTTTTTCACGCTGATTTGCCGTGCGCCGTAATTGCTTGATTGCCCATTTTTGTCGATGATGCGAATCGCTAAGCGATAGCTGCCATTGGGCATAGTTGTGGTGTCAAATTCATAACTAAAGCCGAGCCGCGGAGAATTAGGATCGGTTTTTACCGACATTGCGGCTACGACATCGGGCCGGCTAATACCGTAGTTCAATACCCCAACCTCAACACCCTCTATAAGCAACGAGATGGACTCTATGCCAATGTCTTCGAGGTAAGCCCAGCCTTCGATATGGGACATGCCGGTTAACTGCGCATTTGCTAATGGAGGGTCTATCCAGGCCCTTGGAGGAAAGGGGCAGGGGTTGGCTCTGACAGTTTTGTTGTTAGACGAACTGAAAGTAGATGAGGCTTTGTAGAAGCTGAATTTCTTGTCACCATTAAAAAGAGACAAGCTATCCAAGTATTCCAAATTAGGGACTTGTCGACACATTTTCATCATCACCGCTGTTTTTTCTATCACATTCAGCGTGCTGTCCTCAGTGATAAATAGCACTGGTGAGTCAGGCCTTTGCTGAAGGGCTGATTCGTCCATTTGCCAGAGTTTGAGTTGAGTGATGCGGCCATCGCGAACAGCCTTATCTTCATCAGAAGTTAATGGGTTGCTGCTAAGACCGGCGAAGGCGATTTGCCCGGCGGTGTAATAATTGTCACTTATTATAGTTGGACTAGATTCAGGGAATTGTTCAGCGATAAGTCTAGATGAATAGGCGGCAAGCTCACTCCATCCAGCCATTTTGTTGGACAGTACCCCAGGGCCTGCGACTGTTTGTAAAGGCAGCTGGAATGCCTGGGAGCCTATGCTCGTCAACGCTACAAGTGTGCCTATAAAACCTATGGTGGGTATTGCTGCAATGGTATTGCGGGCGATTCTAGTGCCGTATTTAGTTTCGATTAGAGCGCGCAATTCATCCATTGTGTGTGGGGCAAATACAAGTAATGGAAAGTAGGCCGAAAGCGGCCAATGCAGCGACGTACTATTGGCGTCAGTCCATGGTGCGAGCACTAAATACACTGTGCCGTTGCACAGTGCAAAACAGGCCAATAGCACAGCATTGCGGTCGCCCCTTCGATGGCGCAGCAACTGCCAAGCGACAAAGCCGAGTAACAAGTACATTGGTGGGGTTACTATGCCCGCTTGTTTAAAAATATGCAGTAGACCTGACGCCTGAAACTGCCAAGGGTGTCGGTCAATCAAATAGAAATTGGCGCTGGCTAGTTGATTTTCGATATTAAACCAAATGATTGGAAAGAGACCTATGGCAGCAACCCCAACTGCAAACCAAAACTTGGGATTGCGCCATTGCTTATGTTCGTCTTTGAAAAAAACTAGAAACACCAGGGCCGCAATTGGATATAAGAAGAACCGATAATGAGTGCTAAAGCCTAATGCTACGGTAATGCCAGTTGCTAGCCAGTAGATGAAACGGTCGGTTCGTAGGGCTCTTTCAAAAGAACCTATGGATAGCAGCCCGAAAACAACAAGTGGTACGTCAGGAACCGCCAGCAATCCCATAAAACCACCCATAGGAATGCACAGTGCAAGTAGGGCAGACAGTAGGGCTTGTCTTCTATTAGTGATTGGCAACGCCACCCAATAGATAAGAAGAGGTATGCAGGTCCCCAAGAGTATAAACAAACTTCTAACCGCCAAAGTGTTGCTAGAGTCAAGCAGGGAGCCCAGCCCGACTAGCAAGGCTGTCATAAAAGGAAGGTCGCTGTAGGCAATTGCAGGGCGAGTTGAGGCCAGCCAATAAAAAATTTCATCGCTGTATAGGTCGAGTGAGGAGGCCAGAAACAATTTCACACAAAGCAATAACCCCATTCCTAGGGTGAGAAGCTTAGCCAGACTTTTCTCACTTAATTGTTCAGTCATATAGTTGGCAAAAATTATATTATGTCCTAAAAACTATCCGGCATTTTGTAGATGTCGGCAGTAATTGCATCGTTAAGAATCCTGCTTGCGTGAGCTTAGTTAGCATACTAAGGAGAAGCAAATAGAGCGCGTGCTTTTGACCTAATTTTGATCGGCGCATTAGCGTCCATAGGAATAGGGTTGGTAATAATAGAAGGCCACTAGAACTTATATACGGTGCTAACACGCTTGTTACTATTGCGCCTAGGCGAAGCAAGTTTGATTGCTTATCAAAAAGGAAAAAGCAAAAAGCAACGGCGAAAACAATGCTGTAGTTTTGTACTGATGAGGTTGCCGAAGCGATGGTAGACCAGTGAAATATCGAGAATAGGAAAAGACAAGTCACGCAAATAGCAAGGTATCTATTTCGAATGCCTTGTGTTGATTTAAAGAGAATAAAAATGACCCCTAGCAATGAAAGGGAGCCAAAATAGCTTATCAGTCGAAAGTCGACGCTACTATTGAACACTTAAGTGAACCTCGCCAAAAGACCGGCTAAAACGACTCTGTGGCTGACGTGAATGTCGAATAGGCCATAGGCAAAATTCGCTTCAGAATTAATCAAGTAAGCCAAAATGCTGCTGAAATGGTCCTGTTGGGGAATGTCTGCACTGAACAATAGTACCGAGGCATAAAAGCAAGTTATTGCGAAGACTGATACTCGTAATAAATTCGAGTCGTTAATCATTGCTACGCGGCTTGTGCTAAAACAGCATGGCGTGCGGTCACAATGCTGGTTCCCCGATTACGGCAGATTCTAATTCTAGGCTGATGGATAGTCCGCTAGCGGTTGTCTGTTTTAGTTTAGTAAGCAAGTAAGAATGGTCTTTGGCGAACCAAATAGTGGTAACTCTTTTGTCATCGTCATCCTTTATTCGTTCGACAATAACACAGTCGAGTCTTCCTATAGCCGAGTCCAAAACCTCCTCTCCGATGATTTTAAATCGTTGGATCGCAATATCTGCGCCATCAATTATCGGAATCTCAAAAAGGCTGCCAGTGTGATTAGCCAAATATTGAGGCAATACCAATTGGTAGCTGAGAGGGTCCTGAGTATTATTGGTGAGCTCAATAGTCCAGCTCTTTGATGCCTCAGAGCTCACAGCGAGTAATGCCGGCCAGTCAAACGCAATTACTTTAGAATCATCGCTGATTCCGGTCAGGGAATATTGGTAGTGTGCGGGGGTAATGCTCTGCCCAACCAGATTGAATTGGCTGCTCTCGATAAGAGTAGCCAGCGTGGCCCCCGCAAATTCCGCAGTTAGGGTGTTTTCGAACTGATAGCTGCCATCGTCCAGGCGCTTTAGCGATCTAAATGCTCTGGCTTTAATGCCGTTGGCGGAAGCTGAATATTCACTAGAAAATGTTGTCAAGCTTTGAGCTGACAGCATAGAGCTTGCCGTCATCATCAGCGCGAATATAACAATAATAAGACTCAGCGCCTGAAGGTTGATCGCTAAAACTTTCATGGTGCTATTTCTGAGATGTCGAGTCCGGTACTGGATAAAATTTTTGAATCTAGAACAGCTTTACCGTTGTGCATTTTAAGTCTGCCGCTAGAAAATAGATCGACTACAAATGGGTAGAGGTGGTGCTCTTTCAATGCTACACGAGATTTTAAATCTATTGCTGAATCAGCTGCTAAAATATCAATTTTGGCATGAGCGATGACGGGGCCGCCATCAAGTTCTTCGGTAACAAAATGAACCGATGCGCCATGTTTGGATTCTCCGGCTTCAATTGCCCTCTGGTGGGTATTGATCCCCGGAAATTTTGGCAACAAGGAGGGGTGAATATTAAGTGTTCTACCGGCGTAGTGCTGAACGAAATCATTGCTTAGAATTCGCATAAAACCGGCAAGCACGAGAAGGTCTGGCTTATAGAGGTCAATAAGTTTGCGAAGGGCAAGATCAAACTCAATTCGAGAACAAAACTGCGTGTGATCGAGTACTTGAGTTTCAATATTTGCTAACTTTGCTCGTGTTAAGCCATAGGCTTCGGCTTTGTTAGAGATTACTGCCTCAACAACATAATTAGATGTGGAAGAGGCATCTACTATTGCTTGTAGATTACCGCCGTTTCCAGAAATTAAAACAACAACTTTACAAGGCTCAAGTTTCATATCGAAAATACTTAACAGAAAGAGACAGAGGGTTCGCCTTCTGCCCTGGTAACAATTTCACCAATGACGCTGGCGCTCTCATTATTACTACTTAAAATGCTTATGGTTGTCTCTGCATCTTGTGCGGTTACGCAAAGGATCATTCCGAGGCCGCAATTAAACGTACGGAGCATCTCGCTGTCCTCAACGTTGCCTTGACGTTGTAGCCAGTCGAAAATTTCAGGTCGCTGCCAGCTGTTTAGATCAATTCGAGCTTGGGCGTCATCTGGTAGAACCCGCGGCAAGTTTTCGGTGATGCCGCCACCAGTAATATGGGCGATGCCGTTGATTGATATTTGAGTTTGAAGGGCTTGGATTGCTTTAACGTATATTTTGGTTGGGGTCAGTAAGGTTTCCCCTAAGGTGCTATCACCAAAACGTTCATCTAACTTGGCGCCGCTTCGCTCGATTATTTTGCGAATCAGGGAGTAGCCATTGGAATGGGGGCCTGATGATGCAACACCAATAAGCGTATTTCCGACAGCAACTTTCTTTTGGTCGATAATGTCTTTTTTCTCGACCACACCGACAGAAAATCCGGCTAGATCATAATCTTCACCATTGTACATGCCCGGCATTTCGGCGGTCTCGCCGCCAATCAATGCGCAGCCAGCCATTTTGCAGCCTTCACCTATGCCGGTGACAACGGCGGTGGCAGTGCTAATATTGAGCCCGCCGGTGGCGTAATAGTCAAGAAAGAACAGCGGTTCTGCGCCGCAAACAATTAAGTCATTGACGCACATGGCGACTAAATCAATGCCTATGGTGTCGTGTTTGTTGAGCTCCATGGCAAGCCTTAGTTTAGTACCAACACCATCGGTTGCTGAAACTAGCACCGGCTGTGAGTATTTGTTTGGGATTTCGCAAAGCGCGCCAAAGCCGCCAAGGTCAGACAATACCTCCGGGCGATTAGTGGCTTTTGTTACATGCTTAATACGCTCCACCAAAGCATTGCCAGCGTCGATATCTACCCCTGCGTCACGATAAGTTAGAGATTCATTAGTTGTGGATAGATTTAACTCATCATCTGATGCCATTAATATTTCGCCTTTACTTGTTTTACTTGTCTTTACTGAGCTTGCAACTGATAACGCAGAGCTCACAGCTGATTAACCCAAGATTTTACCAAGAAGGGCTGCATACGTCAGTGAAAAAATGGTTTCATCGTAATAGTTATTCCACATGATTAGCCCCTTGACTCGATATTGCAGTATTATTCACGTTATGAAGACTCTTGATTGTTCTTACACCTCTTATAATATCGGCGCTTTGAGCTATTCAATGGTAGCTCGGTCTGTTTGGCGTCGCTCTACGTGGCTGCTGGGTCTGCTATGCCTTTTGTTAGCCAACTACTCATCTCAGCCAAGCGTGGGATTGCAAGTGGCAGGCCTTTACAGTCAAAAAGTGCCTGTGCTTAACGAAAGTAACAGCGAGCGTAACCGTGCCTTTGGTGAAGCTCTGGCAGCAGTTATAGTGAAAGTAACTGGAGAACAACGCTGGCTTCTAGACCCAGTGGTGGTCAACGCTGTGAGAAATGCCCAAAGCTATGTGGAGCGTGTGAAGTTTTCCGGCGAATCGATACCCTCTGAGATCGTCCAGGCGCGCGCAGACGATGCCCCAAGCTCTGTGCAGGGCGCCACTGCGAATTCGGATGCCGCCGTAGAAATCTCAGAATTGACCGCGGCTGAGGTGGCTAGCACGCCCGGAGCTTCTCCTGCTTTCCCTGCACCCGCTGAGGCTGTTACGGCGGGGCCAACAGAGCAGCGTTTTATCAACGTTGATTTCTCTGCCACATTAATCAATGAATTGCTGTTGGACGCTAAAATACCAGTTTGGGATAGCAATAGGCCAAGTGTGTTGGTTTGGATGGCATTGCAAGATGAAGTTGGCGACAGGTCGTTGCTAAGTTCTGAAACGAATCCTGAGATCATTAAGCTGATTAGAGACTTTGCCGATGAACGTGGGCTACCGATTATATTTCCAGTGCTCGATTTTGAAGATCGACGCAACGTTACCGAAGATACTATTTGGTCTTTGGATGAATCAGTTGTTAGGCAAGCAAGCGAGCGTTATGGTGCCGACAGCATAATGTCCGGCAGATTACATTTTACGGCAGGGGGCGATTTGGTGGGGGTCTGGCAATTCATTTTTCAAGATCAGACTCTAAGGTTTGATGGATATGACAAACAATTAATGCCTTACCTCAGCGCTCCCCTGGATAAAATAACAACGCAGCTTGCGAGCTATTTCGCTATCGTGCCGGAAACAAGTGATTTTGATATTGTCCAATTAAGAATTGATGGTGTTGGAACCCTGCAGGCTTACTCTTCTTTGATGACCTATGTTAACGCCTTAGGACTTGTTGAGAGCGCTACAACAATTGCTCTTGACGGTGAGCGGCTTGATTTACGCTTGAGTTTATTGGGTAATCCTAACCAGCTAGCTGAATTGATAGCCCTAGATAGAGATTTATTACCTATTCAAAGTCTAAACTTAGAGAATCAATTGCAGCTTCACTATCGCTGGACTCGGTAAGGATTTGTAATGCTTACTCCAAGTCAGCTGACCTTAGCCGTAGAACTGAAGGACGAGGCCCGATTTGAAAATTATTTTTCGGGTGCGGGCAATCAACAAATAATTGACCGTCTTTCGTCTTTAGCGTCCTCCAATAGAGACAACTTAATTTATCTCTGGGGGCCAGCGTTCGCAGGAAAGAGTCATCTTTTGCAGGCTGTTTGCCATCATGCAGAACTAGAAAATAACACAGCATTGTATGTGTCACTTAAAGAATCAAATGCGCTTGCGCCAGAAATATTCGAAGGCTGCGACTTATTGTCCGTTGTTTGCATCGACGATTTGCACTGCGTAGCCGGTCAGCCTGCTTGGGAGCAAGCCTTGTTCAATCTGTTTAACCAGCTTAAAGAAAGCGGTACTGCGTTGATAATATCATCTGCCGCTTCAGCAAAAGATTTGAATTTAAACTTGCGTGACTTACAGTCACGACTGCAATCAATGCTGGTTTTTAACCTGATTAACTTGAATGACACGGATAAGAAACAGGCACTGCAGCACCGAGCGAAACAACGGGGCTTTGAGCTATCTGATGCGGTAGCAGACTATATAATAGTCCGAGCTGGGCGCGGTTTCGACGATTTAATGAAGGTCTTGGACACCCTAGATACAACGTCCTTAGTCCAGCAGCGAAGGCTAACAATTCCTCTAGTAAAATCTACTTTAAATTGGTGAGTGGTTTTGGGTTTTCGCTCAGTGTGGCTGATTTGGCGGCGCTGCGCCGACGAGCGCTAATCAATAACAGCCAAACAAGGGCTACTGCTTACATATTTACTTGAAAGTGAGCCTTGTAGCCGCGGATGAATATTACTAAGGCCACAAACATAATTGAACACAGTGTGACCTCTATTATCCCTAAGAAACGCCGGCTTGGATCAAAAGCAACCAGTACAGCGTGCAAAAAATAAAGCAACACAACAAAGCAAAGCCAGCCATAAGTTCGAAGATGAGTATGGTACAGGCTGCGAGCAAAGATTAATAAAGGCAGTACTTGAATCAGCCAAACCACTGGCATAGCAAAGTTCAGCGTCTCAAAGGAGAGCACGCTTAAAACTCCAAAGTAAAGGATGAGAGCGCCATAGGAAATCAAGACCGCAAGCCTTGCTCTGGCAATGGGTCTTGGGAGTTCAATGACGGTACTAGCCTGCGTCTGTTGCATATTCAACTGCCTGTTTAAGTCTATGTAAGTGTAATTACGTTTAGTTAAGCCGCTTAGTTCTGATTTGGATTTAAAGACAGAGCGAGTCGAGCGATTCTCTTGCCGAGAGCCTGGCAAAGCTCACTTTCTGCAGCGCTTATTTCGGCATCACTATTTGCGCCAGCCACGTGACTTGCCCCGTATGGCGTGCCGCCGCTTGTTGTGGTGTTAAGAGCGGCTTCAGAATATGGCAGTCCGCAAAATATCATGCCGTGATGGAGCAACGGCAATGCCATGCTAAGCAGCGTCGATTCCTGACCGCCATGTAGAGAGGACGTAGAGGTGAACACAGCGCAAGGTTTGTCAATCAGTGAGCCTGATGCCCACAGAGCACCGGTAGAATCGATATAGGACTTCATAGCGCCAGCCATATTGCCAAAGCGGGTTGGGCTGCCTAGGATTAGGCCTGCGCAGTGGCGTAGGTCATCCTCGCTGCAAAACACAGCCCCACTGCTTGGTATCGATGGCTCAGTGGCTTCACTGGTGATGGAAACATTGGGCACTGTGCGCAGTCGCGCCTCGATGCCGCTGACCTGTTCGATGCCCCTGCCAATTAGCTGAGCCATTTTTTCAGTTGCACCAGAGCGGCTATAATACAGTACTAAAACGTAGGGGAGTTCGATCATTCTATGGTTTCTCGAGCGAGTTCAAGTATGGCTTCTGGTGGCCTACCAATTACCGCTTTTTCCCCTTTAACCAGAATTGGTCTTTCAATCAAAATAGGGTGCTCGCTAACAATGTCTAAGACGATTTCTTCGCTTAGTTCCATGTCGTCTAGTTCGAATTGCTCATAAGTCGCTTCACTTTTTCTAAGCAGTTCTCTGACTGTAATTCCGATTTTAGCTGCTAATGCTCGAATTTCATCTTTGTTTGGCGGGTGGTCAAGGTAGTAAACAGTCTCGAATTCAATATCATTTTCTTCGAGTAATGCTAGCGCCGCTCTTGATTTGGAGCAGTCGGGATTGTGGTAGAACTTTAATAAATTAGTCATAGTGTTTTCAAGTTTACTGCGTATCAATGAATAAGAAACAATTTTAGCGAAAACTCATTACTTTTTGAAAACCAGCTGTCAAATCAAGCTTTGCCGACTGTTTGAGTCGCGAAAATTACCTTTGTAAATGTGGCTGCGGGTATCGGGTTTAATAAAATTTTTCATTGCCTAACGTATTTTCAACCGTTGAGTTTAACTCTGATTGGAAGCGCTTTATTCGTTGCATGTCTTCAGAATCGTTACTGTAGCAATGACTTTCACTATTGACCCTGCGCAGGGCCAACCAAATTTCTACTATGCTGCAATCGCTTACCGCTCTTATTGGCACAAAGCGGGGGGGATCATCACTGGTTGGCGTAATGAGGTTTATGGCTGCTAGGTTGTTCAGAGCAGGCTCTAGTAAGGATGAATTGCTATCTAGGCAGAGGCTGATTTCGTATTCACTTAAGGGTTCTTCCCCGTTTTGAAAACGCCTAATAATCATTGCCGCTACAGCGAGGCTAACCTCCTCTTGTTGTAGCAGGCTAAGGGCGGTTTCTTCTCTACCGTTACGCGCCTTGCCTGGGTACTGGTGGTAGAACGCTATGCTGCTTCCCACTAGCGCTACCAGCCATCCGATATACGTAAAAACTAACACAATAATCGCGGTGGCAAAGGCGAGATATAGTTGTTCCCTCGCTGAGGTAGCAAACAATCCTTGAAACACCGTACCCATTAATTTCCATATAACGGTTGTAATAAAACCACCAATGAACGCCGAGCTAAACTGCACTTTGGTATTCGGCAGAAAACTGTAAACAAAGGCAAAAGCCAATGACATGAGTAGGATGGGGGCGACAAAGGCGACCGGTTGAATGATCAGCCCGCCATAGGTCAAGCCTTCTAGAAAAATCTGGAAATAATTTGTACTTACAAAAGAAGTGATACTGATCGAGATGAAAAGCAGTATCGGGCTTACGATCACAGCAAACAGGTACTCACTGACCCTGCTAGCCCAAGAACGAGCATGTTTAACAGTCCAAATGTAATTAAACGAAAGTTCAATCTTTCGCATCATATCGAGCACTATGTAAAGCAGCAGTCCCATACTTGTTATGCCTATCAACTCTACCTGCATGGCATCAACATATCCTAGTATTTGGCCAGTAACTTCTACCTGGCGATCTCCTAAAGGCTCAAGCAATGTAAGGAGAGTAGGTTCCATCGCATTGTGAACACCGAAGCTCTTCAAAATAGAAAAAGTCAACGCCAGCAGGGGAAAAAAGCCAATTAGTGTGGTGAAAACTAAACTCATGGCCCTAAGTGATAGCTGGCCTTGCAGAAGGTCCCGAATCACGGCCACGGTGATTTGGCTGCACCGAACACAACTACGCTCCCAAAACGGCAGGGCTGAGATGTTTGGCTGCCACAGAAAATCCTTTGCTAAATTCTGCAATTGCTTAAACTTTTCGTTAATTTGCTTGAATTGCAAAGCCATGGGATTCAGCTATCTTGGGTAAGTCGTCATTATACGGTATATCGTTGGTGGGGATAAACAAGACTCGCTTAACTACGAGACTGCTTATTCGACCACCTGCTCATTTAAGTACACAATGCCCAGCTAACGACGAAAGGATGGAATGGCTTAATGCTGGCTATAAGAGGTGAGGTCACTGGCAAAGTTCAAGGCGTGTTTTTTCGGAAAAACACTAAAGTTCAGGCGGATCTGCTTGGGCTTGCTGGTTGGGTTTGTAATACCAAAGCCGGAACAGTGGCGTTTTTAATTGTTGGCGAGGAGTCAGCCATAGCCGCTATGCAGCAATGGCTGCAACAGGGCCCGCGTTTAGCCAGAGTTGATAGGGTCGACTGTGAAACCTGCCAGGTTCAAAATCTGACAGGTTTCACCATTCACCATTAACGGCTCAAGTCTAACCGAATAGTTTGCTTAAAAATTCCAAGCTTAAGTCTTTATCAATCATAGATTTCTCGCCACTACGGCGGTCGAGATGTTCTATAACGCCATCGCCGAGTGTGCGTGAAGAAACAACGAGGCGATGGGGGATGCCGATC
>Ga0208413_1002006_pt1 | contig 12126 bp, 21 predicted proteins | sample AntAceMetag02UKD_FD_184761 | JGI IMG/M metagenome (GOLD analysis project Ga0208413, IMG submission 184761) | Saline lake microbial communities from Ace Lake, Antarctica - Antarctic Ace Lake Metagenome 02UKD (SPAdes) (version 2) | ecosystem: Environmental > Aquatic > Non-marine Saline and... | reverse complement strand
CCAACAATACACCGTCGATCCAGAAGCAAAATCGTGTACATGCCCAGGTTGGACCTATAGAGGTACCTGCAGACACTTGGCAGAATATGTGTGATCGATTAGTGTCAGGCAAGTGATTGGTTGACAGGTCGTCCAAAAGCTGCTATAATTAACACTTAAACAACGCAAAGAGGGCAACACTATGCAAGCAATCAACACATCAACTACTGTACTCAACGACTACACTGTAGAGGACCTCGAAACTATCAAAGCAGCGACGCTACAGCATGCACATGATGCTGCCAACGCATTCATTGCTGCTAATGGCGAGCAAGGCTACTGTGGCTTTGCTTGGGTTAACATCTACGGCATCCGAGGCAACACCAAGCTGGGCAAGCGTATGAAGGCAGCAGGCTTTAAAAAGGACTACACAGGTGATTACTGCATATGGAACCCCAGCGGCCTAGGCACACAGTGTATGAGCACCAAGGAAGCAGGTGCGACAGCAGCCGCTCGTTTGCTTCAGGCAGCAGGCTTTACAGCATACGCAGGCAGCAGAGCAGACTAAGGAACACATGATGATCACACTAACAGGACTTACAACCCAAGACACACTGATATGCGATCTGTTATGGTCATGCCCTAGCAGGGCAGCAGTGGACGCTATGATCACTGCCATGCCCCTGCAGCACCAGACTCGTGCTGGACTCATGCTGGAGCTGATGATTGCCTCAGCCTTTGATGAGCACATGGAGGTTACAGATGAACTTGCTGACTATCTTAGCTCGCTGTAGCCTAGTGTCCGCTGTAGTAGTAGCAGTTACAGGCTGCGCTGGTGTGTATGATCCTAGGGATGCACCTTGGGATCCTAGGGCAAGTACAGGTGCTAGACTATTTGATCAGATACCTGCATGGGAAGGACATGCTCGTAGGCGTTGTGGAGGTCAGGTTCGACCAGAGTTGAGAACACCTGAGATGACCGACCGGTGTTGATGGAGGGGTGGGGGGCTATAGTGTAGTACTGTAGTAGTACTGCTGTAGCTAGTAGTGGTGTAAAATCACCACCCCAAAAGCATAAGTACTCCACCACAATTTTTTAGCGCTGTAATTTTTTGCCTCCTCAAACTCTTTTTCTATTGTTCCCAGTCTAGAACTATTCTCTATAAATACTGCTCCACTAGGGGGTTCTCTATGTACATTTTACAGTTATCCAACGGTCAGCAGTTTGAGTTCTACGTTTTATCCTGTGCAGAGATATTTCAGCAGGCACATGGAGGGACCATTACTCACGCTAGCCATATACTAGCTGCTGCGTAGAATCACCATGGGGGGTGTATTTGCCCATTTTAAAAAAATTTGCGCAGTATTTTTTCTCTCAGCTAGACCCTTTTCCACGCTAACACCATAGTCAACACAATGACTCTAACCATTACTAGCCTACAGGAATACTTCTTATGGGGCGCACTCTTTGGCTTTACCACAGCAGTGTTGTTGCTACTGTTGGTATGGATTGCCAGCAAGTAAATAACAGTATGCTGCTAGTATATCTCGAACCATTAGCTCTTACGCAGATACAGTTGCTCAACACCTGGAGCGAATATGTACGCTATTGGCCGCGTAGTCGCGTAAACACGCAGGTCTACAGCGCCGCTATTCCCACTGACTATTGGCTCTTATTCAATCAACAGTTATTGGCCACACAATGGTTGCTACAGTATCCGGATCATACTAGAGTAGTACGCACCTTGTTTGACTAGATTTACTGAGCTGATCGCCCAGTGTTTATGGCTGTCTATAAACTGCTAGGTTAATTCTGTAAAAAATCTTGCGCGGTGCGCTTCGCGCTCTTGGACTCTGCTGCCGAATGGTATAAATATTATCATGCAACAATATCTCATATCTAAAGCTCGCAACACTGTTACTGGGCAAACTGTAAAGACGCAGGAGCTAACAGGGGCACGTTTAGGGTTAAATCAGCGCAGTATGGCTGAGGAATTGGCTCAACAACTAGCTGACAAGATGACAGCACGTACTGGTGTTACATGGGTGGGATTTTGTGAAGCCTATACTCCTACAGTTCGTCGATGATTATCGGTATTGGTAGTTGACGCTGTCGACATTTTCTCTGTAGGTCACCGCACCGTTCTTATGGTGGAATCGACGAGCCATGTCAGTTTTTGGACTTAGGGTAACGTAGGTAGTTACTTCGGGGTGCTGTGTTTTAATTGCAGCCTGAGCCTGTTCAATTAACTGCCTTCCAGCACCAGCTGCATAACTCCAAATAGTGTAGAACACAGCAGTATTTGTATGTACCACTGTTTCTGCTAGATCGCTGACACTGGTAGGAACACTTCCTAGAAATTTTACACAGGTAACTGCAATAGGTTCATCTTGATCATTTTTTAATACAAATATTCGACTATTGTTGTTTACACGTTCTTCAGCTGGAATTTCAGGACGAACAGGATCGTCTTTGATCAATGACATGAGATTATCGGATAAGTCTTGTATGATGTGTAACATGGTCGTGCCCTGTTTAGTTTATAAAGTGTATTTATAACCTAGAGAGAAAAATGCGTAGTTAATCCAATTGAGGAGTGAGCTGTTCTAGACTCAGCTGTTGATCTTCCAGCTCGCGAATCCGATCAGCGAGGTCATCAATAAATCCATCATTACGCAGATTCTTAAACACTAGGTTTTCTGTTGACCACTCACCTGCACGTTCCAGCCCAGCTTTACGCATGGTAGTGATCTTATCTTTTACGGCTCGCAACTGATCAAGGTCGTCTTCATCGAGCGCCTTTTTGGTCATGCCAGCCAAGGCTGTCTGTTTGGCATCCACTGCTGAATCGTCTATTTTGGGTTTAATTTTTTTGGGTTTCACAATCCATTTGTTTTGCATTAGACTGTAGACACCACTGCTGTGATGAGGATCTTGTTCGCCCTGTATGTAACATTCTACAGGAAGCCCTTTAATTGTGATCGTATGCTCTGCAGCCCATAGAGCTTTTTTGGCAGTGTACAGTTCACGAGCATTATTGCTGACTTCTCCACGTACAATAACGTGTAAATCTAAATCTGAGTGTTTATTCCAGGTATAATTAGCATTAGACCCGGTAAGAGTATAGTCGACAACGTTTAAGGGGATTTTCACAAATTCCACAAAAGCGGTGGCAATTTCTTCAAGTTTATCAACGACTTGCGCGGCCAATTTTTCGTTTTCCCACAATATGGGGTTTAACTGCCTGTTGACGACAACATCCCGGGTTTCTAAAATAAGTTCTTTAACTCGCATATACCTATTTAGCGAACAATAAGGTGAACTCGTTTCGAACAGCAAGATTGTAAAAATCTGCATATAGTCTCTGATATCCGTTAGGCGCTTTCTCTAATATCAATTGTACATCAATTGGGTCTTTGGATCGCACCCAATTGATAATATCATCACCCACTACCTTATGCACCTGCGGCCACGGAATATCTATATAGCCCTCTGTACTGTCAGCCAGCCACTTGTGTAGGAATATTTTAGAGGTCTTCATCATCTCCACCCATTTTGTTCAAGATATCTCGTAGCTTAGACGACTCTACTGTTCCTCGAACTTTGCCTATGCTAGCGCCTTGGGTCGGATTAATCTCACCGGTGGTTGGATCTATCTGCTGTACTTCTGTCTTGCGTTTAATGCTGTCGATGATGCTGCTAGTACCACGGCTTGTTGCTCCGTTGCTTTCTTGCTCGTCTTCTGGCAAGTCGCTGATCTTAAGTGTTTCGATGTTGAACTCTAGATCAATCTTCATACCTACGCCACTCGAACTACGTGTTTTCATCAGCTGTAATTGATACCGACCACGTTCACGCATGGCTCTGCTGGTAAAGATACCAATCACATTATCTGCTGTTTGAATCTTACTAAGTCCACCGGAAATGTGACTGTGATCAAATTCAACTTCTTCTACTGCGCCTCGATTTAACTGTGCCGCTGTAACAAACACACACTTCTTTTCCATTGCCAAGTTACGCAGTTCTTCTGATACATACTTGTCTTTGACAAACAAGTTTTCTGCTGAAATTTTCTTACCAATGGGCATCAGCAAGTCCATATAGTCTAACAACAGTACGTCGACTTTCTTACCACACTTGATTTCATACTCTTTGAGATATGCACGAACATCGTTAGTGGTCTTGCCCGATGGCATATACTTGACCTGTAGCATGCCAGACTTCTTACCAATTATCTTGACTTTCATTTCAACATCATCAAGATTCTTAAAGATATCTCTAGTGCTGACACCAGTGACCATTGAGTCGATACGCATGGACACTAATGCTTCTGAAAGTTCCAGTGTTAGATAAACTACATTCAATCCTTGTAGTGCAAAGTTCACACCCAGGTTGGCTAGGAACAAGGATTTACCTGCACCTGATCCACCTGCAAAGATGTTAAGCTCGCCTCGGTTGAATCCTCCAAACAGTCTACGATCCATGCCCGGCCAACCTGTACTCACTTGGCCGTTCTTGTCTTTGAGACTCATTAGTCGAGCTCTAGGATCTGCAAAGTAATCTGTACCCATATCACGGGCAAGGCCAATCTGTACAGCTTCTTTAATCAGTGCTTCTACTTCGCCATAGTTGTGCGTTTCTAATAGATCAGCCGAGGCAATGATAGCACGTTCCAATGCCTTGTGGCGTGTAAAAGATTCAAACTCATCCATGAGCCAGTCCATATGGCCTTCTTTAGTCTCTTCAGGTCGTTTAAGTTCTGTCCTGCAACTTGCATTGACCATATCAAAGTCTGGCAAGACATTATAGCCTTTAGCATATTCATTGATAAACTCTGCTGCATCTTGTAACTTGCGATCAAATAATGTGTGATCAAAAATACCTTGACAGCGTACAAACACTTCTGCGTCTGCAAGCATTAGTTCAAGATATAATTTTTGTACTTCGTAACCGTAATCTTTTATCATATACTATTATACATTAATTGTGATATGTTTCACAACCCCAAGTTGTTTACTTTCAGTCCGTTGTTTTGTATGATATAACACTGCTCCTATACTGCTGCTAGGATCACCTGGTTGTGGTAAACTCCAAATATAATCAAAGTGCGGTTCCACACAAGCCTTGTTCGCATCGCTGTTCATAGCACAGCCACCCATATAAACTAATGAATTGCTGCCAGTTAAATGTTGAGCAGTTAGCATTACCGAGTTAACGTTTTCTTGAAACACCTGTTGAACTGCGGCTGCAATATCTTGTTGAGTTTGAACGTTGTCAATTTCGTCTTCCCAATCAACTACACCTTTGTGCAAATTTTGAGCTAACTCAACAGGCCCATTAAAGTATTTGCATATTCGATGATAATACCGGTTAGGATCGCCCTGTCTTGCCATCTGTTGTAATATGTATTCGTCCTGTACTGGCGTTAGTCCTATTAGGTGTGTAAACGCACTGTAAAACAATCCTAGGCTATGTGGATAACTCTTACTCCATACTTTGCGTAGTTCTCCGTGTTTGCCTTCCCAGATAGATGCACATTCAAATTCGCCTATAGCGTCGAGAACAACAACAGCACAATGGTTAAACGAGCTAGTGTAATATCCTGCGGCTGCATGGCTTGCATGATGCGGAGTGTATTTTACTTTGGCACATCCTACACCTACAGACTTGAGATACCGACTAGGAATATCGTCAATAGCAAATGCTCTGTTCCACTGTCCTGCTCGCAATTGCCTTAGTTTTTTTATGTAAGGACGTTCGTACCAATATATTTCACTGGGACCTCCATAATCAAACGCCTGTCGTAGAGTTTGAGCATCTAGCTCGTCAGATGCGTGCGCTTCGGTAAACATTAACTCACTGTTGTTAAACACGGACAAGCTAGATCCGTGGTTAAGCGCATTGATTCCCCATGTGATCATTTGTAAATAACCGGATCGTTTTTTTGTTTACTGTAACGTTCAGAGTGCCCGGCAAAGATGATATCTCCTTTTAGAGACAGTGACGCTGCCGCAGCGTCATGAAAGCCTGCACTAATACCTAATATGTTCATTTGTATTCCATATAAAAACCAATTTCCTTAAAAGTTTTACCTAGATCATTTTCTGTCAGATATTTTGAAATTCCTGTCATGCTTTTTGTTATTATCTTGCTACTATGCTTGCACCAAGCACATACTGTGCCGCTGCCAATATTTGTAATAGATTCAGAAATTTCTCTAGCAGATGCAAAGTTACCAAACGGTGTTATGTAATATCCTTTAAAAGACGAACACTTATCTCCAACATATTTCCCCTTAAGACTCTGACTAATTATATTTTTAATTTCATCTGAGTGCGTTTTTCCAAACATTGGGTTTTTTTCCCCGGTTTGTGCAATAGACATTTTTTTTCTTGTATTAGCATCACGCTTAGAACCTAGGCGGGATATTGACATTTTGTTGCGTGTTTCTTCAGTTGCTGGTAATCTCTTTTTCCGAGACTTACTTAAATTTTTTTTATGCTGAGATGAAAAACCAACTCCTGCACTGTAGTGATTGCATCCTGAACTAAATCCCTTGCCGCCTGATTGCTTATTATAGCATAACTTATCAGTTTTCCATTTGTTGCCTATTGACAGTATTTCCTGAGCATAACATTCTTCTTCATTGCTAAACTCATATAATGTTTCTCGAACAAAATATTCTACACCGTGGTCATTAATATCTTTGTTAAGTAATGGACTACTACCAAAATATCCGTCAAAGGTCTCTACTAACTGCTTGTGTTTACCAATGTAATATTGGCCTGTTATCAAATTTGTTGTTTTATAAACTATGTATTTCACATAGTTATTTATCAACGATATATAAACGGATCACGTTTGCGCAATTCTTCAATACGTTTTTTAAATTGTTTACGTTCTTGATATTTCCTGTAAGGATATGTAAGGAAATTAATTATTGTCTGCATCATATTCTAACCTTTCTAATTTATGTTCTTGTCTGTTCTTTGCCATGTTAATCTTAATGGCGCCTTTTTGTGCTGTCTTAATAGCATCAACGATAACAAATAATTTCCCATATCGTTGAACTGCGTCAGCAACATCTTTAATATCGTTATCCCACGTAGGCATTGCTACTGACCAATTGAGTTCAGCGGCTCGATCAAATAATATTGTGCCTGCACGATCTTGATCTGGAATTACAATAACTTCTGCACCTAGACTATTAATTATCCTAGATTGCTGCTCTGCAATTTCATTGGTAAGTAGTGCAACTCCGCCTATTGCCAGTGCATCAAACGGACCTTCGCACACAAATATATATTTTTGATCTTCTTGTTGTTGATCAAAGTTGAAAACAAAATGTGGATGTTGATCTGACAAATATTTAAGTTTTCCCGCTTTGACCTTGCGAGCAGTATTGCCCACAATACGGCCTTGCCATCGAAACGGAACAATTACTCGATCAGTGTATCCTGGGCTAGGGCTCCAAAAGAAGTTTTCGCTTAGTGCATCAAATCCTCTATTGTAGACATAATCAATGACAGGACCAATATCTTTGGAGATGTCAGGGAGGTATGCACTGTTGATCCATTCTGCAATTGCCATAGAACCTTCTGGTAGTTCTTTATCAGTAAATGCTATATGTGTCTCTTGCTCTTCTGGACGATACGTATCGCCTTCTGTTTTAAGTGCTTCGAAAACTAGTTCTTTGATCGTATCATCACCGGCACCTAACCAGCGAGCAAGTGTTTTCATTTTCTCGCCAAACGGCGATCCGGGTTGCCAACCAGTGCTAAATTTACAATTGAAACAATTAAAGACAACTCCATTGCCGTCGAAGCGGATGCCGCCACGTTTGCGTGTATCGTTGCCGTGGCCTCGATGTTGGCAGCAGGGTGCATTGAATGATGTCCATCCTGAAGGAGAGCTTTTGGCTCTGGGAGGAAGTAAGGAACGGAATTTATCTACGACTAGTGTCATAGATTAATTATACTATCTGTACAGTATCTTGTCAACAGTTCCAGTGTTCGATAAACTAGGAATATGCTTGATTCTAAACCAATTCCAATGCCCGATTATATTTTCGTAAGATTGGCTAGTTAAATCAGTAGTAGTGATAGTGACCCATTTATCTTTTCTAGGAGTAGCTCCTTGATAATCGAGACTACCTTGAATTTCAACAGTGCCTACATAATTTGTAGAGTAAAATTGAAATGTATGTAATGCATTACCTGTATTAATCTGTGGCTTGGCATCGATGATTGAACTTTCATACCATGCAAGAGTATCATCACCTTGTGTGGATGGATTAGTGTAATTAAACGCATCAACTACTAAACTTTCTGTCACGGTGCCGTATACTTCACCGTTAATTTCCAATGTGCCAGAAGCGCCATACTGGCTGTCAACATACAATGGCATTCTAGATGTTACTGTATAATCAGTAGAGTCAACTGTTGACCTAACTTCTTTAGTAACACTGTAAGAATAAAATCCGTTGTCAATGTTTAATAGTTCAGCATCTGTCAATATCACAGTTACCTTGCCAGTAGCTAGGTCCATTGCTTCGAAATCTTTCTGTAATATTAAATCTTCTGTAGCTTTCGACACAAGGTTAAATACCAATGTAGAGCCGGTAATGTTACTGGCTTTTTGATCAGGATTACGAACTTGTATGTCGATACGATTATCAACACCTCTATATATTTTTAGATTACGATTGTACACTCTACGATACCTCTCAGTTGACCAAGTGTCCGAGGGACTAGTAAATACATCTAACTTATTTGTGTATAAATAAACAGGATTAAATTGCATATATATTATTAACGGACCTTTAGCATATTTATCGAATGAGAATAACAACTAACATACAAGAAAACTTCCCGTTTATCAGCGTTATAACACATGTTACGCATGAATACGTGGGAATAATTATCAACCAAGATGCACAAGTAACCAGCTTCTATGACTACTCTGCAATACGTACAGAAGAAGAAAAGACTCACTTTTTAGAGTTGGGTGAAGTCTGGTGGTGGGAAAGTAATAGAATGATTCCTATCAACATCTTTCTTTCTAAAGAAATTTTTAAATTTAAATATATTATTAAAAACTTTGCCACTAAAGACGTTAAAGTATTATTAGGTCCCTGCACTAGCTTAAACGATATTATTGTCAAGCGTATCAAACGCAAAAGCATTACGCTTGTTAGAAAAAGTTCTTAACTATATCCGTAACTAATACCTTCGCAGATTAAATTCATCTGCACAGTGATAGCAACTGCATATGCAGTAGCATGACTCTTCTTAAAATAGTACTCGTCACTCTCCGGTTTCATCCACACCTCGTTCATCACCGTGGTCCAATCTTTCCCAATCAGATAACGTTTCGCGGGGCGAATCATTGCTAAAACTGCCGCTAGTTCTTGTATGCATCTCGGTTTCATCTGTCTGAGGATTGAGCCGTGTCCGTTAACGTGAAACAATAGATTGCAAAACTCGTCTTGTTCTAGTAGATCCCATAGTGGTTTAGTCTCCATAAGCTGAGTAAGATGTTCCTCGTTTTGAACACCTTTATAAATTCCAACATTTAAAAAATCTACTTTAAAGTATCCTGCTTTGTCTGCTTGATCATAAGGTACTGCACACAATGCCTCAGGCGCACTCATTGGTACTTCGTGCAAGTACACTCCGGTATTATGTTTTACCAATTTACCATTGTCAACACGACTGGCCTTAACATGTTTGAATAATTTTAAAGCAGCATCACGATCTATAAAGTCTATATCAATATCCATTACTTTCTTTTATTAAATTTACAGTTATTGCCATGCCATCTTGAATATGTCAACCTTAAAATTAGGCATCTATATTCCATTCTGCATTATAAAGTTTTTTCCATTGCAACGATCCAGCAGTATCGTGAGGCGCATATGCCTCCCCTGTTTCGCGATCAACCAGCAACCATTTCGCCGGACATTTAGTTTTAACTATTAACGTAACTGCTTGATCTAATTCTGGTACAGGTGTTCCGTCTTGTAATTTTCGTAGGTTCATTGTAATTTAGTTGTTTTAAACAATAACAGAGGAAGTGTTTCTGATAAAAATTCTGCGTATTCTTCTGCGTCGTCTGCATCCGCAAAATTAGAAAATTTAACATAAACACCGGGATCGTTATCAGAAGTAATCATGACTTCTATCTCAATGTCATCACTAGAAATGTATTTTTCTTTCATAATATTTTTGCCTCTTTAATAACATCTTTAACAAGTTCTGTGTCGGCTGGCAAAGATTTAAATCTACGCATCCAAAACTGAGGATCAATTATAGGTCCTACAATTTCTAGTTGCTCGTCGTTCATTTTTTGTAACATTGCCTTACCTTCGCGACTATTTAATAAAATCCAAGGACTAATGATTCCTTCTTTAATATTATGTGTTGCACGATTTAAATTAACATAAGCAAAATAATGTTCCCAAGGAGTATTGTTAGTATCACCCCATTCCATCATAGTGGCAATTGTACGCTGTATTGCTCCGTCTGCTGGCTCTATCTTGATAAGTTCTTTTGTATAAGTTTCGTACAATTCATCACGGCACCAGTGATCTAATTTAACTCCACTTTTAATCACAAACTCTACAAACTTCTCCGGATATATAGGAGCAGTATTAACCATAAAGCTGCCAAACTTTACAAATGCAGTATAATAAGGACTTGATGCAAAGTCGTCAAATGACTTTTGACTTTTCCCCTTTTGCACCATTTCATAAAACTTTTGATAAGTCATTAGTCCCATCTGAACGTGCTTTTCGCTCTTACTCAAGTGACGACGCTTCTGCTCACATATATGAACAAACAGAGTCTTTTCTTTGGCAAATAATTTGCCGCAGTATTCACACTTATAGTTTAATTGCATTGATTTCTTTTTTATCCCACCCAAGAGATTCGCAATACTGTTTGATTTCTTTGACTGTGGTAATGACTGCAAGGGTTTCAACATCTGATCTCTTCATGTTAGGAAATAAATTTAGTAGGAATTCTTCTTTCTTGTTTTTTTCTTTCTTTAGAGGAATCCACTTGTGAAAATGTTTCTTCTTTTTTTCATGACTAGTAGCGCACAGGGTCTGCCATTGCAGCTTAGGATGTTGATTTATGTCATTCCAGTTTTTATTGTAGTATTCATTTACTGCAAATAGATAGTGTTCTTGAATTTCATTATCAGTAGTGTCAACACTGCTGATGTAGCGATTTAAATTCCAAAGATCGCCTTTGATTTCTTTCCGTCCTTCTTCTGTAGCTGCATCCCACAATTCTTTTAATCCCATGTCAACAGAAGGGATCATGTCATTAAAAAGGTCTACATGTTTATTCTTGCCCATTTTGTTTGTCTTTACTCAAGTGATATATTATTATAGCATGTTCCAGAGCAACTTGTAAAGAGGAATTTGTCTTTGCGGCGCGCCGAATCTCTCCCCATAGTTTACTATCCATTAGGTGATCATGCAAGGGTCGACCGTCCTCGGTGCGAGAATCGTAATCCCACCCAACTTCTACTCGTGTGCCTGGTTCTGAACCAAATTCTCTAGCATATGTTATGCCATTGGCACGTTCGTAGATAAGACTAGCGTTTGTTTTTAGTGTTCCCATCTTTTGCATGTCCTACAGTTTCTCTTTCGATATCGTCGTGATCAAATTCTGCCCAATACAATTCAAATGCCACTGTGTCTTTTACTGCTTCAAATTGATGATATTCACCTGGAGCAACTTTGGTATATTGGCCGGCAGTTAATACTGTTTCGTCAATTAGATCGTAGTTGTTCTTCCACACTCGAATAATCATTTCACCTGACTCTACAAAGAAGCCATTCCATTTGTATTTGTGTCGATGCTTCGAGCACACACCGCCTGCTGCGGCTTCAATACGGTGAAATTCTAATACACCGTTTGCTTCGAGGAGTTCAGTGGACCCCCACACTTTACCTGCTTTCATATTTTTTATAATTTCCGTTTAACAAATTTATACTTTTTCCATGAATACAATATATTTTTTAATATGTAGCAATGGGCCTTTTTTAGGTTGAACCTCAAACTCTAATATTTCTTCATGAATAATTTTCCATCTCGGGTCTATCATTTTAACCTTCCACCAATCGGGGTTCTCGA